>Ga0126309_10000753_pt1 | contig 10862 bp, 12 predicted proteins | sample Plot56_FD_92541 | JGI IMG/M metagenome (GOLD analysis project Ga0126309, IMG submission 92541) | Serpentine soil microbial communities from UC McLaughlin Reserve, CA, USA - Plot56 | ecosystem: Environmental > Terrestrial > Soil > Grasslands | place: USA: UC McLaughlin Reserve, Lake County...
CAGGTCTTCACCAAACTTCTTTGCCTGTTTGGTCCCTGTCCAGGCCCCGGCTCCCTTCCAGTATTTGTCCTGGGAGCTTTCCCAAATCACCACCACTCCCTCGAACTCTCTGGCCATATCTTGAGTCATGCTTTCTCTCCTCTTCTTCTTCTTAGGTGGTGGCCGGAGCCCCCGGAGCCCCGATTATAGGCCCCCGGCCCGGTCGGCTACTACTCTCCCCACTTACCCCGCCATAACGCCCAGGGTTTGCCCAGTGCCCAGGGTTGAAGGAGGCTAGGTATTATGGGGAGTAGATCCAACAACCTCTAAACCTTGTCCCAACATCCTTGTCCTGTGTAGATCCCTCTACCTCTACTGTGTAGCGCAGCTAGCGCCAATCCCTGATCGCCCGCGAGAACAACTCGACGTTGCGCTCGTGCTCGTCGAACATGCGCCAGTACTTCTTACGGTGCATTCCACGGGGACGCCACGGGAACGGCTCGAAGATGTTGGCGCTGCCCCCCAACTTCTTTCGGATGCGCTGCGCCCGGTGAAGAGGCGCGTAGCTAACCCTCCTGCGTTCCTGCGAGGAGGGATAGGCGAGGTTCGCACAGGTCCGGCACACGTGGCCGCCCCGCTGCAGGTAGAGTATGGCCGCCCTACGCCGGCAGGCGGGACAGACGAACCACACCCGCCTACCGCCAAAGTGCACCTTCGTGTAATCCAGCCGGATGTATTCCTGGTGATCTACGCCGTCGGCTGTGGTGTAGCGGAGCCGAAGCCGTTCATCAACTGCGATGTATTGGACGCCTATCGTGCTCCCATTAGCCCAAGAGACGGTGCAGGGGATGCCCACGCCGAACAGTTCCATATCAAGCACCCCTGAACGCTTTAAGGCCCGAATATCTAGGGCCTGATACCTATCGACGGTCTCCCTCTTGAGGACCACGCTCTGGCTGCCAGAGCCTAGGCCGCCCATGCTCCCTCACCCGCTAACTTTTGTCGAAATCATTTGCAAAGTCCGGGTTTTGGACCGCACGATGTCAGGTTTTGTAAGGTTCTCAGCCGGTGATGTTGAAGCCCTCACGCTGCTTCCTCCTTCTCTCTGCGAAGACGCAGCGCCTCACACTTACCCGCCTTAGCGAACTTACGCAGCGCCCTCTCATACGCCCCGGCATCTTCGGCTCGTGCCGCCGCGTCGATCTCCGCACGGTGTGGATCTAGAGCAGCGGCGCCCCCGCACTCCGGGAAGTTCTCGGCGAGCCAGCGCACGGCCTTAGACGTGAAGGTTTCAGCCCACTTAAGAGACCACTCGCGGCCAGCCTCCCCTTCGCCCTGTCTCGCTTCGCGGTGGGACAGTGGGACAGTGGGTGGGACATCTTTTTTAGGCTTATCTATTAGGGATTCTTGGCCCGTCCCACCTGTCCCACCAAAAAACACCTTCCCCCAAGAGACGACCTGTCGTGTCGAGATTTTTGGCGAAAAACGTCGACAGGGGTCCCCCTCTTGGGAATAGTAAAAAGTAGTGGGACAGTGGGACATTTCTAAGAATCCTTGATATCTAAGCCTAAAAAGGGTGTCCCACCACCTGTCCCACTGTCCCACCTGCCCCACCATCAGGCCATCACCTCTTCATACGCTTCGCGGGTAATAACCACCATGTGCGGACGCCCACCGACTGGGATGGAGACCTTCTTGGTGTTCCTGGGCTTATCGCCGCCCTCGAAATCCAGCCAGAGCCGCTCCCGCCAGGTCCTCAAGGTGCTCTCGGCGTCGAAGCCGTGATCCTCTAACAGCGTCTTTATCTTGTGAGGGAAGATTGCCAGCTGCTCCCAATCCTCGTCGGGCTCCCACTTACCAGCGTGTCCGCCGGGGGGCGGTATCGGCTCGAAGTTGTTGTCCTTGCGCTCACGCCCGTGGAATGCGTGCTGGTTGCTCTCCGCCCAAGAGAGGACCAACCGGAGCGCCTGCTCCGCACGGTCCGCCTCGCTCGCCTCGGCCGCGAGCGTATCCCACAGAGGGCCCACGGGATCGAAGTCCTTCCACGGCAACACCCCGGCGCTGGTGGCCAGCATGGCGGTGAGGCGCAACGTGGCGAAGTAGTCGGCCATCCTGCTCAAGACCGGATCATCCTTCGCCTTTTTGGTGTAGCGGCGCTTCCACTTGGTGTGCACCCGCTTGAGCCGCTCCCAGTCCTGCTCGAGGAGGTACTGAACAAAGCGGGGACCGGCGTGGCCGTAGTTCTCACGCACCCGCAGATCAAGGTCGGCAACAAGCTGCCCGATCTGTTCGCCCACCACGCCGAAGGGTGAACCCCACAGCGATAACACCCTGGCTCTGGTGCCACCATCCTCGGTAAAGCTGGTCGCTGGTTGCTCACCGGTGCTAATAAGGACCGTACTCCAAGACCCGCTCCGGCCCAGCCCCGCCAGCGACCCGCGCCCACGACCACGACCCGAGGCGACATCGTAAAGCGTCTGCGACACCACCTTCGCATGCCTCGCTCTCTTGGTGTCATCGAGAAGCAGCGGCAGATTGTTGAGCGCGGCAGATGCCCGCTCGATCCAAACACGGGTAGCATCCCAGGTCGCCAGCGCCGACGACGGCGCACGTTCATCGGGGTTGCCCCAAACGCTGGCCGCCAGTCTCAGCGTGGCGGTCTTGCCCCGCGAGGTCGGGTTGCTGATGTCCACGATAAAGTTGTGGCCGCCGACGATCTGCAGCACCGGTGCCGCCAGGCTCGCCACGATGACGAGCTTGATCCTGTCGAAGGGTTCAACGTCGCGCATGACCCGCTGCCACTCCTCAAAGCTGCCCGCAGGTGCATACGCCTCCGCCAGCTGCTCGTCACCGACATCCTCACCTCGGAACATGATGATGTTCTCGTCCCACTGCTCGGGGGGAACCTCCTCCACATCCGTCTCGTCATCGGGGAGGAGATGACCGGTGCGTAGCAGGCGCTTACCCCAAAGGAACCCTTCCTCGCCGCCAGACTGCCACCCCATCTGGCTCGAAGTCTTTGCGTGTGGCAGCTCGTGAATGTTCTCGGTGTCGAAATCGCCAAGGTATTCGACCAGCGCGCCCGCGTTGCCGGAGCTGACCGGAACCCCGTAATCGGATAGCTTCACGACCTCTCGGGAGTTCATAATTTGCGATCGGCTTGCCGAACGTCGTTGCCACCTGTCCCGACGCTTGTAAACCAACTCGGCAGACTCACGCCCGTCGTTCACATCGGTCGTGCGACCGGCCAGGATCACAGGTGCAGGTGCCACGGGGGACCGGCGCTCCTCGTACGTCTCGGGGTCGAGCGTCACCGAGTGCACGCCACCCTCGCCCAGCTCGTAGCCGCCAGGCACCCGCAACGCAGATGACGCCGGTATACCCTCCAGTACGTCAACCACGTGCTGATGCTCTCCCCTACGCCCCTCTGCGGGGGGAGGCTTCAGGTGATCGACTGCCAGGCTCAGGAGGTCGTCACGGGTGGCCCCGCTGGCGAAGAAGTCATCTAGACCGACCTTCTCGCCGTGCTTCCCGTGCGGCAGGTAGATCACGCGCACCCGCGCACCCCGTTGCTCAAGAAAAGCCTTCAACCGCTCCAAAGCCTTGTACACGGGCGGCTTCGTCATCACATCCGAGTCGAAGCACAGGTATACCGTGCGGGGCCGGCCGTGGCGGTCTTTGAACGCGATGTACTCCCAGTCAGGGAGCGCCGTCTTACCGCCCTGGTCGTTGGTACCCCGCCAGTTCCAAGTCCCGATCAACGATATGGTGCACAGCTCCTTGCTGGCAGCGCTGTCAGACTTTTTGATGCCTTCGGTAATAACTAGGGGTATGCCCGGATTACCCAGGTGCTCGCGGCAGCGCGGCGGCACGTCGATCGCCATGCTCTGCCCCTTTGGGAGTTCGTACTTCGCCGGTCGGCCCCGGATGATCCTGGGATCATCTGCCCGGTACAGGTAGAACCCGATTTCGCCGCTGACGCTGTGCACGGGGTACAACACACCCGGCGGCTTGATCTGCCGGTTGCCAAACCCACGGCGCTCAAGCTCCGCCTTTTTCGTCACGGTGTAGCACCCGCGCTCGTTCAACACGTCCTCGCTGATGGCCGACCCGCTCAGATGGGTCGCCAGGTGCTCACTGCTCAACAACCCTGTCGCTTTTCTGGTTTTTGTCCCTTCCATCCCTTATACTGCTCCTTAGTTTGGTCCTGGCTCCCGACCGCCTCGGGAGCTTTTCTTATTCCGTCATCGCGAAGACCATCACCGGGTCATCGCCAGCCTGCTTCCCCCGCAGCTCCGCACGCCGCCTTGAGAGTGCAGAGAGCCAGAACAAGTGTGTCCTCACAGCCTGCTCCAGAGCAGCACGTAGTTCGGGCTCTACCTGGTGGTCTTCGAGGTACGAGCGGATAATGTCCCGCTCGATATCGACACCTTCCTTGAGGTCCTGCACGTCATCTATACTCGAAGCACCCCGCACCACCGCTGCGGCCTCGGTCTCGCTCTGAGCCAGGTAGCTATGACCCGCCTGCTGCTGTAACCAATCCGCCGCTGTAGTGCGGGGAGCTGCTTTTGGGGAATCGAGTTCCTCCTGTAGCAGGTAGATGTCACGTGCGCTGACTCCCAAGGCGTCCGCCAATTTCTTCATCGTGTCGGCCCTTGGTGCAAAGTGCCCGTGTTCGATTCGGGAGATTTCCTCCCTGCGGACACCCGAAAGCTCACTAAGCCGCTTACCAGTGAGCCCCTTCTCGGCCCGAATTATCGCCAGCGCCTTCACTACTTCCTACCTCCTTATCGAGGATCAACTACATACACACTCTAGCACACTTCCACACTATGTGCACACGCCCCACCCCTAAGAAAAAATCTAAGAAAGCGCATATCTCTGCCGAAATCACTTGCGTTCGCTTGTGTAATAGAACAGGTGTGTGCTATAGTGTGCAGGAAGGGTCAACAAAGGGTGTCGCAACTGCGGACACAGTTCGACACCGTGGACACGAGAGGAGCCGCTCCCGTGACGAAGTACAGGCTACTTGAGGAGTGGTGGGAAGTAAATGGCGAGGAGGAGCTGGAGCTGGAGCGGCAGCGGACGGCCCTCCGCGAGGCCCAGAGGCGCCACGCCCACGAGCTGATGGATATTGAGGAGCGGCTGGAGTTGGAGAGCCGCATAAACAGGCTACAGCGAGTCTTGCGGCTCTCGCAGTAGCGAACTGAGAGGGAGAACCGGGTTTCGATTTTCGGGGCCCGGTTCTTTTTGTTCGGCAGTAGACTTCTTAGGAGGACGTCGTGCTAGACATTGAATACACCGAAGAGTTTAACCCCAGGCAGTGGTTGAAGGGGTACGCGAAGCAGCACAAGCTCCCGAAGAGCGCCCTGCTCGCGATGGCAGCCACAAACGACCCGTTCAATCGCGGCCAGGACAGACCGGCCAAGGACGGGATCACCGATTTCGAGAAGGCGGAGTGGTACCGGCGGCTTCACGAGAAGCATGCGCCCACGGGCCGGACGATCCACCTTCGCGGCCTTCACTACAGGATCGTTAACAGCCCTGAGCTGGAGTTCATGCCGGACGGCATCACCCCGTATTTGAACACCAAGTCGTGCTGGGAAGGGTTTCTGGCAGCATCGAAGATCGCTCGCTTGCTCAGGAAGGTAGACCCTGAAGATCTCGTTGATCGTAAGAATGTCGGAGGAGTTATCCACGTCGGAGAGTACCCGCAGGAGGCGCCCGAGCCTAGCTTTAGTCTCGGCCTCCCTCCTGAGCTGGATATCTTCAGCGCACCGAGGTTCGAGCAGCCCACCCCTGACGGGGAGATCTCCGGCGCCGACGCGCTGGTGCCATCCTTTAGGGTCTCCGGCTACGACTACGACCAGGGCGCCCACGAGGAGTGGATCGTCGAGATCTGGTCGGAGAAGAGCGGCGACGACTCGACCATCCGCAGCCTCGCCCGTAGGTACGACTGCAATTACGTGCCCGCGAGCGGCTTCAACTCGATCACCGCCGTGGTGCAGGTCTTAAAGAGGCTTGAGAACATGGGAAAGAAGGTCGTGATTCTGTACCTCTCCGATCACGATCCTGCTGGGGAGGATATGCCCCCCGCGATCGCCCGCCAGTTCCAATTTAGGTGTTGGGAGCTTGAGGAGATCGCCGAAGAAGTGGCACCGAGCATCCTCGTGGACAAGGTTGCCGTTACCCCTAAGCAAAAGATGGACTGGGGTTTACCTGGCGTGCCCGTGAAGGCTACACACTCAGCCACGCCCAGATTCGAGGCTCTGCACGGACCGGACGCTGGTGTTGAGATCGACGCGCTGGAGGCGATCTACCCTGGTCGCCTGGCGAGCATCCTAGAGAAGCGCATCAAGGAGTTTAGAGACGATCGGCTTGCCAGACGTTTTCGGGAGGCCCACTTCGAGGCCCAGAGCCGGGTCGAGACCGCCCTCGAGGAGATCGAGGAGGACTACACACAGCGGGTGGAGGATATACAGCGGCGCCTGCAGGTGATTGCCCAAAGGTATGAGGGCGTATACGAGCAGCTCGGCGATATCGTGCGCGAAAGATACGATCGGCTTGCCGAACGTTATGACAGGCACGTAGCCCCCCTTCGTGAAGAGCTGCAGGAGATTCAGGAGGAGATCGAGCGCGACCTTGAGGAGCTGGAGGTCGAGCTGCCAGAACTGCCGGAGCCGGAGATCGACCCCGACCGTGAGAAGTTTCTCTTCGATAGCGAGCGGGGGTTCATCGAGCAGACCGCCCGCTTGAGGGCCGTTAAAGGCAAGAGCTAGAAGGAGGAGTAGCTGGACGAACGCCTAGAACCTCACGACTACCTTAACGAGCTGCGCTCGCTACGGGTGACGATCACGGAGATCACGAGCAGGGCACAGGCCCTCGACGAGGAGGAGAAGCCGCCCCCGCTGGTGGACGGCCTCGACCTCGACGGGCTCGTCTTTCTCCTGGAGCGGGCCGAGGAGCGGGCGATCGAAGCTGGCGCCCCCGCCGTACATGGGTATGTGGGCGGATGGTTATGGGTTTCCGAGAATGGGGATTGCCGGAAACTGGGTTGCCGAGAAGAACCCTTCTAGGAAATCCGGTGAATAGAGGATAGCTACCCGATATTAGCGTTCCCCTCGCGCGACGTCGGACTTACAGGTTACGCTTTCTGATCCTCCAGTTGGTTGAGCAGCCGCTCGATCAGATACCTGTCCGCCTCGAATACCTTCATCCGGCCGCCGACGTACTCTACGCAAATCTCCATGTTCTCCGGCCGTGCGCGACTGTATCTCAGCGTCAGATGACGAACGTCCTCCAGACTCACTCGCTGCTCACGGGGGGTGCCGTGGCTCCTGTGCGGGCCGCTCATTTGTGGCCAACCTGGATAGCGGGACACCGGGCGCGGTCCGGCTTGGCCTCCCTCAAGGCCTCATGGCCCAGGAAGAGAACCGGTACCTCCTCCGGGATGTGTTTGTTCTCTCGCTGTTCGCTTAGCTTTCGGATGTATTCTTCTGGGTCGTCGCGGAAGCGGCGACGGTGGGCGATCATGTGGATCTCGTCCTCCTTGCTGGCCTCTTCTGGGAGGGGGAGGCCGTGTCGAAGGTCACTGGTTTTGCTGCATCGGTTTCTCTCTGCGCACGACTAAGACCGGGCAGTGGGCGTAGCGAACCACCGAATCGCTAACACTTCCGATGAGGGCGCGCCTTAACCCGCCCCGTCCTCGGCTCCCGACCACTATTAGGCCAGCTCCCAGCTCCTCGCCTAAGGCGACGATCTCTTCGGCGGGCTTTCCGATCCCGAGGTGGGTTTGCGCCACGCTGCCTCCGGCGGCCTCGATCTCTTTTACCTGAACCTCCAGTATCCTCTGAGCCTTCTGCTCAAGAAGCTCCTGTTCCCTTTGGAGCGGCTGCTCCGCTACCTCCGGGCCTAAGAAGTGGCCGGGGTGAAGAGGTACGCTTCTGGGGCGAACATAAATGATATGCAGTTCGGAGTAGGTCTCGTGGGCTAACTGTGCAGCGCTCTGAGCGGCCAAGGTTGCCTCTAGGGAGCCATCGGTGGCTAGTAAGATCTTCGTCGGGAAGATGCTCATCTGCTTCTACCCTTCTGAGCTCGACCACCCATATTAGGTAGTACGTCGCTCATCGCCCGCCGACGTGGATTATTGGACGTTGCTCGACGTCCGGCTCTGCCTCGCGCAGTACCTCGTGCGTAACGGGGGGGGTGTCACCCTCTCCGAAGAGCAGGTACTTGAACAGGTACACGACGGGGTTGCCCTCCGTCCAGCCAAAGTAGCAATGCGGCGTCTTGCCGGTCTCATCGCGCAGGTGTATGAGGAAGGCGGCGATGGCGTTGGGCACGACCGAACTCTCAGCGCGCAGCACCTTATGGCCGCCAACTTCCACGCCACTCACCTCAAGTACGTCTTCGAACTCAGAGGGGTCTTCAACGTCGACCTCCAGAAAGAGGATCGGCACGTCCTCCGGGATGTGGTTGTCCTCGCGCTGCTTGCTCTCCTTAGCCCTGTACTCCTCGGGATCGTCCGTGGGGCGGCGGCGGTGGGCGACGATGTGGATCTCACCCCCCCTCGCCGCCTCCTCGATGGCTCTACGGGCAGCATCGTCCATCTCTATCCGCTCCTGGCGCAGCTCGGTGGTGCGTTGTACCCGCGAGACGAGCGAGACAACTATGATCGCGGCGATGGACACCAGCGCGATCGCGATGCCGGTGGGCTGCTCGACGATGTTCGCCACGGTCGCGTAGGAGGCAACGATCGCGACCACCCCGAAAGCGAGCGGCCCTAGCCGCGATCCTCCGCGCCACGCGGCGAGGGTGACGGCGATCGCCGCAGAGGTCATCATTGCCAGGACGCCGGTGGCGTAGGGTCCGGCCTGCGAGGTCGTGTCCGCCCCGAAGAGGATCGTGATGACGATGGAGACCGCCGTGTAGAGGAGGACCAGTGGCCTCACCGCCCGTCCCCAGTCCGGCGCCATGCCGTAGCGGGGCAGGTAGCGGGGCACTATGTTCAACAGCCCCGCCATCGCAGACGCCCCAGCGAACCATAGGATCACTATGGTGGAGAGGTCGTAGATCGTGCCGAACCCGTGGCCCAGGTAGGTGTGGGCGAGGTAGGCGAGCGAGCGCCCGTACGCTTCACCGCCGGGCTCGAACTGCTCGCTGGGGATCAGCAAGGTCGTGACGAAGCTGGTGGTGATCAGGTAGAAGCACATGATCGAGGCGGCCGTTGTCAACATCTTTTTGGTGTTGCGGATACGGCCCGCGGGACGCTGTGGATCGTCGTCCGCCTCGCCGCGCACGAGCGGCATCATGGAGACGCCGGTCTCGAACCCTGAAAGCCCGAGCGCGAGTTGCGGGAAGACCAGGACGGAGATGGTGATCATAGTCACCGGGCTGCCGTTGTTGGAGAGCAGGCTACTCGTCCAATCGGTCAAGGTGCCCGGGTTCGTCTCGATCTGGTAGAAGCCCACGGCGACGATTACGAAGTTCAGGAGCATATATGCGCCCACCAGGAAGATAGCTATGCCGATAGCCTCCCGAAAGCCCTTCAGGAACACCCCGCCCAGGATCGCTACTAGCACCAGCGTTATGGTCACCTCCCGGTCGCGTAGGAGATCCGGCACAAGGGGGTTACCGACTACCTGCTCTGAGGCGGACGACGCCGAAAGCGTTATGGTGAACAGCCAGGCGGTTGCCACGAAGCCCAGAAGGAACAAGACGAACAGCTTGCCCTTCCAGAACGAGAGCAACCTCTCCAGTATGGCGACCGACCCCTGCCCGTGCGGGCTGGCCGCGGCGACGCGGCGGTAGGAGGGGAGCATCCCGAAGAGCGTCAGGAGCACGATGAGCATCGTGGCTACGGGCGAGAGTGCCCCGGCTGCGAGAGCCGCGATACCGGGTATGTAGGCCAGGGTGGAGAAGTAGTCCACCCCGGTCAGGCACATCACCTTCCACCACGCGTGCTGCTCCAGGCCTTCCCTCGCCTCGGGACCCTTTACCTCCTCTATGCGTCTTGCGAGCAGCCAACGTTTGAATCTGTCGGTAGGACGCGTCACCGTTGCCTTTGGGCCTGCCACTAGAGCCCCAAGGACACGCAGATGGAGTAGCACAACGGTTCGGGAAGAGACGGCTTCACCCTGGCCACCTAAACCTCCTTCTTTTTGCGCCTACGGGGTTAGCTGTCGGGTTCGGGCCGAAAGAGTTAAGCCCTACGCTCTGATAAGCGATTCACCCCAAGAACCTGTCCGGTCCAAAGTGGGTCCCCCGCCTCCCGGTGCCATCCGGGAGTTCGGCGTCTATTTGGCTCTGGTTGTTACGAGTTCAGATATATACGCCTGCCGCCAGAAGTTGTCAACGTTACCTTCTTATGTTGAGTTTCCGAGAAGAACCCTTCTCGGCCGCTGGGTGAATAGAGGCAACTTACCCTCTAGTAGGAGGCCATGTTTCAACCCTCGCGGGTCGGTAATGGATTACGCTCCCTGATCCTCCAGCCGTTCGAGCAGGCGCTCTATCAAGTACCTGTTCACCTCGAATACCTTGATCCGACCGCCGACATACTCGACGGAAAGGTTCATCTTCTCCGGCTGTGCGCGACTGTATCTCAGCTCCAGATGACGAACGTCCTCTAGGTTCACGTGCAACTCACCGGGATGCCGTGGCCCCTTCGCAGGCCGCTCATTTGCCGCCGACGTGTACGGCGGGGCGCCGCTCGGCATCAGGCTCGGCCTCCCTCAAGACCTCGTGGGTTACGGGGGGGGTGTCTCCCTCCCCGAAGAGGACGTAGCGAAACAGGTAGACGAAGGGGTTGCCCCGGGTCCAGCCAAAGTAGCAGTGCGGCTCCTTGCCAGTCGCGTCGCGCAGGTGAAGCAGGAAGGCGGCGATGG
>Ga0126309_10000754_pt1 | contig 10859 bp, 6 predicted proteins | sample Plot56_FD_92541 | JGI IMG/M metagenome (GOLD analysis project Ga0126309, IMG submission 92541) | Serpentine soil microbial communities from UC McLaughlin Reserve, CA, USA - Plot56 | ecosystem: Environmental > Terrestrial > Soil > Grasslands | place: USA: UC McLaughlin Reserve, Lake County...
CTCCACCTCGCCCTCCAGCCTCGCCTCCGGGATCCGGGCCACCAGACCGCGGCGCAGCTGTTCGGTCATGGCCTGAGCGTCGGACGGGCTCAGCTCTAGCTCGAGGGCGATCTGCCGATTCGAGAGGTTCAGGCCCATAAGGTAGAGGCAGAGCACCCACACCCGCAGCGGCTGATGGTGTCCGGCCAGCACTGTCCCGGTGAGGTCGTCAAAGCGCCCGGCGCAGGCCTTGCACCGATAGCGCTGCCGGTGAGGTTGGGTGTCGTCGCACCCGTTGCCTCCCGGGCCGCAAGTCCTCCGCCGCCTCCGCCTCCGCCTCCGCCTGTCGAACCGCCGCCGCCCCCGCCTCCTCCGCCGGTCGAGCCTGCCCCGCCTGTACCGCTTCCGCCACAGCCCCGTCCGCCTGCCGCAGCCGGCTGCGTCGTCCCGAAGGTCAAGGGTCGTACGGTGGCTCAGGCTCGGAGGATGCTCGCTTCCGGGCGCTGCGCCCTCGGCCGGGTCACACGCGCCTACTCCGGCAGGGTGAAGAGCGGCAAGGTCATCTCGCAGAGCAGGCGTCCAGGCGCACGGCTTCCACGAGGAACACGGGTGAGCCTGGTCGTCAGCCGGGGCACGAGGCGGCGCTGAGCCCCAGGCGGCAGGGCCGGCTTATGCGCGTCGATGCGCTTCAGCGGGCGCGGTCAGTCGCCGATACGAACCTGATGCCTCGGTCTTCAGCAGCCGCCCTCCTCAGCGTCTTCGCACTCGTGCTCTCGGGTGGACTGGCCTCGGCAAGCGCCGGCGCGGCGCCCGTCGCGCCGGCCGAGCTGCTCGTCCGCTTCGAGCCGGGGGCGGCGCAGGCAAAGGCGATTGCGTCGGTCGGAGGAACAGTCGTGGGGCGACTTCCGGCCCGCGACCTCGTGCTCGTGCGCCTGGCGCGGGGTGCTTCGCCCACCGCCGCCGACGCGATCCTCGAGCAAAGAGCCGATGTCTCCTACTCGAGGCCGAATCGCACCTACGAGCTCTTCGTGGAGCCGAACGACGCGATGTTCTCCGAGCTTTGGGGGATTGCAAAGATCGAGGCGCCCCTGGCCTGGGACGAGCAGACGGGCAGTGACGCCGTGACCGTCGCCGTCGTCGACAGCGGCATCGACTACACGCACCCGGATCTCACGGACAACATCTGGCGCAACGCCGCCGAGCTCGGTGGGGTCGGCGGCGTCGATGACGACGGGAACGGTTTCGTCGACGACATCACCGGGTGGGACTTCTTCGCACCCGGCGGCGACAACGCTCCGCTGGACGAGTCCAGCGCCAGCCACGGAACGCATGTGGCCGGGACCATCGGTGCCCGCGGGAACAACCTCCAGGGGGTCACGGGAGTCAACTGGAACGTCAGGCTGATGCCGTTACGGACCGGAAACCTCGGTCTCAGCGAGTGGGCGATCATCAACGCCTTCAGATACGCATGCGCAAATGGTGCCGAGATCGTGAACGGCAGCTTCGGGGGCGACTACTCGCAGGACATCCAGAACGAGATCGCCTCCACGGCGTGTGCGAACACCCTCTTCGTCTTCGCAGCCGGGAACGGAGGCTCGGACCAGGTGGGCGACGACAACGATGCGGTGCCGCAGTTCCCGTGCGTCAACACTGCCCCGAACGTCGTCTGCGTCGCAGCAACCTCGCCTGCAGACACCCGAGCCAGTTTCTCCAACTTTGGCCTCACGACCGTCGATCTCGCCGCTCCCGGCACGTCGATCAAGAGCACGACGCGCTCGAACACGTACGGGTTCCTGAGCGGTACGTCCATGGCGACTCCCCATGTCGCCGGGGCTGCGGCTCTGGTCTGGGCCGAGAGGCCCGCGCTGACCGTGGCCGAGGTTCGGAACGCGCTGCTGCTCAGCGTCGATCCGGTCCCGGGGCTCCAGGTCGCGACTGGGGGCAGGCTCAACGTGGGGCGGGCGCTCCGCCAGGAGGTAATCCCACCGACAGGGCTCACAGCTTCGAGCCCGAGCCACCCGGGCCCGTGGTCCAACAACCAGACCGTGAGCCTGTCCTGGGGCGGAGCCACCGACGCGAACGGGATCGACGGATACTCCTTCGCGTTCTCGCCGGTCCCTGGCTTCGTGCCCGACGAGGTCAAGGACGCCGAGGAGACCACGACGTCGCTGACCATGCTTCTGGCGGACGGCGAGCACTGGTTCCACGTACGCGCCCGCGACGGCTCCGGGAACTGGGGCGCCGCCGTGCACGTCGGGCCGATCAGGATCGACACCTTTGCGCCCGTGCGGCCGGTTCCCTCGAGCCCGAGCCACCTTGTCGGTGGAGCATCTGCGGACCGGACCGTGGACGTCGCCTGGAGTGGCGCGAGCGATTCGGCGAGCGGGTTGGACGGCTTCTCGTTCTCCTGGTCGCAGGGTCGCGCGGTCGCAGCGGACCAGACGAAGAACGTCGAAGAGAACGTCGTGCGGACGACGAGCCCGAAGCTGGCCGTAGGGGCGTGGTGGTTCAACATCCGGGCCCGCGACAACGCCGGCAACTGGAGCGACACGGTCAGCGTCGGCCCGTTCTCGATCCGGGGCGGCCCGACGGCCTGCTTGGTTCCGAGGCTCCGCGGCCTCACGCTGGTCGGCGCCAAGCGCCTCCTCGTCAAGCGCGGGTGCTCGCTCGGCCGGGTCACTCGCGTGAAGTCCAGACGAGTCGCTCGGGGCCGGGTCGTCGCCCAGCGTCCCGCGCCTGGCCTGCGGCGCCCCCGGGGGGCCCGCGTCGCGGTCGTCCTCAGCCGCGGCCGACGGTAGTTTCCCCCGCCTCGGGCGGGGGCCGGTGTGGTAGAAACCTGCGGCCGCGCGCCCCGCGGGCGTCCTTTCTGCCATGAGCGATTTCGTCATCGACCACCCCGTTCTGATCGCGCTCGTCTGCTCGGGCGTCGCAATCGCCTACGGGATCGCGCAGACGGTCTGGCTGCTCGGCCTCCCTGCGGGGAGCGAGCGGATGCAGGAGATCGCCAAGGCCGTGCAGGAGGGCGCCTCGGCGTACCTCCGACGCCAGTACACGACGATCGCGGTCGTCGCCGTCGTGCTGTTCCTCCTGATTGGCTTCTGGAACGACCTCGGATGGGGGACGGCGTTCGGCTTCCTGATCGGCGCCGTCTTCTCGGCGGGAGCGGGATTCATCGGGATGAACGTCGCGGTTCGCGCGAATGTCCGGACGGCGGAGGCCGCGAAGCGGGGCGTCGGTCCGGCGCTGCGCGTGGCTTTCTCAGCCGGATCGGTCACCGGACTCTTGGTGGTCGGCCTCGGGCTGCTCGGCGTCGCGGCCTACTACGGGATCCTCATCGAGTGGTTCGACCAGGGCCAGGACGGCGCGACCCAGCACCTGATCGGTCTCGCGTTCGGCGGCTCGCTCATCTCCGTCTTCGCCCGGCTCGGCGGCGGGATCTTCACGAAGGCCGCCGACGTCGGCGCCGACCTCGTGGGCAAGATCGAGGCCGGGATCCCGGAGGACGATCCGCGCAACCCCGCCGTGATCGCGGACAACGTCGGCGACAACGTCGGCGACTGCGCCGGGATGGCGGCCGACCTCTTCGAGACCTACGCGGTGACGCTCGTCGCCGTGATGTTCCTCGGCGCCGTGAACTTCCCGTCGACCGAGATCGTCCACTACCCCCTTGTCATCGGCGGCGTGGCGATCCTCGCGTCCGTCGCCGGGACGTTCTTTGCGCGCATCGGGCGCGGCGGGTCGATCATGGCCGCGCTCTACAAGGCCGTCCTCGCCTCGACGGTGATCTCCGCGCTGCTCTTCATCCCGGTCACGGCCGCCTTCGACAGCGACAAGTTCAGCTTCTGGGAGCTTTACGGCGCAACGCTGATCGGGCTCGCCATCACCTTCCTCCTCGTGGCGATCACCGAGTTCTACACCGGCACCCGCTGGGCCCCCGTGAAGGGGATCTCGAAGGCCTCGTTGACCGGCCACGCCACCAACATCATCGAAGGGCTCGCGATCGGGATGCAGGCGACTGCGCTTCCCGTCATCGTCATTGCAGCCGGGATCGTCGGAGCCTTCTCGCTCGGCGACACCTCCACGGAAGGCCTCTTCTACATCGGGATCGCCGTCATGGCGCAGCTCTCGATGACCGGCCTGATCGTGGCGCTCGACGCGTACGGGCCGGTGACCGACAACGCAGGCGGGATCGCGGAGATGGCCGACCTGGACGAGTCCGTCCGCGCCGTGACCGATCCGCTCGACGCCGTCGGGAACACGACGAAGGCGGTCACGAAGGGCTATGCGATCGGTTCGGCGGGACTCGCGGCGCTGATCCTCTTCGACGGTTTTACGACCGAGCTGAACGACGAAGGGCTGACGAACCTCCGATTCGAGTTGGGGAATGCCTGGGTGATCGCGGGCCTCTTCCTCGGAGGCCTGATGCCGTTCCTCTTCTCGTCCCTCGCCATGCAGGCGGTCGGCCGCGTCGGCGGCCAAGTCGTCCAGGAGGTCCGGCGGCAGTTCCGCGAGATCCCCGGGATCCTCGAGGGGACGGGGCGGCCTGACTACAGCCGCGCCGTGGACATCGTCACGGGCTCCGCGATCAAGAACATGATGCTCCCGAGCCTGATCCCGGTCCTGTTCCCGATCGTTGTGGGGATCATCAGCGTCGAGATGCTCGGCGGTCTCCTGATCGGGACGATCGTGACCGGCATCTTCCTGGCGATCGCGATGACCTCCGGCGGAGGTGCCTGGGACAACGCGAAGAAGCTGATCGAGGACGGCCAGTACGGCGGCAAGGGCTCAGACGCGCATGCCGCCGCGGTCACCGGCGACACCGTCGGCGACCCCTACAAGGACACCGCCGGGCCGGCGATCAACCCGATGATCAAGATCACCAACATCGTCGCGATCCTGATCATCCCGCTCTTGGTGTCTATCCACGGATGACACCGGCGCCGCTCCGCGGCGCCTCGCTTTCGCTCGAATTCTCACGACTTCGAGCGACCCTTCGGAAGCCGGGCGCCGCGTTCGCGGCGCGCGGCGCGGCCGCCGGCCCCGGTTCGGTTTGGCGCATGCCCGGCTGCGCACAGGCGGAGCGGGCAGAGCCCGCTCCGCGGCAACGTTGCCGCGAAACGGGCTTCGCCCGTTTCGCCTAGAGATCATCGGACGACCGCCCACCGCGTCAGGGCGCGCGAGCGCGCCGCGCCGCGCGGAGCGCGGCCCGGCTTCCGGAAGGTCGCGAAAAGTCGAAAGACTTTTCGCGAAACGAGCCGCCTAGACGCGCCAGTAATGGCGCGAGAGCAAGACCGCGACGGGGATGATTTCCAGGCGGCCCAGCCACATCAGGACGATCATCACGCCCTTGGATGCGCCGCTGAAGGGATCGAAGGACCCCATCGGGCCGGCGAAGCCGAACCCCGGGCCGACGTTTCCGAGCGTCGTCGCCGCTGCGCCGACGGCATCCAGGAGCCGCAGGTCGAGGTCGACCCGTGCGCCGTCCGCCATGAGGGCCAGCGTGCCGACGGCAAACACGCCGACGTAGAGCAGCACGAAGCTCGAGATCGCCCGCACGATCCGCTCGTCGACGGGCACACCGTTGAGCCGGACGCGACTCACCACCTCGGGATGCACGGTCTGGTCGAGCTCCCGGCGGAGGATGCGCCCCAGCAACAGGTGGCGGACGACCTTCACAGAGCCGGATGTCGAGCCGGCCGAGCCTCCGAGGAGCATGGCGGCGACGAGCACGACCGCTGTGAAGATCGGCCAGAGGTTGAAGTCGGCGCTCGCCGCTCCGGTCGTCGTCATCATCGAGACGAACTGGAAGACGCCGGCCCGTACCGCCTCCTCGCCCCTGGCCACGCCTTCCGTCCACAGCTCGACGATCAACACCAGTGAGCCGAGCGCGAGCAGTCCGACGTACAGACGGAACTCCTCGTCCTTGACGAGCGGCCGCACGTTCGCACGGACGAAGGCGCGGTAGAGCAGCGCGAAGTTGGCACCGGCGAGGGCCATGAAGGCCGCGATCGTCCACTGGGAGGCGCCACCGAAGGCCTCGGCCCCGCGCGCCTCGGTCGAGAAGCCACCCGTGGGCAGCGTCGTGAAGGCATGGGCGATCGCCTTGAAGAGGCTCATCCGCTCGTCGAGGCCCGTCCACGCGAACGCGGTGAGGATGACGATCATCGCAACCGTCAGACCGACGTAGAGGGCCCACAGCCTTCGCGCGGTGTCACGGATCCGGGCCGTCATCTGCTCGAACTCGGGCCCGGGCAGCTCGTGCTCGAGCAGCTGGCGGCCACCGACCCGGAGCCTGGGGAGGATGGCGAGGGCGAGGACGATGATTCCCATGCCGCCGAGCCACTGCGTCAGCTGTCGCCAGATCACCAGCGAGTTCGGAAGCGCCTCGACATCCGTGAGGACCGTCGCACCGGTCGTCGTGAACCCCGACATCGACTCGAAGTACGCGTCCATCGGGCTGGAGATCTGATCCTCGCCCGAGAGGATGAAGGGCAGTGCTCCGAACGCGGCGGCCACCAACCAAGTCAGCGAGACGATCAGGAAGCCCTCCCGGACTCCCACTGCGTCTTTTCCCGTGGTCAGGCGCTCCAGGGTCCAACCGAAGGACACGCCCACCAGGCCCGTGATGAGGAAGGGCCAGACGGACTCCGAGTAGCCCAGCGCAAAGGCGAGCGGGAAGAGCATCGTCAGGCTGAGGTACTTGAGGAGGGCTCCGACGAGGTTGAGGCTGCCCAGGACGTCGACGCCGAGGGCGCGCCGGGACATGGTCGTTGGGAACGTCAAAGGGTGCGCTCGACCTCGTGGACTCGGCTCGAGGGCGTGAAGATGATCGCGCGGTCGCCGGCTTCGAGCACGTCGTCGCCATGCGGGAACACGGCTCGGCCGTCGCGTACGACGGCGCCGATCAGCGAACCGGTCATTGGGAGGTCGCGGAAGCGCTTGCCCGCGAGCGCGCTCTCCGCGCGCACGGTGATGTCGAGGATCTCGAACCGGTCCTCGTCGAGCATCGTCACCTGCTGGGTCCGGGGGTCGCGCGCGAAGCGGACGATCTCCTCCGCCGTCAACATGCGTGGGTTGACCGCGACGTCCACACCCGCTCGCTCGAAGACCTCCATCGAGACGCTGTCGTGGACGATCGCGATCGTGAACTGGACGCCGTGCAGCTTCGCGAGCGTCGCAGCGTAGTAGTTCTTGGCGTCGTCTCTCATCGCGAACACGGCGGCCTCCGATTTGCCGATGTGCTCGCGCTCGAGGAACTCCGGGTCTGTTCCCGTCGCGCGGAAGACCCGCGCGTCGGGCACGAGCTCAGCGACCAGCTGCGCGCGCTTGAGATCGCTCTCGATCAGCCGCACGCGGATTCCTTGTTGGAGCAGCACTCGAGCGGTCGCGATCCCGATTCGTCCTGCGCCGAAGATCACGACGTCGCTGACGTTCCTGCGGCTCGGTGTCAGGAGCTTGCTCCACTTCTTCGCGGCCTGCGGTGAGCCGATCACCACGATCCGGTCACCTGGGCGGATGGTCTCGTCGCCGCGCGGGGCCGCGATCTCCTGGCCGCGGATGATGCTTGCGACCTTCGAGTCCTCCGGCAGCACGGCTTCTCGCAACGGACGGCCGACGACGCTCTTGAACGCGTCGGCTCCTCCACCGGATTCGGGTTGGGCCACGTCGAACTCGACGATCTGAACCTGCCCGTCCGCGAAGAGATCCGTGTGGCGCGCCGCGGGCACGCCGATCATCTGGGAAACGGCGAGCGCCGCCTCGCGTTCGGAGGAGACGACCCAGTCGACGTCGAGCTGGCGCTCCTTCCACACGTCGAGGTACTCCTGGTTTCCGGTGCGGACGATCGTCCTCGCGTTCGGCGCGAGCGTCCGGGAGAACATCGACACGATGATGTTGACCTCGTCGCGGGATGTGCACGCGATCACAAGGTCGGCGGCCCGTATGCCGGCTTCCTCGAGCACCCGCCGACTGCTGCCGTCGGCCTCGACGATGCCGACGTCGAAGTGAGAGCCCAGGCGGTCGAGCCGGGCCGCGTCCAGATCGATCACGGTGAGCTCGTGCTCGTCGTGGAGCGCCTCCACGATCGTCGATCCCACCTGTCCCGCACCGATGATGAAGATCCGCACGTGCTTCGCGGAGGCTAACGCTGCCGGAAGACCGGTCGTAGGAATAGGGTTCGCCGGTGCCACGGCGGAGGCGCAGGCAGCAAGGCCTGGAGCGTGTCCTCGGAACGCCCGCGCTCTTCGCCACCGCGTACGGCAACGTCGGCTCCTCGATCTACTACGCGCTCGGCGTCACGGCCGCGTTCGCGCTGGGGTTGACACCGCTCGTCTTCGTCATCGCCGGGCTGATCTTCGCGGCGACGTCGGCGACCTACGCCGAGGGAACGGTGCGCTATCCGGAGGCTGGCGGCTCGTCCAGCTTCGCGCGGCACGCCTTCAACGAGGTCGCGAGCTTCGGCGCTGCCTGGGCGCAGATGCTCGTCTACGTCGCGACGGTAGCCATCTCGGCCTTCTTCGTCCCGCACTACCTCTCCGTCTTCTGGGAGCCCCTGCGGGAGAACCCCTGGGACATCGTCGGCGGCGCGATCGTCGTCGTACTGCTCGTCGCGGTGAACATCGTCGGCGTCAAGGAGGCGGCGAGCCTGAACGTCCTCCTCGCAGTGGTCGACTTCGCGACGCAGGCGCTGCTCGTGGGGCTCGGGTTCTTCCTCGTCTTCGACCTGGACACCCTGACCTCGAACGTCAGCTTCGGAGTCGCCCCGACCTGGAGCCAGTTCTTCATCGCGATCCCGATCGCGATGCTCGCGTACACGGGCGTCGAGACGGTCTCCAACCTGGCCGAGGAGGTGCGCGATCCGCCGCGGAACGTCCCGAACGCCTACAAGCTGATCGCGCTCGCCGTCTTCGCGATCTACTTCACCCTGCCGGCGATCGCGCTCTCCGCGCTGCCCGTCTTCCAGCAGAACGGTGAGTACGTGACCAAGCTCGGCCTCGGGCCCGACGAGGGCGGTTTCACCAACGACCCGGTCCTCGGCGTCGTGCAGAACCTCGGGCTCGAATCGGGCACGCTCCTCCACGGTCTCGAGATCTACGTCGGCGTCCTCGCCGCCACGATCCTCTTCATCGCAACGAACGCAGGCGTGATCGGCGCATCGCGGATCACCTACGCGATGGCGAGCTACCGCCAGCTGCCGCTCGGCTTTCGCAGGCTGCATTCGCGCTTCCGGACCCCGTGGGTCGCGCTCATCGTCTTCGCCGGCGCGATCCCGATCCTGACCATCCTGCCCGGGCAGACCGATTTCCTCGGGACGATGTACGCGTTCGGCGCGACGCTCTCCTTCACCGTCGCGCATGCCTCGATAGTCGCTCTGCGCTATCGGCGGCAGGACGAGGAAGTCGCGTACCGGGCCCGGCCGAACGTCAGCCTGCGCGGCGTCGACTGGCCGCTGTTCGCCATTGTCGGCGGGCTCGGGACGCTGCTTGCCTGGATCGTGATCGTCGTCCAGGAGCCGGTGACGAGATGGGCCGGCTTCGGCTGGCTGGCGTTCGGCTTCGCCGGCTATGCGATCTACCGGCGCAGGGCGCTGAAGGTTCCGCTCGGGGAGACCGTGCGGGCGCCGGCGTTCGTGCTCGGACCGGCCTTGACAGTCGATTACAGGACGATCGTCGTGCCGGTCATCCGCTCGAACGAGACGGAGGAGGCGCTGGTCGCCGCTTCCCGCCTCGCCGCCGAACGCGGCTCGACGGTGGCAGTCGTCCACGTCATCGAGGTCCCGCTCGACCTTCCGCTCGACGTACGGCTCCCCGACGCCGAGGAGGACGCGGACGAGATCCTCGACAACTCGGCGGCCTTCGTCGAGGCCTACGGGGTGCGGGCGGTCGCCCGGCTGCTCCGCGGCCGCGCCGCAGGGCCGGAGATCGTCGCGGAGGCGGAGCGCCGCAACGCCGAGCTCGTGATCCTCGGCGCACGACGGCAGCGCACGGCCCGAGGGCGGATCTTCGGCAGAACCGTGGACTACGTCCTGAAGCACAGTCCGTCCCGCGTCGCGATCGCGGCCGGGCGCCAGGCGGCATGACGGTCGCTCTCGCCTGGCTGATGATCGTCCTCGGCGCCGCCGTCATCGCCCGGACCGTCGCCGCCGGCGTGGGAGGCGGACGCGGCCTGCTCCTCGGCGCGCTCCTCGTCCTCGCAGGCGCGCTGCGGCTCTATCTCAACCGGAGCCTGCGTCGTGGCTAAGAAGCTTCCGGGACTTCAGCGAGTCCTCGACGTTCCGTCGCTCGCCGCCGTCGCCTACGGGGAGATCGCCTCGTCGCTCTACTTCGCGCTCGGTGTCGTCGCGCTGTACGCGCTGGGCTTCACGCCGTGGGTGCTGCTCACCGTCGGTCTCCTCTTCCTGCTCGTGGCGCTCTCGTACGCGGAGGGGACGAGCGCGATCCCGGAGCCCGGTGGCGCCGCGACCTTCGTCCGCCGCGCCTTCAACGACCCCGCGGGATTCCTGACGGGCTGGGCGCTCATCCTCGACTACCTGATCGTGATGGCCCTCGCGGGCCTCTTCGTCCCGCACTACATCGGTCGTGCCAGTGGCTTCGACGGGCTCACGCACAAGCCGTGGGACACCGTCGTCGGAATCTTCGTGATTCTGGGGATCGCCGCCCTCCGCCTCGTGCGCAGGACGAAGCTCTACCGGACCGCGATCCTCATCGCCGGCCTCGCACTGGCGTCGCACCTCCTGCTCGTGGTGCTCGGCTTCGCCGTCCTCTTCTCGACCGGCGCTTTGACCGAGGGCGTCGATCTCGGAGACGCCCCCGAGTGGAGCGCCATCGCGTTCGCACTCCCCGTGGCCATGCTCGCGTATACCGGGCTCGAAACCGTCTCCA
>Ga0126309_10000755_pt1 | contig 10846 bp, 9 predicted proteins | sample Plot56_FD_92541 | JGI IMG/M metagenome (GOLD analysis project Ga0126309, IMG submission 92541) | Serpentine soil microbial communities from UC McLaughlin Reserve, CA, USA - Plot56 | ecosystem: Environmental > Terrestrial > Soil > Grasslands | place: USA: UC McLaughlin Reserve, Lake County...
AGGTCTCGGAGTTGATCTCCACGCAGTTGCGCGAGCGCGGGATCGAGCACACCGTCCTCAACGCCAAGCCCGAGCACGCCGAGCGCGAGGGCGAGATCATCGCCGAGGCGGGGCGCCCGGGTGGGGTGACCATCGCCACCAACATGGCCGGCCGCGGCGTCGACATCCAGCTCGGCGGGAACGCTGAGCACCTGACCCAGCGCGAGCTCGAGAAGCTCGGCCTCACGCCGGACGCGGGTGAGGAGTACGACCGCATGTGGGACGAGGTCTTCCCGCGCGTTGAGGAGCAGGTGGCCAAGGCGCGCGAGCAGATCCTCGAGCACGGAGGCTTGTTCATCCTCGGCACCGAGCGCCACGAATCGCGCCGGATTGACAATCAGCTGCGCGGGCGCTCGGGCCGCCAGGGCGATCCCGGCGAGTCGCGCTTCTACCTGTCGGCCGAGGACGACCTGGTACGGCTGTTTGCCGGCGACCGCATCTACAAGATCCTCGACCGCCTCGGCCCGGTCGACGCCGAGGGCGACGAGCAGCCGCTCGAGAACAAGCTGCTGACCAAGCAGATCGAGGGCGCCCAGAAGAAGGTCGAGGAGCAGAACTTCCTCATCCGCAAGCGCGTGCTCGAGTACGACGACGTGATGAACCAGCAGCGCGAGGTCGTTTACGAGTACCGCAACCGCATCCTCGAGGGCGAGGACATCTCCGACACCGCACGCGTGCAGATCGCCGAGGCGGTCGAGCGCATGGGCGAGGAGTATCTCGCCGGTGAGTTCGTCGAGGAGTGGGACCTCGACGGCCTCTTCACGCAGCTCGAGCAGCTCTACCCGGTGGCTATCCAGCCAGAGGACCTCGACCCCAACGCGCTCGAGCGAACCGCGCTCATCGGCGACCTGCGCGAGGATGTGGTCAAGGCCTACGACGAGCGCGAGGAGGAGCTCGGGGCAGAGCTCATGCGCGCGCTCGAGCGCTTCGTGCTGCTCCAGATCATCGACGAGCGCTGGCGCGAGCACCTGCATGACATGGACTACCTGCGGGAGGGCATCCACCTGCGCGGGTTCGCCCAGATCGACCCGCTCGTCGCCTACAAGAACGAGGCGTTCGAGATGTTCACCGCGCTCATCAACGGGATATGGGAGGAGTTCGCCCGCTATATCTTCCACGCCGATGTCGAGGTTCAGGGACCGGACGGTGAGGCGGTGCCCGCCCCGGGTGCGAGCGCCGGCCCCGGCGTGCGCCGGCTCCAGTACCGCGGTGGAACCGACGCCGACCAGCCGAGCGCGCTGGCGGCGGCGCGGCAGCAGGCGGTAAGTGCGGGCGCCGGCGGGGTCGGGGCAGCGCTTCCGCGCGGTGACGCGGACTACGGCGAGCCGGTCCTACCCGGCGCCGAGGACGAGGTCGTGCGCGCGGTCGAGCCGCGTCGCCTCGACGAGCACGAGCAGATCGGACGCAACGATCCGTGCTGGTGCGGGTCGGGCCTCAAATTCAAGAAGTGCCACGGCTCGTGAGGCGGCGGCTGCAAACACGTCGTTTGCCGGCGTCATGGAAGCTCGCGTGCCTCTAGCACGGGTCGCTTCCTGCGTCCTTGGCAGACTTGGTTGTCAGCGCCTTAGACCGCAACAGACCTAGCTCCACGCCCGCCGCCTCCTCCAATGGCCGAGACCGCCCAATCGACCCTCCGCGACCAGCTCAAGCTGCTCGCGGACTATCTTTGACCCACCCGCGCTGAGCGAGCGCCTCGGGGCGCTCGAGCGGGAGATGGGGGAGCCCGGATTCTGGGACGACCAGGAGCGGGCGGCGAAGGTGTCGGCCGAGCACGCGCGGGTGGGGCGCCGGCTCGCCGCCTACTGCGAGGTCGAGTCGGGCATCGACGAGCTCGAGGTGCTCGAGGAGCTGGCCGACGAGGACCCGTCGATCGCCGCCGAGGTCGAAGAGCAGCGGACGGAGCTCGAGGCGCGCCTCGGCGAGCTCGAGGAGCGGCGGCTGTTCTCCGGCCGCTATGACTCGGGCGACGCGGTGGTGTCCGTGCACGCCGGCACGGGCGGCACCGACTCCCAGGACTGGGCGGAGATGCTCCTGCGCATGGAGCTGCGCTTCGCCGAGCGGCGCGGCTTCGCTGTCGAGCTCAAGGAGGCAAGCCCGGGGGAGGAGGCGGGCATCAAGTCGGCGACGTTCGTCGCGCGCGGCGATAACGCCTACGGCCTCCTGTCGGCCGAGAAGGGCGTCCACCGGCTGGTGCGCATCTCGCCCTTCGACGCGTCGTCGCGTCGCCACACCGCGTTCGCCCTCGTCGAGGTCGCCCCGCTCGTCGAGGATGCCGTCGAGGTCGAGATCGACGACGCCGACCTCCAGGTCGACACCTACCGTGCGTCGGGCGCCGGCGGTCAGCACGTGAACAAGACCGACTCCGCGGTGAGGGTCACCCACCGCCCGACCGGGATCGTCGTCCAGTGCCAGAACGAGCGCTCGCAGTCGTCGAATCGCGCGACCGCCATGGCCATGCTGCGCTCGAAGCTGCTCGAGCGCGAGGAGCGCCTGCGCCGCGAGGAGATCGCGAGCGAGAAGGGCGAGGCCCAGGATGTCGGCTGGGGATCGCAGATCCGCTCCTACGTCCTTCACCCGTACACGATGGTCAAGGATCACCGTTCGGGCGTCGAGGTCGGCGACGTGCGGCGCGTGCTCGATGGCGACCTCGACGAGTTCGTGCGCGCGGAGCTCTTGCGGCGGGTCGGCCAGGCAGGGCCCCCAGGGGCGCCCGCCGAGGCAGGCTAGGGCGGGCGGGTTCCGCTATCCCGCGAGGCCGCGTAGGCGCCGCGGGCCGGCCGCCGCGTCGCCGAGAGGCGGCGCTCGGGTCTAGCTCGAGGCCCGCACGCCCGCGGGCTCGGGCTCGTCCGGCCGCGGCGGCGGCGGGCGGCCGATCAGGCCGCCGATCAGGTCGCCGAGCGTACGGTCCTCGACCAGCGGATGGCGGAGCCGCACGTCGGGGTGGACCTCGTAGAAATTGCGCCGGCCGACCCGGTGGCGGGTGAGGAAGCCGGCCTCGACGAGGTCGGACATGATCCGGTGTGCCGCACGCTCGGTGATCCCGACCTCGGACGCGATGTCGCGCAGCCGCATGCCCGGCGTCCGAACCACGCAGATGAGCGCGAAAGCGTGGTTCGTAAGGAAGGCCCACGTGGGCGGCACGTCTTCGAGGATAGAGGCGCGGACGTTTCTCCCGAGAGTGGAGACGCGAAATGGCATGCCGTCCTCGGAGCCTCGTACGACGGCCGACCAACGGGCGAGCGGCCTCTAGCCTGCCTCCGGTGCAGGAGCTGATCGACCTCGCGCTCGCGGAGGACATCGGCGCGGGCGACCTCACGGCGGCCGCCGTCGTGCCGGCGGGCGCGCGCGCGCGGGCCCGCGTCGTCCAGAAGGCCGAAGGTGTGGTCGCCGGGCTCGAGGTGGCGGAGGCCGTCTTCCGCCGGCTCGACCCCACCGTGCGCTGGCGCGCGCACGCCCCCGAGGGGGAGCCGGGCGCGCCCGGCCGCCTCGTGGCGGAGCTCGCGGGATCCGCGGCGCCCACGCTCGCGGGCGAGCGGGTCGCCCTCAACTTCCTCGGCCGGCTGTCCGGCGTCGCCACGCTCACCGCCCGCTACGTCCGCGCGGTCCAGGGCACGGGCGCGACCATTCTCGACACCCGCAAGACGACGCCTGGCCTGCGGGCGCTCGAGAAGCGGGCGGTCGCCGCGGGCGGCGGGACCAACCACCGCTCGGGGCTCCACGACGCACTGCTCGTTAAGGAGAACCACGCGGCGATCGCCGGCGGGGTGGGCGCCGCCGCACGCGCCGCGGTAGCCGCCGGCGCGCGGACCGGCCGCGAGGTCGTCGTCGAGTGCGCGAGCCTCGAGGAGGTTGACGAGGCGCTCGCCGCTGGCGCGCCCCGCATTCTCCTCGACAACCTCTCGCTCGTGGCCCTTCGCGAGGTGGTCTCCCGCGCGCGCGGGCGCGCGCGGAGCGAGGCCTCGGGCGGGGTCACGCTCGACACGGTGCGTGCGATCGCCGAGACCGGCGTCGACTTCATCAGCGTGGGCGCGCTCACCCACTCCGCCCCGGCGCTCGACCTGAGCATCACGGTCGAGCCGCTCTAGACTGTCGCGGGCACCGACGCCATCCGACCCGAGGCGACCGCCGTGTCCATCGCCCTGCCCGTCCTTCCCACCGCCCCGAGCGCCGACCCGCTCCCTCCCGAGGAGATCGAGGCGCTGTCCGAGGACGTACGCCGGCTCGCCGTCGAGCGCGACGCGGTCATCCTGGCCCACAACTACCAGCTCCCCGAGGTTCAGGCCGTCGCCGACTTCGTGGGCGACTCCCTCGCGCTCTCCCAGCGCGCGGCCGAGATCGACGCCGAGGCGATCGCCTTCTGCGGGGTCCACTTCATGGCCGAGACCGCGTCGATCCTCTCGCCCGAGAAAACGGTGCTTCTGCCCGACCTCGGCGCCGGCTGCTCGCTCGCCGACGCGATCACCGTCGAAGAGCTTCGCGCGTGGAAGCGCGAGCACCCCGGCGCGGTCGTCGTCATGTACGTGAACACCTCGGCCGAGATCAAGGCCGAGACCGACTACTGCTGCACGTCGTCGAACGCGGTGCAGGTCGTCGAGCACATCCGCCGCGAGCACGGCGACCACGTCGAGATCCTCTTCGGGCCGGACATGTTCCTCGGCGCCTACGTCGAGCGGGTGACCGGGCGGCGCATGCACGTGTGGATGGGGGAGTGCCACGTGCACGCCGGCATCCGGCCCGGGGACATCGCGCAGGTGCGCGGTGAGCACCCCGCCGCCGAGTTCCTCATCCACCCCGAGTGCGGGTGCTCGACCTCGGTCATGGAGTACGTGGCCGCCGGCGACGTCGATCCGGAGTCGACGCACATGCTCTCGACGGGCGGCATGCTCCGTCACGCGCGCGAGTCGGAGGCCGAGACCTTCATCGTCGCCACCGAGATCGGGATGCTTCATCCGCTCGCCGCGGAGAACCCGGACAAGCGTTTTGTCGCCGCCAACCGCGAGGCGGTGTGCCAGTACATGAAGATGATCACCCTGCCGAAGCTGCGCGACGCGCTCGGCGAGGAGGGTGAGGAGCATGTAGTCAAGGTTCCGGCGGAGGTCGGCGAGCGGGCGCGCGTGCCGATCGAGCGCATGGTGAGCATCGCGCCGTAGCGGGCGTTCCCGCTCGGTGAGCGACGCGGCCGTATCCGACTCGGGCGACGAGCCCGTCCGCCTACGGCGGCTCTTGCCCGAGCCCGGCGAGGTCTCCTCGGAGGAGGCGACGAGCGGACTGCGCCTCGGCGAGCTCGCGCCGCCGGGGCGGCCGTACCTCGTCCTCAACATGGTCTCCTCGCTTGACGGGCGGGCGACGCTCGCCGGGCGGACGGCGGGGCTGGGCGGGCGCGCCGACCGCGAGCTCTTCCACGGGTTGCGCACGCAGGCCGACGCGGTGATGGCCGGCGCCGGAACAGTGCGCAAGGAGCGCTACGGGCGGATGGTGCGCGACCCCGAGCGACGCGGGCGGCGGCGGCGCGAGGGACTCGGCGAGGACCCGCTCGCGTGCGTGGTGAGCGGCTCGCTCGCGGGGCTTGCCGACACGCCGCTCTTTGAGGCGCCCGAGCAGCGCGTGGCGATCCTCACGGCGACCGACGACGAGCTGCCCCCGACCGCCGCGCCGGTCGAGTACGTGCGGGCCCGCGGGGCGGGAGGGGCCCCCGGCCGCGTCGACCTCAGGGCCGCGCTCGCGCGCCTGCGCGAGGAGTGGAGGGTGCGGTCGATTCTGTGCGAGGGCGGCCCCACGGTCAACGCCGACCTGCTCGCCGCCGGGCTGGTCGACGAGCTCTTCCTATCGCTCGCGCCCACGCTCCTCGCCGGCGAGGAGCCGCTCACCATCGTCGACGGGCCGGCGCTCCCCGAGCCGGTGGAGCTCGAGCCGGTTTCGGCGCTCGAGCACACGGGAGAGCTCTTCCTGCGCCTGCGCGTCAGGCACCCGACATAGGCGGGCGGCCGCCCGAGACGTCGGCCACACACCGCTAGCCTCTTCCGTTTGCGGCGCCCGACGTGCCGCTTCCCCCTGAGACATGTCCCGCGCGCGTCAAGTCCTCATTCCGCTGCTCTGCGCCCTGATCGGCCTGTTCGTCGGCATGTGGGTCGGTGGCCACCCGCGCGTCCTGCCCGACGGCCTGCGCACCGCCTTCGTCGAGGACGATCGCGCCCTGCGCGCCGAGGTCATGGGCGCCATCGAGGAGAAGTTCATCCGCCCAGTGAAGCCCGACCGGCTCGAGGACGCCTCGCTCAAGGGGATGGTCGACTCGCTCGACGACCGCTTCTCGCACTACTTCCCGCCCCAGGAGGCGCAGCGCTTCCAGCAGACGGTCGACGGGCGCTTCGAGGGCGTGGGCATGCGCATCGAGGAGGTGAAGCGCGGACTCCAAGTGGTGTCGGTGTTCGACGGTTCACCGGCCAAGCGCGCCGGCGTCCGCCAGGGTGCGGTGGTGACCGCGGTCAACGGGCACTCGATCGCGGGAAAGAGTGCCGAGTCGGCGACGGCGCGGATCAAGGGTCCGCCGGGCACCTCGGTCCGCCTCACGGTGATCCAGCCGGGCGGCAAGGACCGGCAGACCGTGCGCATCGAGCGCCAGCGGATCCAGGTCCCGACAGTGGAGACCAAGATCAAGACGGTCGACGGCAAGAGGCTCGGCGTGGCGGAGCTCGTGACGTTCTCCTCGGGCGCGCACGGCGAGCTGAGCGCGGCGATCCGCCGGCTCCAGGCGCAGGGCGCGAAGGGGATTATGCTCGACCTGCGAGGGAACGGCGGCGGGCTCCTGCGCGAGGCGGTTCTCGTGGCGAGCCTGTTCATCGAGGAGGGCCCGATCGTCTCGACCGACGGGCGCAACCGCGCGAAGCACGTGTACGAGGCCGAGGGCGACGCGCTGGCGCCGCGCGTGCCGCTCGTGGTGCTCGTCGACGACGGGAGCGCCAGCGCCTCGGAGATTGTCGCGGGAGCGATCCTCGACCGCGGGCGCGGCCAGCTGGTGGGCGAGAAGACCTTCGGCAAGGGCGTCTTCCAGGAGGTCGAGCCGCTCTCGAACGGCGGCGCGCTCGACCTGACCGTCGGGCGCTACTACCTGCCGAACGGCGAGAACATCGGCACGCGCGGGATCGTTCCGAAGAAGAAGGCGAAGGACAACCCGAAGACCGGGCACGACGAGGTGCTCCCCGTCGCCCTCGACGTGCTCGCCAGAGAGGTGCGATGAGCGGGGCGGCGCCCGCGCAGGGAGGTCGGCGCGGGGGCCGACGGGGCGAGGGAAGAGGAGGCAACGGGTCCGCATCCGGAGGGGGCTCGCGCTCAACGCGGCGCCCGCCCACCGAGCCGCGCGTGGCGACGATCGAGCGCCGCGGGCGCCTGCTCGTGGCCGAGCCGCTCTTCGAGCGCGGCCGCCGCCACGCGCTTGACGGGCGCGCGCGGGCCGGCGCCGCGGAGGGCGAGCTCGTGCTCCTCGGCTTCGGCAAGCGCGGCCCGCGCGTGGTCCGCCGGCTGGGGCGGCCGGACGTGGCGCGCGACGTGCTCGAGGGGCTGATGCTCGACCGCGGCCTGCACCGCAGGTTCGCGTGCGCCGTCGACGCCGAGGCCACGGAGGCGGCGGCGCGCGGAGCCGGCTCCCACGACGGCCGTCGTCGCGACCTCACCGAGCTTCCCACCTTCACCGTCGATCCGGTCACCGCCCGCGACTTCGACGACGCGATCTCCGCGCGCCGCGAGGGCGACGAGGTCCGCGTGTGGGTCCACATCGCCGATGTGAGCGCCTACGTGCGCCCGAGCGGAGCGATCGAGCAGGAGGCTCTACGCCGCGCGACGAGCGTGTACGTGCCGGGCGCCGTCGAGCCGATGCTCCCGCACGCCCTCTCGAGCGACGCGTGCAGCCTCGTTCCGGGCGAGGACCGAGCCGCGGTGACCGTGGAGATGCTGATGCGCGGCGCCTCGGTCGCCTCGGTGAGCTTCTTCCGCTCGACGATTCGCAGCGACGCGCGCCTCTCGTACGATCAGGTCGACCGGATCTTCTCCGGCCGCGAGCGCGCCGCCAACCCGTGGGGGGAGCCGCTCGCCGCGGCGCGCGCGGTGGCCGCAGCGCTGCGGGCGAAGCGCGACGAGCTCGAGGCGGCGCTCGAGGTGAGCTCGCTCGAGCCGAGCTACTTGTTCGACGACGGCAACGTGACCGGCGTCTTCCACGAGGAGCAGACCGAGTCGCACGAGCTGATCGAGCACCTGATGATCCTCGCCAACGAGCAGGTCGCCGGGCATCTCGAGGACCGCCGCGTGCCGGCGCTCTACCGCGTCCACGAGCGGCCGGACCCCGCCTCGATTGAGCGGCTCGTCGAGAAGCTCGCGAGCCTCGGCGTGCCGACGCCGCCCGTGCCCGAGCATGTTAGCCCGCAGCAGGCGGCCGAGCTCGCCGCCGAGGCGAGCCGGCGCGTGGCCGCGTGGGTACGACGCGCGGACGCGCGCGGACGCGAGGGCCTGACCGCGCTCGTCCTGCGCTCGCTCAAGCAGGCGACCTACTCGGTGCGCAACGTCGGCCACGCCGGCCTGGGCAGCGCGCGCTACTGCCACTTCACCTCGCCGATCCGCCGCTACCCCGACCTCGTGTGCCACCGGGCGCTGCTCGCCTCGCTCGGGCTCGAGGAGGCGGCCGCGCGCGCCGAGGAGCTACCCGAGGTGGCGGTCCATTCCTCGCTCGCCGAGCGTGAGGCGCTCAAGGCCGAGCGCGACGCGGCGGACGTGTGCAGCGCTTTCCTGCTCGAGCGGGTGCTCGCGGAGGCGGGTGGACCGGCCGAGGCGCTCTTCGAAGGCGAGGTCGTCGGGGTGATCGGCAAGGGCGCGTTCGTCCGCTTCGGCGACGAGGGCTTCGAGGGGTTCCTCCCCGCGCGCCGCCTCGGGGAGGAGTGGTACTCGGTCAACGAGGCGGAGACCGCCCTGGTCGGCGAGGAGTCGGGCCGGGCGCTGCACATCGGCGACCCGGTAGCCGTCGAGGTCGAGCGCGTGCACGCCCCGCGCGGGCGCGTCGACCTGTCGCCGGCCGGTCGGCGCTAGGGAGCCGCGCCATGGCCAAGAAGGGCGGCAAGCGCAAGGCCGCACCCGGCGACGTCGCGACGAACCGCCAAGCCTCCCACCGCTACGAGCTGCTCGACCGCTTCGAGTGCGGTATCGAGCTCCAGGGCTCGGAGGTGAAGTCACTGCGCGAGGGCGGCGTCCAGCTCAAGGACGCCTACGCGGCGCTCGAGGACGACGAGGTGTGGCTCCACCGCATGTACGTGGCGCCCTACCGCCCCGCGGCGCGCGAGAACCACGAGCCCGAGCGCCCGCGCAAGCTGCTCCTCCACCGCCGCGAGATCGACAGGCTAATCGGGCGCACGCACGAGAAGGGGCTTACGCTCGTTCCCACGCGGGTCTATTTCCGCGGTCCGTGGGCCAAGGTCGAGCTCGCGCTCGCGCGCGGGAAGGCGGCGGTAGACCGCCGCCGCGACCTCAAGGAGCGCGAGCAGCGGCGGGAGATCGAACGCGCGCTGAGCGAGCGCGGCTGAGTCGCCCTAGACGCTGCTCAGGTCGCGGGGAACGAAGGTCAGGTCCATCCCGACCGCGAGCGCGATCGCCAGTCCGACGTACACCGCCGCGACCGCCGCCCGCGTCCCGGGCCGCACCTCGTTGTAGCGCTGGGCCTCCGGCGTCTTGCGCGCCTTCCAGCGCCGCCAGGTCTCGAACCCTCCGAGCAGCAAGATGATCACCATGATCGGGTTGGGGAAGGCGAGCATCCCCGCCACGAGCAGCGCGAAGCCGACGACCCACATCCACGGGGAGAGCGCCGCCATCGCCCGGCCGCCGTCGAGAGGCAAGACGGGCAGCAGGTTGAACAGGTTGAGGAAGAAGCCGATGAAGGCGAGCGCCTGGAACAGCTCGTTCCCGGTCGCGAGGTAGAGCCCCACCGGGACGAGGCAGGCGAGCGACCCGAGCACCGGCCCGGCGAGCCCCACGCGCGCCTCGGCGGCGGCGTCGCGCGGCATCTCCTTCATGCCGACGAATGCGCCGAGGAAGGGGATGAACATCGGCGCGGTCGCCTTGATCCCTTCGCGGCGGAGCTGGAGCACGTGGCCGTACTCGTGGACGAGGAGCAGCAGAACGAACCCGACCGCGAAGCGCCAGCCCCAGATCAGCGCGTAGGCGCCGATGGAGATAAGCATCGAGAACGAGGTCGAGAAGAGCTTGAGCTTGGGGAGGAGGAAGAGGAGTCCCTTGAGTTTCGTGCCGAACTTGACGAGGAGCACGCCCGCCGCGGTGAGGACCCCGGCCGCGCGCTTCCAACCCGGCTTGGGCGGCGCGGGAGGCGCCGTCGTCCCGCGCTCGACCGCCGCGTCGCTCTCCGCGGGGGTGGCGCAAGGATTCTCGGGCGTCGCCAGGAGAGGCGGCGCCTCGCTCACTGGCGGGGCGTGGTCGCCCGCGGCGGCCGGGTCATCGGCCGGAGCGGACGGCGTGTCGGCCGGCGGAACGGCGAGCTCTCTCGGCGCTGCCCCGGGGCCCTCGCCGTGAGATGGTCCCGAGGCGTCGGTGGGCACGCCGGGCGAACGGTCACTCGCCTCGAAACGCTCTTGCACGGTCGTATTCTCGCAGCATCCGCCGTGCCCGAGCGGCGGGCTCGCGGCTAGACTTGGAGGCGTCACCATGGGGACGACAGGCTTCGACGTGGACGATCCGTGGGGACGGTTGCGAGTCGAGGTCCCCGGTAGGCCTCGTAAAACAACCGGGAAAACCATAAGTGCGGACTCTCACGAGTTCG
>Ga0126309_10000756_pt1 | contig 10842 bp, 7 predicted proteins | sample Plot56_FD_92541 | JGI IMG/M metagenome (GOLD analysis project Ga0126309, IMG submission 92541) | Serpentine soil microbial communities from UC McLaughlin Reserve, CA, USA - Plot56 | ecosystem: Environmental > Terrestrial > Soil > Grasslands | place: USA: UC McLaughlin Reserve, Lake County...
GGTTGGGGCTATGGCGCGCTCGGCCTGGCCAGCCGAGTGGCCCCGGGCTGAGCGAGCGCGGATGGCCACGATGCGGGGCGAGGTGCGCTTCCGCACGCTCCTCGCCACCGGCGCCTGAGCCCGAGGTCGCGGCCCCGACACGGCCGGTTTGGGCCACCGCCGCGGCGGAATAACCAGCCGCAGAGGTCCCGACAGGAGGAGCCGTGTCATGCCCAAGACCACCGCGAAGGGCCAGCCCAGGAAGAGCGAGCTTCCCGACACGCTGCGCCGCTCTTCGGCCAAGGCGCAGCGCACGTGGGCCAAGACCCACGACGAGGCGGCCGAACAGTACGGCGACGGCGAGCGCGCCCACCGCACCGCCTACTCGGCGCTCAAGCACTCCTTCGAGAAGGTGGGGGACCACTGGGAGCCCAAGCAGCGCCGGGGGCCGTCCGATCCCCAGGCCAAGCAGGGTCCGCCGCGCTCGCGCACCCGGCCCCGTGACACCGCGGGCGGCGTGGACGTCGAGGGCAACACCAAAGAGGAGCTGATGGAGCGTGCCCGGCGCCTCGACGTCAGGGGACGCTCGAAGATGTCCAAGCTGGAGCTCGGCCAGGCGATCGCCCGCAAGCAGGGGTAGCGCCGTCCGCGGCGCCGGAGAACCGCGCCCGGGACGGAATACCTGGAACCCGGCTGCCGCGCTGGCCCGAATCGCCGATGGTCATACTGGAGGCCGGTGAGACCGCTCCGTCGTCTGAGCTGGGCCGTGGGGTTGGCGGTCGCCGCGCTCTGCGCCTCGGGAGCGGCGGCGCCCTCGGCGCTGGCCGGGTCCCGGATCATCCAGCCGCTCAAGGCGCAGGCGTCAACCGGCGTCGGCGCGGGGGCATGGTTCTTTCGCGACCGTGTCATGGCCCGTCCGGTGGCCAGCGCGGCGGCGGCACAGGGCGCGGTCCTGACCCTGCACTATGCGGTCGGCGGGCAGACCGTGGAGATCGCCCTCGCGCCGGACTTCGCCGACATCCCCCAGAACCGCGCCGCGGCCCGATCGATCGTCGACTTCCTGGGCAGCCGGGTTCACGGCGCCGAGCTCGGCCAGCTGCGGGTGTTCATCGGCACGCAGGCGGAGGTCAGCCTGCTCTGCGGGGGCGGCGTCGAAGTGCTCGGCTGCTACTCGGCCACCCAGCACCGCATGTTCGTCCCCGACCGCGAGCCTCCCGGCGGGCCCTACACGCGCGAGTACGCGATGACGCACGAGTACGGCCACCACATCGCCAGCCTGCGCAGCAACGCCCCCTGGCCGGCGCTCAGCACCGGCGCCAAGAACTGGGCGTCCTACGAGCACGTCTGCGCCCAGACCGAGCGTCACCTGCTGTTCCCGGGCGACGAGGGCAGTCACTACGCCGCCAACCCCGGCGAGGGGTTCGCCGACACCTACGCACACCTGCACTACCCGAACGTCCCGTTCCAGTACGCCCCGATCATGGCCCCGACAGCCGGGTCGTTCGCGGCGCTGCGCCGTGACGTGCTGCAGCCGTGGCGGGGGCCGCGCCGGGTTCGCCTCACCGGCGCGCTCAGCGCCGCCGCGCGAGTCCGCTCGTTCACCGTCCGCCAGTCGCTGGACGGCTCTCTGTCCTTCGCCCTCCAGGGCCCCCCGGGCTCCAACTACGACCTCGAGCTGCTCAACCGCGGGCGCGTGGTCCGGCGCACGGCCGCGCCCGGCAGCCGCGACCGGCTGACCGTCCTGGCCTGCCGCGAGAGCGCCCCGACGGCGACGTTCGTCCTGCGGGTCGTGCGCCGCCGCGGCGCCGGGCAGTTCTCGGTCGCCACCGCCATCCCGGGCTGACCCGTTCCGCCGGGCGGATGCCGAGGGCGTCCGCGGCCGGCCGTCCGTAGAGCGACCGGTCTCAGGCCTCGGGGTCGATCAGGGCCAGGCCGCTCTCGGGATCGGTTCGCTTGCGCAGGTGCGCCGGGGCCTCCTCGATGACGACCTCCAGCGTGGGCCGGACGTGCGCCTCGATCAGATGGCCCCCGTGGGCGGTCCCGTCGCGCTTGGCCACCACGACATGGGCGTGGACGTCCGGCTCGTCGTCCTTGAGCGCGACATCGCCGGCCAGGGTTACCACCTCGACCTGCTCGTCGAGCTGGATCCGCTCGTATTCCTTGCTCTCCCAGTCGAAGTAGCCCAGCGTGACGTCGCTGAAGGCGCCGATGCCGGTGAGGTGGGCGGCGGTGATGCCCTGCTCGCGGGTGAACGCCCGAAGCCCCTCCATCGCCTCGTCGCCGCGCTCGAAGATGAGCGCGTGGGTCGAGGGCGGTCCGGGCGTCAGCTGCTTGGCCTTCATCGCCCCGAGTGGCCGTCGTCCCCGTCGAGGGCCATCCTGATCACCTCGGCCAGGTGCAGCGGACGGCGGTCGGTCAGCTGGGTGATCTGGGTATGGCAGCTGAAGCCGTCCGAGATCACGAGGGTGTCCGGCTCCGCCGAGCGCACCGCGGGGAGCAGGCGCCGCTCGCCGATCTTCACCGACAGGTCGTAGTGGTCGGCCTCGTAGCCGAACGACCCGGCCACGCCGCAGCAGCCGGAGTCGAGCAGCTCGAAGTCCAGCCCCAGCCGCTCCAGGGTCGCCTCCTCGGCGGACATGCCCATCACCGCCTTGTGGTGGCAGTGCCCGTGGACGATCGCCCGGCGCGACAGCTTCGGCATGTCCCAGTCGCGAGCGTGGGCCTCCAGGAACTCGGCCAGGGTCAGCGTCTGGAGGCTGAGCCGCTTGGCGTCCTCGTCGTGGGGCAGCATGTTGACCAGCTCGTCGCGAAACACCGCCACGCAGCTGGGCTCGATGCCCACCACGTACACGCCGGCGCGGATGTGCGGCCGCAGCACCCGGACCAGGTGGCGCAGAAAGCGCCGTGCGGTCGGCAGCATCCCGTAGTCGTAGAGAGGGCGCCCGCAGCACATGGGCGCCTGCGGCACCACCACCCGGTAGCCGGCCGCCTCGAGCACCTCGACGGTGGCCTTTCCGGGGTCGGGGTGCAGGAAGTTGGTGAACGTGTCGGGGAACAGGACCACTGCCGGCGCGCCCTGGTTGACCGGGTCCCGAGTGTCGAACCACGTCCTGAACGTCTGGCGCGCGAACCGCGGCAGCTCGCGCTGGGCGCTGATCCCCGCGGCCCGCTTGAGCGCCCCGCCTATCACCGGCACCCGGGGCAGGGCGTTGGCCAGCCGCGGCGCGTGCTGCGCCACCCGAGCGTGCAGCATGATCAGCCCCATGGAGTACGCGGCGGCGGGCCGCAGTCGCCGCTTGTAGTGGCGAGAGAGGAACTCGGCCTTGTAGGTCGCCATGTCGACGTTGACCGGGCAGTCCCCCTTGCAGCCCTTGCACGACAGGCACAGCTCCAGCGCCTCGTTGACCTCCTGGCTACGGAAGCCGTCCCTGATCGTCTGGCCCTGGAGCATCTCGAACAGGATCCGCGCGCGCCCCCGCGTGGTGTGCTTCTCGTCGAGGGTCACCATGTAGCTCGGGCACATCGTGCCGCTCTCGATGTCGCGGCACTTGCCGGCGCCGACGCATCTGGCCGCAGCGTGGGCGAAGCTCCCGCCGTCCTCCGGGTAGGCGAAGTACGTCTTCGGCTGGGGCGGGTTGTACTCCACCCCCAGCTTGAGGTCGGACATGATCCCGTCGGGCTGGACGACCTTCCCCGGGTTCATCTTCCAGTCGGGGTCCCAGATCGACTTGAACTGCCGGAACGCCTCCATGAGCTCGTCGCCGTAGAGCTTGGGCAGCAGCTCGCTGCGGGCCTGGCCGTCGCCGTGCTCGCCCGAGAACGAGCCGCCGTAATGCACGATCAGGTCGGACGCCTCGTCCAGGAACGAGCGCCACCGTCTCAGGCCGCCCACGCTCAGGGGGTCGAAGTCGATGCGGCAGTGCACGCAGCCGTCGCCGAAGTGGCCGTACAGGGTGGTCCGGTAGTCGTAGCGGTCGAGCAACTCATGGAAGTCGCGCAGGTAATCGCCCAGGCGCTCCGGCGGCACGGCGGCGTCCTCCCAGCCCTCCCAGTGGTCGCGCTCGCCGAGCCGGTACGCGGTGGCGGCCAGCGCGTCCTCGCGCACCTTCCACAGCCGGCGCTCCTCTCCGACGTCATCGACCAGCTTGATCGCCGGGGGCTCGTCGAGCTCCTCGAGCCATCGGGTGAACTCCCCGGCACGCTCGAGCGCCTCGTCTCGGGTATCTCCCCCGAACTCCACCAGGAGCCAGCCATCGCCCTCCGGCAGCAGCGGGATGTCATGCGGGTGCATGCCCCGCAGCTCCATGTCGGTGATCAGCCGCCGGTCCATGCCCTCCAAGGCGATTGGACCTCGCTCGCGGATCGCGGCCACGTGATCGCCGGCGATGTAGACGTCCGGGAACCCCAGCGCCACCAGCGCGCGTTCGGGGGGACTGGGGAGCAGCCGCACCTTGGCCTCCAGCACGGTGGCCAGCGTCCCCTCGCTGCCGGTGATCGCCCGCGCCACGTGGAAGCCGTTCTCGGGCAGCAGGTCGTCGAGGTTGTAGCCGGACACCCGCCGCGGGATGTCCGGGTAGCGCTCGCGGATGAGGTCGGCGTAGCGGTCGCGCAGGTCGCGCATCCCGCGGTAGATCTCGCCCCTCCGGCCGCCCTCGGCGATGATCTCCTCGAGCTCCTCCTCGCTCGTGGCCCCGACCCGCATGCGCAGCCCGTCGTAGGTGAGCACCTCGAGCTCCTCGACGTTGTCGGAGGTCCTCCCGCCCATGACGGAGTGGACCCCGCACGAGTTGCTGCCGATCATGCCCCCGAAGGTGGCGTACTCGTGCGTCGAGGTGTCGGGCGCGAACGTGAGGCGGTGACGCTCCTCGGTGCGACGCGTCAGGTCGTCTCGGATGAGCCCGGGCCGCACCCGGGCGAACCTGCGCTCGGCGTCGATCTCGACGATCTCCCGCATGTGCTTGGAGACGTCGATCACGACCGCGTCGCTGGCCAGCACCGTCCCGGGGATGCTGGTGCCGCAGCCCCGCGGGACCACCGGCGCCCCGAGGCGCCGGCACACGGCGACGGCGGCCGCCACGTCGTCCCGGTCCACGGGCGCCACCGCGCCCAGCGGGATGTGCCGGTAGTTGCCGCTGTCGTGGGTGTAGACCGAGCGCCAGCCCGCGTCGAACAGGACCTCGCCGCGCACCTCCGCCCGAAGCTGCGCCTCCAGCTGCGCCGCGTCGACCCGGCTCGCCCGGTCCTCCAGCCGGCGCGGCGCCGGCGGCCGGGGACGAACCCTGGGCTTGCGGCCGACGACGCTCATCGGGCGCTCACGCCTCGTACTCGGCGGCGTCGGGGCGCTTGAGCTCGAGCCCCAGGCCGGGTCGCGAGGCGTCGGGCTCGAGCCGTCCGTTCTGCGGCTCCAGGACGCCGTCGAACAGCAGGCTCTCGATCCGCACGTGGTCGTGGAAGTACTCGACGTGCGCTAGGGAGTCGATGGCGCAGCAGGCGTGCGCGTGGATCGAGGGCGCGGTGTGCGCCGACACCGGCGTCTCGTGGGCACGGCACAGCGCCCCCACCCGCAGCAGCTCGGTGATCCCGGCGCACCGGGTGACGTCGGGCTGGAGGACGTCGACGGCGCCGGCCTCGAGCATGCGGCGGAAGTAGACGAGGTCGTAGCCGTACTCGCCGGCGGCGATGGCCATGCCGGCCGGGGCCCGGTCGCGCATCAGCCGCAGCCCCTCGAGGTCGTCGGAGGAGACCGGCTCCTCGAACCAGGTGACGCCGTGCTCGGCGAACGACTCGGACCGTGCGAGCGCCTGCTTGCGAGTGTAGGCGCCGTTGGCGTCCACCATCAGCTCGGCGTCCGGGCCGATCGCCTCGCGCGCCGCGCGCACCCGCTCGGGGTCCTCGTCCGGGCTCCGTCCGACCTTCATCTTCACGCTCGGGATGCCGGCCTCCACCCACCCGGCGAGCTGGCGCTGGAGCTCGTCGAGGCCGTACGAGGTGAACCCGCCGCTGCCGTACAGGGGCACGCCGTCGCGGGCGCGCCCGAGCAGGTCGGCGAGCGCGACACCGAGCAGCCTGGCCTTGAGGTCCCACAGCGCCACGTCGACCGCGGCGATCGCGGTCGAGGCGATCCCCGGCCGGCCGAGGTTGCGGATCGCGCCCACCATCGCCGCCCAGGCCGCCGGCACGGCCATGGCGTCGCAGCCCTCGATCGCGTCCACGAGCTTGGACTCGATCAGGCGGGCGGCGGCGACGTCGGCGTAGGTGTAGCCGACGCCGACCTCCCCCCCGGCGTGCGCCTCCACCAGCACCAGGGTGGTGGAGTCCCACTCGAGCGTCCCGTCGGATTCCGGACGGTCGGTGGCGACCGTGTAGGCCGAGACGTCCAGCCGCTCGACGGCCGCATCGGCCCGCTGGGTGGCACTCGTCATCGGGCTCAGCGGCCGGAGACCACCTCTTGGATCTTGTCCTTCACCGTCTGGCGGATGAGCCGGCGGGTGTTCGGGTCGCGCTTGAGCAGCGCCGAGGCCATGGCCTTGGCGTGCTCGAGCGTGATGTGGGGCGGAAGCGGCGGCACCTCGGGGTCGGTCACCGCCTCGTAGACCACCGGTCGGTCAGCGGCCAGGGCCTCGTCCCAGGCCGGGCCGACCTGGTCGGGCGAGTCCACCCGGATCCCCTTGAACCCCAGCATCTCGCCGTAGCGCGCGTACGAGAAGTCGGGGATCTCCTGGGAGGCCTCGAACTTAGGGTCGCCGGCCAGCGCCCGCTGCTCCCAGGTCACCTGGTTGAGGTCGCGGTTGTTGAGGACCAGCACCACCAGCCGTGGATCGCTCCAGCGCCGCCAGTACTTGGCGATCGTGATCAGCTCGTTGATGCCGTTCATCTGCATGGCGCCGTCGCCCACCAGGGCGATCGCCACCCGGTCGGGATGGGTGAACTTGGCGGCGATCGCGTACGGGACGCCCGGGCCCATCGTGGCCAGGGTGCCGGAGAGCGAGCCCATCATGCCCTCCCTGACCTTCAGGTTGCGGGCGTACCAGTTCGCCGCCGAGCCGGAGTCCGAGCTCAGGATGCAGCGGTCCGGCAGGCGCGAGGACAGCTCCCAGAACACGCGCTGCGGGTTGAGGGGCTCGGCGTCCTGCATCGCACGGGCCTCGATCACATCCCACCAGTCGGCCACGTTCTTCTCGATCTGGTCGCGCCACGAACGGTCGGCCTTGCGCTCGAGCCGCGGGATGAGCGCCCGCAGGGTCTCGGCGCTGTCGCCGACCAGGTTGACGTCCGTCGGGTAGCGGATGCCCACCATGCGCGGGTCGATGTCGATCTGGACCGCCCGGGCCTGGCCCTCCTCGGGCAGGAACTCGGAGTACGGGAAGCTCGAGCCGACGAGCAGCAGGGTGTCGCAGTCCTCCATCAGGTCCCAGCTCGGCCTGGTCCCCAGCAGGCCGATCGCCCCGGTCACGAAGGGAAGCTCGTCGGGCAGGACGGTCTTGCCCAGCAGCGCCTTTGCCACGCCGGCCCCAAGCAGGTCGGCGACCTCGATCAGCTCGGCGGACGCACGCATCGCGCCCTGCCCGGCCAGGATGGCCACCCGCTCGCCGGCGTTGAGGATCTCGGCGGCCCGCTGGAGCTCCTCCTCGGGCGGGACCGTCCTGGGCGCCGTGTGGCCGAGACCCGAGTGGATGCTGCCGTGCGCCGACGGCGGCGGGTCGACGACGTCCTCCTGCTGGAGGTCGTTGGGCACGATCACGCAGGTCACCGTCCGCTCGGCCATGGCGATGCGCATCGCCCGGTCGATCAGGTGTCGCGCCTGGGCGGGATCCATGGCCATGTGGACGTACTCGTGCGCGACGTCCTTGAACAGGGTGATCAGGTCGACCTCCTGCTGATAGCTGCCGCCCAGCGCCATCCGGTCCTGCTGGCCGACGATCGCCACCACCGGCTGATGGTCGAGCTTGGCGTCGTAGAGGCCGTTCAGCAGGTGGATGGCTCCCGGGCCGGACGTGGCCAGGCACACCCCGACCTCGCCGGTCCACTTGGCGTGGCCGCAGGCCATGAAGGCGGACATCTCCTCGTGACGCGCCTGCACGAACTCGATGCGATCGGTGGCGCGGGACAGCGCGCCCAGGAACCCGTTGATGCCGTCGCCGGGATAGCCGTATATGCGCTGGACGCCCCAGTCCGACAGGCGCCTGAGCATGAAGTCCGCGACGGTCTCGGCCATGGGGCTCTCCTTACGTCAGTGGCTTGGCAACGGTCGGCCGCCCGGCTGGCGCGACAGCGCCAACATACCCCGACCTGCACGGCGGAATCCGCGGTCCGGAGCGGGATGGTTCAGTCGGTGACCACCCGGCGATGGGAGGCGATCGCCAGGGCGGCGGTGATGTGCGACAGGTGGCTGAGCCCCTGGGGGAAGTTGCCCAGCATCTCGTCGGCATCCGGGTCGTACTCCTCGGCGAACAGCCCAAGGTCGTTGGAGGTGGCCAGCGCGCGGTCGAACACCTCACGCGCCTCCTCGGGGCGGTCTTGGTGCGAGTAGCACTCCGCCAGCCAGAACGAGCAGGCGACGAATGGGCCGTCCTGCCCCTTCAACCCGTCCTTGGACTTGTAGCGGCGGATCAACCCGTTGCAATCCAGCTCCTCGCGGATGGCGTCGGCGGTCCTGACCATGCGCTCGTCGCGGTACGGGATGAAGTCGACCATCGGCAGCAGCAGCACGGCGGCGTCGAGCTCCTTGCTGCCGAACGACTGCACGAAGATGCCGCGCTTGCGGTCGTAGCCCTTGTCCTCCACCGCCTCCCGGATGTCGTCCCTGGCCTTCTTCCAGCGCCGCTGGGGCGCCTGGCGCATGCACTCCTCGGCCAGCCGCAGCCCGCGATCCACCGCCACCCAGCACATGACCTTGGAGTGCACGAAGTGCTGGGGCTCTCCGCGCCACTCCCACAGGCCGTGGTCGGGCTCCTCCCAGTGGTCGATGGCGCTGTTGACCAGGTTCACGGTGAAGCGCCACTCGTCGTCGTCGGGCGAGCGGCCGCGCTCGTGCCAGCGCCAGGTCAGCTCGGCCAGCCCGCCGTAGGCGTCGAGCTGCAGCTGCTCGGCGGCGCGGTTGCCGATCCGCACCGGGCGGGCTCCGCGGTAGCCCTCCAGGTACTCGAGCTCCTCCTCCCGGATGCGTCGCTCGCCGGCGATCCCGTAGGCCATCCTGAGGTCCTCGGCCTTCCCCGCGGTCGAGCGATGGATGAACCGGCGGAAGTGCTCCGCCTCGTCCTCGAAGCCGAGCTCGGCCAGGGAGCGGACGCTGAACATCGAGTCGCGGATCCAGCTGTAGCGGTAATCCCAGTTGCGCTCGCCGCCGAAGGCCTCCGGCAGCGAGGTGGTCGGGGCGGCGACCAGGGCGCCGCTGGGCGCATAGGTGAGGGCCTTGAGCACGGCGGCCGAGCGCGCCACGGCGGGCGCCTCCGGTCCCTCCAGGCGCACCTGCGACCCCCACCGTCGCCAGAAGCTCAGCGTCTGGTCGAGGGACTCGTCGAGCTCCTCCGGGGCGACCCGGCGCGGAGGGTCGCGGTCGAGCTCGTCCGGGCGGATGAACACCAGGGACAGGCGCACCCGCTCCCCCGAGCGGACGCTGCACCGCGCCTCCACCTGACCCTTGGTGCCGACCTGCTCGAAGTCGGCGTCGCCGGAGATGATCAGGCAGTCGTCGCCGCCGATCGCGGTGAACAGGTTGATGTTCTCGTGGCGAATCCAGGGCGGCACGGCGCCGTAGTCGAAGCGCGGCGCCACCCAGATGCGGAAGTTCACGAATCCCCGCCCACCCTCGATGATGCGCAGCAGCTGGCGGTGGGGATGGAGCGGGCTCTCCTCCCGGACCGGGCAGCAGTCCAGAACCCGGGCCTCGCCGGTGGGGGTGCGGAAGGTCGTGCACAGCACCAGCGTGTCGTCGATGTAGTCCTGGAAGGAGTTCCACCTGTCCTCCCCGGCTGGCTGTATCGAGCAGAAGCCGCCGTTGTCCCAGTCCAGCAGGCGCCCGAAGCAGCTTCCGGAGTGGAAGTTGGGCAGGCAGTACCAGTCGATCGAGCCGCGGCTGGAGACCAGCGCCGCCGTGTGGCAGTCGCTGATCATGCCGTAGCTGCCGATCGGCGGGTAGCGGTCCGAAGCGCTCATTCCATAGGGCCTGCGATGGTGCCGGCGACGATCGCGGAGGCGCCTATGGCGACTGCGACCTCGGCCATCCCTCAAGTGAGTTATATAACGGACCAATGGTGAGCTGCTCTAGACGCCTGCTGATAGCCCGAGCCGCGGATGGCGGCCCGGTGAACGCTTGGACCGGGAGGAGCCGGCCATGACCGGGCGCCCGCTGGAGGGGCGCCGGGCGCTGGTCACCGGCGCCGACAGCGGGATCGGCCGCTCGGTCTCCAAGCGCCTGGCCACCGACGGCGCGCGCGTGGCGGTGAACTTCCGCAGCAACGAAGACGCGGCCCGGAGCATCGTCTCGGAGATCGACGAGGCCGGCGGCGAGGCCACCCCTATCCAGGCGGACGTCTCCCAGGAGGCGGACGTGGTCGAGATGTTCGAGCGCGCCGGGGAGCAGTTCGGCGGTCCCGTGGACCTGCTGGTCAACAACGCCGGCGTCGAGCAGGCGTTCAAGCTGGTCGACATGCCGCTCGAGGAGTGGGACAGGGTCATCGCCGTGAACCTCACCGGCGCGTTCCTGTGCGCCCGGGAGACGGCCAGGCGACTGATCGAGCGCGAGGAGCCCGGGGTGATCGTGAATGTCTCGAGCGTCCACGAGCTCATCCCCTGGCGGGAGTTCAGCCATTACTGCGCCAGCAAGGCGGGAATGAAGCTGTTCGGCCAGACGATCGCCTACGA
>Ga0126309_10000757_pt1 | contig 10841 bp, 11 predicted proteins | sample Plot56_FD_92541 | JGI IMG/M metagenome (GOLD analysis project Ga0126309, IMG submission 92541) | Serpentine soil microbial communities from UC McLaughlin Reserve, CA, USA - Plot56 | ecosystem: Environmental > Terrestrial > Soil > Grasslands | place: USA: UC McLaughlin Reserve, Lake County...
CTGGAAGAGGAGGCCGAGCTCGTCCGCGAAAGCACGCCACGGGAGCCGACGGCTCTCCGGCACAGCGACCGCCCAAAGCGGGAGCGTCACGGCGGCGTGGAAGAGGCGCCCGGTCTTCAGCCTGTGGACCGTCGCGAGGTCAGACCCGGGGACCATCGTGTCGAGGTACTGGCCGCCGATCATCCCGAGCGTCGCCTCGGCAAGCTCGCGTGCGACGTCCGCCGTCGGGTACGAAGACGCGAGCCGGAACGCCTCGGCGAGAAGCCCGTCCCCCGCTAGCACGGCGGTGCCTTCGCCGTAAGCCGCCCAGACGCTCGCCCTCCCGCGCCGTTCGACGTCGCCGTCGAGCGCCGGCAGGTCGTCGTGGACGAGGGAGAAGTTGTGCACGAGCTCGAGCGCCGCGGCGGCCGGCAGGACCTGCTCCGCCGGCGCCCCGAGCGCCTCGCCGGTGGCGAGCGAGATGACCGGGCGGACCCGCTTGCCGCCCATCTCCACGAGCGCGTAGTGCATCGACTCCGCCTGCGCGTGCAGCTCCGGCCACAACTCGAGGCCCTCCAGGTACTGCTCGACGATCGCCTTGAGCTCGTCCGGCCGCGTCATTCCTCGGCCTCTGCCTCGCGCCGCGCCCGCGAGAGCTCCTGCTCCACCTGTTTCGCAAGCTCGGCCAGCTCCTGGAGCACCTCGACGGCGCGCTCGGCGTCCGGCTCCTGGTCTGCCAGCCGCTCGAGCTCGTCGCGCGCCTTCTCGAGCCGTACCAGCAGCTCCTCGGCCCGCCCCAAGTGCTCGTCCGCGCTCATCCCGCCGTCGCCCGCTCCCGCACGATTCGCCCCAATATGCCGTTGATCAACTTTGCCGCGTCCTCGGTCGCGTACCGCTTCGCGAGCCGGATCGCCTCGTCGATCGCGACTTCCGCCGGGACGAGCCCCTCGTCCAGCTCGTACAGCGCGATCCTGAGCACGTTCCGCTCGACGGCGCCGAGGCGCTCGGCGGGCCAGTCCCTGGCCGCGGCCGACATCACGGCGTCCAGCTCCGCCGCGTGCGCCGCGACCCCCTCGGCCACCGCGCGCGCGTACGAGTCGACCTCCCCCTCGTAGAGCGAGCCGAGCGGCTGCCCGGTGACGTCCCACTGGTAGAGCAGGAAGAACGCGGTCCGCCTCGCCGCGCGGCGACCGGTCGTCACGTCAGCTCCTCGATGGAGACGTCGACCGCCGTCGGATCGAGGCCGCACGACGCCCGGAGGCTCTCCGCCACGCGCGCCTGGACGTCCTCGCCCACCGCGCTCAGCACCTCGCCGTACCGAACGTCGAGCTCCACGGCGACTCGGCCCTTCTTCACGTCGATGCCGCGCCGCCGAACCTTCACGCCGTCGACCTCCTCCGCAGCGCGCCGCACGATCCGCTCGAGTACGTCCGCGGCGATCGTGATCGTGCCGCCCTCCTCCGCCACGACCAGCGCGTCGGTCACGTGGGGACCGCCACCTGCTCGGCGAGGAACGACGTCGAGTACTCGCCGCTGCGGAAGGGCCGGCTGTCGAGCACGCCCGCAGCGAACTCCTTGGTCGTCGCGACGCCGTCCACCACGAGCTCGTCCAGCGCTCGGTGCATGCGGGCGATGGCGCCCGGTCTGTCGACGTCCCACACGATCACCTTCGCGATGAGCGAGTCGTAATACGGCGGAACCACGGCACCGTCCTCCGCGAACGTGTCGACGCGATCGAACGGCCCGAGCGGCGCGCGGAAGCGCGTGATCGTTCCCGGTGAGGGCGCGAATTGTCGCTCTGGGTCCTCCGCGTTGATCCGGACCTCGATCGCGTGGCCGCCGCGGGACGCGCGCCCCGTCTGCGAGAGCGGCTCTCCTGCCGCGACCCGCACCTGCTCTCGCACGATATCGATCCCGGTGACGAGCTCGCTGACGGGGTGCTCGACCTGGAGGCGCGCGTTGAGCTCGATGAACGAGAACCCGCCGTCGGGGCCGACGAGGAACTCGAACGTGCCGGCGTTTCGGTAGCCGAGATGGCGGCACGCGCGTTCGGCGGCGGCCTCCATCTCCTCGCGTCGCTCGGGCGTGAGCGCCGGCGACGGGGACTCCTCGATCAGCTTCTGGTGGCGCCGCTGGATCGAGCACTCGCGCTCACCGAGGGTGAGGACGTTGTCGTGCGCGTCGCAGAGCACCTGGATCTCGACGTGCCGCGCGGGCGCGATGACCTTCTCCACGTAGAGGGAGCCGTCGCCGAAGGCCGCGTCCGCTTCGGCGGACGCCGTCGAATAGGCGCGCTCGAGCTCGTCCGCCGACTCCACGCGGCGCATTCCCTTGCCGCCTCCCCCAGCGATCGCCTTCAGGAGTACCGGGTAGCCGAGGTCGGCGCCGAGGCTGCGGGCGTCGGCGACCGTCGCCGCCCCCTCGGTGCCCGGAACGAGCGGAACGCCGGCTGCGCGCATCTCGCGCTTCGCCTCCGCCTTGTCGCCCATCTTCGCCATCACGTCGGCGCTCGGCCCGATGAAGACGAGGTCGTTGTCTGCGCACGCGTCGACGAACGCCGGGTTCTCGGCGAGGAAGCCGTAGCCCGGGTGGACGGCGTCGCAGCCGGTCGTCGTCGCGGCGGCGATCACGGCGGGGATGCTGAGGTAGCTCTGGCTCGCCGGCGGCGGCCCGATGCGCACGGCGCGGTCGGCCATGCGGACGTGCAGCGCGCCGTCGTCGGCGGTCGAGTAGACGGCGACCGCCTCGACGTCCAGCTCGTGGAGCGCCCTGATGACGCGCACCGCGATCTCGCCACGGTTCGCAATCAGCACGCGCTCGAACATCAGACGGTCGTTGTCAAACCGGGGGTGGCGCGGCGAGCGGCTCGAGCTCGAACAGCGGCTGGCCGAACTCCACCGGCTGTGCGTTCTCGACCAGGATCTCCCGGACGACCCCCTCGACCTCCGCCTTCAGCTCGTTGAAGAGCTTCATTGCCTCGATCAGGCAGAGCGTTTGGCCCGCCGCGACCACGTCTCCGATCTCCACGAACGCCGGCGCGCCCGGCTGCGGCGAGCGGTAGAACGTCCCGACCATCGGCGACTCGACGCGGACGAGGCCGTCGGCCGCGGCAACGGCGGCCGGCTCGGGAGCGCTCGGCGCGGCGGCGGGGGCGACCTCCTCGGTTCGGCGGACCGTGACGCGGAAGTCGGCGTCCTCGATGGTCACCTCGCCGACGCCCGACTCCTGGACGATGCGCACGATCTCGCGGATCCGCTCGGCGCGGCTCTGGTCGACGCCCGCGAGATCCTCGCCGTCGTCCCGCCGCCCGCGCGTGCGGATCCGCTGCAGCAGCGGCTCCGCGTCGCTGCCGAACAGCGCGAGCAGCAGCAGCTCCTCGTCGCTCGCAGCCAGGCCTTCGGCGCTCGCGCGCAGCTCGTCGAGGTCGACCGGCGCGGGTGAGCTGCTCCCGTTGGACAGGAGCTCGACCGCGCGGCTGACGGTCGGATCGATCGGGCCCGGCGGCGCTCCGTAGCGCCCCTCCACGAGGTCGCGCAGCTCGTCCACGACTGTCATCCAGCGGGTCGCGGAGAGAACGTGCACCAGCGCCTGGGACGCGAGCACCTGGCCGATCGGCGACGCGAGCGGCGGCGAGCCCGCTTCGAGGCGGATCCGTGCGAGCTCGTCGAGCACCTCGTCGAAGCGGTCGCCGGCGGCCTGCGCGCGGAGGTGCGTGTCGAGCGCGGCGACCAGGCCGGCCGGCAGTGCGTACTCGGCCGCGCGGACGGCGATCCGCGGCGCGAGCGGGGTAACCGGCTCGTCGCCGATGTGCTCGTCGACGATGTCGCAGGCGCGCCAGAGGACGCGGACGTCGACGCCGCCGTCGTCGCCTAGGCCGGACAGCGCTTCGGCGAGCGACTCCCCGGAGACGCGGTGGAGCGCGAGCGCGACCGGGTAAAGCGCGCACGCGATGAGGTCGGCCCCGGCCCGCGCCGCCTCGAGCGCGGCGGCGAGAGCGCTCCCACCGGCGCCCTGCAGGTAGACGCCGACCGGCAGCCCAGTGGCCTCGCCGAGGGCGCGCACGAGCGCGCCGGCGCCGGCGGGGTGCAGCGATCCGGTCGGATCGTGCAGCAGCACGCGCGCCGCTCCGAGCTCCGGCAGCTTGCGGGCCTGCTCGACGAGCGTCTCGACCTCTCCCGTGCGGCCGGAGCTGTAGACGAGCCCCGCGTCGAACTCGCGGCCGGCGGCGGCGATCGACTCGGCCGCTTCGCGCAGGTTCTCGACGTCGTTCAGCGGGTCGTGCAGCCGGAAGATGTCGATGCCGTTCTCGGCGGCGGAAGCGACGAAGCTGCGGGCGACCCCGGCGTCGACGGGCCGCGAGCCGACGAGGAAGCGGCCGCGCAACGCCATGCCGAGCGGCGTCTCCGTCCGCTCCCGCAGGGCGCGGATCCGCTCCCATGGGCTCTCCACGCCGCGGCGGACGGCCGAGTCGAAGACGCCGCCGCCGGAGACCTCCAGCGACGCGTAGCCGGCGGTGTCCAAGAGCTCCGCAAGCCCGAGGAGGTCGGCGGTAGGGACGCGTCCGGCGAGCGGCTCCTGCCCGAGGAGGCGAATAGTCGTATCGACGAGCTTCGGCATCTGCGCGCCGGACCTTATCGCGGAGGGATTCGCAGGCGGCCTGCGGCTTGCTGCACCAGGACGTGCCGAGCCTTTGCACTTGCTCTTGAAGGTGACACGTTGACTCGGACGGCCGAGATCGATGCGCACAGCGCGCATCTCGGCCGGCACGATGCGCTTCGTCTCGCGAGACGCGTATCTGCCCGGAGCGCCCGGGCCGAAGGCGCCGCGCGCGCAGGGCGAGAGACTCGCTACGCCGAGGCGCAGCGCGCTTGCGGGAGACCGCGCTCTCCCGCAAGCGGCGAGGCAGCCATGACAAGGTTCGGCAAGCTCTTTTCCTCGCGCGGGAACCGCAGGTTCCCCGCGCGACAGCTAGGCGCGGGCGATGTAGCGGCGCTCGCGCGTGTCCACGCGGATGCGCTCGCCAACGTTCACGAAGAGCGGCACCTGGACGACGGCGCCCGTCTCCAGAGTGGCGGGCTTCGTCACGTTGGACACCGTGTCGCCGCGGATGCCCGGCTCCGTCTCCACCACGGTCAACTCGACCGCTGCCGGCAGCTGGACCCCGCCCGGCCGCCCGTCGACCGTCAGCATCTGCACCGAGCTCGAGGGCTGGACGAAGTCGAGCGCGTCCGCGACCGAAGCGCGCGGCAGCTGGAACTGCTCGAAGGTCTCCTCGTCCATGAACACGACCTCGTCGCCCGCGTCGTAGAGGTACTGGACGTTCTTGACCTCGGTGTGGACGCGCGTGAACTTCTCGCCGGCGCGAAATGTGCGGTCGACGACGGCGCCGCTCCCGAGGTTCTTCACCTTCGTCCGGACGAAGGCGCCGCCCTTCCCCGGCTTGACGTGCTGGAACTCGACTATGCGCCAGACGTCGCCGTCGATCTCGACGTGCATGCCGTTCTTGAACTGGTTGGTGTTGACGACCTCCGCCATCCCGGGCCACTCTAGCCTTCAGTCGACCGAGACCAGCTCCTTCGTAAAGCGCGTCAGGATCTCGCAGCCGTCCTCGGTGACGACGACGAGATCCTCGATGCGGATGCCGCCCTCGCCCTCGAGGTAGATGCCCGGCTCGACCGTCACCACGTTGCCCGGCTCGAGGACGTCCTCCGACTCGGGCCGCAGGTTCGGCGCCTCGTGCACCTCCAGTCCGACGCCGTGGCCGAGCCCGTGTCCGAATCGCCCGGCGAAGGGGCTCGCCTCCACGACCTCGCGTGCCGCGGCGTCGGCGTCGCGCCCCGCCACGCCTGCGCGTACGGCGTCGAGGCCCGCCTGCTGCGCCCGCCGGCAGACCTCGTATGCCTCGCGCAGCCGCCCGGGTAGCTCGCCCGTCGCGAACGTGCGCGTGCAGTCGGAGGTGTAGCCGCCGAGGCGGGCGCCGAGATCGATGACGATCGTCTCGCCTGGGCCGATCGGCCGGTCGCCTGGATGCGCGTGCGGCACGGATCCCGTCGGGCCGGCGCCGACGATCGCATCGAACCCCGGCTCGTCCGCGCCCTCCTCGTGGAAGAGCTCAATGATGCGCCAGACCAATTCGCGCTCAGCCCGTCCGATGAACCTCTCGGCTGCGAGCCGTTCGAAGACGCGGTCGGAGATGGCCGCGGCCTTCCGGATCCGGTCGAGCTCCAGCTCATCCTTCACCGCCCGTAGCCGCTCGACGAGGCCGCGGCGTGGGACGAGCTCGAGGCTTCCCCCGCGCAGCGTCTCGTAGCCCGCGTACGTGACCGTCGCCGCCTCGAACCCGACGCGCCCGTCGAGCTTGCGCGCAATGCCCGCCAGCAGGTTGCGCTCGATCTCGACGGTCTCGACGCCATCGACTCGGCGCGCTGCGCTCGCGTAGCGGAAGTCGGTGAACAGGCGCGTGCGCTCCGGCTCGACGAAGATCGCCACGTTCGAGCTCTCGAAGCCGGTCAGGTAGCGGACGTTGACGAGATTCGTGACGAGCAGCGGCTCCTCGAGCGCCGCCTGCAGCCGCGCCAGCCGGCTCATCTTCGAGCCTCCGCCAGGAACTCGAGCGCTTCGCGATAGCCGTCGGGCCCCTTTCCGACCACGCGATGGGCTACGACTCCTTCGAGAACGGAGAAGCGCCGCCACTCCTCGCGCTCGTCGACCTTGGAAAGGTGGACCTCGACGACGGGGCCCTCGACCAGCTCGACGGCATCCCGGATCGCCCAGCTGTAATGCGTCCACGCGGCCGGGTTGACGATCACCGCGTCCGCCTGGTCGAGCGCGTCGTGCAGCCATGCGACGTACAGGCCCTCGCTGTTCGTCTGGCGGCAGCGGACCGAGCAGCCGAGCTCGGAAGCCCACCCGTAGATCCGGGTCTCCAGCTCCGAGAGCGACAGCCCGCCGTAGAGCGCCGGGTCGCGTCTCGCGAGCACGTCGAGGTTCACGCCGTTGAGGACGTCGATCCTCACGCCGCGATTATCCCTTCGAGCGCCCGGCGAACGTCCTGCTCCGGGACCTCGGCCGGCCACCTCGGCCTCCCGGGCGCATCGAGCAGCACGAGCCGGATGCGGCCGTTGGCCGACTTCTTGTCGCGGCGCAACGCCTCCCACGCGCGCTCGGCGTCCACGCGAACGGGCTTCGGCGCGAGCGTGTCCTCGACCTGTGCCGTGTCCAGCCCGGACAGGCGCAGCGCCGCCAGCAACCCGAGCGCGACAGCCTCGCCGTGCCCGATCTCGTGGAACGACGCGGCCGCCTCGAGCGCGTGCGCGAACGTGTGGCCGAGGTTCAGGATCGCGCGCTCGCCGCGGTCGAGCGGGTCCCGGACGCAGAGGGCGGTCTTGAAGGCGGCGCAGCGACGCACCAGCTCCGCCTCCGGCAGCTCCCACAGCGGCTCCCCGGCGAGGAGGCCCGTCTTCACGACCTCGGCGAGTCCGGCCCGCCGCTCGTCGGCCGGCAGCGTGGCGAGGAGGAGGGGGTCGATGACGGTGCGCACCGGCCAGTGGAACGCGCCGACGAGGTTCTTCCCGCCAGGAAGGTTGAGCGCCGTCTTCCCGCCGATCGCTGCGTCCACCTGCCCGACGAGCGTCGTCGGGACCGGCGACCAGGGGATTCCGCGAAGATACGCAGCGGCCGCGAATCCCGCAGCGTCCGTCGTGCAGCCGCCGCCGAGGGCGACGATCGTGCCCGAGCGATCGAGCCGCAGCTCCTGCCAGAGTGCCTCACACGCCGCCGTCGTCTTCGCGGCCTCCCCGTGCGGCAGCTCGTGCGTCGAGGCGAGGCGGTCGCCCAGCGCGAGCTGCGCGTCGGCGCCGTGGATGCCGGCCACCCTCGGGTCGCTGACGAGCGCCACCGGCCCGTCGCCCGCCACGAGCGTACCCAGCCGCGCGAGCGCGCCCGTCTCCAGGTGGACGCCGCCGGCCGCGAGCACGACGTTGTCGGCGTCGGCCGCGGACGCGTCTGCGACAGCCTGGTAGACCGGCTCGCGCTCGCCATAGAGCCGGCGGAACTTCTCTTCGTCCTGAGCTAGGGGACGTCGTGGCCCGGCTGCCCGCTGCCACGCCGTCTCGACGTCGACCTGCATCCAGACTGTCAACGCCGCGTCGGAGAGCGAGTCGCGCACCCGGTCGGAGGTCACCGCTCCGCCCCCGAGGGCCACGACCGACGGCATCGCGTCCGCCAGCACCTCCACGGTCACGTTCTCCTCCAGCTCGCGGAAGGCCGGCTCGCCCCGCTCGACGAAGAGGTCGCCGATCGGCGAGGCGGTCTCGCGCTCGAGCTCCTCGTCGACGTCGACGAACGGGCGGTCGAGCCGCCGAGCGACCTCGGCGCCCACCGTCGACTTGCCGGCGCCCATGAAGCCGACAAGCGCGACGTGCCGGTCTAGCGCGTGCGGGGCTGCCAATCGATGCGGTCCAGGTAGGCGCGGTGGGCGGCGACGAAGTCCGCGAGCGAGTCGCCCCCGAGCTTCTCGCGCGCCGCGCGTGCGAGCTCGAACGCGACGGCGGCCTCGGCGACGACGGCGAGCGCCTCGACGGCGGCGACGTCGCTCCGCTCGACGAGCGCCTCGCTCGGCTTCGCTGTCTCGAGGTCGACCGAGCGCAGGGGGCGCATCAGCGTCGGCAGCGGCTTCATCGCTGCGCGGAGGACGATCTCCTCGCCGTTCGAGACGCCGGCCTCGATGCCGCCAGCGCGGTTCGTCTCGCGATACAGGCCGCGCTCGTCCCGGAGGATCTCGTCGTGGGCTTCGGAGCCGCGAAGGTCGGCGAGCCCGAACCCGTCGCCGACCTCGACGCCTTTCACCGCTTGGATGCCCATGAGCGCGGCCGCCAAGCGCGCATCGAGGCGCTCCTCCTTCGTCGCGTACGAGCCGAGGCCGGGAGGCACGCCCGCGGCCCGCACCTCGACGATGCCGCCGACCGTGTCGCGATCCGCCCGCGCGTCGTCGATCCGCTGCTCGAGATCCTCGGTTGCGACCCGGCTTGCGAGGCCGATTCCGATCGCCTGGACGAGCGCCTTGGCGACCGCGCCGGCGGCGACTGCCGCCGCAGTGTGGCGCGCGCTCGCGTGCTCCAACGCGTCGCGCACGTCCGCGAGCCCGAACTTCAGCGCTCCCGCGAGATCCGCGTGGCCGGGGCGTGGGAGCGTGACGGCTCGGGCGCCCTTCCCGGTGGGTTCGCCTTCCGGGGGCCAAGGGCTCATCCCCCACGCCCAGTTCTCGTGGTCGCGGTTGCGCACGACGAGCGCCAGCGGCGTGCCGAGCGTGCGGCCGTGGCGGAGGCCGGCGAGCACCTCGACCTCGTCCGTCTCGATGCGCTGGCGCGGGCTCCGTCCGTAGCCCTCCTGGCGGCGGCGCAGATCCGCGTCGATCGCCGCCTTCTCGAGCACGAGTCCGGCGGGCAGGCCGGTGACGACGGCAACGAGCGCGGGGCCGTGGGACTCTCCGGCTACGACGAGGCCAAGCGTCACGCGGGCAAGCCTAGTGCCGCGCGCATCACGCCGATCGGCGCCGGGACGCCCGTCCAGAGCTCGAACGAGGCGGCGCCCTGCGCGACTAGGACTTCGAGACCGCCGACGACGGTGGCGCCGGCGGTCCGAGCGGCGGCGGCTGTGGCCGTCTCCGGGTAGGGAAGGTCGACGAGCGTCTGCTCGGGGCGAAGCTCGACGAGCACGTCGTCGCGCTCGGACGTTGCGTTGACGACGAGGTCGGCCTCCGTCGCATCCGGCGGCCAATCGCCGCGCCGGGTGAAGACGCGGGCGTGGGGGAGCGCGTGCTGAAAGGCGCGTGCGGCGCCGCCGTCGCCGACGATGACCGGCTGCTCGGTCGATACTTCGGCCAGCACGGCGGTGTCCGTCGTCCGGCCGACGATGCGGTCGTTCTCGACGAGGAGCGTGTTCACGGAGGGTCCGTCGGCGTCCACGAGCTGCGCCGCGGCCAGCTTGTGCGGGCTAGTGACGTTCGCGCCGGCGAATCCGAGCGCGACGAGGCCGCGTATCGCCTCCTCGAGCCGCTCCGGCCGCACGTCGAATGCCATGTATGCCCAGTCGAGCCCACGGGCCGCGAAGGCCGCGTTCTGCATGCGGGGCGAAAGCGAGTGCGTGACCGGATGCCCGATGAGCGCGACGAGCCGCGTCGCGGCCGTGATCATGTCGGCACGCTTTCGGCACTCACGGGCGCGATTTTCCCGAATACGATCGCAGCAGGGGCGGGCGCGGCGCGCCCCCCGCGACCTCAACTACACGGATAGCCGTATTCGCAGCGCTTCCTGAAGAACTCGTCCTCGCTCGCGGTGAAGAAGTGCCGCTGGCTGTTCGGCTTGCGCAGGAAATAGAGGTACTTGGCCCGCGCGGGATCCGCCGCGGCCTTGATCGAGGCCAGACCGGGGTTGGCGATCGGCGTGGGCGGCAGCCCGACGCGGGTCCGCGTGTTGTACGGGTTGTCGCTCTCGAGCTCCGACTCGTGTAGCGGCTCGGTCCCCGGGACGTCGAGGCCGTAGCGGATCGTCGCGTCGATGCCCAGCTGGAGCCCGATCTTCAGGCGGTTGTAGATCACCGCCGCGATCAGCGGCCGCTCCGAGTTGACCACCGCCTCCTTCTCGATCATCGAGGCGATGATCAGCACGTCGTACGGCGTCAGGTTCTTCGACCTCGCGTACTTCAGGTCGACCGTGTCCCACGCGCGCTCGAACGCGTCGAGCTGCTTGCGGACGAGCTCCTTCGTGGTCGTCTCGGGGAAGAAGTCGTAGGTCGCCGGGAAGAGGAAGCCCTCGAGCTGCCTCGCACGGCGGTCGCCCGCGAAGCGACCCGGCAGCGCGCTC
>Ga0126309_10000760_pt1 | contig 10820 bp, 10 predicted proteins | sample Plot56_FD_92541 | JGI IMG/M metagenome (GOLD analysis project Ga0126309, IMG submission 92541) | Serpentine soil microbial communities from UC McLaughlin Reserve, CA, USA - Plot56 | ecosystem: Environmental > Terrestrial > Soil > Grasslands | place: USA: UC McLaughlin Reserve, Lake County...
GACGTCGCTCCGGTGTACGCCGCCCAGGTGACCGTGATCTGGTTGGTCAGCCCGGAGGCGATCGTGACGGACGCAACCGTCCCCGGAACCTCTACGCCGCCGGCGAGCACCGCCGTGACGTCGTAGGAGTAGGTCCCCGACGGCAATGTCCCGCCCGTCGACGCAGAAGTGAGCGTCGCGGCCGGAACGAAGCCGGCGCCGAAAATCTTGCCGGCGGAGATGCTCGGTGTGTCGACTTTGTCCACGAGATCGGCCGCCCATCGCGTCCCGGTGCCCGAGCAGGCTGAGCCCGTGTATCGCCAGAGCGTGTAGGGCTGCGCCCCGACGACCGGCGGTGTGGCGCCGTTCTTGTCCTTGGTGCACCACGTCACCGTCGCGACGGCTCCGCCGGCGGTCGGGCAATAGCTTCCGAGCGTGATCGTGATCGCCGAGGCGGGGTAGCCGCTCGGCGTCGTGAGGGTGCTCGCGCAGCGGATCTCCCGGCGAAGCTTGTCGAGGCCGAGCCTCGCGTCCTGCTGTGCCTGCGTGCGGTTCGTCTGGTCCTTCTCGGACTTCAGCGCGGAAGTGAAGAGCTGCGTGATCCCGACAAGGACGATTCCGATGATCAAGAGCACCACGAGCAGCTCCGGAAGTGTGAAGCCGTCCTGCGCGTCCACCGCCAGCCGGCCGTGCAGCCGTGCGCGCCTCTGCGCGACACGCGCTCCGGCTGTCGTCCGCTCGTGCATTCAGGCGATGCGGGTGGCGTTGTCCAGGCGCAGCGCGTGTCCGACGTGAACGGCCGGCTCCTCGGGCTCGGCGTCCTTCCCCGGTTCCTCGTTCTCCTCGACGGCATGCTCCTTGAGCGCGCGGTCGAGCGCGATCATGAAGTCGTGCCGGTTGGGAGCGGCCGCTGCTGCGGTCTCCTCGTCGACGTCGGCGCTCACGACGAGGTCGATCAACGCCTTCGTCAGCGTCTGCATCTGGAAGAACGCGCCCTCTGCGATTGCCTCGGGGACGAACTCCGGCTTGTTCTCCCGGATCAACTCCTGGATGCGGGCGTTCGCGACCATCACCTCGACGGCGGCGATGCGGCCGCCGTCGGTGCGTGGCAGCAGCCGCTGCGAGATGACACCCCTGAGCACGCCGGCGAGGATCGAGCGCACCTGCGGCTGCTTGGCCGCCGGGAAGAACTCGACCAGCCGGCCGAGCGTCTCGGCCGCGTCGACCGTGTGCATCGTCGAAAGCACGAGATGGCCGGACTCGGCAGCCTGGAGCGCCGTCTCGGCGGACTCGCGGTCACGCAGCTCGCCGATCAGGATTACGTCAGGGTCCTGGCGCAGCACGCGCCTGAGAGCCTCGTCGAACGACTCGGTGTCGATCCCGACCTCGCGCTGGTTCACGATGCACTGCTCGTCGTCGTGCAGGAACTCGATCGGATCCTCGATCGTGACGACGTGCTGCCGGCGCGTGCGGTTGATGTGGCCGACGATCGCGGCGAGCGTAGTCGTCTTGCCGACGCCCGTGGCGCCGGTGACGAGAATCAGCCCGCGGCGCTCGTCTGCCAGCCGCTCGACGCCGGTGGGCAGGAGCAGGCTCTTGAAGTTTGGCACCGTGCGCGGAATGACGCGGAAGGCGAGCGAGATCTCGCCGCGCTGGCGGAACGCGTTGACTCGGAAGCGCGGCAGACCGGCCGGCTGGTAGGCCGTGTCGAGCTCACCTGTGCGCTCGAACACCTCGACCCGCGAGGGTGCGGAGGCGCCTACGGAATTCACGACCTGGCCCAACTCGAGCGCGCCGAGCGGGGAGAAGCCGGGCAGCGGCTCGAGCTCGCCGTCGAAGCGGACGACCGGAGGCCGGCCGGCCTTCAGGTGGACGTCGCTCGCGCCGCGGTCGATGGCCGCGCTGAGGATCTGGTCCAGGTCGACGTCGTCGATGGGTGTTTCCGTCATGTGGCTAGCTGCCTCCGAAGTCGATTGGTGACAGGAGTTGAGGGAGTGGAAGCGGGCCGGTCAATCCGTCCGTGCCCGACGAGGCGAACGTGATCGGAGGGAACCGCAGGATGCCGGTCTGTCCGGCGTTGACGCTCCCGTAGACGCTGACCATCGGGCCGACGACGAGCGTTCCCGCGACGCTCGCGTCGATGTTTCCATTGGCGAGTAGCAGCCCCTGGAAGCTCCCCTTTCTGATCGAGATGCTCGTCCCTGGGAGCGGCAGCACCGAGGTGTCGATCCCGTCCGCGACGATCGCGAGGGCGGTGGTATCGGAGTCCCAGGGCGCGCTCGTGTCGCAGACGGTGCCCGAGAGGTTTGCACAGAGCACCGTATTGGTGTCCATCGAGTAGAGCCCGCCGAGGATGATCGTCCCCTTGCCGACGTACCTCGCGGCCCCGGACGTGCTCCGCGCGCTGCCGTCGATGAAGACTGTCCCCTTGACCGTGAGCGTGCTCCCGTTCCACGCCAGCTTCGTCTGGCCGTCCGCAGACGTGCAGCTGTAGGAGGCGCCGGTGAGATCGAACGGAGCGGCTCTCGAATGGGCGCTCTCGTTGATCGTGTTGTCCGCGGTCCCGCTGACGGTGTCGAACCTCGGCGGCGTGCCGGTGGCGCCGGCACACGGCGTCTTCGGGCCGAGCCCGGCATTGAGGTACCAAAAGCCCATGTAGCTCGGGCTCCCCGGGTGCGTTGTCCCGTCTGCGGGCGCGGCCCAGGCTATGGGGTTGCAGCAGGTGAGCGTCGGCGTCGTGATGTACCCCGACGGGATGACGTTGTCGTGTATGACGCCCCAGATCTTGTCGGTCGCCCCCCAGACGCAGGGGTGAGGCGTCCCGTTGTTCGGCGAGGCGCAGTAGTGGCCGACGTGGATCTCGGCGAGGTCGTTGGCCGGAGATGCCGAGCCGTTGACGTGGCCCACTGTGTTCTGGGGGTTCAGAAGCGAGAGGTCGTGCCCGACCGCGATCCGGTTCGGACGCGCAGGAAGGACGAGCGACGCCGGGATCGTCTCGGCGATCGTCGCAATCTGCCCGATGATGAGGTCGCGCCCGGCATAGACGGGCGCGGCCACGGTGACGGACTGGCCGAAGGTGACGTCATTGAGCCCGTAGATCCAGTCGGTGGCCGTCGTGCCCGGATCCACGGACGTGCTATCCGGGATGACAACCGGGACGACGGCGGTCGATCTCCTGACGATGTCCGCAGTGGGCCCGGTCGGATTCTTGACCCGGCCGAATGCCGTGACCTGCCACTGCCACTTCCAGCTCGGGTTGGTCGGGACGTTGACGAGCGTTCCCGACCAGGTCACGGAGTTGGCTCCGGACGCTGTCGCCCTGGCGACGGTCGTGCCCGTTGCGTACGTCCCGGCCGCGCCGCCGGTGCAGCCCGTGAAGGTCGTCGCCGTGATGTTGGTGCAGGTGACCGCCCCTGAGGAGCCGACGGAGATGGTGTTCGGGCCAGGGTTGTAACCCGTCGTGCTCGCCACGTTGATCGTCGAGGCGGGGAGCGTCAGCGAACTCGTGAGCGTCGTGCTCAGCAAGAGGTCGTTTTTGCCCGGGTAGATCGTCGTGCCCGGGTAGTTGGCGTGCAGCACCGCGAGCGCGTTGTTGACGCCGGACTCGGCCAAGGCGGACGCCTTTTGACCGGCATTGGAGCGGTGCGCGTCGCGGGCGCCGGCGGCCGTGATGAAGATCACCGCCGTGAGCGTTACCATCAGCACGAGCATCGAGATGATCGCGAGGACGAGGGCGACGCCCTCCTCTTCGCGATGAAGGCGGCGCCACGCCGCGACGACGCGGCGACCATCCAGAGTTCTTCGCGGCATCCCCTTCAGGATCGCCCACCGCACTCGACGCGGGGATGGCCTAAATGGGTCATTCGACCGGAAGGGCGGACGCGCGAGCGCCTAGCAGCGCCGTGCGGCGAACGTCCCGTTCGGGCCCGTGATGCTGACGGTCGCAGCCGCAACCGTGCTCTCGACGCAGTAGGCGCTCTCGGTCGCCTTCTTCACGGAGACACCGGAAGCGATCGCGTTGTCGTAGGCCAACAGAGCGTTCGTGCTCAGGCCCGCGTACGTGCCGTGATCGAACTTGTAGGAGGCCGCCGCCGACACGGCCGCCGCCAGGTTCGCCTCCGCTGTCACCCGCGCGGCCTGAGCCGGCTGCGACACGACGGTGTGGAGCTGCCGGGCAGGCTCGTCGACGGCGTGGCCGAGGAGGTACCCGCCGATGCCGATTCCCACGGCGACGGCGACGACGATCAGCAGGTTGATGACACGCATATCGAGCAGAATACGCCGTGGAGCAGCGCATTCATCTAGGCTCGCAGCCGTGCAACTCGTGCACACGTGCTACCGGATCACCGACCCGGAGCGGTCGGTCGCCTTCTACGAGGCGCTGGGCTTCGAGCAGCGGCGCGAGCTGCCGATCCGCGACGAGGCCGTCAACATCTTCATGGGCCTCCCCGGCGACGGCGACCGGCTGGAGCTGACCCACAACTTCGGCGTCGACTCCTACGAGATCGGGACCGGCTACGGGCACATCGCGGTGACGGTCGACGACCTCGACGCGACGCTCGCGAACCTCGCCGAGCAGGGCATCGAGCCCGAGCGCCCGCCGTACACCGTGCGCGAGGGCGGCTCGCGGCTGTGCTTCGTCCGAGACCCGGACGACTACCGCATCGAGCTGATCGAGCGGCGCTAGTCCCTCGGCTCTGATCAGGCGGTTACGTCGCGTCGGGCGAAGACCGTGCCGGCGACGGCGGCCGCGAAGGTGACGTAGACGGCGACCGTGAGGAACGCCCGCGTGGCGTCGACTTCCGACGTGCCGCCTGCAACGAAGGCCTCGAGCAGCAGACCGGGGAAGAAGCGGCCGGCTGGATCCCAGGCGTCCTGCAGCAGGTGCTCGAACGGGCCTGCCCAGGCGATTCCGATCGCCAGGGCGACGGGGACGGATCGGACGAGCACGGCGAGCGCCGTCCCCAGGACGGCGTAGCCGGTGATCCAGAAGAGCACCGAACCGTAGTCGGCCAGCGCCTGGCCGAGCGCGTCGGCGCTCAGCCAGCGGCCCGTCGAGACGTCCTGAGTGGGCGCGAGGAGATCCGCCGCCGTCCACGTCAGCACTTCGGTGACGGCGAGGACTGCTGCGGCGAAAGCGAGCAGCGCTGCGGTCTTCCCGGCGAGCAGGCGTAGCCGGCGGGGCTGGTACATCAGCATGGTCCGAAACGTGCCGCGAGCGAACTCCACGGCGACGACGCCGACGAAGACGACGAACAGGAAGGTGCCCGCGAAGGAGACGGCGGTCGTGAAGACCTCGGTCCCACCGCCGGCGCCCGACAGGGACGCCACCGTGACTCCGCGGCCCGACGGCCGCGCGCCGGCTGGCTCGGCGGCCGCAAGCACCACGGCTGCGGAGCCGGCGGCGAACAGCGCGGTGGTGGCAGCCGTGATCACGAGGACCCGGCGCCGGAGCACCTTGACGAGCTCGGCTCGGAAGGCGGCGATCATCGTTCTCCTCCTAACGCTGCGAGGTACTGGGACTCGAGGCTGGGCCGGCGCGTGTGCAGCTCCGCGAGGACGATCCCGTGCTCGATCGCGGCCCTGTTGAGCGCCGCGGCGACTGCTCTCGCATCGTGTTCGTCGACGGGCACGGTCAGCTCGACGTCGTCTTGCCGGGGCTCGTGTCCGTCCGCGCGGACCAGTGCCGCCAGCCGGTCGAGGTCGGCGGCATGCTCCGGGGCGAAGGCGACGACGGTCGGCACCCGCCGCAGGAAGCCGTCGGCAGGCCCCTGGTAGAGCAGCGCGCCGTCGTCGATCACGATCAGCCAGTCGGCAACGTGCTCCAGCTCGCTCAGTATGTGCGACGAGACGAGCAGGGTGCGCCGTCCGTCGGCGAGCTCGAGGATGAACCGGCGCATCTCGTTGATGCCGGCCGGATCGAGCCCGTTCGTGGGCTCGTCCAGCACCAGCAGCTCGGGATCGCCGAGCAGGGCTGCGGCGATGCCGAGGCGCTGCTTCATCCCCAGCGAGTACTGGCCGAACCTGTCGCCTCCGCGGCCGGCCAGGCCCACGAGCTCGACGAGCTCGGGAATCCTTCGCGGATCGTACTGGCCGAGCGTCGCCAGGACGCGGAGGTTCTCGACGCCGGTCAGGCCCGGCCAGAAGGCGGGCGTCTCGATCAGCGCCCCGACCCGGCCGAGGTAGGACGCCGGGTCTGCGAGGCTCGAGCCGAGGACGCTTCCGGTGCCCGCCGTCGGCCTGACCAGGCCGAGCAGCATCGCCATGGTCGTGGTCTTGCCGGCACCGTTGGGGCCGATGAAGCCGGCGACGACGCCGGCCGGAACCTCGAGGTCGAGGCTGTCGACGACCACGCGGCCGCCGTAACGCTTGGTCAGACCTTTGGTGCTGAGTGCTGTGTTCATGCGGCCACCGTACGCAGCGCGCCCAGCGCTCCGAAACGCCCCGGAGAGGGAACTCGACGTCCTCCTGCGGGAGGACGCGGCATCCCCCCGCGGGGAGAGTCGAGCTCGCCTCCTCCTCGCTACGCTCGCCGCGAAGTGACTGCAGAGCCCGCGTCGAGGCCGGCGACGTCCCCGTGGCGTCGAGACACCGTGCTGGACGCCGCGCTCGCGCTGGCCGTGTTCGCCGGTTCCCTGGCGCTGCTGGCCGCTCGGGGCGATGCCGGTGCCGACACCCGCGAGCTCGACGCGCTCGGCGTGCTGCTCGCTGCGCTCGCCTCCCTGCCCCTCGCCGCCTGGCGCAGGTCGCCGCTCGCGGTCTTCGCGCTCACCGCCGCAGCGAGTGCCGCCCTGAACGGGCTCGGCTACCCGCCCGGTCCGCCCCTCGGCCCGACCGTCGCTCTCTTCCTCGTCGCGCTTAGCCCCGAGCGAACGCGGGCGCCGCGCTGGGCGACCGCCGCCGTCATCTTCGGCCTCTTCGTCGTGCACCTCGGCGGCGTCGCCGTTGCCGACGACGAGTTCCCGACTGTTCCGCTCCTGTTCGGAGCGCTCGTCTGGGGCGGGGCGTGGGTGATCGGCGATCGCGTCCGTCTCCGTCGGGCGCGGATCGTCGAGCTCGAGGAGCGGGCTCGGCGCGCGGAGCGCGATGCCGAGCGCGAGCGCCGGCTCGCCACGGCCGAGGAACGCACGCGGATCGCGCGGGACCTCCACGACTCCGCGGGGCACGCGATCAACGTGATCCTCGTCCAGGCCGGCGCCGCCAGGCTCCTGAGCACGCGGGACCCGGAGCGCTCGCAGGCGGCCCTGCAGACGATCGAGGAGGTCGCGCGCGAGACGCTCGGCGAGATCGACCAGCTCGTGCGGGCGCTGCGCGAGCACGATCCGCCGGAGGCGGGTGCAGGGAAGGTGGAGGCGCCGCCCGGCCTCGCCGCACTACCAACGCTCGCCGAGCGTCACCGCTCGGCCGGACTCGTCGTCAGCGTCCGGGAGCTCGGGTCACGGCGGCCGCTCGCGCCTGGGCTCGACCAGGCCGCCTACCGCATCCTTCAGGAGGCATTCACGAATGCGGCACGGCACGGAGATGGAAGCGCCGACGTCGAGATCGGCTTCGGCGCCGCATCGGTGGAGCTGGTCGTGACGAATCCGAGCCGGCCGGGAGCCGCCCCCGCGGCAGCCGGCCACGGAATCGTCGGCATGCGCGAGCGCGCGACGCTGCTCGGCGGCAGCCTCGACGCGGAAGCGAGCGACGGGGGCTTCCGCGTCCGTGCGCACCTGCCTTACGGAGAGGCGGACACGTGAGCCGGGTACGCGTGCTCCTCGTCGACGACGACGACCTGATGCGCGCGGGGCTGAAAGCGGTCCTCTCGAGTGACGACGCGATCGAGGTCGTCGGCGAGGCCGCCGACGGCCGCGCCGCCGTCGCGGAGGCGCGCGCCCACCGGCCGGACGTCGTCCTGATGGACGTGCGCATGCCCGACCTGGACGGCATCGCCGCAACCCGCGAGGTCGTCGCCGTCTCGCCCGAGATCAAGGTCGCGATCCTGACGACCTTCGAGCAGGACGACTACATCTTCGGCGCCCTCGACGCCGGGGCGTCCGGCTTCCTGCTCAAGCGCACGAAGCCCGAGGAGTTGATCGCCGCCATCCACACGCTCGCGGCCGGAGACTCGCTGCTGTCGCCCTCGGTCACGCGGAGGGTGATCGAGCGCATGGCCGCGCGCCCGGTCGCCGATCCCTCGGCGCGGATGCGGGTCGACGTGCTGACCCCTCGCGAGCGCGAGGTTCTCGAGCTGATCGCGCGGGGTCTCTCGAACGGCGAGATCGCCGCCGCCTTCGTGATCGAAGAGTCGACCGTGAAGACGCACGTGAAGCGCATCCTGATGAAGCTCCGCCTCCGCGATCGCGTCCAGGCCGTGATCTTCGCCTACGAGAGCGGGCTCACCTCACCCGGGAGCCTCGGGACATTGCCACCCGAGCGGGAAGAAGTCACATGAGCGGCACGCGGTGTGACCCCGGAGGAACGGCTCGCGAGACGCGGACTTGGTCGCGTCACAGATCGAGCGGCTCTCTCGTCTTGTAGACGACTGACCGACGAAGGAGGCTCACGTGAAGGTTTTCGTTGCCGGAGCGAGCGGCGCGATCGGGCGGTGTCTCGTGCCGCAGCTTGTCGAGAGTGGCCACGAGGTCGCCGCTACGACGAGGAGCCGCGAGAAGGTCGACCGGCTCCGCCGGCTCGGGGCGGTGCCGGTTCTCCTCGACGGCCTCGACGCGCCCGGGGTCGCGGACGCGGTCGCGCAGGCGGAGCCGGACGTCGTCGTCCACCAGATGACGGCGCTGGCGGGGATGGACGACCTCCGCAACTTCGACCGCGGCTTCGCCGGCACGAACGAGCTCCGCACGCGAGGTAGCGACTACCTGCTCAGCGCGGCGCAGGCGGCGGGCGTCCGCCGCTTCGTCGCGCAGAGCTACACCGGCTGGCCGAACGCTCGCGAGGGCGGCCCCGTCAAGACCGAGGAGGACGCGCTCGACCCGCGTCCGCCCAGGGCGCAGTCGGAGACGTTGGCCGCGATCCGCTACATGGAGGAAGCGGTTCTGGACGCCCCTGTCGAGGGAATGATCCTCCGCTACGGCAGCTTCTACGGGCCCGGCGCGTCGGAGCCGCTCGTCGAGCTCGTCCGCAAGCGCAAGTTCCCGATCGTCGGCGCGGGCGAGGGCGTCTGGTCGTGGATCCATATCGACGACGCAGCGGCGGCGACGGTGGCTGCGGTCGAGCGCGGATCGCCTGGGATCTACAACATCGTCGACGACGACCCGGCTCCCGTCGCGGATTGGCTGCCCTACCTCGCCGAAGCGATCGGCGCGAAGCCCCCGCGCAGATTTCCCGTGTGGATCGGCCGCCTGGCCGCGGGCGAGGTCGGCGTGTCGATGATGACCCGGGTACGCGGGTCGTCGAATGCGAAGGCGAAGCGTGAGCTCGAGTGGCAGCCCGTGTGGAAGAGCTGGCGGCAGGGGTTTCGCCACCTCGAAAGCAGCGACGAGCGATTTGTCTAGCCGACGACCGCGCGCACGAGCGGCGCGTACCCGAGGCTGTTGCCGTTGCGGTTCGGGTGGTAGCTCTCTCCCGTGTTGAGGAGATTGAGGCCGTTGAGCCAGGCGCTCGACGAGCAGACCGCGTGTCCGGTGAACGGAACGAGCGCGCTCTTGTAGGTCACGTTGGCGAAGCCGGCGCGCTCGCTGCTCAGCGTGTCGAGGGCATCTGAGAGCAGGTTCGCCTTCGCGCGCTCCGTCGACGAGATGCCGAGAGTCCCGAGGCATCCCGCCGTCGAGAACATCCGCGGATAGCCGAGCACGATCACCGTCGCGTCGAGGGCGCGGCTGCGGATGGAGGAGTACACCGTGTCGAGGCGTGGCATCAGCACCGTCCTCAGACTCGCACGCGTGCTGTCGAGCTCGGCCGAGCAGTCGGCAAGCGTGCACTCGACGATCAGGTCCGAGAAGCCGATGTCGTTGCCGCCGATCGTCACCGTCACGATGGTCGTGTCCGTCGCGACGGAGCCGATCTGATTCGCCATCAGGTCTGTGGTCTTCGCGCCCGAGCAGGCGACGAACGTCAGCGACGTATCGGCGCGTTGCTGAGCGACGAGCCACGGGTAGGCGTAGACCCCGCGCTTGCAGGAGCTCGAGAGCGTGTAGCTCCCGGTACCGACCCCCGACGAGAAGCTGTCGCCGAGCGCGACGTAGCGGTCTGCGCCCGCCGCGGCGGTGGCGGACAGGGCGGCAAGCGCGAACAGCAGGGACACGAAAGCGCCGAAACGGCGAGCTCGCGACGACGACGGCCTCATCACGCTCCTCCTCCTCTGACGACGCGGCGACCCTACCACCGCGCCGAAGGCGCGCCAAGACGAGCGCTACTCGACCGACGCCGGCTCGACGCGATACAGCCTCCACTCGCCTCGAATCCCTTTGAGCTCGTGCGAACCGCGGTCGTCGAAGCGCAGGCCGGAGCCGGCCACGAGGTCCTTCACGGTGTGTGACACCAATACCTCGCCGGCGCCGGCGACGGACGCGACACGCGCTCCGGTGTGCACAGCGATGCCCGAGATCCTTCTCTCGGCGAGCTCGCACTCGCCGGTGTGGAGGCCGACCCTCACGTCCAGGCCGAGTTCCTTCACCGTGTCGACGATCGAGCACGCGCAGCGGATCCCGCGCGCCGGCCCGTCGAAGGTGGCGAGGAAGCCGTCCCCCGCCGTGTCGACCTCCTGCCCGCGGAAGCGGAGGAGCTCGCGCCGGATCGAGGCGTGATGGCGGTCGAGCAGCTCGCGCCAGCGTCGGTCACCGAGCTCGGCTGCGCGCTGGGTGGAGCCGACGATGTCGGTGAAGAGGATCGTCGCCAGCACGCGA
>Ga0126309_10000761_pt1 | contig 10810 bp, 13 predicted proteins | sample Plot56_FD_92541 | JGI IMG/M metagenome (GOLD analysis project Ga0126309, IMG submission 92541) | Serpentine soil microbial communities from UC McLaughlin Reserve, CA, USA - Plot56 | ecosystem: Environmental > Terrestrial > Soil > Grasslands | place: USA: UC McLaughlin Reserve, Lake County...
ATCGGCTTCGCGATCGCGCTCTTCAAGGTGACGCCGGCGCTGATCACGAGCTGGCTGCCGATCGAGACGACAGGCTGGTTCGTGCTCGTCGAGGGCCTGATCCGCGTGACGATCTTCGTCATCTATCTCAGCGTGATCTCGCTGCTCCCCGACCTGAAGCGCGTCTTCCAGTACCACGGCGCCGAGCACAAGGCGATCAACGCGCTGGAGGCGGGCGAGGAGCTGACGCCGGAGCGCGTGCAGCGCTACTCGCTGATCCACCCGCGCTGCGGAACTGCGTTCCTGCTCTGGGTGATGGTGATCGCGATCTTCGTCTTCGCGTTCCTGGGCCGTCCGTCGTGGCTCTGGCTGATCGCGTCTCGGATCCTGCTGCTTCCGGTGATCGCCGGGCTCGCGTACGAGCTGATCCGCTTCGCCGGCAAGCACAGCGGCAACCGCGTCCTGATGACGCTGCTCGCGCCGGGTCTCTGGCTGCAGCGCCTGACGACGCGCGAGCCGTCGCTCGATCAACTCGAGGTCTCGATCAGTGCGTTGAAGGAGGTTCTCCGGCTCGAACAGGGCGACCCGAACGCCCGCAAGGTCGAGGTGATGGCATGACGAGGATCGCGTGAGCAGCCTCGAGCCCCTCGTCCACGAGCTGGAGCGCAGCTATCGCGAGACGCAGGAGCGGCTGTCGGATCCGGCCGTCTACAACGACCATCGCGAGGCCGCCGACGTCGGCCGGCGGCTGAAGGAGCTCGAGCGCCCGTACAAGCTCGCGCAGGAGTGGCGTGTGATCAGCGCCGACCTCGACGCGTCGCGGAACGACGGCGAGCTCCGCGAGCTCGTCCCGGAGCTCGAACAGCGGTTGGCTTCCGTCGAAGACGAGTTGAAGCTCGCGCTCGTGGAGACGGATCCCGCAGACAGCAAGGACGTGATCGTCGAGATCCGCCAGGGCGCCGGCGGCGACGAGGCCGCGATCTGGGCCGGCGACGTATTCCGGATGCTGACCAAGTATGCCGAGGCGCGCGGGTTCAAGTGGGAGCAGCTCGGCGCGTCGCCGAACGAGGCAGGCGGGTTCAAGGAGATCACGTTCGCGATTCGCGGCGACGGCGCGTACTCCGTGTTCAAATGGGAGGGCGGGACGCATCGCGTCCAACGCGTCCCCGAAACCGAATCGCAGGGACGGATCCATACGTCGACGGCAACGGTCGCGGTGATGCCGGAGGCCGAGGAGGTCGAGGTCGCGATCGAGCCGGGCGACCTGCGGATCGACGTCTTCCGCGCGACCGGTCCCGGAGGCCAGGGCGTGAACACGACCGACTCGGCGGTCCGGATCACGCACGTCCCGACCGGCGTCGTCGTCGCGATGCAGGACGAGCGCTCGCAGCTCCAGAACAAGGACAAGGCGATGCGCGTTCTGCGCGCGCGCCTGTACGAGGCCGAGCGCGAGCGCCAGAACGCGGAAGCCGCCGCGCAACGAAAGGCCCAGGTCGGCACGGGCGAGCGCGCCGAGAAGATCCGGACGTACAACTTTCCCGAGAACCGCGTCACCGACCACCGGATCCACCTGACGCAGCACAAGCTCGACCGGGCGCTCGAGGGCGACCTGGCCGACTTCACCGAGGCGTTGACTGCGGAGGACCGCCGCCGCGCCCTGGAGGCCGCTCCCGCGTGAACGTGCGCGAGGTCCTCCGCCGCGCGACGGAGTACCTCGCGGCGAAGGGTGTCGACAGCCCACGGCTCGACGCGGAGCACCTGCTGGGCAGGGCGCTCGGGCTCTCGCGGCTCGAGCTGTACATGCACCACGATCGGCCGCTCGACGACGCGGAGCGCGACGTCTACCGCGAGCTGATCCGGCGACGCGGCGAACGCGAGCCGCTCGCGTACGTGCTCGGGGACTGGGACTTTCGCCGGCTGACGCTGAAGGTCGATGCGCGCGCGCTCGTGCCGCGGCCCGAGACCGAGGTCGTGGTCGAACGCTCCCTCGAGCTGCTGCGCGGGAACGAGCGGCCGCGCGTGATCGACGTCGGGACGGGGACCGGCGCGATCGCGCTCTCGATCGCGCTCGAGCACCCCGGGGCGGAGGTGACGGCTCTCGACGTCTCAGCCCAGGCGCTCGAGCTCGCACGCGAGAACGCGGCGTCGACCGGCCTTGCCGACCAGGTGACGTTCGTGCAGGGCGACCTCCACGACGGGTTCGGGACGCACGCCTACGATCTCGTCGTGTCGAACCCGCCCTACGTCCTCCGAGCCGAGCTCGAGACCGTCCCGCCCGAGGTGCGCGACTGGGAGCCGCGGCTCGCGACGCTCGGGACCACGCACACCGAGACGGTTGCGGCGGAGGCGCGCGCCGCGCTCTGCCCCGGCGGCCACCTCGTGCTCGAGGTCGCGGACGAGCGCGCGTCGGACGTCGGCGCGTTGCTCGAGCGGCTCGGCTACGACGAGGTCGTCATCTCGCCGGACCTGACCGGCCGCGACCGGATCGCCGAGGGCCGATGGGCGAAGTAGACGACGCCGTCGCCGCGCTCGGCACCGGAAAGCCGGTCGTGATCCCGACCGACACCGTGTACGGGCTCTGCGCTTCGCCGTACCGGCCCGAGCCCGTCCGGCTGCTCGCGAAGCTCAAGGGGCGGGACGACAGCCAGCCGATTGCCCTCGTCGCGTCCGACCTCGATCTGCTCTTCGAATGCGTGCCCGAGCTTCGCGGCCGAGCGGGAACGATCGCCCGCGCGCTGCTTCCCGGCGCGTACACGTTGATCCTTCCGAACCCGGCGCGGCGGTACCGATGGCTGACGGGCGCTGCACCCGAGACGATCGGCGTCCGCGTTCCCGCGGTCGACGGTCCGGCGAAGCAGGTGCTCGACGCCGTCGGCGCCGTCGCGGCGACGAGCGCGAACGCCCACGGCGGCGGCGACCCGCGCCGGCTCGACGACGTCCCCGAGGAGATCCGCGCCGCGGTGGCCGCGGTCGTCGACGGCGGAGAGCTGCCGGGCACGGCGTCGACCGTCGTCGACTTCACCGGCCCGGAGCCGCGCATCGTGCGCGAGGGCGCCGGCGACGCAGCGCGCGCGCTCGCAGCTGCAGGCTGACCCCCGGAGTAGCATCCCGAGCAGTCGTCCGGAAGGAGAGCCCGATGGCCGTCGCGCAGGAAACGCTCGAACACCTCCGCACCGCGGGCCTCGCCGCGGTCGACCCCGAGATCGCCGAGCTGCTCACGAGCGAGCTGGAGCGCCAGCGCGGCCAGGTCGAGCTGATCGCGTCCGAGAACTTCACGTGGCCGAGCGTGCTGGAGGCTGTCGGGAGCGTCCCGACGAACAAGTACGCCGAGGGCTATCCCGAGAAGCGCTACTACGGAGGCTGCGAGGTCGTGGACGAGATCGAGGCGATCGCGATCGACCGCGCGAAGACGCTGTTCGGCGCAGAGCACGCGAACGTCCAGCCGCACGCCGGTGCGCAGGCGAACATGGGCGTCTACTTCGCCGCGCTCCAGCCGGGCGACACGATCCTCTCGATGCGGCTCGACCACGGCGGCCACCTGAGCCACGGCTTGAAGGTCAACTTCTCGGGACGCCTGTACGCGATCGTCGGCTACGGCGTCGACCGCGAAACGAACCTGATCGACTTCGACGAGGTGCTGCGGCTGGCCAAGGAGCACCGGCCGAAGCTGATCCTGTGCGGCGGCTCGGCATACCCGCGCACGATCGAGGCCGACCGCTTCCGCGAGATCGCCGACGAGGTCGACGCGCTGCTGATGTGCGACATGGCGCACTTCGCCGGGCTCGTCGCCGCCGGTCTCCACCCCAACCCGACGCCGTACTGCGACTTCGTGACCTCGACGACGCACAAGACGCTGGCCGGTCCGCGCGCCGGCTTCATCCTCTGCAAGGAGGAGTACGCGAAGGACGTCGACCGCGCCGTCTTCCCCGGCATGCAGGGCGGGCCGCTCGAGCACACGATCTCCGCGAAGGCAGCGTGCTTCCGAATCGCGGCGACCGATGCGTTCCGCGACTACCAGCACCAGGTTCGCGCGAACGCGGACGCGCTCGCCGACACGCTGCTCGGCGGAGGCCTCGACCTCGTCACGGGCGGGACGGACACGCACCTCCTGCAGATCGACCTCCGCAACTCCGAGTGGACGGGCAAGGACGCCGAGGAGCGGCTGCACGAGGTGAAGCTGACCGTCAACCGGAACACGGTCCCGTTCGACGAGCGCCCACCGACCGTCGGGTCCGGCGTCCGCGTCGGTACGCCGGCCGCGACGATGCGCGGGTTCGACGAGGACGACTTCCGCGAGGTCGGCTCCGTGATCGTCGGCGCGCTCGCCGCCCGTCCCGACCTCGAGCCACTGCGACGCCGGGTGGAGGCGATCTGCGAACGCCGGCCGCTCTATCCCGGCTTTCGCGGCTTCACGACCTACGTCTCATGAGCGCAGTCGCGACGGGTCGTTTCACCCACGTCACGCATCCGCTGGTCCAGCACAAGCTCTCGTACCTCCGCGACAAGGAGACCCCGACCGTCCACTTCCGGAAGCTGGTCGAGGAGGTCACGCTGCTCCTCACCTACGAGGCGACGAAAGAGTTCCCGCTCGAGGACGTGGAGATCGAGACGCCGCTCGAGCGCGCGCGGATCCCCCGGCTCGCCGGCAAGAAGGTCGCCGTCTGCCCTGTTTTGCGCGCCGGCGTCGGGATGCTCGACGGCGTCCTCTCGCTGATCTCGAGCGCCCGCGTCGGCTTCATCGGCATGTACCGTAACGAGGAGACGCTCGAGCCGGTGGAGTACTTCGTGAAGCTTCCGGAGGACATGCGTGACCGCGACGCGATCGTGCTCGACCCGATGCTCGCGACGGGGAATTCGAGCGTCGCCGCGATCCGGGCGGTCAAGGAGGCGGGGGCGAAGTCGGTCGTCCTCGTGTGCCTCGTCGCCGCGCCTCCCGGGATCGACCACGTGCACGCCGAGCATCCGGACGTGCACATCGTCTGCGCCGCGGTCGACCGTGGACTGGACGAGCGCGGCTTCATCGTCCCCGGTCTCGGCGACGCGGGAGACCGCCTGTACGGCACGAAGTAGCGTCGGGTGGACGAGCTCCGCGCGACACCGGAGGTCCTCTACGGCGCGGTTCTCGCGCTCCTCTTGGTGGTGCTGCTGACGCCCGCGGTCGGCGGGGTCGCGCGCCGCCTCGGTGCCGTCGACGCACCCGAGCGGAGACGGGTGAACGTGCTCCCCGTCCCGCGGCTCGGAGGGCTGGCGCTGTTCCTCGGGATCCTCGTCCCGTCGCTCGCCTTCCTCGAGATCGGCCGCGAGACGCGCGGCCTGCTGCTCGGCGCTGCGATCGCGACGACGCTCGGTGCGATCGACGACTTCCGCGGCCTCGCCTGGTGGCAGAAGCTCGCCGGGCAGGTCATTGCCGCGTCGATCCCGGCCGCGTTCGGCGTCTACGTCGACCGGTTCACGTTCCCCCTGCTCGGGATCCACGACCTTCCTGCGTGGGTCGGGATCGCCGGGACGGTGATCTGGATCGTGGCGCTGATGAACATGGTCAACTTCCTGGACGGCCTCGACGGGCTGGCCGCGGGAGTCTGCGCAATCGCCGGGTCGACGTTCGCCGTGATCGCGCTCTCGCTCGGGAAGCCGGCGGCGGCGATTCTTTCGGCGATCGTCGCCGGCGCATCCTTCGGCTTCCTCCGCCACAACTTCTATCCGGCGCGAATCTTCATGGGCGACTCGGGCGCCCTGCTGCTCGGCTTCATGCTCGCCGGGATTGCGGTCCAGGGCCTGCTGAAGACGGCCGCGACCGTGGCCCTGTTCTTCCCGCTGTTCGTGCTCGCGATTCCGATCGTGGACACGACGTTCGTCGTCGCTCGGCGATTCAAGTACCGGGAGAAGCTGTACGCACCGGACCAGACCCATCTGCACTTCCGATTCCTGCGCCGCGGGTTTTCGCAGCGACGTGCGGTGCTGACGATGTACGCGTGGTGCGTCACGCTCGCCGCGGCCGCGCTCGCGACACGCTTCGTACCGTTCCGGCAGCACGGGGACTGGCACCTCTGGCCGACGCTGCTCGCGGCCGCGATCGGGTTGCTCGCGGTCGCGTTCTCGGTCTACGTGATCTACGCGCTCGAGATCGTGAAGCTCGCGAACCCCCGCGTCCGGCGTGCGGAGCGCGAGGCGCGCGAGCTCAAGAGCGCATAACTCCGCGTTCCGCCTCCGACGCGAACGTCTCCAGGAGTTCGTTCACGGGCGCGCCGAGGCGCGGGATCGAGTGGCCGGCGCCGCCGAGAACCGCGCGCTGCGCGTGGAGCCGCGTCGTGAGCACGTCGCAGACCGCGTCGAACGCAGCGTTGTGGTCGCCGCTGACGACGAGCTTCGGGAACGCCGTTGCTGCGAGCTCGCCGAGCGGGATCTCCGCCTCCGCGGGCGAGCGCTCGGCGATCGCGGCGCGCGCACCGGCCTCGAGCCAGTCCGGCAGCGGGTCGGACAGCTGCAGCGCCGAGCCGACGAGCGGCAGGAAGAATTCGAGGTACGCGCGCGGCTCGCGCGGGCCCGGGAAGTGCGCGACGAATGCCTCGACGGCGGGATCGCCTCGCGCGACGCCAAAGCACGGTGGCTCGAGCACCGCGAGCGAGCGGAGCGGCGCGGAACGCGCGGCGAGCAACGCGACGACGCCTCCATAGGAGTGGCCGACGAGGTGGTCGCCCGGCTCGAGCACCTCGAGCAGCTCGCGCGCCTGGTCTTCGAAGTCGATTCCGGCGAGCGGTGGGTTCGGCGGGTAGCCGCTCCGCACGGGCACGACGAGCGTGAACCGGGAGGCCAGCGGCCTCTGCGCGTTCCACGTCGTCCAGCCCGGGGCAACGCTCCCGTGAACGAGCACGAGGCGCGGGCCGACGCCCGTCGTTTCAACGTACAAGGTTTGCCATTTTCCCTTGAACGATGCGGGATTTCGGTGTCACAAGCTTTGGTATGCTCGCGGCGGTGGAGCTGGCAGGCGCGGGGGGAACATTGATCGGCGTCACCGCGGCCTGCGGTGTCCTCGGCGCAGTTCTCGGCTGGGCTATGGGGTCGTTCGGGATCGGGCTGATGCTCGGGGTCGTGGTCGGCATTCCCGTCGGCATCTTCTTCGTTTACCGCCGCTACCGGGACGTGATCGGATGAGGCCGCTCACGATCTTCGCGACGCCGCGTCCGATGCCGGGGCGCGCGCTGCCGATGCTCGCGGCGGGCGGTGCGCTCCTCCTCGCGCTGCCGGTGTTCCTCGTCGCGGGACTTCCGTTCGGCGGTTGGGCGCTGGCGGTGACCCTCTGGCTCGCCGCGGACGGGCTGGCGCTGCTGCTCGGCCGACTCGGCCTCGGCGCCGATAAGCTCGCGGCCTCGGGCGTGGTGGGGATCGGAATGACCTTGCGCGCGGTCGCGACCGGCGTCGTGCTGATCGCGGTCGCTGCGACTGACGCGCGGCTCGGCCTCTCCGCGGCGCTCCTGTACGCGTTCGCGTACACGCTCGAGCTCGCCGTCTCGCTCGCCACGTACTTCACCCAGGAAGCGCAATGAGCCTCTTCGTCGGCGCGATCCAGCTCGCCGCGGACGCGAGCAGTACGTCGGACGAGAAGTTCGACCCCTCACACGAGTTCGAGCTCCCGGCGTGGATCCCGATCCACATCGGCCCGATCGACATGTCGATCAACAAGGCGGTCGCGTACCTGATCCTCGCGTCGGTGCTGACGATGGTGATCGGAATCGTGCTGATGCGCTGGCGCGTCGGCGTGTCGCCCGACCGGCGGCAGACGATCGGCGAATCGATCTACGAGGTCGCCCAGACGCAGATCGCGGAGCAGGGTCTCCCGTCCAAGGCGATCGGACTGTGGTTCCCGTACGTCGCGTCGCTGCTCCTCTTCATCTGGGTCGTGAACATGCTCGGGTTCATCCCGCTCCCGCTCTCGGACGAGCGCGTGACGATCGCCGGGCTCGAGGTGCCGACGCTCGGGATCTACGCGGCGACCTCCGCGATCTCCGTCACGCTCGCGCTGGCGCTGATGACGTTCGTCTTCACGCACGTCGAAGGCGTCCGCCACAACGGCCCCGTCGGCTACTTCAAGAGCTGGATCCCGGAGGTTCCGAAGGGCCTCTATCCGCTGATCGTGCCGCTCGAGATCCTCGGGCAGTTCATGCGGCTGATCTCGCTGTCCGTCCGGCTCTTCGCGAACATGCTCGCCGGCCACATGCTGATCCTGACCTTCATCGGCCTGATCTTCCTGACCTCGATCTGGGTGTTCCCGTTCTCGATCCTGATGGCGACGCTCTTCTACTTCTTCGAGGTCGTGATCGTCGTCTCGATCCAGGCGTTCATCTTCGCCGCCCTGTCCGCCATCTACATCGGCTCGGCGATCGAGCCGGAGCATTAAAGGAGACCAATGTCCAACCTCGTTCTTGCCGCCACCGAGGGGAACGTCGTCGACCTCGGCAAGGCGATCGCTCTCGCGCTCGGCATCGGCCTCGGTTCGCTCGGCGCCGGCGTCGGGATCGGGAACATCTTCGGCTCGATGATCCAGTCGGTCGCGCGTCAGCCCGAGCTGCGCGGCGAGCTCCAGGGGATCATGTGGCTCGGCTTCGCGCTCACCGAGGCGGTCGTCTTCTACGGCCTGATCGGCGGGCTGCTCGCCTTCGTCCTCGTCTAGCCGATGCTCGCGCTGCCGCTCTTCGCCGAAGACAACCCACTGATCAAGCTCGCGCCGGGTCTGATGATCTGGACGCTGATCTGCTTCGGGATCACGTTCTACGTCCTGAAGCGGTTCGCGTTCGGGCGCATCCAGCAGGCGATCGACGAGCGGCGGGAGCGGATCCGGCGCTCGCTCGACGAGGCGGACAACGCGCGCGACGAGGCGCGCCGGCTCCTCGAGGAGCACCGCGCGCTGATCGCGCAGGCGCGCACGCAGTCGGAGGAGATCCTCGCGGAGGCGCGGCGCGTCGCCGAATCGCAGCGCGAGCGGGTGCGCCAGGAGACGGAGGAGGATCGGCAGCGGCGGCTCGAGGAAACGCGCAGGCAGATCGAGGCCGAGACGCAGCGAGCGCTCGGCGAGATCCGGCGCGAGGTCGGAGAGCTCGCGCTCGCCGCGGCGGAGAAGGTGACCGCGGGCGCGCTCGACGGGAGCGCGCACCGGAAGCTGATCGACGACGCGATCAAGGACCTCGACTTCTCGCAGCTGGAGGCGGAGCGCGTCTAGATGGCCGTCGCGCACCGCATTTATGCGAGCGCGCTCTTCGGCGCCGCGAAGGAGCAGGATCGCGTCTCGCAGGTCCGCGAGGAGCTGACGGACTTCGTCGCGGCGACGCGCGAGGTGCCCGAGTTGCGCGCGCTGCTCGAGAACCCCGAGATCGACCAGCGCGCCAAGCAGGCGGCGCTGGGCGAGCTGCTCGCGGGAGGCGAGGAGCTCGTGCGGAACTTCCTGCTGCTCGCGATCGAGAAGGGCCGCGGCGCGGAGCTCGCAGAGATCGTCGAGGAGTTCGAGGCGCTCGTCGCGGCCGACGAGCGGCGGCTCGAGGTCGAGCTGACGACGGCATACGAGCTCGCCGACGACGAGGCGAAGCAGATCCTCGACCAGATCGAGCGCCGGTCGGGTCGCCAGATCGAGGCGCGCCGCCGCGTCGACCCGTCGCTGATCGGCGGATTCGTCCTGCAGGCGGGCGCGCTGCGCGTGGACGCGAGCGTTCGCGGCCGACTCGACCGACTACGCCAACAGCTGAAGAGGAGTTGAGTGAGTTGAAGCTACGTCCCGAAGAGATCACGTCGATCCTCAAGCAGCGGATCGAGGAGTACGACGTCCAGACCGACCTCTCCGAGGTCGGCACCGTGCTCCAGGTCGGCGACGGAATCGCGCGTGTGCACGGACTCGAGAACTGCGTCGCGCTCGAGATGCTCGAGTTCGAGCACGGCGTGACGGGGTTCGCGTTCAACCTCGAGGAGGACAACGTCGGCTGTGCGCTCGTCGGCGAGTGGGAGCACGTCGGCGAGGGCGAGCCCGTGCGGCGGACGGGCGAGGTCGCCTCCGTGCCGGTCGGCGACGCGCTGCTCGGGCGCGTGATCGACCCGCTCGGCAACCCGCTCGACGGCGGCGGCCCGATCGAGACGAGCGAGCGCCGGCCGCTGGAGTTCAAGGCTCCGGGCGTCGTCGAGCGTCAGCCCGTGAAGGAGCCCGTCCAGACCGGGATCAAGGCGATCGATTCGTCGATCCCGATCGGCCGCGGGCAGCGCGAGCTGATCATCGGCGACCGCGGCACCGGCAAGACCGCGCTCGTGATCGACACGATCCTGAACCAGCGCGGCGGCGACCTGATGTGCATCTACGTCGCGATCGGTCAGAAGTCGTCGACGGTCGCGCAGGTCGTCGAGAGGCTCCGCGACGCGGGCGCGATGGACTACACGATCGTCGTCACCGCGGCTGCGCACGAAGCGGCGCCGATCAAGTGGATGGCGCCGTACGCGGCCACGGCGATGGGCGAGCACTTCCTCTTCAACGGCAAGCACGCGATCGTCTTCTACGACGACCTCTCGAAGCACGCCGACGCCTACCGTCAGCTCTCGCTGCTGCTGCGGCGCCCGCCGGGACGCGAGGCGTTTCCAGGCGACGTCTTCTATCTGCATTCCCGGCTGCTCGAGCGCAGCTGCAAGCTGAGCGACGAACTCGGCGGCGGGTCGCTGACGGGGATCCCGATCGTGGAGACGCAGGCGGGCGACGTGTCCGCGTACATCCCGACGAACGTGATCTCGATCACCGACGGCCAGATCTTCCTCGAGTCCGACCTCTTCTATTCGGGCGTCCGGCCCGCGATCAACGTCGGCA
>Ga0126309_10000762_pt1 | contig 10798 bp, 8 predicted proteins | sample Plot56_FD_92541 | JGI IMG/M metagenome (GOLD analysis project Ga0126309, IMG submission 92541) | Serpentine soil microbial communities from UC McLaughlin Reserve, CA, USA - Plot56 | ecosystem: Environmental > Terrestrial > Soil > Grasslands | place: USA: UC McLaughlin Reserve, Lake County...
CAGCCGGGGCCCCGCGCGCTGCCCCCGGCCCCGGGGCCGGGGGCAGCGCGCGGGGCCCCGGCTGCGGGCGGTCGCCGCGCGCCGCGGCAGCGTTGGCGCCGGCGTCGGTCCCCGGCGGGGAGTCGATCTGGGAGCGGGCCGGAGCGGCCCCCGGAGTGGGATCGAAGGTGACCCACCCGTAGCGGGGGAAGTACGCCTCGACCCACGAGTGGGCATCGAGGTCGCGCACGATCCACTCGCCGCGCGGCCGGCTGTAGGTGCCGGGGGCGAACCCGGCCGCGACCCGGGCGGGAACGCCGCCCATGCGCAGCAGCAGGGCCATGGCGCCCGAGAACTGCTGGCAGTAGCCCGTCCTGTCCCGGAACAGGAACGCCTCGAGCGGCACCGCCCGGCGCGGGGTCGCCTCGCTGTAGCCATAGCCCGCGGAGAGGTGGGCGAGGACCCGCTGCACGTAGTCGTACGGAGACCGCGACCCGCGCGCCAGCCGGCGCGACAGCGCCCAGGCCGGTCCGTAGGGCGACGCCCTCAGCGTTGCCGCCGCGGATGCGGCGCGCGGCCGGCCCCACGCCGGCAGGACCACCCGCCGCATGGGCGCGCGGGGACCGGGCCCCACCGGGACGGTCAGCTCCAGGTACCGGGAGGCCAGGCCGGGATATCCGGTTCCCGCCGCCGCCAGCTGGGAGTGGGTGGGCCGAGGGTCGTAGACCGTTGCCGCGTAGGAGTCCCCGCGGGCCAGCGGCCTCTCCAGCCGGAAGGTCCCCGGGGCCGGGGTGGCGACGGCGGCGCTGGGTGGACGATCCACGAACAGCGTCGTCCCGGCCGCCACCAGGTCGCTGGAGCGCAGCGCCTGGACCGTCACCCGGATGCGCTGGTTCCAGGCCCGGCGCCGGGCGTAAGCGCCGGGCAGCTCGTCGGCCAGGCTGGCGCCGAAGCGCCGGGGGGCCCGTACCCACCTGGTGCCGTCGAACTGGTCGAGGTCGACCGCCTTCCAGTATTCGCGGCGGGCCGCCCGGATCCGGAACAGCTCCCGGCCGTCGCGCGGCCAGGTGAGCCGCCCGTAGCGGTGATCGAAGTCGAACGCCACGCCCGAGCGCGAGCCGATCCGCTGGGCGAACGACTCGTAGTCGGCCCACGGCCGGGAAGGATGCAGCCAGGGTGCGGCCACGGCTCCCAGGCCGATCGCCGCGGCCACCACGGTCGCCGCGAGCCGGGCGTCGCCGCGCCGGACCTCCTCCAGCCACAGGCGGGCGGCGACCAGCGCTGTGAACAGCGCCCCCTGCAGGATCCGGTGGGAGCCGGCGAGCTGCGCCGCGGGCACCCCGTACAGGACGCACAGCAGGACCGCCGCGGGCACGCGGCCGTCGCGGCGACCGGGCCAGAAGGCGCAGGCCGCCGCGGCGATCAGCAGGCCGCCGCCTCCCAGGACGATCGCCAGCCGCGCCCATTCGGCGGCCCCCCCGTAGGGAACGTCCAGGTCCGGGAGCGATGCCAGGCCGGAGCGCAGGCCGTCCACCAGGTCGCCCCATCCGGCCGGCTCCAGCAGGCCCAGCCGCACTCCGGCGGCCGGCACGGCGGCCGCGGAGACGGCGACCACGCCCAGGACCGCCCCGCCATGCGCGCGCCTTCCTTCCGCCCGGCCGCTGGCCAGCAGGGCGCCGGCCAGAGCCAGGGCGAGCGCGAGGAGCGCGGTCATCTGGGGCCCGGCGGCGGGCGCCACCATCCCGGACCAGCCCAGGCCGCCCCATGCCCCCAGGCCGGCGAAGGCGACCAGCCGGGCGACCCGCGGGGGCAGCACCGGCGCCGCCGGGCCAGGCCTGCGGGCGGCCGGCGCGACCGCCAGCGCGCCGCTCACGCCGCGGCCCTCCGCGCCCGCCGGCCCACCAGGTAGCCGCGGCACCCGGCCACCTCGAACACCGGCCTGGCGCCTCCGGGGCCGCCGGCGACGATCGGCGCCACGACCAGCGGGCCGGAGCCGGGCGGCGCCGGCAGCCCAGCCGCGACGTAGACCGCGGGACCGGCTCGCGCCGCCAGGGCGGCGTGGACGGGCTCGGCGCCCGACCGGACCAGCGCGAGCGACGCCCACGCCGCCGGCCAGCTCCCGAGGTCGGGGGCCACGCGCCGCGCCCGCCGCTCGCCGGGCAGCAGCAGCCAGCATCCGCCGACCCGGGCCAGCTCGACGCAGAGCGAGGCGGCGGCGCGCACCGCAGCGTCGAGGTGCTCGGCGGGGGCGGGAACGGCCGCGTCGAGGACGAGCAGAGGACGCGCATCCCTGTCGGGGGACAGGCGCCGCTCGAGCAGGCCGGCGCCACGCGCCAGGGCGGCCCAGTGGATGCGGGAGGCCGGGGTGCCCCGGCGGTACGGACGCAGCCCGTCGGGCTCCAGCGCCGGCAGGCCGCGGACCGGTGCCCCGGCCCGAGCCCCGCCACCCTCCCCGGCGGTGTCGACCGGCCGGACCGGCTCGATCCTGGGCAGGACGAGGACGTCCTGGGCGGCGGCCACGGCCACCCGCCGGCGGGCGACCCCCAGCGGGTCGCGCAGGATCAGGCTGGCGGGCTCCAGCCGGCGCCTGCCCCGCCGGGCGAAGCGCGCCTCGACGCGGACCGCGGTCCGCCGGCGCCCGCAGGGCACCGGCGCCGCCTCGCCCAGCAGCGGCTCGGAGATACCGCCTCCCGGCAGGCCGACACGCCCGGTGGCCACCAGGCGCACGGCCACGGGCTCGTCCTCCTCGACCCGCCGCCGGTCCACCTGGCGCGACAGGGTGGCGCCACGCGCGGCGATGCCGCACCAGGCCCACAGGCAGGTGGCCACGGCGCTCAGCGCCACACCCGCCACCAGCAGCGGTTCCGCGTCGAAAGCCTCGGCCGCGGCCAGGATCGCGATTCCCAGGGCCGCGGTGACGGGCGGGCGCGGCATGGCGGCCTACAGCGCCCGGGTGGCGTCCAGCGCGTCGGCGATGACATGCCGGCGCACGTCGTCGGGCGAGTCGCCCGCCGACTCCGGGGCCAGGAGCAGCCGGTGGGCGAGCACCGGCTGCGCCAGCGCCTGAACGTCGTCGGGAAGGGCATGGTCGCGCCCCTCCAGCAGCGCCGCGGCCTTCGCCGCCCTCAGGAGCATCAGGCCGGCCCGCGGACTCGCGCCCAGCTCCACCCGCGGATCCGATCGCGTGCGGCCCAGCAGCTCGACCACGTACTGGCGCAGCGCCTCGCTCGCCCGCACCCTGGCGGCGGCGTCGGCCAGCGCCACCACCTCGGTCGGGGTGGCGACCGGGGCCAGCTCCAGGACCCGATCTCCCGCCTCGTGGCCCGCCAGCATCCCGGCCTCGGCCTCGGCGCTGGGATAGCCGAGCCCGACGCGAGCCATGAAGCGGTCGACCTGGGCCTCGGGCAGCGGGTATGTCCCCTCGTACTCGATCGGGTTCTGGGTGGCAAGGACCAGGAACGGGCGGGCCAACTCGTGGGTGTGCACGTCCACGGTGACCCGGCGCTCCTGCATGCATTCGAGCAGGCCGGACTGGGTCTTGGGCGACGTGCGGTTGACCTCGTCGACCAGCACCACGTTGGCGAAGATCGGGCCCGGCCGGAATTCGAAGCGCTGCTCGCGCTGGTTGAACACGTTGGTGCCGACGATGTCAGCCGGAAGCAGGTCGGGGGTGCACTGGACGCGGGCGAACTGGGCGTCGATGGAGCGGGCCAGGGCGCGGGCCAGGGCGGTCTTGCCCACCCCCGGGTAGTCCTCGATCAGCACGTGGCCCTCGGCCGCCAGGGCGACCAGGACCATCCCCAGGACCTCGTCGCGGACCTCTACGCCGCGCTTGACGTTGCCGGCGATGCGCCGGGCGGTGGCCGCCGCCGCGTCGCGCTCACCTGGCGCGATCCGTTCCAGCCGCTCCATCCCTCGCCTCGTCGCGCAGCCTCGCCACCTCGTCGAGGACCTCGGCCGCGACCTGCTCCTTCCCGGTGCGGGGCACGTGCCGCTCGCCGGAGCCGGTGACGATGGTGACCTCGTTGTCGGCCCCCTCGAAGCCGATGTCCGAACGTGAGATGTCATTGACCACGACGGCGTCGAGGCCCTTGCGCGCGCGCTTGCGGCGCGCCGACTCGACCGCGTCCGGGCCGTGCTCGGCGGCGAATCCGATCACGGTCTGGCCGGGGCGGCGGGCCGCCGACAGGGCGCCGAGGACGTCCTCGGTGCGCTCGAGGTCGAGCTTGAGTGTCTCGGCCGCCTCCTTGCGCAGCTTGCCCGCGGTCGGGAGGCTCGGGCGGTAATCGGCCACCGCCGCCGCCATCAGCAGGACGTGGCAGTCCGGGAAGCGCTCGGCGCACCCCCGGGCCAGCTCCTGCGCAGTGCGCACGTCGACGTAGCGGACCACCGGGTTGCGCGGGAGGTCGACATTGGCGGCCACGACCGTGACCTCCGCGCCGCGTCGGGCCGCCTCGTCGGCCAGCGCGTAGCCCATGCGCCCGGAGGAGCGGTTGCCCACGAAGCGCACCTCGTCGATCGGCTCCCGCGTCCCGCCGGCGGTGACCAGCACCCGCAGCCCGTCCAGCGGCCGCCCGCCGGCCGGCACCACCGCCTCGAAGGCGGCGAGCAGCCGATCCGGTTCCTGCAGGCGCCCGACGCCCCATTCCCCTCGGGAGCCCAACGCGCCGGTGTCGGGCTCCAGCACCCCGATGCCGCGCTCGGCGAGCAGCGCCAGGTTGGCGCGGGTGGCGGGGTGGCGATACATCTGGTCGTTCATCGCCGGGGCGACCAGGACGGGACAGGCGGCCGCGAGCGCCGCGCTGGTGAGGAGATTGTCGGCGAGCCCGGCGGCCAGCTTGGCCAGGGTGTTGGCCGACGCCGGGGCGATCAGGTAGGCGTCGGCGTTGTGGACGAGCTCGAGATGGGAAAGGGGGTCGTGGTCGGGAACCGCCTGGTCGGGGAAGGCACCCCGGGCGGGGTCACGCTCGAACTCCGAGACCAGGACCGGAGCGCCGCTCAGGGCCGCGAACGACGCCGTCCCGACGAACCGCCGGCTGGCCGGCGTCTGGACCACCCGCACGGCGTGGCCGGCCTTGGTGGCCAGGCGCACCAGCTCGAGCGCCTTGTAGGCGGCGATCCCGCCGCTCACGCCGAGCAGCAGCCGCGCCACGCGACCTCCTCAGACCGCCACCGGCCCTACCGGTAGCGGTACTTGAGCTTGCCGGCCGCGATCTCCTCCAGGGCCAGCGTGAGGTAGTTCTTGGACCTGCTCTCCACCATCGGCGGGGGGAATTCGTCGAAGGTGCCCTCGCCGAGGTTGTGGTAGTAGGAGTTGATCTGGCGCGCGCGCTTGGCCGCGACGATCACGCTGGCGTAATTGGAGTCGACGCGCTCGGTCAGCTCGTCTATGCGGGGTGAGATCACGAAGAGACCCTTTCCTGGTGCGCCCGCCAGTCTACCGCCCGCCCGGCGCCCGACCCCGGCCTGAAATCCGTCAGTCGCGCGTCGGCACGTCCCGGAGTATGGCGGTCAGGTCCTCGACGGCGTCCTCGAGGCGGTCGTTGACCACCACGTGCCCGAACTCGTCACGGGCGGCCAGCTCCGCGCGGGCGGTCGCGAGCCGAGCCTCCACGGCCTCGGCGGCATCGGTGCCGCGCCCCACCAGCCGAGCCCGGAGCGCGTCCAGGGACGGCGGCGCGATGAACACCTGCACGGCCTCTGGCATCGCCGCGCGCATCTGGCGGGCGCCCTGGACCTCGATCTCCAGCACGAGGGGGACGCCGGCCGCCAGCCGGCGCTCGAGCTCCGAGCGCAGCGTCCCGTAGCGATGCCCGGAGTAGCTCGCGTGCTCCACGAAATCGCCGGCGGCCACCCTGCGGTCGAACTCGGAATCGGAGAGGAAGTGGTAGTCGACGCCGTCGGCCTCGGCTGGGCGCGGCGGGCGCGTGGTCGCCGAGACCGAGAGCTCGAGCTCGGGCATCCGCTCCATGACCCCCCGGATCAGCGTCCCCTTTCCGACCCCTGACGGGCCGGTGATCACGAACACGTGAGCCATGCCCGGGCTACGGGCGGGCCGGCCGGGCTAGCGGTTCAGGCTGATGACCAGCTCCGAGCGCTGGCGCTCGGACAGCCCGCCGATCGTCTTGCTCGGCGAGATGCGGCACTGGGCGAGGACCTTGTTGACCTTGACCCGGCCGTACTTGGGCACCGCCAGCAGCATGTCGAAGACCTTCGCCGTCTCCACGTAGGTGGGGGGATCCAGGAGCAGCGCGTGGATCGACTGACGCCCCGCCTTGAGGTCGCGCTTGAGCTGGGCACGGCGGGTGCGGATCTCGTTGGCACGCGACAGAGCGTCCATCCGCTGCATCAGCGACCTCTCGGGGGCCGCCGTCTTGGGCAGCGAATCGCTCACAGGCGCCATAACCGGCGAGTCTTACATGACGCCTCGCGGCCTGCAAGGCAGAGCAGGGCAATTCGGCTTCACCTCAACCTCAGCTAGAGGGCTGTGCGGCCGGGCTGCGGCCTTTGGTCCGATTTGCAGGACTTTTCTCAGCCTCAAAACCCGGTTCCCCGCTCTTTGCGGCGGTTCTGCGGCTTGAAACCGGACGATCGAGGGCCGCTTCCTCCAGCTCGGCGCCGATGCGCGCCCCCGCCGCCGGATCCCGGAAGCTCTCGGTTCCCACCGCGACCACCGAGGCCCCCGCCTCGAGCAGGTCCAGAGCGTCGCGTCCGCTCTGGACGCCCCCCATTCCGACGATCGGGAGATCGACCTGGGAGGCCACGGCGGCCACCTGCGCCAGGGCGATCGGGCGTATGGCCGGGCCCGACAGCCCGCCGGTGAGGCCTCCCAGCCAGGGATCGCCGGTGGCCGGCGCCAGCGCCATCCCATGCAGCGTGTTGATCAGCGAGACGGCGTCGGCGCCGGCGTCCTGGGCGGCCGCCGCCACCGCGGCCGGGTCGGGCGCGCTCGGGGTGAGCTTGACGATCAGCGGCGTGGCGGTGAGTGGGCGGACGCGCCGGACCAGCGCCGCCGTCTCGGCCGGGTCGGCCCCCATCACCAGCCCGCTCTCCACGTTGGGGCAGGAGACGTTGAGCTCGAGCGCCGCGACCTCCTCGCGGGCGCCGAACCCCTCGACCAGGGTGGCGACCTCATCGCGGGTGAACCCCATGACGTTGACGACCAGCGGCACCGGCAGCTCCGACAGCGCCGGAAGGTCCTCCTCCAGGTAGCCGTGCAGGCCCTTGTTGGGCAGGCCGATCGAGTTGATCAGCCCGGCCGCCGACTCCCACAGCCGGGGCGGTGGGTTCCCCTGCCGCGGCTCCACGGTGACCGTCTTGGAGACGAAGGCCGAGAAGGGAAAGCGCTCGAGCAGCTCGTCTCCGAAGGTCCGGCGGGCCGCGATCGCGTCGAAGGTCCCCGATCCGTTGATGACCGGGGAGCGCAGGCGCAGCCCGCAGAAGTCGACTGTCAATGCCCCGTCCCCGGGATCAAGGCGGTCTCGAGGTCGCCGGCGTCGAGCACCGGCCCGTCCAGGCACAGCCGCAGCAGCCCCCGGCGGGTGGGAACTGCGCAGCCGAAGCAGGCCCCGAAGCCGCAGGCCATCCCCGACTCCATCGCCAGCTGGGCGGGAATCCGCGCCTCGGCGCAGATGCCCCGGACCGCCTCGAGCATCGGTAGGGGCCCGCAGGCGTAGACGACGGGGCTCGCCCCGGACTCCAGCTCCCAGCGCAGCAGGTCGGTGGCCAGGCCCTCGTGTCCGACGCTGCCGTCGTCGGTGGCCACCAGCGGCGCGACCAGCAGCTCGGCGGCCGCGGCGTGGGCGGCATCCCGGAAGCCGATCAGCGTGCGGGCGGCGGAACCCAGTTCCTCCGCCCAGCAGGCCAGCGGCACGATCCCGATCCCGCCCCCCACCAGCAGGGCGATCCGATCTCCCTGGGGGCACGAGAACCCGTTGCCCAGGGGCCCCACCAGGCACAGCTCGTCGCCCGGACGCAGCTCGGCCAGGCGGCGCGTTCCCGGCCCGACCTCCTCCAGCAGGAACTCGAGCTCGTCGCCGGCGTGGCGCAGGTACGAGAAGGCCCGGGGCAGGTAGGGGCGCTCCGCATCGCCCCCGCCCCAGCGCCGCGCCGAGGCGAGCATGTAGAACTGGCCCGGACGGGGCGCAGGACCGGCGGGGTCGCGGCAGGCGAACAGCCGGTAGGCCCCGACGGCGCGGCTCCGGGTGACCGTCGCGCGGCGTCGTCCGAACGGCGCGAGGCTGCGCCGGGGCGCCTGGCCGGGCGTCGGGACGGTCGGCGCGGGACGGCTCATCGGACCGGTGCCCGCCCCGCCACGCCGGCGGTGGCGGCCCCGCGATGCAGCTCCTGCAGCGAGCGCACCTCGGGCGCCTGCTCCCGGGCGGCGGCGATCGCGCGCGCCGCGGCGATCCCGCCCGAGAGCGTGGTGGCGCAGGGGATGCCCTTGGCCACCGCCGCCTGGCGGATCTCGTAGCCGTCGGCCCGGGCCCCGGTTCCCATGGGCGTGTTGATCACCAGGTCGACGTCTCCGCGCTCGATCCAGTCGACCACGTGCGGCGAGCCCTCGCCGAGCTTGTTGAGGACCTCCACCGGGACGCCCATGCGCGAGATGGCGGCGGCGGTGCCCCGGGTGGCGACGATGCGCAGGCCGAGGTCGTGCAGCTGGCCGGCTATGAACGCCGCTGCCGGCTTGTCGGAGTCGGTGACCGTGATGAACAGGGTCCCCCGGGCGGGCAGGACGTTGCCGGCGGCGGCCTGAGCCTTGGCGAACGCGGTCGGGAAGTCGGGCCCCACCCCCATCACCTCGCCGGTCGAGCGCATCTCGGGGCCCATCAGGGGGTCGGCGCCGTGGAAGCGGTCGAATGGCAGGACCGCCTCCTTGACCGACACGTGCGGGAGTGAGTGCGGGCCCGGCAGCCCCAGGTCCGCCAGCGCCTCGCCCAGCATCACCCGACACGCCACCTTGGCCAGCGGGATGCCCGTGGCCTTGGACACGAAGGGCACCGTCCGCGACGCCCGCGGATTGGCCTCGATCACGTAGACGTCGTCGCCCACGACCGCGTACTGGACGTTGATCAGCCCCTCCACACCGAGGCCGAGGGCGATCGCAGCCGTCTGCTCGCGAATCGCCTGAAGCGTCTGCGGGCCCAGGGAATGGGGCGGCAGCACGCAGGCCGAGTCCCCGGAGTGGATGCCCGCCTCCTCGACGTGCTGCATGATCCCGCCGATCCAGACCTCGCGGCCGTCGCAGATCGCGTCCACGTCGACCTCGATGGCGTCCTCCAGGAACCGGTCCAGGTACGTTGCCCGGCCATCGGCCGCGCCCGAGCGCGTGAGGTAGTCGGCCAGGCCGGAGCGGTCGTAGACGATCTCCATGGCGCGGCCCCCGAGGACGTACGACGGGCGCACCAGCAGGGGGAAGCCGACCGACTCGCAGGCCACCAGCGCCTCATCCACCGAGTGGGCGGTGGCGTAGGCGGGCGCCCGCAGACCCAGCCGGCCGAGCAGGTCGCCGAAGCGGGCGCGGTCCTCGGCCAGGTCGATCGCCTCCACCGACGTGCCCAGCAGGCGGACGCCGGCCGCGTCGAGTCCTCCCGCCAGCTTGAGCGGCGTCTGCCCGCCGAACTGGACGATCACCCCCTCCGGGCGCTCCTGCTCGATCACCCCCAGCACGTCCTCCAGGGTGAGCGGCTCGAAGTACAGGCGATCCGAGGTGTCGTAGTCGGTCGAGACCGTCTCCGGATTGCAGTTGACCATCACGGCGTCGCGGCCGGATTCGCGCACGCACATCGCCGCATGCACGCAGCAGTAGTCGAACTCGATCCCCTGGCCGATCCGGTTGGGCCCCGCGCCGAGGATCACCACGCTGGGACGGGTCCCCCTTCGAACCTCCCCCTCCGTCCCCGCCCCCCGCGACGGGCGCTCGCAGGCGGAGTAGTAGTAGGGCGTCTCGGCCGCGAACTCCGCCGCGCAGGTGTCGACCGCCCGGTACTTGTGCTCGCCCGCGAACGGAGCGTCGGGGTCGGCGGCCAGCTCCGACAGCTCGCGCAGGAACCAGGGATCGATGCCGGTGCGGGCGCGCAGCTCGTCCAGGCCGGCGCCGCGCTCCAGGGCGGAGAGCAGCAGGTCGAAGCGGTCGGCGCTGGGCTCCTCGAGGCGCTCGAGGACCTGCTCGAGCGGGCCGTCGGTGCGGGGCGGCGCGTCGAGCTCGCGGGAGCGCATGGCCTTGGCGAACGCCTGCTGGAAGGTCCGGCCGATCGCCATGACCTCCCCCACCGACTTCATGTGGGTGGTGAGCCCGGCGTCGATGCCCGGGAACTTCTCGAACGCGAACCTCGGCATCTTCACCACCGCGTAGTCGATCGTCGGCTCGAACGAGGCCGGCGTGCGGCGTGTGATGTCGTTGTCGATCTCCTCCAGGGCGTAGCCCACCGCCAGGCGGGCGGCGATCTTGGCGATCGGGAAGCCGGTCGCCTTGGAGGCCAGCGCCGACGAGCGCGACACCCGCGGGTTCATCTCGATGACCACCACGTCGCCTCTGATGGGGTGCACCGCGAACTGGATGTTCGAGCCGCCGGTCTGGACCCCGACCGCGCGGATCGCGGCGATCGCCTGGTCGCGGAGCACCTGGTACTGGCGGTCGGTGAGCGTCTGCTGGGGTGCCACGCACACCGAGTCGCCGGTGTGGACCCCCATGGGGTCGATGTTCTCGATCGAGCACACGATGACCACGTTGTCGTTGGCGTCGCGCATCACCTCGAGCTCGAACTCGCCCCAGCCCAGCAGTGACTCGTCCACCAGCACCTGCCCGATCGGGGAG
>Ga0126309_10000763_pt1 | contig 10793 bp, 12 predicted proteins | sample Plot56_FD_92541 | JGI IMG/M metagenome (GOLD analysis project Ga0126309, IMG submission 92541) | Serpentine soil microbial communities from UC McLaughlin Reserve, CA, USA - Plot56 | ecosystem: Environmental > Terrestrial > Soil > Grasslands | place: USA: UC McLaughlin Reserve, Lake County...
AGCTTTTCCTTCATCCAGCGCGCCGACTTGGCCGAACGCAGCGGCGATATCCCGATCAGGAACGGCACCTTCACGCCGTGCTCGGCGAGCCGCGCGACCAGCGCGTCCGCGATCCGCTGGGCCCCGCCGCGCGGAAACCCCCAGCCGAGGACGTGGCCGAGGACGATCAGCGCGAGCGCGAAACCAGCGCTCGGCCGCCGCTCCAGCGGGAGCATCGAGTGCGCCGAGTTGCCGGCGAACAGCGCGCGTGCGCGTGCCGATTCGAACGTCTGCTCCGCGAGGGTTCGCGCGGCTGCGAGTGCGTGGGCGGCGGCCTTCGGCCCGAGGACGCGCGCGACGCGCGCGACGGCGGACGCGCTCGGCGGGAACGGGCCGAGCAGGACGGGTTCCACGACGGCCCAGTGCTCAACGAGCGGTCCGACGAGGCGGCGGTACGCCGTGCCGTCGATGCCGAGCGACTCCGCCGTCGCCTCGAGATCGCGTTCGAGGATCACCGCCGTGCCGTCGTCGAGCGGGTGCGCGGCCGCAGCCGGCGGGCTGACCCACTCGATCGGCAGCGCCAGCTCGCGGAAGAACGGCGACCGCTCGCCCATCGGGTGGATCGCCGAGCAGACGTCGTGCACGAAACCCGGCGCCGTGAGCTCCAGCGACCGCGTGCCGCCGCCGATCGTGTCCTCCGCCTCGTGGACCTCGACGGCGAGCCCCGCGCGCGCCAGCGTCACCGCGCCCGCGAGACCGTTCGGCCCCGAGCCGATCACGACGGCGCGTCGCGTCATCCGAGGAACTCGCTCAGCAGCCGCGCGAACTCCTGCGGCCGCTCCACCATCGGCACGTGGCGAGCCTCGGCGATCAGCTCGATTTGCGCGGCGGGAATCGCGTCGGCGAAGCGCGAGGTTGCAGTCGCAGGGATCAGCGGGTCGCGCTCGCCCCAGACGAGCAGCGTCGGCGCGCGGATCGCCGCGAGCTCGGCGACGACGTCGACGCGTAGGAGCGCACGGCTCGTCCGCAAGAGCGTCCGAGGTCCAGCACGCGCGGCGTCGGCTGCGAGGACGCGCCGTCCGAGCGGCATGATCCGTTCGGCGAGTCCGTCCGGCGCGTCGGCGAGCTCGAACGCAGCGCGCCGCTCGGCGCCGTAGCCCGGCAGGTCGACGAGGTGCACGATGTGACGCGCGGCCAGCGCGGCTTCAGTCTCCCGCCACCAGGGCGTCGAACCAGCGAGCCCGTGCACGAGGACGACCGGCGTTTCCATCGCGGACGCCGAGGGTAGCCGCGCCGGGTGAGATCGCGGTTCACGCGCGTGCGCGGCCTGCGCGTGCACTGGCGCGAGGGCGGAAGCGGCGAGCCGATCGTCCTCGTCCACGGGATCGGCGTCTCGGGCCGCTACCTGCTGCCGACGGCACGCCTGCTCGAGCCGACGCACCGCGTGCTCGTCCCCGACCTCCCCGGCTTCGGGCCGAGCGCGAAACCGTCGCGCGCGCTCGGCGTGCGCGGGCTGGCGCGCGCGCTCGCGGCCTGGCTCGACGCAATCGGAGTCGAAAGCGCCCCACTCGTCGCGAACTCGATCGGCTGTCAGATCGTGGTCGCGCTCGCGCGCGAGCACACTGAGCGGGCTGAGCGGCTCGTGCTCGTCGGGCCGACCGTCGACGCGCACGCGCGGTCGTTCCCGCGCCAGGCGTTCCGCCTCGCGCTGGACACGGCGCGCGAGCCGCCGTCGCTCGCGGCGATCGTCGCGTTGGACTACCTGACGTACGGGCCGCTGCGGTTCCTCGCGACCGCTCGGTCGGCACTGAACGACCGGATCGAGGACCACGCACGCTTCGTCGCCGCGCCCGTCCTCGTCGTCCGCGGCGCGCGCGACGCGCTGGTCTCGCAACGGTTCGCCGAAGAGCTCGCTGCGAGGTTCGCGAACGGGCGGCTCGTCGTCGTGCCGGACTCGCCGCACGCGGTGAACTACGCGCGGCCGGACGTGCTGGCGCGGCTCGTGCGGGACTTCCTGAGCGAGCGCAGCGCGGCGGCGAGCGACTGACCCCCACGCAGCACCGGCTCGTACAGGTCGCCGTGCTGCCGTACCCGCTCGAGCGTCTCCGCCGTCCCGAAGTGACGCGGTCGCACGTCTTCCGTCAGCTCCTCCCAGCGGAGCGGCGTCGAGACGGGAGCTCCGGGACGCGGCCGGACCGAGTACACGGACGCGATCGTCTTCCCATGCCCGTTCTGCCGGTGGTCGACGAGGACGGAGCCCTCGGGCCGCTTCCGCTTCAGCCACTCCGTCGTCGCGAGCCCCGGGTTCCGGTCCTCGACTGCGCGCGCGACGCGTTCCGCGAACTCGTACGTCTCGTCGAAGCCCGACCGTCGCGTGATCGGCACGAGCACGTGGATTCCCGACGCGCCGCTCGTCTTCACGTACGAGCGCAGGTCGAGCTCCTCCAGCGCCTCGCGCACGAGATGTGCAACGCGCACCGCTTTGTCGAAGCCGTCGTCGTCCAGATCGAGGTCGAAGACGACGTAGTCGGGGCGCTCCGGCTTGTCGACGCGCGAATACCACGCGTTCATGTCGACACAGTTCATCTGCACCATCCAGAGCAGCGCATCGCGCGAGTTCACGAGGGCGAAGTCGACGAGCCGGGAGCCTCCCTCGCGCGGGTGCGTCGTGAACTGCCGCGTCGGAATCCAGCCCGGCATCCCCTTCGGCGCCTGCTTCTGGAAGTAGGCCTCGGCCGTGATCCCGTGCGGGTAGCGCTTCAGCGTGAACGGCCGGTTCTTGAGATGCGGAAGGATCGTGTCGGCGACCTCGCCGTAGTACGCGAAGACATCGCCCTTCGTGATCCCGTCGGGGAAGAGGACGCGGTCGGCGCTCGTCAGGTGTACGGCGGACACGAACGACACGGTAGGCGATCCGCCGATCGGCGTCGAAACCTCGACGCTTGCGCGACACCATCGCGCGGACAACGACTGGGGGGAGAGGGAGGTAGCGAATGAGGAGGAAGCGACTGGCGGTATTGGCATGCGCCGCCGCCGTGTTCGGCGTCGGCGCAAATGCGGCGCTCGCCGGCGAGGTGACGGGGAGCGGCGTGCAGGAGAACCAGAACCAGGGCAAGTCCTGGTGCTCGTTCTCCGGCCTCAACGACCGCGTGGCGGACGAGGGCCCGACGGGTCCGCAGGCGCAGTCGTACGGGCAGGAGCTCAAGCTCGGATTGCAGGACCCGCCCGAGGGGAACCCCGGGTTCTTCTGCAACCCGAATCGGACCCCGCTCCCGCCCAACCCGAACAGAGACAAGTAGAGGTGACCATCGGCCCCGGCGCGCGCCGGGGCCGATGACCTCGTCCACGGGACTCCTGCGAGTAGCGAGGAGCGTTCGCGTTCACATTCGCGTGCGCTCGAACGCGAACCTGGTCACCGCCGCCGGGTCCAGTAGACGTCGACGCTGAGCGGCATCGTCCACGGGCCGTCCGGCAGCAGCTCGTCGAGCGCCGCGAGTTCGGCCTCGCGCTCGTCGTCCGGGAGGCTCGCGATCCAGCTCCACGACCGGATGTACGCGAGCATTCCCTCGCGGTCGACGACGTGCTCGCTCGCGACAGCGAGGTGGTCGATGACGCCGAATGGACCGTCCTCGACGGCGGCGCGCCAGCGGTCGCCCCCATACGGCCACACAGCCGTCGCCTCCCGACGCTCGCGGACGCGCCGACGGTACGGCTCCGGGAGCGGCGGCCGGACCGGGCCACCGCGCTGATTCCACAGCACGACGAGCGTGCCGCCGGCGCGGAGCACCCGCGCGATCTCCGCGACCGCGGGCGGCGCGGCGAACCAGTGGAACGCCTCGCCGACGAACACCGCGTCGACCGAGCCGTCCGCGAGAGGAATCGACTCGGCCTCGCCCGCGAGCGCCTCCGCTCCCGGGACCAGCTCCTCGAGCAGCGCGCGGAGCTCGTCGAGCGGCTCGACCGCGACGACGCGCCGGAACTGCGGGACGAGCACGCGCGTGAGCTTCCCCGTTCCCGCCGCCAGGTCGAGCACCGTCGCGTGGCGCGGGAGGCCCGGAGCCAGTACCGCCTCGACGGGCCAGACGGGGCGGCCGCGCTCGTAGTCGGCCGCGGCGGAGCCGAAGCTGCGCCACACGTCGGGCGAGCCGCGCCGCGCGGCCGCTTCCCTTCGGCGGCGCTCCCCGCTCGAGGCGCGCCCCCCCGAGGGGGCACGCGAGCCCCCTGAAGTCACGCTACCGCGCGGGGTGTCGCAGGTGAGGAACGCCTCTGGATCACCTTCGTACCAGTTCCGGCCGACGCTACGACACGCCGGCGAGGAGCGGCGACCGACTCTCCCTCAGCATCTCGCGCGCGATCACCAGGCGCTGGATCTCGTTCGTGCCCTCGTAGATCTGCGTGATCTTCGCGTCGCGCATCATTCGTTCGACCGGGTACTCCTTGATGTAGCCGTAGCCGCCGAGGATCTGGACCGCTTCGGTCGTGACCCACATGGCGGTATCGCTGCAGAACAGCTTCGCCTGCGCCGACGCCTTCGTCAGATCGGCGCCGTCGACGCCGTCGTCGACGAGCCGGCCGAATCGGTAGAGCAGCCCGCGCGCGGCCTCGCACGCGGTCTCCATGTCCGCGAGCTTCGCCGCGATCAGCTGGTGGTCGGCGATCGGCTTGCCCATCGTCTCGCGCGACCTCGCGTACTCCAGCGCATAGTCCGTCGCCCCCTGCGCGATCCCGAGCGCCTGCGCGCCGATCCCCGGCCGCGACCGGTCGAGGATCCGCATCGCGATCTTGAAGCCGTCGCCCTCCTCGCCCAGCAGGTTGGCGGCCGGGACGCGCGCGTCCTCGAACGCCAGCTCCCCCGTCGTCGAGCCCGAGATCCCAAGCTTCGGCTCGAGCCGCGTGACGTCGAACCCAGGCGTGTCCGACTCGAGGACGAACGCCGAGATTCCGGCGTGCGCTGCATCCGGGTCGGTCTTCGCGAAGACCGTGTATAGCGACGCGACGCCCGCGTTCGTGATGAAGCGCTTCGACCCGTTCAGCACGTACGCGTCGCCGTCGCGGCGGGCGGTGGTCCGCATTGCCGCCGAATCGGACCCCGACCCGGCCTCCGTCAACGCGTACGCCGTCAGGTACTCGCCCGTTGCGAGCTTCGGGAGATACCGCTCCTTCTGCTCGTCGTTTCCGGCGAGCTTCAGCCCGAGCGATCCCAGCTCCTGCACGGCAAGGATCAGCCCGCTCGTCGCGCAGACCTTCGAGACCTCCTCGATCGCGATCAGCGCGAGCAGCGCGCCGGTGCCCAGACCGCCGTAGCGCTCGTCGTAGAAGAGCCCGAAGAGCCCGTGCTCTCGGTAGAGCTCGACGACGTCCCAGGGGAACTCATGCGACTCGTCGATCTCCGCCGCTCGCGGCGCGATGCGGTCGCGCGCGAGCTGCCGCACCAGCTCGCGGATCTCGCGCTGCTCGTCGCTCAGCGGGTCGGACGCCACCCGCGTGGATCGTACCGCCGGGCTAGTCGCGGTCTTCGCGGATCACCGGACCGTCGTCCCCGCTCGACGGGCCGCGCGAGCCGCCGCTCGCCTGATCGGCGTCGGCGATGCCCTGGTTCGTCCCGCCCTCGACCGGCGCCTGCGGGTTGTCGCCGCGCTCACCTGCGGGTCGCCCCGGCTCGTCGATCGTCACCCGCTGGTCTTCTCTGTCGACGCTCATCCGCCCGGCCTACCTCAGGCGGGGGCGTGGCAAACCGCTTCGATGTTGTTGCCGTCGAAGTCGTGGACGAAGGCGGCGTAGTAGTTCTCGTGGTACTCGCCGCGCACGCCCGGCGCGCCGTTGTCGTTGCCGCCCGCCGCCATCGCCGCCTCGTAGAAGCGATCGACGGTTGCTCGGTCTTTCGCGACGAACGCGACGTGCGCCGAGCCGCGCTCCGGGCGCTTCCCGATCCAGAAGTTCGGCACCGTCCCGGAACCGTCGGCGAACCCCGCCGCGGAGTCGCCGAACTCCATCGCGAGGCTGTACCCGAGCGGTTCGAGCGCCTTGACGTAGAAGTCACGCGCCCGCTCGTAATCCCCAACCGTCGCGGTGACGTGGTCGATCATCTCGCCTCCTCTCGTCGTCGGACCCAAACTACAGTGGCGCCGTGATCCTCGACAACGGAGTGATCCGCACGCTCGACCCGTCGCTGCCGACGTCCAGCGCGCTCGCGGTCGCGGGCGACCGGATCGCAGGCGGCGTCGGCGTCCACGAGACGGCGCTGGCGTCGCCCGAGGTCGTCGACCTCGGCGGGCGCTGTGTGCTTCCCGGCTTCACCGACTCGCACGTCCACTTCGCGACGTGGGCCGTCGCGCAGGCCGAGGTTCGGCTGGAGGACGCGGGGACGCTCGAGGAGGCGGTTGCCCGGGTCCGCGACGCCGTCTCCGGCATCCCCGACGGCGGATGGCTCCGCGGGCGCGGCTGGCGCAGCGGTGACTGGTCGCCGCCCGCCGAGCCGACCAAGGAGCTGCTCGACGAATTCGCACCGGACGTCCCGATCGCGCTGATGGCGCGAGACTCGCACTCCGTCTGGCTGAACTCGGCGGCGCTGGCGCGCGCAAACGGAGACCTCGAGGTCGCCGGTGGGGTCGTCGAGCGGGACGCGAACGGCGAGCCGACGGGCGTGCTCCGGGAGGAGTCCTGCTGGACCTTCCGCGACCGTCACATCGAGATCTCGGACGACGAGTACGTCGCGGCGAGCCGGGCCGGCATGAAGCTCGCGAACTCGCGCGGTGTCGTCGCCGTGCACGACAAGGACGGCTGGCTCGGGGCGCTCCGCTTCTGGCAGCGGCTCGCGGAGCACGAGGGGCTGACGCTTCGCGTCTGGCAGTCGCTGCCGCACGAGAAGGTGCACGAGCTCGAGGCCGCGGACATTCGCTCCGGGCTCGGCGGCGAGCTCCTTCGCGTCGGCTACCTGAAGGCGTTCATGGACGGCACCCTGGGGTCCCAGACCGCGCGACTGATGGACGGCTCCGGCGTGCAGATCACGTCGCGCGACGAGCTCGCCGAGATCGTGCGGCTCGGCGCGCGCGCGGGCTTCCCGGTCGCGGTGCACGCGATCGGCGACCTCGCGAACCGCGAGGCGCTCGACGCGTTCGAGGCGACGCAGGACGTCTGGCGGCCGCTCGGCCTGCGGCACCGCGTCGAGCACGCGCAGCTCCTGACGGCCGAGGACGTCGGCAGGTTCGCGCAGCTCGGCGTCGCGGCGTCGGTGCAGTTCTCGCACGCGCCCTCCGACCGCGACCTCGCCGAGCGGTTCTGGGGAGACGCGACCGCCCGCGCGTACGCGTGGCGCTCGCTGCTCGACGCGGGGACGCTGCTCGTCAACGGCTCCGACGCGCCGATCGAGGAGTTGGATCCGTGGGCCGGGGTCGTCGCAGGCGCCACGAGGACGCTCGACGATCGGTCGCCGTGGCACCCGGAGCAGGCGGTGACGTTGGAGGAGGCGTTGCACGCGACCTGCGTCGCGCCGGCCTGGCTCTCGCGCGACGAACGGCGTCGCGGGACGCTCGTGCCGGGACGGCTCGCGGACCTCGTGGTGCTCGACCGCGACCCGTTCGCGGTCGCGGCCGATGAGCTGCGGGACGTTCAGGTGGTCGCGACGATGGTCGCCGGCCGCTGGGTGCACAACCCGCCGCCGTGGGACTGACCCGTCACGATTTGGCGACGGCTTCGAGCTTGTAGCCCACGCCGTAGCGCGTCTGGACGAACGTGTGCCGCGACGCGCGGCGGTCGATCTTCTCGCGCAGGCGCCCCACGAACACGTCGACCGTCCGATCGCGGTGCGTCTCGCGCCGGCCCCAGATCTTCTGCAGCAGCTCGTCCCGCGTCGCAACGCGCCCGGGCTCGAGCGCGAGCGTGTAGAGCAGCTTGAACTCCGTCGGCGTGAGCTCCGCGCTCTCACCGTCGACGAACGCCTGCACCTCGCGCGGGTCGATTCGCAGCTCTTCCAGCTCGATCGCGTCACCGCGCTGCACCTCCGCCGGCCGGGTGCCGCGTCGAACGGCCGCCTGCACGCGCGCGACGAGCTCCTTCATCGAGAACGGCTTCACGAGGTAGTCGTCCGCGCCGATCTCGAGCGCGTGCACGCGGTCGTGCTCGGTGCCGCGCGCCGAGACGACGACGATCGGCGCTCCGATGCCCTCGGCGCGGGCGATCTCGATGAACGCCCAACCGTCGAGCCCCGGGAGCATCAGATCGAGCACCACGACGTCCGGCTGCTCGAACCGCAGCCGCGCGAGCGCCTGCTTCCCGTCCGTGACCCACACCGGCGCCAGACCGGCGCCCTCGAGGTGCCGCGCGATCCCCGCGCCGATCACGTCGTCGTCCTCGACGATCAGCACCTTCGCCATCACGGCGAACGATAGGCCGTTCACCGTCTCGTAACCGCGCGTTCACGACCCCGTCGCCCACGGGAAGCGCGCGCGCTCCCACGATTGCGGCAACGCCAGCGAGAGAGGGAGACGATGAAGAACCTTATTGCGATCGCAGTCGTGCTCGTCGCTGCGGTCGCCGCGACGACGGCCAGCGCGGCGAAGCCGAAGCAGCTGAAGGGAACGATCACCGCGGACGGGTCGAGCACCGTCGGACCGTGGACGACGGCGGCCGCGGAGCTCTACCGCAAGGTGCAGCCGAAGGTCCGCGTGACGGTCGGGATCTCAGGCACCGGCGGCGGGTTCGAGCGGTTCTGCAACGGCGAGACGGACCTCTCGGACGCGTCGCGTGCGATCAAGTCGTCGGAGTTCGACAAGTGCCGGCAGAACGGGATCAAGTGGGTCGCGTTCACCGTCGCGAACGACGGGATCTCGCTCGTCGTGAACAAGCAGAACACGTGGGCGAAGTGCCTGACGACGGCGGAGCTGAGGAAGATCTGGGACACGGGCTCGAAGGTCGACAACTGGCGGGACGTCCGCGCCGGCTTCCCGGACGTGCCGCTCAAGCTCTACGGCCCCGGCACCGACTCCGGCACGTTCGACTTCTTCACGGAGAAGATCAACGGCAAGGCGAAGAAGAGCCGGTCCGACTATGCCGCGAGCGAGGACGACAACATCCTCGTCCAGGGCGTCGAGGGCACACGCGGCGGCCTCGGCTACTTCGGCTTCTCGTACTACGAGGAGAACGCGAGCAAGCTCAACCTCGTCGCGGTCGACTCGGGCAAGGGCTGCGTCAAGCCCGGCAAGCAAAGCGTCCAGGCGAGCACGTACGCGCTCGCGCGGCCGCTCTTCATCTACGCGAAGCGGGCGTCGTTCGTTCGGCCCGAGGTGCGCTCGTTCATCGGCTTCGCCCTGAACAACCAGACGACGATCGCGAAGAAGGCGGGGTTCGTCGCGCTCACGAGGGCACAGGCGCGGCGCTCGCGCTACCACTTCGGAGTGGTTCTGAAGCAGGTTCGCTGACGGCGGTCAGCGCTTCGGGGTCGGGTCGAGCTTGTACCCGACCCCGTGGCGCGTCTGGATGAACGTGTGCCCCGGCGCGCGGCGGTCGATCTTCTCCCGCAGCTTGCGCACGAATACGTCGACGGTTCGGTCGCGATGCCGCTGCCGCCGCCCCCAGATCCCCTGCATCAGTTCCTCGCGCGTGACGACGCGCCCCTGCTCCTGGGCGAGCGCGTAGAGCAGCCGGAACTCCGTCGGCGTCAGCCCCGCGTTCGCGCCGTCGACGTACGCCTGCACCTCGCGCGGGTCGATCACGAGCTCCTCGAGCTCGATCGCGTCCCCGCGCAGCTCTTCCTGCGCGCGCACGCCGCGCCGCGCCGCGGCGCGAACGCGCGCGACGAGCTCCTGCATCGAGAACGGCTTCACGAGGTAATCGTCGGCCCCGAGCTCGAGCGCCCGGATCCGGTCGGCCTCCGTGCCGCGCGCGCTGACCACGACGATCGGCGTGCCGATGCCCTCCGCGCGCGCGCTCTCGATCACCCGCCAGCCGTCCAGCCCCGGGAGCATCAGGTCGAGCACGACGACGTCCGGTCGCTCGAAGCGCAGGCGCGCGAGGCCCGTCTCGCCGCGGCCGACGAGGAACGGGTCGAGACCGGCGTTCGCCAGGTGCCCGGAGATCCCGCGGCCGATGATCTCGTCGTCCTCGACGATGAGCACCTTGGCCATCGGTCGCCATCATCGGCTCGCCGGAGCGTCGGCAGGGTTCATGCGCGGTGACAAACTGGTGACGAGTTGGTGACGCGGCTGTTCGGCAGGCGGAACTCGGCGCACGATGCGGAATCGGAGCGCATGGCAGTCGAGGCCGCACGTGGCAGCGCCGCGATCGAGGAGAGCCGCGAGATCATGGTCGTCCTCGACCGCGAGGGCCGCGTCGTCGCCGCGAGCCGGCGCGCGCGTGAGGCGGTGTCGGAGCTCGAGCTCGGCCGGACGCTCCCGCCGTCTGCGCTCGACGGACGACGTCCGGTCGAAGTTCGCTACGACGTGCTCGGCAAGAAGGAGACGCTGCTCTACCTGAGCGAGCCCGCCGAGAACGCGGCGTACGACGAGCTGCGGGCGGGCTTCACGGCGGCTGTTTCGCACGAGCTGCGCACGCCGCTCGCACGCCTGCTGTCGTTGATCGAGACCGCGGCGTTGCCGGGCGAGGACGTGCAGACGCTGATCGACCGCGCCCGCGAGGAGGTCGAGCAGATCGGCGAGTTGATCGACGACGTCCTCTTCCTCTCGGAGCTCGAGACGGGACGGCAGACCGTCGGGCTGACGACGACTCCCGTACGGCCGACCGCCGACGCGGTCGCCGCCGAGCTCGCCGATTCCGCGGCTCGCGGCGAGGTCACCGTCACCGTCGACGTCCCCGACGAC
>Ga0126309_10000764_pt1 | contig 10790 bp, 9 predicted proteins | sample Plot56_FD_92541 | JGI IMG/M metagenome (GOLD analysis project Ga0126309, IMG submission 92541) | Serpentine soil microbial communities from UC McLaughlin Reserve, CA, USA - Plot56 | ecosystem: Environmental > Terrestrial > Soil > Grasslands | place: USA: UC McLaughlin Reserve, Lake County...
ACGTGATCGACCGCACGGTCTACGGCAGCGAGCCAGTGGCGCGCGTGCTCGCCTACGAGCCGCTTCACCGGGTGGTGTTCAGCTCGGACATCGGCATCGACTGGCGGGGTCGAGGCGGATCCGGAGCGAGCGAGGTCGAGGTCCGCTTCGTCGAAGAGTCGCCGGAGCGAACCCGCGTCGAGCTCGAGCACCGGAGGCTCGAGCGCCACGGCGATGGCTGCGGGCGCATGCGCGACGCGGTCGGAATCGGAGGACGGTTGGCCGCAGCGACTTCGCGCCTTCGCGGAGCGCATCGAGCGGACCGGCCCTGACGGCCGGACCGAGCGAACGCTCGCCGGGGAGGCCCGGCGGGCGCTCCGCCGACCTCCGGCCGACACCCCTCGCGGCTCCGAAGCCACGTCCAATATCCTCCTGGGCCATGGCCACCCGTGAGGAGAAGCCGACGATCGCGCCCATCGTCGGCCCCGACGACGAGCGTCACTTCACCGACTCGGGAATTGAGGTCGAGCGCGTCTACCACGACGACGACGTCACGCCCAGGCTCGAGGAGCGCCTCGGGGAGCCGGGCGAGTATCCCTTCACCCGCGGTATCCATCTGGACATGTATCGCTCGCGGCTATGGACGATGCGCCAGTACGCGGGCTACGCCACCGCCGCGGAGACCAACGCCCGCTTCCGCTACCTGATCGAGCACGGGTCGACCGGCCTGTCGATGGCTTTTGACCTCCCGACTCAGCTCGGCCGCGACTCCGACGATCCCCTGTGCCTCGGCGAGGTCGGGCGCACCGGCGTCGCGATCGACTCGATCGAGGACATGCGCAGGGTGTTCGACCAGATCCCGCTCGACCAGGTCTCAACCTCGATGACCATCAACGCGCCGGCCGCCGTGCTCCTGCTCCTGTACGAGCTGGTCGGCGAGGAGCAGGGGGTCCCGCCCGAGCAGCTCCGCGGGACGACTCAGAACGACGTGCTCAAGGAGTACATCGCGCGCGGGAACTTCATCTACCCCCCCGAGCCGGCGATGCGGCTCACCACCGACCTCTTCGCCTACTGCCGCGAGCGCATTCCCAAGTGGAACACGATCTCGATCTCGGGCTACCACATGCGCGAGAAGGGCTGTTCCGCCGTCCAGGAGGTCGGGTTCACGCTCGCCAACGGAATCGCGTACGTGCAAGCGGCGCTCGATGCACGCATGGAGGTGGACGAGTTCGCCCCGCGGCTCGCCTTCTTCTTCAACTGCCACAACAACGTCTTCCAGGAGGTGGCGAAGTTCCGCGCCGCGCGGCGCATGTGGGCGCGCATCATGCGGGAGCGCTTCGGGGCGCAGAAAGACCGCTCCCAAACGATTCGCTTCCACACCCAAACCGGCGGCTCGACGCTCGCCGCCCAGCAGGTGGAGAACAACATCGTGCGCGTGGCGTTGCAGGGGTTCGCCGCGGTGTGCGGCGGGACGCAGTCGCTGCACACGAACGGCTACGACGAGGCGCTCGCCCTGCCTAGCGAGCGCGCCGCGCGCATCGCCCTGCGCACCCAGCAGGTGATCGCCTACGAGTCCGGCGCCGCCGACACCGTCGACCCGTTCGCCGGCTCCTTCTTCATCGAGGCGCTCACCGACGAGATCGACGGCCGCGCCCAGGAGCTGATCAACAAGGTCGAGGAGCTCGGCGGCTCGGTCGAGGCGATCGACTTCATCCGCGCCGAGGTCGAGGAGTCGGCGTGGGCGTACGCCGAGCGTATCCGCACCAAGCAGGACATCGTCGTGGGCGTCAACGAGTACGTGACCGAGGACGTCGAGACTGAGGAGATCCTGAAGGTCGACCCGGAGTCCGAGCGGGCGCAGGTCGAGCGGCTGAAAACCTTCAAGCACGACCGCGACCAGGAGGCGGTGCGCGCGCGGCTCGAGGACCTGCGCGAGGTCGTCCGCGGCGAGGGCAACCTGCTGTGGCCGATCCGCGCGGCGCTCGCGGAGCTGGCCACGCTCGGCGAGGTCTGCGGAGTCATGCGCGAGGAGTACGGGGAGTACCAGGGAGCATGAGTTGGGCCTAGCGGGTTGAGCGTCGCTCGCTCGCCGCGCCGGCGGCGCAGCGGTCAATCCGCCGAGAGAAGGCCCCGCGGACTAACCGAATGCGGTATCCCGGCCGACACTCGGCGCATGAAGAAGGTGTTCCTCCTCAGCGGGGCCCTGGCCGCGCGTTGACCTGGCGCTCGGGCGACGTCCAGACGCTACCGACCACTTACTTGCTCCAGCCGCTCGCGCCGCTGCTCCGCTGACCCGCCGGCGGGCGGTCCGGCGCGCTACGGCGAGGCGGCCCCCCGGCCTGTCGCCCGCCTCGGTCCGCCCGACCCGGCATAGAGCGCCGCCGCCCACGTCGCGCTCAGCGACTCGACGAGCTCGCCCGCCGTGCGGTCCCTGCGCGCGAGGTAGACGTAGCAGCAGCGTTCCGCCATCCACACGAGCGACTCCGCGGTCGCGCGCGCGTCGAGCGTGCGCGGAACACGCGCAGCCTCCTGCTCGCGCTCGAGGTGCGTGGCGGTGGCCTCGATGAAGCGCTCGATTACGTCGCGCCAGAACACCCGCACCTCGTCGTCGTAGGTCGAGACCTCGGTCGCGGCGCGCAGGAGGCCAGCATGGCGCTCGTACAGGGTCGCCATACCGCGCAGCGCCTCCTCGAGTCGGCGCTCGGGCGGCCCCTGCCCGTGCCACCAGCGGTCGGCCTCGGCGTACAGGGCCTCGGCGGTCTCGCTCGCTGCTGCTACCAGCAGCTCCTGCTTGTCCCGGAAGTAGAAGTAGAAGGCGCTGCGCTTGATCCCCGCCGCCGCGGCGATCTCGTCGACCGAGATGTCCTTGAACGGGGTCTCCTCGACGAGCTCGAGCAGCGCGCGCGAAAGCGCGGCGCGGACGGTCTCGCGGCGGCTCCGGCGGTCCTCGGCGGCCTGGGTCATAGGAGGAACGATCGTAGCCGATTTGACAGACCGTCGACACAACGTTTGACACACTGTCAAACGTGTTGCTAGGGTGCCGCCCGACGCGGAACCGAGCAGGAGGGAAGGCAACCGTGGCCACACTCGATGCCCTCGCCGCCCAGGTCGACCCGGGCACTGCAGAGACCGAGGAGAAGGCGAGCAAGCTCAAGCTCCAGACCCCGCAGCAGCTGTATGACCTGTGGGAGCGCCAGCACTGGCTATCGCAGGACCTCGACTTCGCCCAGGACAAGCAGGATTTCGCCAACCTGAGCAACGAGGAGAAGGACTACCTCGTGTGGATGCTGTCCTCGTTCTTCATTGGCGAGGAGCGGGTGACCACGCAGTTCTCCGGCCTCGTCATGGCCTACGAGGACGAGCACGAGGAGAGCTACCTCACGACCCAGCAGGTCGACGAGGCGCGCCACATGCAATTCTTCGACCGCTTCTACCGCGAGGTCATCGGCGTCGACAACCCCGACTTCGAGGGCCGGCTCCAGCGGGTGCGCGAGGAGCTAAACGAGGCGTTCGTCGAGCTCTTCGACGAGTCGCTCGTCGAGGCAGGCCAGCGGCTGATCGAGGACCCGAGCGACCGTGAGGCCAAGGTCGACTTCGTCACCACCTACCACATGGTGATCGAGGGGACGCTCGCCCTCACCGGGCAGAACTTCATCACCGACTACATGGAGCGCAACCGAATCTTCCCGGGGTTCGTCGAGGGCTTCGGGAACGTCGCGCGCGACGAGCACCGCCACGTCGCGTACGGGACCTGGTACCTCCAGCAGACCGCCGGCCAGGACGACGCGCTCGCGCGGCGGATGCAGGAGCGCCTCCAGGAGCTGATTCCCGTGGCCGCCGGCGTGTTGCTTCCGCCCGGTCAGGACCCGAGCGATGACTTCGAGCTGCTGGGCTACCGCTGGAGCGAGATCAACGAGTTCGCCTTCAAGTCGCTCACGCGCCGCCTCAAGGCGATCGGCGTGCCGCTCGAGGGAGCGCCCGCGGCGGCCTGAGGGAACGGCCGGGGAGTCGCTCGGGGCGCTCCGGGGGCGCGCGACCCGAGCTCGGGACGGTCCGGGGCCGCCGCGCCGAGCCGGCCCTTGCCGGCCGGTGGGGCGGTGAGGCAAGATCTCCGAGCGTGTTCGTCGCGGGCTACGGCCACTTCCTGCGTACGGCCGCCTCGCTGCAGTGGGACGAGGCGGCCGTCGACCTGACGGCGGACGTGCGGGCGTGGCCGGCGCTCGACCGCGTGCTGCGCGCGCGCCTCGTGCACCTGATCGCCGGCTTCTGCGTGGCCGAGGCGGCGGTCGCCGACCACATCGTCCCCTTCGAGGCGGCGGCGCACGACCCCGACGCCGCGGCGTGCTTCGGCGCGCAGGCGGTCGACGAGCGGCGCCATGCGCGCTTCTTCGACCGCGTCGCGGCTGAGGTCTTGCGCACGCCGGACGCGGGACCTGCGCAGCGCCGTCGGGAGCTGCGCGCCCTGCTTGCCCCCGAGTTCCTCGAGCTGTTCGAGGAGCGGCTGCCGCAGGCCGCGCGCGGACTGGCGGAGGAGCCGGCCGTCGCCGGCCGCGCCGGTCGCCTCGCGCCGGAGGCGCGTCGCGGCCATGCCGAGCTCCCGGCGGCCGTCGCGGTCTACCACCTCCTCCTCGAGGGGATCGTCTTCTCGGTCGGGCAGTCGGCGCTGCTGCGCCTGCTCGAGGATGCCCGGCCGCCCCTCCCCGGCCTACGGCGCGGGGTCGAGCTCGTGGCGCGTGACGAGCGCTGGCACATCGGCCTGGGCGCACGCCTGCTCGATGACCTGGACGTGGACCGGCTTGCCGCGAGGCCGCTGCTCGCGGAGGGCGAGGCGGTCGCCGCGGTGTGGGGCGACGCGGTCGACGCGCGCCTCGTCGCGCGCGCGGTCGCCCTGCACGAACGCCGCCTGCGCGCGACCGCCTCGGAGGACGCCGAACGTCCCGCCGTCGCGCGCTGTGCGCCCGGCGGCCCTTAGGCCGCTTCGTGCAGGAGCTCGGGGCCGCCCTTTACGCCCTTAGAGACCGCGACCGCGTAGAACTCGCGCGCCGGCGTCGAGACGATCTTGTCGGCGAACTTGGCGACCTGGGTCTGGTAGAAGCCGCTGCGCTCGTTCGCGCGCATATTCTCGAGCGTGTCGCACAGGTCGATGGCGAGCGCGCGCCCGTCGTCGCGGACGAGCAGCATCGCGCCCATGAAGCCCTCCTCCTGCTCGGCCGCGGGAATGACCGACTCGTCGAAGAGTCGCACCGCCTCCTCGACGTCCTCCGGCTTGACCCTGACGTGCGTGACGCGAGCGACCATCGTCCCCTCCTCGGGCTTAGCGGGCAGTTCGTCACAAGCTACTCCTGCACCCGCGCGCGCGCCATCATGCGCACGCCCGCCCGAGCCAGCGCCGATCGCTATGTTCCCCGCCTCGCCCGCGCGGGCAAGGCACCTTCATGCAGACCAACGAGCTGACCCCCGACAGACTGCAGCATCTCGCGGAGCTGCGGCCTGCCGGCGCGCGCGTCCTGAGCGTGTACCTCAACCTCGAGCCGGGGCAGTTCGCCACGGCCCCGGCGCGCGCCTCGCTGATCGGCTCGCTGATCGACGAGGCGGGGCGCAAAGTCAAGGGCGAGGAGGGGCTCTCCCACGACGAGCGCAAGGGCCTCGAGGAGGACGTCAAGCGCGTGCGCGACTACCTGCGGAGCCCGAGCTTCTCGGCCGACGGCGCGCACGGGCTCGCCGTCTTCGCCGCCACCCCGGCCGGCGTCTTCGAGACGGTCAAGCTCCCGCGGCCCGTCGAGTCGCGAGTGGTGGTCGACGACTCGCCGTGGATCGAGCCGCTCGCGGGGATGCTCTCGACCGCGCGTTGGGCGGTGCTGCTCGCCAACCGGCGCACAGGGCGCCTGTTCTCCGGCGATCGCGACCGCGTGACGGAGGTCAAGAGCTTCCAGGAGGACGTGCGCGGCCAGGCCGACACGGGCGGCTGGTCGGAGGCCCGCTTCGAGCGCTCGCAAGCCGAGGAGCACGACGACGTCCTGCGCCGCGCCACCTACGAGACCTTCAAGGAGCTCCGGCGCGCGCCGTTCGACCATCTCCTGATAGGCGTGCCGGCGGAGCTGCGCGGGACGGTCGAGCAGAACCTGCACGCCTCGCTCTCCGAGCGCCTGCGCGCCTTCATCGAGCTCGACGTGGAACACTCGAGTGCCGAGAAAGTGATGCGCGTGGCCGCGCCGGAGATGGAGGCGGCCGAGCGGGCGCACGAGCGCGCGCAGCTCGACCGGCTGCTCGAAGGGATGGGCGCGGGCGGCCGCGGGACTGCCGGGCTCGACGACACGCTCGGCGCGCTCAACGAGCGCCGCGTGGCGGCGCTCCTAATCGAGGACGGCTTCACCGCGCCCGGGTCGGTGTGCGCCTCGTGCGGGTACGTGACCGCCCGCGACGGCGGCGAGTGCCCGGCCGACGGCGGCCAACTCCAACCTCGCGGCGACATCATCGAGCACGCGATCGAGCTCGCGCTCGCCCAGAGCGCCGAGGTGCTCGTCGTCTGCCACCACGACGACCTGCGCCAGCACGGGTCGATCGGGGCGGTGCTGCGCTTCTAGGGCGCTCGGCCCCATCCCTACAATCCCGCCCCGCCCATGCGCGAGAAGGTGCCCGAGACCTACGAGGAGAAGCTTGCCCAGCTCGAGGAGCTACGTCACGCGGCGGTGCACTCCGCCTCCGAGCAGGCGATCGGGAAGCAGCACGCCAAGGGCAAGCTCACCGCGCGCGAGCGGATCGACAAGCTGCTCGACCCGGGCTCCTTTCAGGAGCTCGACACCTTCGTGCGCCACCGCACGTACGAGTTCGGGATGGAGAAGAATCGGCCCTGGGGCGACGCGGTGGTCACGGGCCACGGGACGATCGACGGGCGACCGGTCGCAGTCTTCTCGCAGGACTTTACCGTTTTCGGCGGCTCGCTCGGCGAGGTAATGGCCGAGAAGATGGTCAAGGTCATGGACCTGGCGGCCAAGATCGGCTGCCCGGTCATCGGGATCAACGACTCGGGCGGGGCGCGCATCCAGGAGGGCGTGGTCTCGCTCGGCGCCTACGGCGACGTCTTCGTTCGCAACGTCCAGTGCTCAGGCGTCATCCCGCAGATCAGCCTGATCATGGGCCCATGCGCAGGCGGCGCCGTGTACTCGCCGGCGATGACCGACTTCATCTTCATGGTGAAGGAGACCTCGCACATGTTCATCACGGGCCCCGACGTGATCAAGACGGTCACCGGCGAGGAGGTCGAGTTCGAGGCGCTCGGCGGCGCGATGACCCACAACTCGACCTCGGGCGTCGCCCACTTCGCCTCGGACGACGAGGAGGCGTGCCTCGAGGACGTGCGCTACCTGATGTCGTTTCTGCCGCAGAACAACCTCGAGACCCCGCCGCGGCTCGACTCGGGCGACGACCCGGACCGCATGGACGAGGAGCTGGACGGGATCGTCCCCGACAACCCCAACAAGCCGTACGACATGCGCGACGTGGTCTCGCACGTGTTCGACGACGGCGAGTTCTTCGAGGTCCACGAGCACTACGCGACGAACATCATCTGCGGCTTTGCCCGCCTCGGCGGGCACGCCGTGGGCATCGTCGGCAACCAGCCGCGGCAGCTCGCGGGTGTGCTCGACATCGACGCCTCGGTCAAGGGCGCGCGCTTCGTGCGCTTCTGCGACGCCTTCAACCTCCCGCTCGTGACCTTCACCGACGTGCCCGGCTTCCTCCCGGGGGCGACCCAGGAGTGGGGCGGGATCATCCGCCACGGCGCGAAGCTCCTATACGCGTTCACCGAGGCGACGGTGCCCAAGCTCACCGTCGTCACGCGCAAGGCCTACGGTGGCGCCTACGACGTCATGAACTCGAAGCACATGCTCGCCGACTTCAACTTCGCGTGGCCGACCGCGGAGGTCGCGGTCATGGGTCCCGAGGGCGCGGTCAACATCATCCACCGCCGCGACATTGCGACCTCGCCGACGCCGGACGAGCGCCGCGACAAGCTCATCTCCGACTACAAGGCGAGGTTTGCCAACCCTTACTCCGCGGCCGAGCGCGGCTACATCGACGACGTGACCGTCCCGCACGAGACGCGCCCGCGGCTCATTCGGGCGCTCGAGACGCTCGCGACCAAGCGCGTCGACCGCCCGAAGCGCAAGCACGGGAACATCCCGCTGTAGGCGCGTGCCCGCCCCCGTCGCCGCGGCGGTACGGTCGGCCCGTGTGGCGCAACTGGTCGGCCGAGCAGGTCTGCCGTCCCGCGGCGATCGAGCGACCGGGGGGAGTGGGTGATGTCGTCGGCGCGCTCGAGCGGGCGGCGGCGGTCGGCTCGACTGTGCGCGTCGCGGGAAGCGGCCACTCGTTCTCCGACCTCGTCCCCACCGACGGTACGCTGCTCGACCTCGGACGGATGGACCGGGTCGTCGACGCCCATGCCGCGAGCGGGCGCGTCCGCGTTGAAGCGGGCATTCGCCTGCGCGCGCTCAACGTGCGGCTCGCTGAGAGCGGGCTCGCGCTCGAGAACCTCGGCGACATCGACGCCCAGACGCTCGGCGGGGCGCTCGCCACGGGGACGCACGGCACGGGCGCGCGCTTTCCCAACGTCTCCGCCCAGGTCGAGGCGCTCGAGCTCGTGGCGGGCGACGGTCGGGTGCTCGAGCTCTCGGCGGAGGTCGACCGCGACGCCTTACGCGCCGCGCGCGTGGGACTCGGCGCGGTCGGGGTAGTCACCGCGGTGACGCTCCGCTGCGTGCCGGCGTTCACCCTGCACCGCATCGATGAGCCGATGCCGCTCGAGGAGACGCTGGACCGCCTCGACGAGCTCGTAGACGGCCATGAGCACTTCGAGCTCTTCAGCTTCCCCTACAGCCCGCTCGCGCTCACCCAGCGCAGCGACCCGACCGACCGGCCGCCCGACCCGCCGAGCCGCGCCCGCGCCTACCTCGACGACGTGCTGCTTCAGAACCGGGCGTTCGAGCTCTTCTGCCGGGCAGGCCGGCGCGCGCCCGGGGCGATTCCGCGCCTCAACCGGCTCGTCGCGCGGCTCGCCGGCCGGCGCGAGCGCGTCGACGCCTCGCACCGGATCTTCGCGACCCCCCGGCTCGTGCGATTCACGGAGATGGAGTACGCGGTCCCGCGGGCGGAGGCTGCCACGGCAATCCGGGCGGTTGCGCGCGCTTGTAGAGGAACGTCGTTTCGCGGTCAACTTCCCGATCGAGCTCCGCTTCGTCGCATCAGACGACGCCCTACTCAGTCCGGCGGCCGGTCGCGAGACGGCGTACGTGGCGGTGCACCTGTTCGAGGGCATACCGGCGTACGCGTTCTTCGGCGCGGTCGAGGAGGTCATGGACGAGCTCGGCGGCCGGCCGCACTGGGGCAAGCGGCACTTCCAGACCGCGGCCACCCTACGCGGGCGCTACCCGGAGTGGGACTGGTTCGCGTCGGTGCGCGCCCGGCTCGACCCGGATGGGCGCTTTGCCAGCCCAGGGATCGAGCGAGTGCTCGGGCCGGTCGCCTCCGCCGCCGAAGCCGTCGCCGCGGGCCCTCAGAGGAAGCAGCGCCCCTCGCCGCGATAGGTCGGCACCTCGTCGACCACCCGGTCGCCCTCGACCAGCAGCAGCGAGTCGAAGCGCTCGCACAGCTCGCCGGCCTTCGCGTGGCGCAGCCACACGCGGTCGCCGACCGCGAGGCGCGCGGCCGGCTCTCCGAGGAGCGGCGTCTGGACCTCGCCGGCGCCCTCGCGCGGGTCGAGCCGGAGGCCGTGGGGGAGGTAGGGTAGCGGCAGCCGATCGCGGTCCCCTGACCCCGAGGCGAGGTAGCCGCCGCCGAGCGCGGTCGCCACCGCAGGGGAGGGACGGCGCACCACCGGCAGCGCGAACATCGCCGCCGGGCGCGGGTGAAAGCCGGTGTAGCCGTCGAATAGGGCCGGCCCGTACAGGCCGGAGCCCGCCGTTACCTCGGTGACCGCCGGCTCGTGCGCCGTCGAGTCGAGGCTCCCCGTCCCGCCGCCGTTCACGAGCTCGAGCGGCGCCACCGCGCACACCGCGGCGACCTCCTCCGCGCGTCGCTTGGCGAGCTCGCGCCTCGAGATGCGCTTGAGCGCGCGGATCGCGAACCCGAGCGCGCGGCGCCCGCCCGGGCGGTCCGGCACGCCCGCGTTCTGGGCCTCGTAGCCCATGACTCCCACGAGCTCGAGCCCGGAGCGCGCGACAATCTCGTGGACGAGCGCCGCCGCCTCGCCCGCCGTGCGCACCGGCGAGCGTCGGGCGCCGAAGTGGAGCCGCCCTCCGAGCGCGCGTAGGGTCATATCAACGTCGAGGCAGACACGGATCGGGGCGGCGCCGCGCGGGCCGGCGTCCGCCTCGATCAGATCGAGGTGCGCGGTCGAGTCGACCATCACGGTGATGCGCTCGTCCGGTCGCTCCGCGCGCCGGTCGGCGAGCGCCCGCAGGGCGGCCCGATCAGCGGTGGGGTAGGCCACGAGCAGGTCGTCGAAGCCGTGGTCGGCGAGCCACAGTGCCTCGGGAAGCGTGAAGCACAGTGTGCCGCGAAAGCCCTCGGCGCGCTCGAGCACGGCACGCTGGAGCGAGCGGCAGCGCACCGACTTCGAGGCGAGCCGGATCGGCTTGGCCCGCGCGCGGCGCGCGAGGTCGGCCGCGTTGGCCCAGAAGGCGTCGAGGTCGACGCAGGCGAAGGGCGCCTCGAGCCCCGCGGTCGCGCGCTCGAGGCGCTCGAGCCGGCACGCGGGGTCGGGCGCGGCGGCGCTCGCCGGGGCCGGGGCGATCGACGCGCTCTCCACCCGG
>Ga0126309_10000765_pt1 | contig 10785 bp, 9 predicted proteins | sample Plot56_FD_92541 | JGI IMG/M metagenome (GOLD analysis project Ga0126309, IMG submission 92541) | Serpentine soil microbial communities from UC McLaughlin Reserve, CA, USA - Plot56 | ecosystem: Environmental > Terrestrial > Soil > Grasslands | place: USA: UC McLaughlin Reserve, Lake County...
CCCGCACCGGCAGCCAGGACGTGCCCGTTGCGGTAGAGCGTCGTGGTCACGTGGCCATCCTGCCGGAACGGTTTCCGGGAGCCACGTCGAGACAGGCGGCTCAGTCGGCGGCGAGGCGCCGCTCGAACAGCGTGCGGAGGGCGTCGTCGGCGCGGAGCAGGTCCAACGCGAGCTGCGCGTGGCCCGGCAGGTAGCCGTTCCCCACGAGCATCGTGACGTCGGCAGCCACCCCTTCCGCGCCTAACGCCGCGGCGCTGAACGAGGTAGCCATCGAGAAGAAGATGACGGTGCCTCCGTCCGCGGTCGACAGGATAGAGCCGTGCTCGCAGCCGGGTACGTCGACGCAGACGACCGTGATGTCGGCCCGGGTGCCGAGTGCGGCCTCGACCGCGGCCGCCAGCGCCACCGGGTTCCTGGCGTCCGCGAGGGCGATCTCGTCGCACAGCCGGGTCTCGCGGAGAACGTCGGCCTCGTGCTGCACAGGGACCACACCGAGCGTGCGGCGTGCGCCCGCGCGCCGCGCTGCCGCCAGTGACATCGACCCGCTCTTGCCGGCTCCCCCGATCACGGCAACCGCCGGTGCGTGGCCGCGGTCGAGGTAGCCCTGCACCACGCGCGCTGTGAGGGCGGGTGCGCCGCAGACGTCGAGCACCGCCATCGACAGCTCGTCGGGCAGGTCGTCGGGCAGCACAGCGGCGATGGATCGAGCGAACAGGACGGCTGAACCGGCCGCCGGCACCTGTTCCGACCGGCCGTCCCAGCGCAGCAGGCCGTCAGTGATCTGCAGCGGGGTCAGGCTGAGGGAGACCAGCGTCGCGACGCGGTCCCCGACGGTGAGCCCGAGCGGCGAGTGAGGGCCGACCTCGTCGACGACGCCGATCAGCATCCCGCCGGAGCCGGTCACGGGGTTCTGCATCTTTCCCCGCGCCTCGATGATGGCGAGGACCTCGGCGCGCACTGCCTCGGGGTCGTCGGCATGCTTCGTCGCGAGCTGCCGGAACGACGCGGCGTCGAGGTTCAGCCGCTCCACGGAGATCCGGACCTCGTCCGGCCACATCTCCGGCGACGCATCGAGGCGTGCGGCTGCCTGCGGCAGCGCGCCTGGCGGGTCCACGACCCGGTGCAGCCCGATGGGTGAACCGTCGGAGCGGTCGTCGTCCACGGTCGGCATCCTTCCCTACGGGGCCAGCGCGCAGGAGATCCTACGGTGCGGCAGTGGAAACGCCGAAGTATCTCCCGTAGCCTGCGAGTACGGCGACAAGATGTCCGAGTCGCTGCCTGACGTGCCACGCACTCGCGAGAGGAAGCCCCATGACAGCGGCGACCCTGCCCGGTCCGGCGCCCGAGCAGCCGTACGCCTACCGCAGGCGCGAGCTCCTGGAGCCCGACTGGACCCGGCTGCCCGGCTGGACCGACGTGACCGCCGACGAGTGGGCCTCGGCCCAGTGGCAGCGCGCGCACTGCGTCAAGAACACCAAGCAGCTGCGTGCCGTTATGGGCGGCCTCGTCGATGAGCGGTTCTACGCGGACCTGGAGCGCGACCAGGCGGAGCGGGCGACGATGTCGATGCTCCTGCCGCCGCAGATGCTCAACACGATGGTCTCCACCGGCCCGGCCGATGGGCAGAGCTGGACCGAGGCCTTCTACGCCGACCCCGTCCGTCGCTACATGCTCCCGGTCTTCTCCGACCGCCGCAGTGACTGGCCGTCGCACCCGCACGCGACGCGTGACTCCCTCCACGAGCACGACATGTGGGTAGCCGAGGGGCTTACCCACCGCTACCCCACCAAGGTGCTCGCCGAGCTGCTGCCGACCTGCCCCCAGTACTGCGGGCACTGCACCCGGATGGACCTCGTCGGCAACTCGACGCCGGTCATCGACAAGCTGAAGTTCGACCTCAAGCCGGTCGACCGCTACGACGCGATGATCGCCTACCTCCGCCGGTCCCCCGAGGTTCGCGACGTCGTCGTCTCCGGTGGCGACGTCGCGAACATGCCGTGGAAGAACCTCGAGTCGTTCATAGCCCGGCTGCTCGAGGTGGAGAACATCCGCGACATCCGCCTCGCGACGAAGGCGCTGATGGGGCTTCCCCAGCACTGGCTGCAGGACGAGGTGAGGGCGGGCATGGAGCGGCTGGCTACCGTCGCCCGTGCTCGCGGTGTCCACCTCGCGATCCACACCCATGTCAACAACGTCGCATCGCTGACGCCGACCGTCGCGGCAGCCACCAGGGCGATGCTCGATGCGGGCGTGCGCGACGTGCGCAACCAGGGGGTGCTGATGCAGGGTGTCAACGCGACATCGACCGACCTGCTCGACCTCTGTTTCGGCCTCCTCGACGGCGCCGGGATCATGCCCTACTACTTCTACATGTGCGACATGATCCCGTTCTCGGAGCACTGGCGGGTGTCGGTGAAGGAGGCTCAGCAGCTCCAGCACGCGATCATGGGCTATCTGCCCGGCTTCGCCACCCCGCGGATCATCTGCGACGTGCCCTTCGTCGGAAAGCGCTGGGTCAACCAGCTGGAGGAGTACGACGAGGAGCGGGGCATCTCCTACTGGACGAAGAACTACCGGACCGGCCTCGAGCTGACAGCGGAGCCTGGCAGCTCCGTCGACGCGCTCAGTCGGCGCTACGCCTACTACGACCCGATCCACACCCTGCCGCCGGCCGGGCAGGCCTGGTGGCGTTCGTCAGGTCCCGAGCTCGACGAGCAGGCGGCTGTCGACCGAGCTGCCGCATCGCGAGTGGCCGCAGCCGAGCAGGCGGCGGCGCTGCTACCGGGCTGAAGCCCGCCCAGCACTTCTGGGTCAGCTCGGCTGCCGGAAGATCTCGGTCACCCAGAGGTAACCGCCGGACTTCACGATCCCGACGCCAACGCCTCGCCACTTCGGGTTCAGGATGTTCGCCCGATGCCCTGGCGAGTTCATCAGCGACCGGTGGACCGCCGTGACCGTGGTGTTGTAGGCGACGTTCTCCCCCACCGACAGGTAGCAGCAGATCCGGCTGAGGTCGGAGTGGTAGAGCCGCCCTGATCGCGCCATGCCACCGGAATGCGCGTGCGCCTTGTCCGTGAGGTAGGCGCGCAGCGGGATCGCGCGGAGACCGTGAGCGACCCGGGTCGCGTTGATCTTGGCGCCGAGAGCCTGCTCGAGCGTGGTCGCGGCGGAGGCTGGAGCACCGTTCAGGAGCGACAGCACGAGGCCACCCGCGACCGCGACGCTGAGGAGGGTGCTTCGAACAAGGAGTCGCACAACGGACCCTTCTGGCCGGGAACCGGACTCAGCGTCTCGTCGGAGCGAAACGCCATACGACCCAGTTGACCCGTTTGCACGTTTATGGCGGACCAACCGCTTTACCCATTGTAGTAAAGAACTAAACGTTGGGTGGCCGGAATTCGTACGAAGTGCTCAGAACGATCGTCGTGCGGGTCGACACCGCCGCCGCAGCCCGGATCCTCGCCAGCAGGCTCTCGAGTGCCGCAGGGGTCGCCACCCGGACCTTGAGGATGTAACTCTCCTGACCGGCCACCGAGTGACAGGCCTCGATCTCAGCGATGTCTGCCAACCGCTCAGGTGCGTCGTCAGGCGCGCTGGGGTCGATGGGGCGGATCGAGATGAACGCCATCAGCGGCAGGCCCACGGCGTCGGCGGCGACGACGGCCGCATAGCGCGTGATCACGCCGCGTTCCTCCAGACGCCGGACCCGCTGGTGCACTGCCGAGGTGGACAGACCGGTGGCGCGGCCGAGGTCGGTGTAGCTCATCCGGCCGTCGGCCGCGAGCATCCGCACGATCTGCCGGTCGGTGTCCGCGAGATCGTCCATGCGCCGAGGGTAGGACGCACCCGTCCGGCCGGGCCGAGAGGGAGCGCTGATCACGAGTGGACCTGAGCCGGAGCAGGCCGGATCAGCCCTTCGCGAGGTGCCGCGCGATGACAAGCCGCTGGATCTGGTTGGTGCCCTCGACGATCTGAAGGGCTTTGGCCTCGCGCATGAACCGCTCGACGGGATAGTCCTCGACGTACCCGTAGCCGCCGAGCACCTGCACCGCGTCCGTGGTGACCTTCATAGCCAGGTCGGTGCAGAAGAGCTTTGCCATCGCAGCCTGCTTGCCGAACGGCTTTCCCTGGTCTCGCCGCCGCGCTGCCTCGAGGTAGAGGGCCCGCCCTGCCTCGATGCCGGTCGCCATGTCGGCGAGCAGGAACGAGATGCCCTGGAAGTCCAGGATTGCCTGCCCGAACTGTTGCCGCTCGCGCGCATAGCCGAGGGAGGCGTCAAGCGCCGCCTGCGCCAGCCCTACCGCGCACGCGGCGATGCCGAGCCGGCCGCCGTCAAGCGCGGCCAGCGCGATCGGGAAACCCTGACCCTCGGCTCCGATGAGTCTCTCCGCCGGGACCGTCGCACCGTCCAGCACGATCTGCGTGGTCGTCGACCCCTTGAACCCCATCTTGTGTTCAGGCGCGGCCGCCGAGAGTCCTGGCGTGTCCGCCGGTGCCAGCAGGCAGGAGATCCCGCGCGCCCCGTCGTCGGACGTCCGGACCAGAAGGTTGTAGAAGTCTGCCTCGCCGCCATGGGTGATCCAGGCCTTCGTGCCGTTGACGACGTAGTCGTCGTCGCGCCGCACGGCGCGGGTGCTCAGCGCGCCGGCGTCCGAGCCTGATCCAGGCTCCGAGAGGCAGTAGGCGCCGAGCAGCTCTCCCCCGATCATGTCCGCGAGCCACCGGTCTCGCTGCTCGTCGCTGCCGTACTGGGCGAGCGGGAAGCAGGCCAGCGTATGCACGCTGACACCCTCCGCAACGGACGCCCACACTGCGGCCAGCTCCTCGACCACCTGGAGGTAGACCTCGTAGGGCTGACCGCCGCCGCCGTACCTCTCGTCGTAGGGCAGGCCCAGCAGCCCGGCCTTCCCCAGCGTCCGGAAGACCTCGCGCGGGAACCGGCTGTCGGCCTCGTAGGCGGCGGCCTTCGGGGCCAGCTCCTCACGGCACAGCTCGCGGGTGAGCCCGATCAGCTCGGCCGCTTCGTCGGTCGGGAGGAATCGCTCGACCGTCATCCGACCCCCAGGACGACGTAGTCGCGATCGGTCGTGTTCAGCCGCTCGATCCCGGTGTCGGTGCAGACGACGATGTCCTCGATCCGGGCGCCGGAACGGCCCGGCTGGTAGATCCCCGGCTCGATCGAGAACACCATCCCCGGCTCCAGCGGCAGCTGGTTGCCGGCGACGATGTAGGGCTGCTCGTGGCTCTCGACGCCGATGCCGTGGCCGGTGCGATGGATGAACGAGTCGCCGAACCCGCCCGCCTCGATGACGTTGCGGGCGGCGGCGTCGACCGACTCCGCCGTCACCCCCGGACGCGCCTGGGCGCAGGCGGCGAGCTGGGCGTCGTGAAGTACGCGGAAGTACGACGTGAACTCGGGCGGCGGCTCGCCAAGGGTGTACATCCGGGTGCAGTCGGAGCAGTAGCCCTCGGCAGTGGTGCCGCCGATGTCCACCACAACGGGGTCCCCCGCCTCGATGGTCCGGTCGCTCAGCTCGTGGTGGGGAGAGGCGCCGTTGGGGCCGGAAGCGACGATCACGAAGTCGACGCCGACGTGGCCCTCGTCGATGATGGCCGTCGCAATCTCGCGGCCCGCGGCCCGCTCGGTCCGTCCTGGCGACAGGAACTCGGCCATCCGTGCGTGCACGCGGTCGATCGCCGCACCAGCCCTGCGCAGCGCATCGATCTCCTCCGGCGACTTGCGCATCCTCAGGTCGGCGAGGAGATCTGCGGCCAGCGACTGCTCTGCTTCGGGCAGCACCTCGCGGAACCGCAGCACCTGCTCCGCCCACATCTGGTTGGACAGGGCGATGCGGTCGATCCCGCGGCCCAGGCGGTCGGCGATCACGGCATAGGGGTCCTCGGTCTCCGTCCACCCGACGACCTCGAGGTCCATCGACCCCGCTGGCGACGCGTGTACGGCCGGGACCTCCAGGGCCGGCGCGACGAGGAACGGCTGCGCTCCCACCGGCAGAACGAGGCAGGTGAGCCGCTCGAGCGGAAGCGCGTCGTAGCCCGTGAGCCAGCGGAGGTCTGCGCCAGCCGTGATCAGCAGGACGTCCACGTCGGACTTCTCGGCCGCGGCCCGCGCAGAGGCGAGTCGCTCCGGTGAGAGCACGGCGCGAGTCATGCGCCCAATCTAACTGCCGTCATGTCGACGCACCGTGATGGCAGGCTGGCGTCCATGACGCCGCCGGCCGCTCCCCGCCTGATGGTCCTGGACACGCCGTCGCTGTACTTCCGCGCGTTCTACGGCGTGCCGGACTCCGTGGTCGCACCGGACGGGAGCCCGGTCAATGCGGTGCGGGGACTGCTCGACTTCGTTGCCCGGCTCGTGACGGACCGGCGGCCGACCCACCTCGTCGCGGCGATGGACGCTGACTGGCGGCCGGCCTTCCGGGTGGCGGCCATCCCGTCGTACAAGGCCCACCGGCTCGCGCCTGAGGGCGGAGAGGTCGTGCCGGACGCACTGAGTCCGCAGGTGCTCGTCATCGAGGAGGTCCTCGACGCGCTCGGCATCGTCCACTTCGGCGTGGAGGGTTACGAGGCCGACGACGTGCTCGGAACGCTGGCGACGAGGTCGGAGCTGCCGGTCGATGTCGTGACCGGTGACCGCGACCTGTTCCAGCTCGTCGACGACGAGCGCGGCGTGCGCATCATCTACACGGCTGCACGTGGGGTGGGCCGGGCCGACGTCATCGATGAGGCAGCGGTGACCGCCAGGTACGGCATCCCGGGTCGGGCCTACGCCGACTTCGCCACCCTCCGCGGTGACCCCAGCGACGGCCTGCCCGGCGTGTCCGGAGTCGGTGACAAGACAGCCGCGGCGCTGATCACGCGCTACGGGAGCCTCGACGGCATCATGGCCGCTCTCGACGCCGGCGACGCGGCCATGCCCTCAGGTGCACGGCTCAAGCTGGATGCGGCCCGCGACTACCTCGCGGTCGCACCGATGGTCGTGAAGGTTGCGTGCGACGTGCAGCTGCCGCAGTACGACGACGTCCTGCCGACGGCGCCCCGCGACCCGGCCCGGCTGATCGAGCTGAGCGAGCGGTGGGGCCTCGACAGCCCTCTCAACCGGGTGCTCACAGCGCTGCGGGCCAACGGCTAGAGCTGCGGCCGGGGCCGCACGTGGCTAGAGGTGCCCCCAAGGAGTGGCCGCCAGCCCGGTGGCCCACCCGATCGTGAGCAGGCCGATGACCAGCGGCAGAGCGGCCAGCGGCCAGACGATCGCGTAGTGCAGCTTGCCGGCAAGGAAGTGGATCGAGATGCCGATGACGACGGCCAGCCCGAGGAGGAGCTGGATCGCGACCCGGACGTCCCGAACGGTGCCGTCCAGCACCGACTGGGTGAGGTCCGGGCAGTTGTTGGCGTTGCTCTCGCAGCCCATGAGCGACATCGAGAAGAAGAACGCCAGGATGCAGAGGACGGCTGCCGCCAGGACGAGGACGTACGCGACCAGTGGCTCCCACCACGGGATCGGCTCAGGCGGGGCGGCATAGCGCGTGGGCTGCTGCCGGACGAGTGGGCTCACGAAGGTCACGGTAGGAGCGCCCACCCGCAGCGACAACCGACTTTGACCGGATGTGGAGCGCGTCGTCACCACATCGTGATGTCTGCGCCTAGGTCACCGACGAGTACGCGACCACACCGCGTCGGAGCAGGTCGGCTGCGGACCGGGCGGTCCGTCCCACTGCTGCCGCAGCCGGGTCGTCGTCGGTGGCCAGCGATGCGACAGCGATCTGGCCGAGCAGGTCGATCAGCTGCTTGGTCCACCGGACGAAGTCGCCGGCCTGCATCTCCGCGTCCCGCAGCACCGCCTCCAGTGGGTGCCCGGATGCCCACCGATAGGCAGCCCAGGAGAAGCCGAGGTCAGGCTCACGTGGGCTGTCGACGCGGTGGTTCTTCTCGCGCTGCTCGACCTCACCCCAGATCCGGACCATCTCCGCGAGCACCTCACGGCTGCGGCCACCCGGCAGCCGTGGCGTCGCCGCGTCGTCGGGTTGCCGGGACTCGAACACCAGAGCCGAGACACATGCGGCCAGGTCTGCCGGCTTCATCCCCTCCCACACGCCGGCCCTCAGGCACTCGGCGGCCAGCAGGTCGAGCTCCGTGTAGAGAGCGGCCAGCCGGCGACCGGCGGGGGTCACCGCGTCGCCGTCGAGGTAGCCGAGCTCCTCGAGCAGGCTGCAGATCCGGTCGAAGGTGCGCGAGATCGTATGCGTGCGACTGCGTACCCGTCGCTGCAGTGCGTCCGTCTCCCGACGCAGGCGGAAGAAGCGCTCGGCCCACCGGGCATGGTCCTCGCGCTCGGCGCAGCCGTGGCAGGGGTGCGCCCGCAGCTCGGCGCGTAGCTTCGCCAGCTCCTCGTCGTCAGCGGCATCCGAGCGCGGCCGTCGTCCGCGTGGCGCCGACTCGGCCACGCCGGCCGCTCTGAGGCTGGCCGCCAGGTCGCGCCGCTGCGCAGGGTTGCGCGGGTTGAACGACTTCGGGATGCGCAGTCGGTGCAACGGCTCCACGGGACCGGGGAAGTCGACGATGGAGAGCCTGCGCACCTGCCGGTCGACGGTCAGCACCGTCGGCCGCGGCCCCTCGAGGCCCGCTGCGCGACCCGGATCCAGGACGACGGCCAGGCCCGCACGCCGGCCGCCGGGGACGCGGATCACGTCGCCGGGGCGAAGCCCTTCCAGCGATGCCGCTGCGGCCGCCTTGCGGTTGGCCGCGCCTGTCCGGGAGAGGTCGGCCTCGCGGTCGCTGATCGACCGGCGCAGCGCGGCGTACTCCTCGAAGGTCCCGAGATGGCAGTGCATCGCCTCGGCGTAGCCGGCGAGGGCCTCCTCGTTGCGGCGGACCTGGCGGGCGAGGCCGACCACAGCCCGGTCTGCCTGGAACTGGGCGAACGAGGACTCGAGCATCTCCCGGGCCCGCTCGCGGCCCACCTGCCCGACGAGGTTGACGGCCATGTTGTAGGACGGCCGGAAGCTCGACCGCAGCGGATACGTGCGCGTGGAGGCGAGCCCGGCCAGCGCGCTCGGGTCGAACCCGGTCTGCCAGAGCACGACCGCATGCCCCTCGACGTCGATCCCCCGCCGCCCGGCGCGCCCGGTCAGCTGCGTGAACTCGCCCGGCGTCACATCGGCATGGCTCTCGCCGTTCCACTTGGACAGCTTCTCCAGCACCACCGAGCGGGCGGGCATGTTGATGCCGAGCGCGAGCGTCTCGGTCGCGAACACGGCCTTGACCAGGCCGTGCACGAACAGGTGTTCCACCACCTCCTTGAAGGTCGGCAGCATCCCCGCGTGGTGCGCAGCCACTCCCCGCTCGAGGCCGTCGAGCCACTCCGCATAGCCGAGGACGGCAAGGTCCTCCTGCGGGATGTCAGCGCAGCGCGCCTCGACGTACGTCCTGACCTCGTCGCGCTCGGCCGGACCGAGCAGTCGCATTCCCGAGCGCAGGCACTGCGCCACCGCGCCGTCGCACCCGGCGCGGCTGAAGATGAAGGTGATGGCCGGCAGCAGGCCCTCCGCGTCGAGCCGCTCGATCACCTCGACCCGCGGCGGCACGTAGACGCGGCGGGGACGCTGGCCGCCGCGTGCCGGTCGCCGGTCGCCGGTGCGTCCCCAACGCATCTCCTCCCGGGCCAGCCGGGTGAGCTCCGGGTTGACGGTCGCGTGCGCGCCATCGACGAACAGGTCGTAGAGCCGGTTGCCGGCGAGCACGTGCTGCCAGAGCGGCACCGGCCGGTGCTCCTCGACGATGACGACGGTGTTGCCGCGCACCGTCACGAGCCAGTCGCCGAACTCCTCGGCGTTGCTCACGGTCGCCGACAGCGAGACCAGCCGCACCGACTCGTCGAGATGGATGATCACCTCCTCCCACACCGCGCCACGGAAGCGGTCGGACAGGTAGTGCACCTCGTCCATCACGACGTAGCCCAGGCCGCGCAGCGTCGGTGACCCCGCGTAGAGCATGTTGCGGAGCACCTCGGTCGTCATCACGACCACCTGCGCCTCGCCGTTGACGGTGTTGTCGCCGGTGAGGAGACCGATCGCATCGGCGCCGTGCCGGCGCACGAGGTCGGCGTACTTCTGGTTGGACAGCGCCTTGATCGGCGTCGTGTAGAAGCACTTGCGTCCCTCGGCGAGCGCGAGGTGCACCGCGAACTCGCCCACGACGGTCTTCCCGGCTCCTGTGGGCGCCGCGACGAGCACGCCGTCGCCGGCCTCCAGGGCCTGGCAGGCACGCACCTGGAAGGCGTCAAGGCCGAACGGGTACATCGCAGCGAAGCGGCCGACCTGGGAGCCGGTGAAGGACTGCCGCTCGCGGGCTGCCGCGAAACGCTCGGCCGGGCTGCTCATCCCACCAATCTAGGTGGCGAGTACCTGCAGTGCTCCGGGGACCACGTCGCACGTCACCGGCAGGAGAGCCACCCGCTCGCCGTCGGCATAGGCGGTAACTCCGGAGGCGGCCAGCGAGACGCACTTCGCGCGCCGGACCGTGACGGCGGCATTGTCGACGTGCCGGCCGGAGTAGACCTGCGGGAAGACGCGCACGAACTCGACCTTCGAGATGGGCCCGAGCACGGTGACGTCGAGCAGGCCGTCGGCCATGTCCGCGCCCGGGCAGACCTGCATGCCGCCGCCGTAGGAGGTGCCGTTGCCGACAGCAACCAGCATGGCCTCCGTCTCCCACCGCTCCCCGTCGAGCTCCAGCACGAACGGGACGGGCCGGAAGGTCCGCAGCTCG
>Ga0126309_10000766_pt1 | contig 10784 bp, 11 predicted proteins | sample Plot56_FD_92541 | JGI IMG/M metagenome (GOLD analysis project Ga0126309, IMG submission 92541) | Serpentine soil microbial communities from UC McLaughlin Reserve, CA, USA - Plot56 | ecosystem: Environmental > Terrestrial > Soil > Grasslands | place: USA: UC McLaughlin Reserve, Lake County...
AAGTTATTTGGAAGACACAAAAGAATAAAGGCGTTAATGCTTGGATTTGCCAATCTAATAGCTGCCATTACAATCGAAGATCTTGCATGGTTTGTAAACAGGTGGCTGGTTCCTTTAGCAGATGATCCAAAAGGCGGGCAGCTCATGCAATTGTCTGACTGGACATCTATGCATCTTGGAGCTATAGATTTAGGTAGTTTTGTGATACCGAATTGGTATATTATTGCGCTTGTTTTAGTAACACTGGGATACTACGGAGCATTTAGAAAGCACGGCGAAGTTGAAAGGGATTAACATTTAGTAATAATAATCCCGCTTTGAGAATATGGTGCAGTTAATTCAAAAATTCATGAACTCATCAATATTCAAGCTAAAGAGTAATAAGGCATAGGTATGCCTTTTTCCAATTCGATTGTTCTTTGTCTCTGAGCCTAATTTGCCTGCTACTGTAGTATAGGCGCAGATGAACTGCCTACAGCTTCTTCTTAGAATGCAAGTATATCGCAAGGCCCGCTACAGCAGCCGTAGCTGGTGCGATATAGAAGAGCATCAATTCATCAAATGGTATCAACTGGTTGCCCACAGAAATGTCAAAGCTTGCTACCAGGGGGCTGTTTTGGTACTTTTCGTCGCCAGCTATCCTAGTTTGCAGGGTTACGACATAATCGCCAGTATGATTAAAATTGAAGGGCATAGTAATGTCGCTGAACTCCTGAATCTTATATGGCACTTGGCCTACGATATCACCCGATTGCTTATCGGTCACTACTAGCGCACTATAAATATTGTAAATGTTGGTGTTATTTTCAAGGACACTAAAGTTCAGTGATGTGGAATTATCGCCCGCAATAGGCGTAGATGGACTTGGCGAGAATATTACCTGGTAGTTGTCTATATTTTTTGTTGCCCCGAAAAAGTGAGCATAGGCCAGGCTACTTTGGCTGAGAAAAATAACGCAAACTGCGAGTATGAGAAATGACAAATTGGACAATTTTTTACTAACAAGAATATGCCTCAGATACATATTTCAACTCTCCGTGGCACATTTTGCGAGTATGCCACAAAGCTAATGTGTCAATTTGCCAATTTGTTTGAAGTGAAAAGAGAAAATATTATTTCTGCTCTTATCGACAATCGCAATGTCTGCAGATATATATACTATTCTTTCAGCCTTCAGGCACACATGCTATACAGTTTTTTCCTGTACTGCTACAGTTCAGTCCTGCCGGCCTTCTGCTCCCTTTTCTTTTTCTTTCCTTTCATAAAAATGGTCATGCTGACTATTCCAACAGCTACCACTGCGACTAAAGGCGCTGCGATGTACAGATAGTCAGAAGAGCCTGCAACGTTGATAAAGAAAGTAAATGTCAGGGTCTCTCCGCTGTAACTAAAGTCATTCAAGTCAACATAGAGGACATACCTGCCGGCTTGTGCAAATGAAAATTCTTGTGTGTGATGGCCATAGGGTACGATTATCGGGTTTGTCCTCTGAAGTTCGACGCCATCTTTGGTTAGCCTCATCATTATTGGTACATCTACTAAATCATCACCATTGACCCCTGCTATTCTTATCATAATGTCTGTCGAACTCGTGCCGGCTGTTGGGTTTTTTGGCTCCGTTGTCATTTCAACATCATAGTTGCCTATTCTTTGCTTAGACGCAGCTTTCAGTGGATCTGCAAACACTTGCTCGCATGCAGCTAACGTTAACAATCCTACAACAACCAGTAATATCGCAAAAGGCGCTGCTAATCTCAAGTCCTACTACTACTTCTTACTAGTGCATCCGCTTTTATAATTCTTCTAGCATCTCGGTGTAGTTATCCACAACTTTGTCAACAAAGCTTACGGTATACTTTGAGAACACTTCAGCAACCAAATCCCCTTCTACAATGCAATAGAGCTGATAATACTCGCCATGCCTGACTGATACTATACCGGCATCTTTTAGCCGCTTTAGGTGGGAAAAAACTGTCGAAGGAGCCTTTCCGGTGTGATCGACAATTTCATTGAATGTGCACATTTCATTTTCTAGAATGAAGAGCAATATTTCTCGGATAGGCTCGTGCCTGACAAATTTCAAAATTGCAGATTCTTTATCGGAGATACTGACTGGATAGTACCTTGTTATCCTTGACTCTCTATAGACTTTTATCACGTTTGCCTTTTCAAGCGCCGCCAGATGATGGGTAAGAACACCATTAACAAGACCCATCAGCCTCAAAAGCTCTCTGTAGCGTATTCCTGGAGCCTGTTCTATATGCCTCATGAGCAAGACTTTGGTATCTTCGTCTTGTTCTGTAGTCTGCATGCTATTTGTTCACCTTTAATACTCCAAAACCAAAGAGGCTGACCATTGCCAAGAGAATTATGTGCGAAAGCTCGATATTAATTGCTGGGATGATAAATTGTACTACTGCTATACCCCCTGCTTGAAGTAAATAAAAGAACTCAACCAATGCCAGAGTCACGAACGCAACTGCCATAAGGAGCATCCTTGTGGTCGTATTTCTTGAATATGCTATAAAGGACACTATGCTCAGGAATATGGCTATTGCAAGACCTGCCATATGCAGGATAATGTGATATATCATTGAAGGGTGAACGGCATGAGGTATCACAAAGGGTGCTACAACACCTAGGACAAGTGCTGTTACAAGCCCTAAGAGAACAGGCTTACTTATAGATTCCTTAGCAGGAGCATGGCCCAGCCCTTTTTGCATGCAATATTGGATAGCCTTAAACGACTAATAAAGAGATTGGTACATGAACCGAATATGAATTGTGAGAACCGTGACAATACAGAAATCCATTTCTGACTCGAGGTCCAATGAGTGAACATGGAAGACGAGCATGATCATCGTCATCATTCAGCACATGTCGAAACGACTAGATCAACAGCTGCGACATCTATGGTTCCTGCTTCAATAAATTATAATGTTAATGTTCAATTTGATCCAGCTACTCCACAAGCAGGTAAACCAACTAACATGAGCTTGATAGTAACTGAGCAAAAAGTTGGGGAACCAATCAAGCAGTTCGATGTTATACATGACAAACATATGCATTTGATAATAGTCAATAGAGAAGACCTCTCACATTTTGCTCACCATCCATCCAAAGTTAAACATAGAGACTGGTATTTTTCATATCGCTCACACATTTGCAAAAGCTGGTAGGTACAAAATGTGGATAGATGTTAAACCTAGAGGTGGAATACAATTCTTACAGCCTTTGCTTTCACTGTTGAAGGTCAGCCCGTTCACAGTCCAGCTACTATTACATCTGACAAGACATTTGTAAAGGAAGTAGTCACCGATGTACGACAATACCAAGTCACCTTGGATTTTCAGCGAGGGCATCTTGGTGCCAGCAGGAATGTCAGGATGACTTTTGAAATTAGAGATGCAAATGGAAAGCCTATCACCAATTTAGAGCCCTTAATGGCTGCTGGAGGTCATTGTGTTATTATTGATGCTGATGGTCATGAGTTTCTCCATGTTCATCCCGCTGAACAAGTGGATGGTATTGCAAACTGGCGAGGAGGACCATCCGTGTCTTTTATGGCAAATTTTCCAAAACCAGGTCTATACAGAGCGTGGGGACAATTCCAGCATGAAGGAAGACCGCTCACAGCAGATTTTACATTTGAAGTTCCAGGATGAACTCAAATTAGCCACTACAATTTTGTAATAGCAAACCGAGCTAACAGATTGGGGCTACTTGGACTATTATCAGATAGGGAGTATATGGAACGCATCCGCAAGACGGTGCTTTCAATTAATAGTGCTATAGCAATTCATAACTATTAGAGAGATAATAATGCTTTACTTCAATAATCTATGAAAACCAGTTTAAGGGTTGATGATGTATTTTGATATCGACTATAAACAGAAGGGATAAGCATGTGTCACCTTTTTGGTCGTCTTACTTCTTTTTAGTGCCCTTCAGTCAACCCATAAATTATTATCAGAAGTGGATCAATGTTGAGATGAGCAGTCACCATGACTTCATTTGGAGTCGCTTTGCCATTAATGTCATCTTTTAGCTGCTGCAGATCTGCTTCTAACTTGTCAATATTTGATGTCATGTGGCCATCGGGAGTTCTTGAATTATCCTGTCCTTCTTCCGTCATCGTGGTGGCATTGTTGTTGTCAGGTGATGTCTTGTTGGGACTAGTAGTAAGTGGCTTGAGCCTGTCATTGAACAGTTGTAATAGGGTATTATTTGCCAAATATTGGGCGCTCTGGTAGGCGGATGCATCAACTATAGTTGCTGTCATATTGCTCATTGAAGAAGTAGCGTTTGTCGCCATTATCATCGTACTACCCTCGCTACTATTGCCAGACATCTGCAATTTTTCATCTTGCGTCATTATCGTCACGTTTTTAGCATGGCCTGTTTCCTTGCCTCCCATACCTGCGATGTTGGACATGTCTGTGAGGTCGAATGATGCAGCTGTCGCATTTCCGTAATCACTCAATACAACATTTACCAAGTCTGCAAGAACCATTGCCCATGTTGTTGCGTTATTCTGCTGCTCACTTTGAACTCGTACGGTTATGGCCTCTGCCATGGTATTATTGAGGGACATAACTATCTGGCTTACGCTCTGAATTCTATCTTGCGGTATCTGCCTTTGCGATGATGAAGCCAATGATGTTATATTTCCTTTTAACTGCTCCAAACCAGTTTCCAAACTATCTGCAATTCTGTTATTCCTCTCTCTAATCTCGCCAAGGGTATTATTATCCAGAAGACTCGAAGCTTTTTCGGCGTGGGCTAATGTTGCATTGTTATTTTCCAGATTCATAGTTACCAACCCCGTCTCAGCTCTAATCTGATCTACTAGAGAAAGGAACTCAGCGCTTTCACTGGTTGAGAATGTGTGGGCGTATACTAGATGGCTGGCTGGGAATATAAAAGAGCCGGCTAGGACTAAAGACATCAGAAGAAATGTTGCACTATAAAGCATAACTGGGATATTTCTTGTTCTCATGATCATTGCAGGTCAATAGCAGTTAATAATGATTACAGTACAATAACCGAAGGCTGGATAGCATGCTTGTGAGTAATGCCAAAATTTAGTGTGTTTGTTGTCAGCATATCTGATAATTATGTAGAAGATAAATTTTTCAAACTCCAGCGACCGCATTCGTATCTTGATAAATTGAGCGGAGGCATATTCTCTTGTTCTTTCGTTATTCTATCTTTGGGCCTCTTGTAAAGGCGCTTATGATTACTATTATCGTTCGAAATGCGTTCGATTCAGTTGCAGACAGCAGCAGCTGAAGACCTTATCGTACAGAGAGCGCAGCGTATTCATTGCCGTCACTTATGATCTCCTTTACGGCAAACTTATGTTTCGTATACTTGGAGCGAACTGTAAGAATAATAATCAATCTTTCCTGCTTAAGCGCAGACATTGGTTCAGTTAACTTGATTATTTTTTGACTATGCTAGCAAATTCTCTTAAAGGAGCTGCATGGGAGTAGGGCCAGTGGGGTATCAAAAAAGAGGGACAGAAGAAATCATTATAGTGGCTATCCTTCTGTCACCACAACAGTTCCTACCATGTTTGGATGTAGGGTGCAATAATACTCGAACTGGCCAGCTTCATCGAACGTAAATGACTGTGTGTCGCCCGCTGCTCCCATTATCTCTGGTGAGTCGTCTGTTCCACCGAACATACCAGTTGATCCAGAACTCGAAGATCCAGATGTTGCTGTATGCGTCGTTAAATCATCATTGATCCATGTTACAGTATCGCCTACGTTAACTTCAACTGGATTTGGCGTGTATGCATCATTAGTCAACTCCGAAGCACCTTGGCGTATTCTCACTGTCACTTCCTCGTTGTCACCCGCATCATTCGCTGCTTCCTCTTCAGTTCCTCCTTCGATATCTGTAGCGGCGGCGGTATTTTCTGTATCAGTATCTTCAGTATCTGCAACATCTACCTCCTCACCATCCTCGAGTGTAACTGTATCAGTTGTCTCTACTGGACTGCTCATATTATTCATAATCTCTGAAGGTAAGACCTCAGCACTCACAGCATATGATGCAGCAAATGGCGTTCCATCTGGTGTGAGAAGCCAAAGTGCATTACCTGCAAATGGAATTGATGCTGAAGGAGATGGCGAATCGCCATATGTTGGAGTAATCGAAGTGATTACCAAGCTGGTTTGGTCGTCAAGCTGTGATGCAGGCAGTGTTCCAAACTCGGCATCCTCAGTGGCATTTAGTATAGATCGTTCAGTTTCATTGAGAGTTTGCATATTCAAAATCACAACATCTACTGGTTCAGTGGCTGTAAAGGTTAGTACTCCAGTATAGATAGAACCATCTTGTCTGAATGGCAATATTGTTGCTCGTTGTTCTTCTTCAAGGCCAGGTAGCGGATTCTGTGACGAAGTTATTATTCCTTGGTGGATTGTTGCTACTCCTTCTTGTTGCTGCGTTACTGACTGGCTAGTGTTGAGTTGTTGTGGTTGTGCGTTAGCTGTCAGGAGATTATCAAAAAGTACAGTAGCAGCAACAGTTGTTGTCAGGGTCATAATAACAGTTGTTGTTAGTACCCATACTAATAATGACGGAAAAGACTTCATAATGGCCGAGGGAAATGAGATGAGAAGCAAGATAAGCATATGGATAAATTATTCACTAAAATGCCTCTCTAGAAAATGTAATTACAGCGATCTCCAATTCTATGATAGCAAGAATAGACAGCTTATATAATAGAGCTCTTTTGTTGTGTGAGCAATTTTTTGAGTCTTCTGTTGTTTTCAGGAAATCTAGCCAATCCTAAACATGGTGTTTGCATGTGTAAGCTGGTACTGCAAAAAATAGTGCGAAGTAAGAATTTTGAAAATAGGATCTCTCAAAAACTGAACAAAGGTACATTCTTTTCATATATACTACCAGAGGAGTTATTTCACTGCCGATAAAACCCTCTCCTCCAGAACGAATTGTATTTAGTATAGATATCAGTTTTATTTGTAACAAGTTTTCTTGATATATTAGCAAGATAGGAGATAGCCAGCTACGCTACAAATAAGGAAGAATCCTTCGATGAATGAATCAGAATCATTATTAACGACTACGCAGCAAGCAACGTATGAAAATATTAGAACGTCTATCTGCACAAAGGGTGTTGGCTTTTGCATTAATAGTAGCACTCGCTCTTATTTCTGCTCCAATGGCATCGCTAACTCCTGCATTAGCACAGCAAACAACAAACGCCACATCACCAGAAGAAGGTCAGGCTGCTACGATGGAAGAACATGAGCCTGAATCAACAGCTTCAAATGAAACTCATCAAGATACATTTACAGTAAGAGACTCTGTCTATGCCTTACTTGCAGACCAAACAATTCCAGCGAGTGGATTTATACACCTGTATGATACCACGCCATACCCCGTCAGAAATGGCCATGTAGCTGCAAAAATTCCATGCGGAGAGGACTCAACTCCTTTGCTTAACATACTTATTGGACAAGCTCCAGCATTAACACCAGCCCCTCTAGAACTTGTTGCTAACCTATCTACTCCAGGAGAACTATGTCTCTATCATGTGGACTTGCCAGCACCAGAACAACAGACCAACGCTACAACAACCTCTGCCAACTCTACTACTAATACTACAGCAATGGTTACAGATATTGCAATTTCAAATCCAGGCGACGAAGACGTTACTCTGCCACCTACAAGCACCGTAGTCATCGGTATTAACGAAATAGAGAAAGGCACTCGTAGTCATGAGGAATAACGTCGGGACCTCGTGATGAATAGAGACCTTGACAGGTAAAAGCTGAGACGACAATTGACCACAACCTCCTATTCTTCTTTTTCTTTTGAAACCTTAGCAGAAAGTGATCGCATAGACGACAGGAACTTTATGAACTCACATTATTAGCAAGCTAATGCGCACACAGATTCTCAGCCTTATCGTCGTGTAATTGAAATTCATGCCATCCTGCAAGGCATATTTCTGTCTATGTTCAACACTGTTGTCTCAATTAGCGTCTTGTAGGAATTGCTGGTTCCAACTCGTATATTGTTCTCCGCCAACCTGACGTCAGAGCGTTGGCTGCATCCGATTCACTATGGCTTTAAAACCTAGGGATTTTTTCCCCCTCTACTTTTTCTCTACGCGATAAGGCAATGGCTGCTATGGCAATACCTGCAACTCCTATGCCTACGGCTACCGTCGCAAACATGTAAGCGCCATCAGCTGATGCCTTTATGTTCTGAGCAGATTGCGTCGAATTCTGAGCAGTCAGCTGGGCTTGATCAGCTGATGCCCTAGCATCGTCGACCTGTGTCGACAGATCTCCCATTGCACTGCTGACTTGATCTATAATGCCGCTTGTTACCTGACTATTGTCGGAATCTGCGGTAGAGGGAAAGGTAAGTTCCTTGGGGTCTGATACATCATCAAGAGGAATAGAGCCGTTTATGTTTTGGCCATTGACTGTGCCCATAAGAACGAGTTCGTATTGACCGCTCTGCCCTGGTATCGCCTCTGCTCCATAAAGTCCTTCTTGTTCTTGCGGTAACAAATCAATAGCTTTGGTTTCACTCCCTTTTTTTATAGTTGCCTGAATCTGTCCAACAGCATTCGGAACTGGCGCATTGTCAGACGCGTTCGAAACTCCTACTATTACGGTATTGAGTTGGCCTGCAGGCGACGGCTCATCTACCCAGCCTACTTCCATATCGATACTGCCGAAATTCATAGTCTGGTGAGCAAAAGCAGACGGTACAACAAAGTTGCTGTTGACAAAAAGAGATAATGTAACCGTACTAGCTAGAGTCAAAACCCTCAAGGCAGTTCTTTTCATCTTATTTATGATGTCCTCAGAATACTTACAATCTTTGGGCACGTTTCGGACTTTGTACTAGAATACAAGCAAGAGTAAAAAGAGAGAAGAGATAATATACAAGCAAATACATGCAACGCAGTTACTGGCATTTTACTTTAATTGGTATAGGAATACTGGTTGTTCTATTTGCTTCCAGCCTGCCGGACTCGTTTGCTCATCCTGCTTATGTCAAATCTACTCCACAAGCCTTCCAGACAGCTGCTTCACCACCTCCGGTAGTAAATGTTTTCTTTACTGAGCCGATTGAATTGAAATATAGCAAGATCTCAGTCATAGGTCCTGATGGAAGTAGAGTAGATAAAAACGATCCACATAATGTTGATGGAGACACAGCTTCCTTAGGAGTTAGCCTTCCCCCCGGGATCCCTGATGGCACCTACACTGTATCAACAAGGGTACTTTCTGCAGTTGATGGCCACACTCTTGATAACGCATTTACTTTTGGTGTTGGATTGGGCACTCAAATTAGCGGTAATACTGCCGAGCAGCAAACACAGGATTTGTTTTCTACGCCAGCGATTGCATCAAGATATCCTGGAATCATTGGACAAGTTATGATTGTAGGCGGCGCCTTTGCCACACTGTGGCTATGGAAACCAATCGCTAAAGTGCCATGGCTTTCTGACGCCATTGCGCAAAAGAAAGTTGCAATAGATAAAGCCATGGTGAAGTTTGTTATCATAGGCGTTATACTCCTACTTGCATCGAACGTAGCAATGATACTTGTGCAAGCCAGTTCTGTTGGCGGCAGCATCCAAGATGCCATCGCAACAAAGTTTGGCAATGTCTGGCTCTCAAGAATGTTGCAGTCGGCAATTTTGGCTGCAATCGCTTTTTCAGTTTATCGAAAGGTCGTCAAGAAGAATCAAAGTCTGATAAGATCGGAAACACTTGCGATAGTAATCCTTGGCCTGGCTATACTTGTTACTTCTAGTTTAATAGCTCATGCGGCAGCAACAAGCCTGATAAGTGCAATAGCACTCGACTTTTTCCATGATGCTGCAGCGGCAATATGGATAGGCGGTCTCATATTTCTTGGATTTATTGCAGCTCCAAGAATACTTGAAATTGCTGATGAAAAGATAAAGGCTACAGCAATTTCGCTCCTGATTCCAAGGTTTTCCATAATAGTCGTGGTAATACTTGGGGTCGTAGCAATAACAGGACCTCTTTTGCTGTATTCTATCGAAAGCGATCTTTCGCTTATACTTACATCGCTGTATGGTAAATTTCTCGTCGTCAAGCTAAGCCTTGCAGGTGTCATGCTTGGGATGGGAGCATATTCGCAATTTGCAATACAAAAGAAGGCTGTATCAGTGGTCAACCGCGGTGGGAGTGGAGGTACAAGCATGATACAGACGAGGACCCCAAACCTTAAACACTTTGGCAAATTCCTCAAGGTAGAGGCGGCAGTTGGTATTGGGTTGCTATTGATGGTAACCCTTATGACAAACACCTCAGTGCCATCAGGTCAGTTTCCAGCATATGAAAACCAAGAGCAACTCGCATCTGCTAGTGGGGATGGCAGTAATGGGGGTGGACAAGCAAATGCTACTTCTGGCCCAACATCTCCTTTGAAGACTGACTTTGTTCAGACTGTATACTTAGGTAATGATGATGGCAAGATAAAGCTGGCAATAAGCCCCTTCGACGTGGGTCAAAACAACTTTAAAATATCATTTATTGGAACAGATGGCAGGCCAGTTAGCAGTATCGAGTCTGCAACAATAAAGATGACTCAAACTGACAAAGCCATAGGACCGATTACAATAGACACAAACAAGCAGTCAGACGGTGTGTTTGCTTCCAATGCCAGTTTTGGCGTAGCTGGTAAATGGGATGTAATAATCGAAGGAGTCAACTCGCAAGGAAATAATATGATTGCGTCCCTTGATCTGA
>Ga0126309_10000767_pt1 | contig 10782 bp, 11 predicted proteins | sample Plot56_FD_92541 | JGI IMG/M metagenome (GOLD analysis project Ga0126309, IMG submission 92541) | Serpentine soil microbial communities from UC McLaughlin Reserve, CA, USA - Plot56 | ecosystem: Environmental > Terrestrial > Soil > Grasslands | place: USA: UC McLaughlin Reserve, Lake County...
AGCCGGCGCGCGAGCAGCGCCTGGCCGAGCGCGTTGTTCAGCTTGTGCGCCCCGGTGTGCAGCAGGTCCTCCCGCTTCAGGTAGAGCCGTTTCCCGGGAGCGAACCGGGTCGCGCGCGTCAGAGGCGTCGGGCGGCCGCCAAAGGACGACAGCAGCGCGTGGAGCTCCGCGCCGAACGCGTCGTCGGCGCGCGCCTCCCGCCAACCGCGCTCGAGCTCGTCGAGCGCCGGGATCACCGTCTCGGGAACGAAGCGGCCGCCGTACGCGCCGTAGGTCAGCACCGGACAGCCTCCACGAACGCGCGGACGCGGGCGTGGTCCTTCAGGCCCGGCGCCGACTCGAGCGACGAGCTCGCGTCCACCGCCCAGGGCCCGACCGCGTCGATCGCGGCCCGCACGTTCTCCGGCGAGAGCCCGCCCGCCAGCACGAGGCGCCCGCGCGCGGCCCGTGCGCGATCGAGGTGGCCGGGATCGTCACCCTCCCACGCCCGGTCGACCACCCGGGCGACCTCCGTGCCCCCGCGGAGCAGGACGGCGTCGCGGCCGCGATGCCCGTTCTCGCTCTCGTAGCGCTGGACGAGGTCTGCGTCCTGCTCGCCGTCGTCGCCGACGACCACGGCGACGGACAGCATCGTGTCCGGCACGTCGAGAACCCGCTCGGCCCGCCGTCGGCTCTCGGCGAGCACGAAGCCGGCGAGGTCGGCACCCGCCTCGGCGGCGACGGCCACGTCCTCGTCGCGGGTCAGCCCGCAGACCTTCACGAGCGGTCGCGCGACCAGCTCGCGCAGCTTCCCACCCGGATCGGCAGCGCGCATCAACGCGGAGCCGACGAGAACGGCGTCCGCACCGGCCAGCTCCGCGGCCGCGGCCTGCGCGCGCGACTCGATCCCGCTCTCGGCGATCACGACCCGGTCGCGCGGAGCCCGCGCGACCAGCTCCAGCTGTGCCCGCCGATCGACCCTGAACGTCGCGAGGTCGCGGGCGTTGACGCCGATCGGGTCTGCGCCGAGACGAACGGCCCGCTCCAGCTCCTCGGCGTCGTGCGCCTCCACGAGCGCGTCGAGACCGAGCTCGGACGCCGCGGCGAGCATCGAGCGGGCCCGCGCGTCGTCCAGGTCGCGCAGGAGCAGCAGGACCGCGTCGGCGCCGGCCGCCCGCAGCTCGACGAGCTCGTCGTGCGTCGAGAAGAAGCCCTTCGCGAGCAACGGCAGCGAGGCGGCCGATCTGGCCGCGCGCAGGTCGTCGAGCGAGCCGCCGAAGCGCTCGTCGACGAGGATCGACACCGCCGACGCGCCCGCCCGCCCGAAGTCGGCCGACAATCGGGCCGGATCGGCCGCCGGCCGCAGCTCGCCCGCCGAGGGCGACCGCCGCTTCACCTCGGCGATCGCTGCGAGGCCGTCCGAGGCGAGCGCATCGCGGAAGCGGCCCATCAGGCCTCCACGCGCTCCACCCGGGTGAACTCGACGAGGGCCTCCAGCCGCTGCGCAGCCGCGCCGGAAGCGACCGTCTCGCGTGCGACCGCGAGCCCCTCCGCGAGGTCGTCGGCGTGCCCGCCTGCCGCGATCGCGCCGGCGGCGTTGAGCAGGATGGCGTCCCGGCGGCCTCCGTTGCCGCCCGCGAACACCTCGCGAATGGCGCGCGCGTTGTCCTCCGGATTGCCGCCGCGCAGCTCCTCGGGCGCGCAGCGTGGGACGCCGAGCTCCAGAGGATCGATCTCGCGCTCGCGGACGTCGCCGTCGACGACCTCGCAGACGAGGTTCGGGCCGGCAGGCGAGAGCTCGTCGATCCCTTCGGCGCCGTGGACGACGAAGGCCCGTCGTGCGCCCAGGAGCGCGAGCACGTCCGCGATCGTGCGCACGAGCCCCGGCGCGTAGACGCCGACCACCTGCGCCCGTGCGCCGGCCGGGTTCGTGAGCGGTCCCAGCACGTTGAAGACGGTGCGGGCCGCGAGCTCTCGCCGAACGGGCGCCGCGTGCCGCATCGCCGGGTGGTGCGTCGGCGCGAACAGGAACCCGAAGCCGAGCTCGTCGATCCCCTGCGCGATCCGGCCGGGCTCGAGGTCGAGCCGGAACCCGAGCGCCTCCAGCACGTCCGCAGACCCCGACGCCGACGAGACCGCGCGGTTGCCGTGCTTCGCGACGCCCGCGCCGGCCGCCGCCGCCACGAGCGCCGCCGCCGTCGAGATGTTGAAGGTCTTGCCGCCGTCCCCGCCGGTCCCGGCCGTGTCCACGAGGTCGTCGCGCTCGGGTCGCACGGCGAGGACGTGCTCGCGCATCGCCTCGGCGCAGCCAGCGATCTCGTCGGCGGTCTCGCCCTTCAAGCGCAGCGCGACGAGGAAGCCGCCGAGCTGGGCCGGAGTGGCCTCGCCCCGCATGATCTCGTCCATCGCCGCTCGCGCCTCGGCGCGGGAGAGGTCGTGCCCGTCCAGCAGGCGGGCGAGTGTCTCTTGCATCACATCGCCTCCAGGAAGTTGCGGGCCAGGTCCGGCCCGATGGGGGTCAGAACGGACTCGGGGTGGAACTGGACGCCGTCCGCCGGCAGCTCGCGGTGGCGGACGCCCATGACCTCGCCGTCGGTGCAGGTGGCCGAGACCTCGAGCTCCTCGGGAATCCGCGTCGCAGCGAGCGAGTGGTAGCGGCCGGCGAGAAAGTCCTCGGGGAGACCCTGGAAGAGCCCACGCCCGTCGTGCGAGATCAGGCTCGCCTTGCCGTGGACGAGCTTCCGCGCCGGCCCGATCTCGCCGCCGAACGCCTCGATCAGCGCCTGGTGTCCGAGACAGACCCCGAGCGTCCGCACGCGCGGCGCCAGCCGCCGGACGATCTCGACCGTGGCTCCGGCCTCGCTCGGCCGGCCGGGACCGGGGGAGACGACGAGGTGCGACGGCGCCAGCCGCTCGGCCTCGTCCGCGTCGATCGCGTCGTTCCGCCGCACGACCACCTCGGCTCCGAGCTCGCCGAAGAGGTGCGCGAGGTTGTAGGTGAACGAGTCGTAGTTGTCGATCAGGAGGATCACAAGCGAGCCTCTGCTAGGTCGATCGCGCGCTCGAGCGCCGCGAGCTTGGCGAGGCACTCGTCGTGCTCGGCGTTCGGGCGGGAGTCGGCCACGATCCCGGCGCCGGCCTGGAGGAGCGCCAGCCCGTCGTGGAGGACGACCGTGCGGATGGCGATGCACGTGTCGAGCGTCCCGTCCGGCAACGCGTAGCCGACCGCGCCGGCGTACGGCCCGCGCCGGTACCCCTCGAGCTCGGAGATCAGCTGCATGGCGCGCACCTTGGGAGCGCCGGAGACCGTGCCGGCGGGGAAGCAGGCGCGCAGCAGGTCGAAGGAGCCGACGCCGTCCTGGAGCTCGCCGGCGACCTCGGACACGAGGTGCGTGACATGCGAGAAGCGCTCGGGCTCCAGGAAGCGCTCGACGTGCACCGTTCCGGGGCGGCACACGCGCGAGAGGTCGTTCCGGCCCAGGTCGACGAGCATGACGTGCTCGGCGCGGTCCTTCTCGGATGAGAGCAGCCGCTCCGCGTCGCCCTCGCCGGGCCTCGTGGTGCCCGCGATCGGGTTCAGGCTGGCTCGCGAACCTTCGCGCTTGACGAGCGTCTCCGGCGAGGACCCGACGAGGGCGAGCTCGCCGAGCTCGAGCAGGAACAGGTACGGCGACGGGTTCACCCGGCGGAGCGAGCGATACAGGCTAAGCGCGTCGACCGGTGTCGGCCGCTCCGCGCGCTGCGACACGACGATCTGGAACGCATCGCCCCGCCGGATCGCGCGCTTCGCGTGCTCGACGCTCCGCTCGTACCCGAAGCGGCCGGGGAAGCGGCGGGTCTGACCATGGACATGGCCGTTCGGCGACGGCATCGGCGGCAGCGCTCCGTCGAGCCGCTCGCCGATCGCGTCGGGGTCGCCGCAAAGGACCTCCGCGAGGCCCAGCACGTGGTCGAAGCGGATCAGCGTCTCCGCGACGACGAAGCGGCTCTCCGGAAGGCCGCGCCCGTCGTCGGGCAGCGGAACCGTCGGTTCGAGCGTCGCGGCGTAGTCGTAGCCGACGTAGCCGACGACGGGCTCCCCGCAGGTCTCGGCCTCGGCGAGATCGACGAGCCGCGAGCCGGAGCCGACGAACGAGTGCCGTCCGAGGCGGCCCCGTTCGACCGACTCGAGCAGGAAGCTCGCCCCGGCTTCGTGGCGCAGCCTCAGGTACGCCCCGAGCGGAGTGACGAGATCTGTGGAGACGACGGTGGTGACGTTCATTTCGGCAAACAAAAAGACCTCCCGGCTGGAAGGTCTCGAGCGGAACGGGCGTGTGGCCTAGGTCAGGTCAGGCGACGCTCCCGCCCCGCTCGTGGCGCCACGCCCAGGCCCAGCTGCGGGTTGCGAGAGACATCAAGCGGAGGGTACGGCCGGGCGCCGCTCCCGTCAAGGCTGCTCGTCGTTGGCAACCTCACGCTTGGTCAGCGCGAGCACCTCCGAGTAGAGGGCGTTGAGGCCCTCGGGCGAGAGCGGGCCGCGGTTCGCCCGCAGCAGGTCTTGCCGCATCAGCTCCTCCCGCGCGGTGTCCACGAAGTCGAAGCCGCGCGAGTCCTTGTACGACTTCAGGCGCGCGACCAGCTGGAGCCGCTTGTTGATGGCCGCGACCAGCGCCCGGTCGTTGTCGGAGATCTGCTCGCGCAGCTGGCGGACGAACGGGTCCTGCGCGGGGTCGGACATGGCGGTGAGCGTACCGCTCTCTACACTCCTCGCAATGGCCGTCTACAACGGTTCGCCGGAGCTCCTGATCGTGATGGGATCCGCGGCGACGCTGGAGCAGACCGAGCACGTCGTCGCGCGCCTCGAGGAGGCCGGCGCGCAGGCGCGCGTCTCGAGGGGCCGCGAGGCGACGGTGATCGGGGCGATCGGCGAGCGGGAGCGGCTTGCGGCGCTGCCGATCGAGGGCTATCCGGGAGTCGAGCAGGTGCTGCCGATCCTGAAGCCGTACAAGCTCGTCTCGCGCGAGCTCAGCCCGGACCCGACCGTGATCACCGTCTCGGGGCGCAAGATCGGCGACGGCTACTTCGGCCTGGTCGCGGGCCCGTGCACCGTCGAGTACCGCGAGCAGACGCTCGAGACGGCTCGGGCGGTGGCCGCCGCGGGCGCCACGATGCTGCGCGGCGGCGCGTTCAAGCCCCGCACCTCGCCGTACACGTTCCAGGGCCTCGGCCTCGAGGCGCTCGACATCCTGCGCGAGGCGCGCGAGGAAACGGGCCTGCCGATCGTCACCGAGCTGATGGACCCGCGCCACGTCGAGGAAGTGGTCGACGCCGCGGACGCGATCCAGATCGGCGCCCGCAACATGCAGAACTTCCTGCTCCTTTCGGAAGTGGGCCGGGCGGACAAGCCCGTCCTGCTCAAGCGCGGGCCGTCGGCGTCGGTCGAGGAGCTCCTGATGGCCGCGGAGTACGTTGCCAAGGAAGGCAACGACCGGATCATCCTCTGTGAGCGAGGGATCAAGACGTTCGAGACCTCGACGCGCTACACGCTCGACCTCGGCTCGGTCGCCGTGCTTAAGGAAGAGACCCACCTGCCGGTGATCGTCGACCCCTCGCACGCGGCCGGCCGGCGCCAGCTCGTGCTGCCGCTCGCGCGCGCTGCGGCGGCCGTGGGCGCGGACGGGATCATCGTCGAGGTGCACCCACGGCCCGAAGAGGCGCTCTGTGACGGTCCACAGCAGCTGCCCGCGGCGGAGTTCACGCAGTTCGCGGAGGAGATCCGCAACGTGGCCACGCTGATGGGCCGCCAGATCGGCTGACTCGTGACCGACCGGCTTGCGGTCGTCGGCACCGGCCTGATCGGGACGTCGGTGGGCCTGGCCGCCAAGCGGGCGGGCCTGGGGAGCGTCGTCGCGTTCGATCCCGACGAGCGCAGCCTCGCCGTGGCCGTCGAGCGGGGCGCGGCGGACGGGGCGGCGGAGACCCTCGAGGAGGCCGTCGGCGGCGCCGCGCTCGTCGTCGTCGCGGCGCCGGTCTCGCAGCTGCCCGCGCTCGTGCCGACCGTGCTCGCCGCGGGAGATGCGACGGTGACGGACGTCGGCTCGACGAAGAGCGCCGTTTCCGCAGCCGCGGCGGGATACGGCCGCTTCGTCGGCGGCCATCCCATGTGCGGCTCGGAGTCGCGCGGCCCGGAGCACGCGACGGCCGACCTGTTTGAAGGCGCGACGTGGTTCCTGACCCCGGTCGCCGAGACCGAACCGGCAAGCCTGCGGCGGGTGCACGGCTTCGTGTCGGCACTCGGTGCGACGCCCGTCGCGATCGAGCCCGAGACGCACGACCGCGTCGTCGCCCTCACGAGCCACCTGCCGCACGCGCTCGCGAACCTGCTGGTCAACCAGGCGGGCGCGAACCGGGTGGAGGGGCACGACCCGCTCGCCGCCGCCGGCGGGTCGCTGCGCGAGATGACGCGCGTCGCCGGCGCGAATCCGCGGATCTGGGTCGACATCTTCCTCGAGAACGCCGGCGTGCTCGGCGCGTCGCTCGCGGACCATCGCCGCCGCGTCGAGCAGCTCGAGCAGGCGCTTCGGGCCCGAGACGCCGGCTTCCTGGCCCGCTGGATCGGCGAGGCGTCGTCGAACCGGCGCCGCCTGCTCGCGCAGGCGTTCCCCGACCCGGGCGCGCTGCAACAGCTGCATGTCCACGTTCCCGACCGGCCGGGTGTGCTGGCTGGCATCACGCAGGCGCTCGGCGCCGCCCGGATCAACATCGAGGACTTCGAGCTCCAGCACGTCTCGCCCGACCGGGGCGGGAACCTGACGCTGCTGGTGGCGGGGGAAGACGCCGCTCGGGGGGCGGCGGAGCTGCTCGAGGAGCAGGGCTACGGCGTCGTGGTCGAGCCGGTGCTCGAATGACCACCCGCGTCGAGCCGGGAGCCGCCCTCACCGGGCACATCCGCGTTCCCGGGGACAAGTCGGTCTCCCACCGGGCAGCGCTGCTCGGCGCGGTGGGAGAGGGCGAGACCCGGATCGAGGGCTTCGGCCGCTCGGGCGACACGGAGTCGACGCTGCAGGCGCTCCGCGCTCTCGGCGTGGACGTCGCCGACGAGGACGTCGACGTCGTCCGCGTGGGCGGTGTCGGTCTGCGCGGTCTCCGCGAGCCGGCCGAGCCCATCGACGCCGGGAACGCCGGCACGCTGATCCGCCTGCTTCCCGGTCTCCTCGCCGGCCACGAGGGGACGTTCGAGCTGACCGGCGACGAGTCGCTGCGCGCGCGCCCGATGGAGCGGATCGCCGAGCCGCTGCGCCAGATGGGCGCGCGCGTGGAGACGACGGACGGGCGGCCGCCGGTGACCGTACGCGGCGGCGAGCTCGAATCGATCCGCTACCGGCCGCCGATGCCGAGCGCGCAGGTGAAGTCGGCGGTGCTGCTCGCCGGCTTGTATGCAGGCGGCGGCGAGACGACGGTCGAGGAGCCGCTGCCGACGCGCGACCACACCGAGCTGATGCTCGCCCAGGCGGGCGTGCGCGTCGCGCGACGGGGCGATCGGGTGTCGGTTGCGCCGCCGCAGCGGCTCGAGCTCGGGACGGTCGCGGTCCCCGGCGACTTCTCGTCGGCGGCGCCCTTCATCGTCGCGGCCACTCTCCTGGCGGGGTCGAACCTGTACATCCACGACGTCGGGATCAACCCGACCCGCACCGGCCTGCTCGACGTCCTCGAGCGGATGGGCGCCCGCATCGCGATCTTCAACCGGCGGCGGCTCGGCCGGGAGCCCGTGGCCGACCTAGAGGTGCGGTCGGCGCCGCTCACCGCCACGTCGGTGGCGCCCGGCGAGGTGCCCAGGATGATCGACGAGCTTCCGCTCTTCGCCCTGGCCGCGGCGAGCGCGCGAGGGGACAGCGTCGTCCGCGGCGCCGAGGAGCTCCGCTACAAGGAAACGGACCGCATCGAAAGCGTGAAAGAAGCGCTACGAGCCCTTGGCGCACGGGTCACGGCGGGCCACGATGTCCTCGGGGTGAGAGGGGTACCCTCCCGCCCTAAGGGTGGGGGCGTGGACGCTCGCGGCGACCACAGGCTGGCCATTCTGGCCGGCGTCGCCGGGGTCGTGTCCAGAGAGGGCGTGCGGATCGAGGGGGCCGAGGCGGCGGGTGTTAGCTTCCCCGGATTCTTCGAGTTGCTGGAGTCTGTGACCGAGCGATGAGCGGCCGAGCGTGTCCGTGATCGTCGCGATCGACGGGCCGGCCGGCGCCGGCAAGAGCACCGTAGCGAGGCGCCTGGCGTCGCGGCTCGGCTTCCGCTACCTCGATACCGGCGCGATGTACCGCGCACTCACCTGGCTGGCGCTCGAGCACGGCACCTCGCTGGACGACGCGCCGGCGCTCGCAGGCCTTGCGGAGCGGAACGCGGTCACCTTCGACGCGGCCGGCGGAGTGGCGATCGGCGGGCGGGACGTCACCGACGCCATCCGCGGGGCGCGCATCGACCGGGTCGTCTCGACCGTGGCGCGCCATCCCGAGGTCCGGGCGGTCATGCGCGAGCGCCAGCAGGAACTCGCCGAGGAGGGCGACGCCGTGATCGAGGGCCGCGACATCGGCACGGTCGTCGCACCCGGCGCCGAGGTGAAGGTCTACCTCGTCGCCCGGCCCGACGTCCGTGCGCGGCGTCGCCTCAGCGAGCGGCCCGAGATCGGCGCCGACGCGCTCGCGACGGACCTGCGGCTCCGCGACCAGCGCGACGCCGTGCGGATGCAGCCGGCTCCGGACGCGATCACGATCGATACGACGGATCTCGACATCGACGTCGTCGTCGCGCAGATCGAGGAGCTCGTGCGAACGCGAACCGTCGCATGAACGGAACGGATGTGGTGTGGGCGCTGGGCCGCGCCACGATCGGGACCGTGGTCCGCGTCTTCGCGCCGCTCCGCGTCTACGGGCGCGAGCGGGTGCCGCGCGAGGGCGGCGTCGTCCTCGCCGTCAACCACTTCCACTGGCTCGACCCACCCGTGTTCGGGGCCGCGTCGCCACGGACGGTCTACTTCATGGCCAAGGCCGAGGCGCACCGGATCGCCGGCCTGGGCCAGCTGATCCGCGCGTTCGGCACGTTTTCGGTCCGCCGTGGAGAGTCGGACCGCGAGGCGGTGCGGATGATGCGCACCGTCGTCAGGGACGGCCATGCACTCGGCCTCTTCGCCGAGGGCGCGCGCCAGCTCAGCGGCGAGCCCGGCGAGGTCAAGGCCGGCGCCGCGATGGTGGCCGTGCAGGAGGGCGTCCCCGTCGTCCCGGCCGCGATCCACGGAACGCAGCACTGGCGAGTCGGCAACTTCCATCCCGTCTCGGTCGCCTGGGGCGAGCCGATGCTCTTCGAGGGCCTGCCGAAGAACGCGAAGGGCTATAGGGAAGCCTCCGCCGCGATCCAGGCCGAGATCCGGTCGCTCTGGGAGTTTCTCGTCGACGTGCACGCGCTCGGCCGCCCCAAAGGCGTTCTCCCGCCCGCATGACGGACGAGCAAGGCCTGCTCGGCCGCGTCGCGATCGTCGGCTTCCCGAACGTCGGCAAGTCGACGCTCGTGAACCGGCTCACCGGTTCGCGCGCCGCCGTCGTGCACGAGACCCCGGGCGTCACACGCGACCGCAAGGAGCTCCTCTGCGAGTGGAACGGCCGCGAGTTCCTGCTGATCGACACCGGCGGAGTCGACATCGCCGACCCGAGCCCGATCACGCGCTCGATCGCCGAGCAGGCCCAGGCGGCGATCGCCGAGGCCGACCTCGTGCTGTTCGTGGTCGACACGCGGGCGGGCATCACGCCGGGCGACGAGGAGCTGGCTGCGATCCTCCGCCGGGCGCGGAAGCCGGTCTTCCTGCTCGCCAACAAGATCGACGACCCGAGCCGCGACACCGACGCGCTCGAGTTCCACGCGCTCGGGCTCGGCGACCCGATTCCGCTCTCCGCCTTGCACGGACACGGCACCGGTGACCTGCTCGATGCGATCGTGGCCGCGCTGCCGGGGAGCGCCGAGGCGGCGGTCGGCGAGGACGCGATCCGCGTCGCCATCCTCGGCCGCCCGAACGTCGGCAAGTCGAGCCTGCTGAACGCGCTCCTCGGGGAGGAACGCACGATTGTCTCCGAGGTGCCGGGCACGACCCGAGACGCGATCGACACGGTCCTCCGCCGCGACGACCGCGAGTTCGTGCTCGTCGATACGGCGGGCCTGCGCCGGAAGCGCCACCAGCGCCAGGGGATCGACTACTACTCGGAGCTTCGCGCTCTCGGGGCGGCCGAGCGCGCGGACGTGGCGCTCGTGCTCGTGGACGCGAGCGAGGGCGTCGTCGACCAGGACCTGGCCGTCGCCGACGTCGCGCGCAAAGCCGGCTGCTCCACCCTCGTCGTCCTGTCGAAGTGGGACGAGTCGCAGGTGACGATCGAGGACGTTCGGCCGCGGCTCGAGGCCCGCCTGCGCCAGCGCCCGCCGCTCGTGGCCGTCTCGTCCAAGACCGGGCGGGGAGTCCAGCGCGTGCTCGGCAAGGTCGAGCAGCTCTTCGACAAGCACACCGCGCGCATCCCGACCGCGGAGCTGAACCGGTTCCTGCAGGAGCTGCGCGAGGCGCGCCAGCCGCCGTCGAAGAACGGAAAACGGCTCAACCTCCTCTACGGCACCCAGGTCACCGTGCGCCCGCCGCGCTTCCGCATGTTCGTCAACGACCCGGGGCTCATTACGCGCGACTACGGCTACTGGGTCGAGAACCGGCTGCGGGACGAATTCGACCTCGAGGGCGTGCCCGTCTCGATCGACTTCGTCCGCCGCTCGTGAACTCGCTCACGTTCTCGGGGCGCG
>Ga0126309_10000768_pt1 | contig 10771 bp, 9 predicted proteins | sample Plot56_FD_92541 | JGI IMG/M metagenome (GOLD analysis project Ga0126309, IMG submission 92541) | Serpentine soil microbial communities from UC McLaughlin Reserve, CA, USA - Plot56 | ecosystem: Environmental > Terrestrial > Soil > Grasslands | place: USA: UC McLaughlin Reserve, Lake County...
CATCGGCTCGATCGCGATCTCGCGGAAGTCGCAGCCGAGATTTTCCGCGAGCCGGCGCGCGTCGTCGCGCGTCCCCTCGGAGGAGAAGCGCGACGGCATCGAGACGCAATGGGCGCGCTCCGGTCCGAGCGTCTCCGCCGCAAGCGCCGCGACGAGCGCGGAGTCGATGCCGCCGGAGACGCCGACGACGACCTCGCTGAACCCGTTCTTGCGCACGTAGTCCGAGAGGCCCAGCTCGAGCGCCAGCCGCATCTGCTCGAGGTCGTCGAGGAGCGGCACGATCTGCGGCTCCACGGCCTCCCGCGCGCCCGGCGACGACTCGACCTCCACGATCCGCGCCTCCGGCGCGTCCTCTCGCTCGCGCGCGAGCGCGCGGCGGCGCACGTCCCGCAGCCTGCGGCCGATCACCGCCTCCGGCTCGACGTCGACGACGAGCAGCGCTTCCGCGAACCCGGGCGCACGCGCGAGCACCTCGCCCTCGTCGTCGATCACGACGGAGTGCCCGTCGAAAATCAGCTCGTCCTGCCCGCCCACCGCGTTGCAGAGCGCCACGAAGCACGCGTTGTCTCGGGCGCGCGTGACCAGCATCTCCTCGCGCTCGCGGTCCTTCCCGAGGTGGAACGGCGACGCCGAGACGTTGACGAGCAGCTCGGCGCCGGCGAGCGCCAGGTCCGTAGCCGGCGGCCCCGGCTGCCACATGTCCTCGCAGATCGTGACGCCGACGAGCGTCCTCCCGTGCTCGAGCAGGATCAGGTCGTGGCCCGGCGCGAAGTAGCGGTCCTCGTCGAAGACGCCGTAGTTCGGAAGGAACCGCTTCCGGTACACCGCCTTGACCTCGCCGCCGGCGCAGACGGCGCACGCGTTGTACAGGTCACGGTCGTACAGCGGGACGCCGACGAGCGCCACGATCCCGCGCGCCTCGCGCGCAAGTCGCTCGAGCGACTCTTCGGCGGCGCGGACGAACCCGGGCCGGAGGAGGAGGTCCTCCGGCGGATAGCCGGTGACGGCGAGCTCGGGGAAGAGCAGCACGTCGACGCCCTGCGCCTTCGCCTCGCGGATCCGCGCGGTGATCTTCTCGCGATTCCCGTCGAGGTCGCCGACGACGGTGTTGATCTGGGCCAGGCCGAGCCTCAGGTTTTTGCCTCCGCGTCGAAAACCTAGTCTACCTGGCATGGAGCTTGCCATCGACCCGCGCTACAACGGACCCCCGGAGTCGGCGAACGGCGGCTACACGTGCGGACTGCTGGCGGGTCTCGTCGGCGAGCCCGCGGAAATCACGCTTCGCTCGCCGCCGCCGCTCGGCCGACCGCTCCGCTTCGACGACGGTCAGGCGCGTGACGGTGAGACGCTCGTCGCCGAGGCGCAGCGCGTCGAGCTCGCGCTGCACGTTCCGCCGCCGGTCTCCTTCGAAGAGGCGGAGGAGGCGTCACGACGCTACCCCGGCTTCGAGGCGCACGCGTATCCGACGTGCTTCGTCTGCGGTCCCGATCGGAGCGACGGGCTCCGACTGTTCACCGGCCCTGTCCACGACGGCGTCTTCGCGGCTCCCTGGATCGCGCGCGAGGTGACCCGCGAGCTCGTGTGGGCGGCGCTCGACTGCCCCGGCGCGATAGGCGTCGGGTGGGACGGGCGGGGCGACTGGCTGCTCGGCCGCATGCACGGGCAGGTCGACGGCGTCCCGTGCGTCGGCGAGCGCTGCGTCGTCGTCTCGTGGCCGATCGGCCGCGATGGGCGCAAGGGCTACGCCGGCACGGCGCTGTACGGCGAGGACGGTCGCCTGCTTGGGCGCGCCCGTCAGACGTGGATCGCGCGGAGCTGAGCGCGCGCCGCTGGGCGGAGACGTGGGCGCGCGGCTGGGCGACCCACGACGCCGCCTCGATCGCCGCGCTCTACGCTGACGACGCCGTCTTCGTGTCGGAGCCGTTCCGCGCGCCTGCGCGCCCCGCGGAGTACGCGGAGTGGGCGTTCGCGGACGAGGTTCGCGCCGAGGTGTGGTTCGCGGAGCCGCTCGGCGACCGAGATCGCGCGTCCGTCGCGTGGTGGGCGATCTCCGAAAGCGTCGACGGCCGCGCGACGACACTTGCTGGCGTCTCGACGCTCTGGTTCGACGCCGCGGGGCTCGTCACGCGTCAGTTCGACTACTGGAACGCCGCGGAGGACGCCGCGCAACCGCCGCCCGACGGCTGGGGGCCGGTCGCGGCCCACGAGCGTCCCGACTAGCTCTAGCGCCGGAGCCGGATCGCGTTCAGGTCGTCGGCGAGGATCTCGTCGACGCGCCGTGCCAGCTCGTCGGGAGGGTCGTGTTCCGCGTGCAGGTAGCGGCCGCTGAGCGCGTCGAACCGTCCGGAGGCCAGCGCGCGGACGAGTCGTGGCGCGCACTCCGGCGGCGTCCATGGCGCGTCGTCGCCGAAGCGGTCGGTCATGGCCGTCCGCACGAGCCCGGGGCTGATCGGGAAGACTGGGATCCGACCGTCGAGCTGCCGAGCGAGCGTCTCGGCGTAGCGCACCGCGGCCGCCTTGCTCGACGTGTACGCGGTCTGGCGCGAGTCGGGCAGGTACGCGGCGCCGCTGCCGGTGATGACGATCCGGCCGCGTCCGCGCTCGAGCATTCCCGGGATCACGGCGCGTGTCGTGAGGTAGACGCCGAGCACGTTCACCTCGTGAACGCGCCACCACTCGTCCGGCTCCATCGCCCACGCGTCGCCTTCGCTCAGGCCGATCCCCGCGTTCGCGACGAGGAGATCGATCGGGCCGAGCTCTTGCTCCGTCTGCGCGACCATCGTCTCGACGTCGCCTCGCTTCGAGACGTCGCCTGCGACGGCGAGCCCGCCGACCTCGCGCGCCACGGCGTCGACCTGGTCGCGCGAGCGCGCCGAGACGGCGACGCGCATTCCCGCCCTCGCGAGCTCGCGCGCAACGTCGGCGCCGATCCCGCGACCGCCGCCCGTCACGAGTGCCACCTGGCCGTCGAGCTCCGCCATCACCGCAGTATCCCGTGCCGCGACAGAGGAAAGGCCCGGCAGGCGTCCTCCGGGCCAGGCCTCACCTCATGGATTGTGCGCCGCGACCCCGTACGGCGCTGCTTACTGAACGGTCGTCCCCGCGATTCGGATACTCCTTCCCGGGGCGGGTGCCGATCCACACGGCGGCTCCGCCTCCTACGACCGGGCGACGCGCGCGATCTCCTCCAGCGACTCCGGGTTCTCGAGCGACGAGAGATCACCTGGGTCCCGGCCGAGGAGCTGCGCGCGGACGGCGCGGCGCACGATCTTCGCGGACCGCGTCTTGGGGAGCGAGCCGACGAAGACGACGCGCTCGGGGGTGAACGCCTTGCCGAGCACCTCGGCGACCTTCGCCGCGACGTCGCGCTCCGTCGCCTCGGCGTCGGGCTTGCGGACGCAGAAGATCCACGCGACCTCGCCCTTGACGTCGTGCGGCACGCCGACGGCAGCCGCTTCGGCGACTGCGGGGTGCGCGACTGCGGCCGACTCGAGCTCGGCCGGGCCGATCCGCTTGCCGGCGATGTTCAGCGTGTCGTCCGAGCGCCCGTGCAGGAACCAGTAGCCGTCTTCGTCGACCGACGCCCAGTCGCCGTGCGTCCAGACGCCGGGGAAGCGGCGCCAGTACGTCTCGAGGTACCGCTCCGGGTCGCGCCACACGCCACGCGTCATCCCGGGCCATGGGCGCTTGCAGACGAGCTCGCCGACCTCACCTCGCACCGAGCGCCCCTCGCCGTCGAAGACGTCGACGTCCTCGCCGAGTGCCGGGAAGCCGAGCGAGACCGGCTTGATCGGGTACGCGATGCACACGGAGAGGAAGCACGCGCCGACCTCGGTACCGCCGCTCAGGTTGACGATCGGTGTCCGGCCGCCGCCGACGTGCTCGTGGAGCCACAGGTACGGGTCGGGGTTCCACGGCTCCCCCGTCGTCGCGATCGCGCGCAGCGAGCCCAGGTCGTGCTTCGGCACACCCTTCGGGATCAGCGCCCGGACGAGCGTCGGCGAAACCCCGAGCATCGTCACGCGCTCGTCCTCGACCGTCCGCCAGAGACGGTCGTCGGGCCAGTCCGGCGCACCCTCCGCGAAGACGATCGTCGCGCCCACCGCACCCGCGCCGACGACCGTCCACGGGCCCATGATCCAGCCCATGTCCGTGGCGAAGTGCACGCGCTCGCCGCGGTTGACGTCCGTCTGGTAGGCGGTCTCGCGCGCGATCGAGACGAGAAAGCCGCCGTGGACGTGGAGCGCGCCCTTCGGGCGTCCCGTCGTGCCCGACGTGTACGCGAGCAGGTATGGGTGCTCCGCATCGACGGGAAGCGGCGCGAGCTCGCCCGGCTGTCGGCGGACGACGTCCGGCCATTCGCGCGTCTCGCGGCTCCATTCGACGACGTGCTCCCCGCCGAGGAGCGCGTCGTCGAGGACCGCGCGCATCTCGATCCGTTTGCCGCGTCGGTACGACCAATCGGCGCAGATCACGACGTTCGCCTCGGCGTCCTCGAGCCGCGCGCGGATCGCCGGCGCGCCGAACCCGGAGAAGATCGGCACCTGGACGGCGCCGACGTGCGCGCACGCGTGCGACGCGATCGCGACCTCGGGACACATCGGCATGAAGATCCCGACGCGATCGCCGGGCGCGACGCCGAGCTCCACGAGCGCTTCGCCGAGCTTCGTCGCCTCGCGCGATGCCTCCGTCCAGGTCAGCGACCAGCGCGCCCCGTCCTCGCCGAGCCCGACGAGCGCCTCATCGCCGGAGCGCCAGCGGTGGAGGCAGTTCCAGGCCACGTTCAGACGGCCGCCGACGAACCAGCGCGCCCACTCGACCCCTGCAGAGTCGTCGAGGACGCGCTCCCACGGTGTCGAGAACTCGAGCCCGAGGTCCTCGACCAACGCGGGCCAGAACCGCTCGGGATCCTCGATCGAGACGCGGTGGAGCTCGGCATAGCTGTCGCAGCGGAGCTTCCGCCAGAGCCGCACGACGTTCGCCTGCTCGAACCGCTCGGGCGAGGGCTCCCAGACGAACGCCACGAACGGCGATCCTAGCCTTGACCGCCGAAGTTAGCGTCTGCTAGCTTAGCGCGCACTAACCTAGCGACCACGAACACGAGGGACGTACAAATGCCACAGGCTCTGCTGACGAGCGAGAACCGGAAGTGGTGGACACTCGGCGCGGTCTCGTTCGGCCTCTTCATGATCATGCTCGACAACACCGTCGTGAACGTCGCGCTCCCGTCGATCCAGCGCGAGCTCGGCGTCGGGCTCTCGGAGCTCGAGTGGATCGTCACGGGCTACGCGCTCAGCTTCGCCGCGCTGATGCTCACCGGCGGAAAGCTCGCCGACCTCTTCGGACGCCGGCTGATCTTCGTCGCCGGGATCGTGGTCTTCACCGTCTCGTCGTTCATGTGCGGGATGGCGGGCAGCGGCAGCACGCTGATCACGTGGCGGATCGTCCAGGGCGTCGGCGCCGCGCTGATGAATCCGGCGACGCTCGCGATCATCTCCGCGACGTTTCCGCCGAAGCAGCGCGGGATGGCGATCGGGATCTGGGCGGGCGTCTCCGCAATGGCGCTCGCGATCGGACCGCTCGTCGGCGGGCTGTTGACGGAGCACGTCGGCTGGAGCTGGATCTTCTGGATCAACGTGCCGGTCGGGATCGTCGGCGTCGCCGCGAGCTTCCTGTTGATCGACGAGTCGCGCGACGACTCGCACGAGCAGCGACCCGACATCCCCGGGCTCCTGACGTCGGGTCTGGGGCTGTTCTCGCTGACGTACGGCCTGATCGAGGCGAACACCTACGGCTGGGGCTCGACGCGCATCGTCGGTGCGTTCGCGGTCGCCGCCGTCCTGCTCGCCGCGTTCGTCGCGCTCGAGCTGCGCCAGCGGGTCCCGATGCTCGACCTGACGCTGTTCAAGAACGGGACGTTCGCGGGCGCGAACCTCGCGATGCTGCTCGTTGCGCTCTCGATGTTCGGCGTCTTCTTCTTCGTCTCGCTGTACATGCAGAACATCCTCGGCTTCAGCGCCGTCCAGGCTGGCGCCGCGTTCCTGCCGATGACGCTGCTGGTGATGGTCGTGGCGCCGATCGCCGGCAAGCTTTCCGACCGCTTCGGCTCGCGCTGGCTGATGACGTCCGGTCTCTCGCTGCTCGCGGTGCAGCTCTTCTACTACTCGACGCTCGGCACGGGCGCGACGTTCTGGAACCTGCTTCCGGCGCTGATCGTCGGCGGCTTCGGGATGTCGCTCGCGATGACGCCGACCGCCGCGGCCGTGATCCGCGCCGTTCCGGTCGCGAAGGCCGGCGTCGGCTCGGCGACGCTGAACAGCATGCGTCAGGTCGGCGGGGCGATCGGGATCGCGCTGATGGGCGCGATCATGGCCCACGTGATCGCCGGGCGGCGAACGCCGGAGGCGTTCGTCGACGGCTTCTCGACGACGTTGCGCGTCGCGGGGCTGATCGCGATCGCCGGCGCCGTGGTCGCGGCCGCGCTCGTGCGACGCGAGCGCTCCGATGTCCACGCCGTCGCTCCCGAGGCGGCTTGAAGACGTCACCCACGCAGCGCCTCCCTGCCGCCGAGCGGCGGCAGGCGCTGATCGAGGCGGCGTCGCGCGTCTTCTCGACCGGCAGCTACGCCGGCGCGACGACGGCGGACATCGCGCGCGAGGCGGGGGTCTCGGAGCCGATCCTCTACCGGCACTTCGGCTCCAAGCGCGACCTGTACCTCGCGTGCCTCCACTACGGCCGGGAGAACCTGCGCGACGCGTTCGACGCCAAGGTGGCGGAGCTCGGGGAGGAGAACGCCGTCGCCGCGCTCGGGATCTCGCTCCTGGGAATGCGCAACCAGCGCGTGCTCCCGCCGAACCTGTGGGTGCAGGCCGTGACCGAAGCGGGCGAGGACGCCGAGATCCGGAAGTACCTGCGCCGGCACATGAAGGAGCTCCACGTGTTCATCGCGGACGTGATCCGGCGCGCGCAGGCGGCCGGCGGCGTGCCCGCCGAGCGCGACGCTGAGGCCGAGGCGTGGATCTTCGTCGGCGGCGCGCTCCTGCTCTCGGTCGGCGACCGGCTCGGCGGCGTCGTCGACCACGATCAGCTGATCCGCGTCGCACGTGCGCGCCACACGTGGCTCACCGGGCGCGACCTGCCGAAAAATCGGCGCTGACGAGAGAAACCCCCCGGGCTGCGGCCCCCCGGGGGTTTCTCTCGTCTGCGCCTGACCCACCTAGGCGACTCGCCGGTGGCATGGCTCTGCGGCCCAGCCACGCCTTTTTCGGCTCTGCGTCACCTTCGGCGCGCCCCCTCCGCCTGACCTGGCGTCCAGCCGGCGGGAAGGTTGGGCTCACTCTAGGAGGCATGTCCCGCCGTGTCAAGTGCCTCGGTCAAGTGATCTTCGCGCCGCGTGGTTGACCGGTTTTGCGTGGAGCTATGCCCCTTTTGGGGGATGGCCGAAGGGGAGTACTTGCACTTTGGTGAAGTATCGAGAAGACTTCTCAACCGCCGCCATGACCAGCCGCACGCAACAGCCTCAGCGCCTCACGAAGCCCGCGTCCCTCGGGCTCGGCGAGCGCCTGCGCCAGCTGCGCGTCGCCGCCGGCCTGACTCAGGGCGAGCTCGCCGGCGAGCGGTTCTCCAAGGAGTACGTCAGCCAGATCGAGCGCGGCAAGACGCGCCCGACGGCGGAAACAGTCAAGTGGCTCGCGGATCGTCTGGGGACGGACGCCAGCTTCCTGGCGAACGGCGTTTCGACGGACGAGCGCGGCCGCGTCGAAGGCGGCCTCGCCCGCGCCGAGGCGCTCGCGCAGTCCGACCGGTGCGCGGACGCGATCACCGAGTACGAGTCGCTTCGCGGCGCCGTGCTCGCCACGGGATCCGCCGAGCTCGAAGCGCGCGCGCTGAAGGGCGAGGCGAGAGCGCGCACCGTCGAGGGGCAGGTTCGTGAGGCGCTTCCCTTGCTCGAGCGTGCACGCGAGCTGTCCGAGGACGCGACCTTCTCCGACGTCGAGCGCGCGGAGATCGTCTACGAGCTCGCCGTTGCGCGCTACAAGCTCTCGAGCGTCTCGACGGCGATCGGGCTGCTGAACGCGGCGCTCACGCTCGCCGAGCGCTCGAAGCTGCCGTGCGACCTGCTCCGGTCGCGGATTCTCGAGGCGCGCTCTCGCTGCTACCGGCGCCAGCGCGACTTCCAGGCCGCGAAGGAAGACGTCCAGCGTGCACTGGAGCTGGCGGAGTCGGCCCAGGATCAGCCTGCGCTCGCGCACGCGTACTTCCAGGCGTCGATCGTCGCGGAGCGCGAAGGGCACTGGGTGCTCGCGCGTTCGTACGCCGAACAGGCGAAGTCGATCTACGAGGAGCTCGCCGAGGATCGCCACGTCGGGCGCCTGCTCAACAACATCGGCGGCCTGAACTTCCTGCTCGGCAAGCCCGAGGAGGCGGTCCCGCACCTGAAGGAAGCCTTCCGCATCGCCCTCGACCTCGGTCACGACGCGGACGCCGCCCAGGCAGTTTCATCGCTCGCCCAGGTTCACCTGCGCACGGGGAACGTCGATCAGGCCGAGGAGCAGTCGCGCCATGCGCTCACGCTGCTCGACGGTCGGGTCGACTTCCTCGACGAGATCGGCAACGCGCAACTCGTCCTCGGCCGCTCGCTGCTCGAGCAGGGCCGGCTCGACGAGGCCGAAGAGCAGTTCCGGGCTGCCGACGCGACGTTCGAGCAGCTCTCGTCCGTGAGCCACCGTGCTGCGGCGTGGGTCGCCCTCGGCGACCTCGCGACCCGGCGCGGCGGCGACCGCGACGCCGCCCATCTGTACCGGCGCGCTGCTGAGGCGCTCCAGGACTTCCGCTTCTAAGGGAAAGGAGGTGACCACCCGCATGAACAAGGCACGCCTCACCCACCTGGCTGTCATCGCCGCGCTCGTGCTGCCCGCCTTCATGGGCAAGCTCTGGTGCGGTCTCGGCTTCTCCGACGGCGCCTGGTAGTCGCGCCGCTAGATTCGACGCGTGCGTAAGCGCGTCGCCGTCGCTCTCGTACTTGCCATCGTGCTGGCGGGCGCAGGCTGCGGCGCGCACGACGACTCGTCGAGTCCTCGCGGAGCCGTTCGGGCCGGGACGCTGGGTGCGCTATGGAAGCGCCCGGGAGAGGACGTCGCCCTCGTGATGGGCACGTCCGACTACGCGCCCGGCCCCGTCAGGGTCTCCTTTCTCGTACTGACGCACGCCGCGCGGCCGATCGAGCGGTCGACGGCCCGCGTCTGGCTCGCGCGTTCGCTCTCGGACGCGCCGTTCCTGAAGGGGACGGCGCGTCTGGAGCGTGTGGCTCCCGGCATCGCGGTCTACGTCGCCTCGTTGCGCGTACCCCACTCGGGACGCTACTTCCTGCTCGCCGAGCCGACCGGCGGGTACAAGATCCAGGGCGTCGCAACTCTCGATGTGCCCGAGAAGTCGCAGTCGCCGGCGATCGGCGCGCGCGCGTTTCCCTCCAAGACGCCGACGCTCGAGGACGCGCCGGCGGAGAAGATCACGACCGCGAGGCCGCCCGACGTCGAGCTGCTGCGGACGTCGGTGCAGGAGGCGCTCGAACGACACCGTGCATTCGTCGTCGTGTTCGCGACGCCGAAGTTCTGCGCGTCGCGGACGTGCGGTCCTGCCGTCGAGATCGCCGACAGCGTCCGGAAGCGGTTCGGCGGCAGTGGGATCGACTTCATCCACGTCGAGATCTACGACGAGAACAACCCTGCTCTCGGGCAGAACAGGTGGGTGCAGGAGTGGCGTCTTCCCACGGAGCCTTGGGTGTTCCTCGTCGGCCGCGACGGCCGGATCAAGGCGAAGTTCGAGGGAGCCTTCTCGACCGACGAACTCGCACGCGCCGTCCAGCGGTTTTTGGTCTAGCGCGCGCAGGAAAGACAACGCCGATGGGCGCCCGCACTCGTCGCTGGAGGCGCGCGCTGCAGGTGGGGCGCGTGGCGCGGCGGACCGGACTGCTGGGGGTGCTCGGAGAGGTCGGCGTGGTCGGCGACCGGCCCGCGACACGAGCGCGGGCGGTCGAGTTCCGGCACGCCCTCGAGGAGCTCGGCACGACCTACATCAAGCTCGGCCAGCTGCTCTCGTCGCGGCCGGACCTCCTTCCCGACGTGTACATCGAGGAGCTCGGGCAGCTCGTCGACAACGTGCCGCCGGTGCCGTTCGAGCAGATCCGGGACGTGATCGAGCGCGAGCTCGGCGTCGAGACGTTTGCGCGGATCGATCCGCAGCCGGTCGCGACGGCGTCGGTCGCGCAGATCCATCGCGCGCTGCTGCAGAGCGGCCGCGACGTCGTCGTCAAGGTGCGCCGGCCCGGGATCGTCGAGCAGGTCCGGCTCGACCTCGACGTCCTGCGCTCGACGGCGCAGCTCCTGGAGGGACGGTCCCAGACGGCACAGCTGCTGCAGGTGCGTGCGCTGGCGGAGGAGCTGGAGGTGCATCTCCTGGGCGAGCTCGACCTCGCGGAGGAGGCGAACAACGCCGACATCGTCCGGACGATCGTCGCGGACTACGAGGACGTGATCGTCCCGCAGGTGATCCGGCCGCACGTGACGGAGAGCGCGCTGGTCCTCGAATGGATCGACGGCGAGAAGGTGTCGGCGCAGCACGGGCTGCCACCGCAGCGCGCGCGGACGCTCGCGCGCGAGCTCTTCCGCGCCTACGTCCATCAGGTCACGGTCGAGGGCGTGTACCACGCCGATCCGCATCGCGGGAACGTCCTGCTCACGCCCGACGGCCGCCTCGCGCTGATCGACTTCGG
>Ga0126309_10000769_pt1 | contig 10768 bp, 11 predicted proteins | sample Plot56_FD_92541 | JGI IMG/M metagenome (GOLD analysis project Ga0126309, IMG submission 92541) | Serpentine soil microbial communities from UC McLaughlin Reserve, CA, USA - Plot56 | ecosystem: Environmental > Terrestrial > Soil > Grasslands | place: USA: UC McLaughlin Reserve, Lake County...
AGCGGTGCGCTGTGGCTGCCGGCGACGCCGGCGTTCAGGGGGATCGTGGGCGGGGCGGCCATCGTGACGCTGGTCGGGGCGGTGGACGACCGGCTCGAGCTCCCAGCCGTCTGGAGGCGCGCCGGCCAGGTGCTCGCGGCGCTCCCGGTGGTCCTGTCGGGCGTAACGGTGGAGTCGTTCACCCTGCCGCTGGTCCACCGCGTGGACCTGGGGCACCTGGGCGTGCCGATCACGGTGCTGGGGCTGGTCGCGGTCATGAACGTCGTCAACCTCTCGGACGGCGTCGACGGCCTGGCCGCCGGCGTGGGGACGATCAGTGCGGCCACCTTCGCGATCATCGCCTTCGACCTGGGGCGCAACTCCGCGGCCGTCCTGGCCGCCCTCACCGCCGGCGCGGCGCTCGGGTTCCTGGCCCACAACTTCCACCCCGCCTCGGTCTTCATGGGCGACAGCGGCTCGAACCTGCTCGGCCTGCTGCTGGGCGCGATCGCCGTACAGGGCACCGTCAAGACCAACGCCCTGATCGCGCTCATCGCTCCGCTGATCATCCTGGCCGTCCCCTTCCTGGACACCGGCTTCGTCGTGGCCAAGCGGCTCAAGTACCGCCGGCCGATCTACGTCGGGGACGCCGAGCACTTCCATCACCGCCTGGCCCGGATCGGCTTCTCGCAGCGGCGGACGGTCCTCTACCTCTACGGGTGGACGCTGTCGCTGGCCGGCCTGGCGCTGGCGCTGCGGTTCGTCCCGTACTCCGACGACAGCGGCAGATTGCACCTCGGCTGGTTCGCCGTGCTGGCCGCGTTCGGGGTGCTGGCCCTCGCCGCCAGCGTGTACCTGGTCTACGTGCTCGAGATCCTCAAGTTCCGGCGCCTGCGCGAGCGCCAGCTGCGAGAGCGCGAGCCGCACGCCACCGAGGGCGAGATCGAGGTGACCGTGGCCCGCGAGGTCGAGACCGGGGAGTTCGAGGCGGTCGGCCCGTCGCCGCCCGGCGGCTGAGGCTCGACCCGGCCGGGGGCCGGTCGGCGCGGGGCGGTGACGGGCGGCTGCACATGGTGTTGAATGGTCGCTCGGCCTCGTAGCGACCTCGGGAGGACGCCGCATGCCCCACCTGCTCGACCTCACCAGCCAGGGCGATGTCGGCACCATCACCGACGAGTCCAAGCTCAGCTCGGTGAAGCTGATGGAGCCCCAGCAGCTCTACGAGCTGTGGGAGCGCCAGAACTGGCATTCGCAGGACATCTCCTTCGATAAGGACAAGGCCGACTGGGCCACGTTCAGCGAGGAGGACCGCCGCCGGATGGCCTGGAACCTCTCGTCGTTCTTCGTCGGCGAGGAGCGCGTAACCACCCAGTTCTCGGGTCTGGTGTGCGCCTACGAGAGCCAGAGCGAGGAGGCGTTCCTCGCCACCCAGCAGGTGGATGAGGCCCGCCACGCGCAGCACTTCAACCGGTTCTACGAGCAGGTCCTCGGCTACGACGGCAGCTTCGAGCAGCGGCTCCAGCAGGCCCGAGAGGACCTCAACGAGCCGTTCAAGCTGCTGTTCGACGATGTGCTTGTGGACGCCTGCAACCGGCTGCTCGAGGACCACTCGGACCTGGAGGCCAAGGTCGACTACGTCACGACCTACCACCTGGTGATCGAGGGCACGCTGGCCCTCACCGGCCAGAATTACATCACCGGCTACTGCGAGGAGCACGACGTGCTGCCGGGCTTCGTCGAGGGCTTCAAGCTCATCTCCCAGGACGAGCACCGCCACGTCGCCTACGGGACCTGGTTCCTGCAACAGAAGGCCAAGGACCCGGCGCTGGCGCGCCGCATCCAGGATCGCCTGGTCGAGCTCCTGCCCGTGGCCGCCGGCGTGTTCGTACCGCCCGGCATGCAGCTGGGCGACGACTACGAGATCCTCGGCTACACCTCGGACGAGGTCAACGCCTTCGCCTACCGGTCGCTGACGCGCCGCCTGAAGGTGATCGGGGTCGGGCTGCCGGCGGTCGAAGCCGCCTGAGCGCAGCGGCGGAGGGGCGGGGGTGCCGCCGGGGCTCAGCGCGAGATCGTGCTGTGCACCACCGGGACGCCGAAGCGCCGCTGAGCCTCCGCGACCAGCTCGTCCTCGCGGTAGGACCGCTCCTCGCCGGGATGGGTGAAGATCACGATCCGATCGGCCTCGTAGGTCGCCAGGGCGTCCTGAAGCGCTAGCAGCGGGTCGCTCTCGCCGGTGTCGCCGGCGGCGTCGACGCCCTCCTCCTCGAGGCGCTCGACGCTCTCCTCCTGGACCTCCTGGGCCCGGGCGATCGCCTCGTCGGAGTCCGACGCCCAGAAGCGCACGGGCGAGTCGTGCAGCGCCGGGGCCACCACCATGACCTCGGCCTCGCGGGCGTCGTCGCCCAGGGCGGCCCGCAGCAGGTCCGCGCTGACCGGCTCGGAGGTGAGCACCACGACCTTCATCGCCGGCGGCGTACCCGGGGCCGGATGGGCGAAAACGAGCCGCGGCGGCTCAGGCGGCGTTCAGGCTGGGATGCCCCTCGCCCGGCCAGGGGGCCAGTACCAGCAGCAGGCGCGCGTCGCTGCCAGCACGCACCGTGCGGTGCTCCCCGGGGGCGAAAACGGCCAGCGCTCCGCGCCCGGCCTGGACGACCTCGCCGTCGTGATCGATCTCGATCTCGCCGTCGACCACCAGCATCCAGGTCCGCTCGTGCACCTGGTGCTCCTGCAGGCTCTCGCCCTCGGGCAGCAGCAGCAGGATCGCCCGGCCCTCGTCGTCGGACTGGAGCACCTGGGGGTGGTGGGCCCGCACGTCCAGGGTCAGCAGGTCCCACTGTTGCACGGCGCGGTCCTCCTCGTCCGGGGCCGGGGTGGCGCGATCCTACCCCCGAGGGACGGGCACGGGCCGGCGGCGCCGGCGAGGAGGCCGTCGGGGGCGGCCGCCGGGTTTCGAGGCTGTGGGCCCCGAAGCGACGGTATAGACTCGGATCACTCCCGCGGACGCAGGGCCAAGATCGGTTCGAGGATCGCCCGTACGACGCCGTGCGGGTTTTCGCATCTGTGGGGGTAGATGGGAGTGCTGGTGCCGGCGCCGGACGATCGCGAGACAGATGAGAACCCAGAAGCCCATCGGCCGGGGGGCCAGCGCCGGGGGGCTGTTCCTCGCCCCCATGGTCGGCCTGGCCGCCGCGGGCTACGGGCTGGGCTCGCTGTTCGGGGCGGCGGTGGCCTTCGGCATCGTCGGTCTGTTCGCCGGGCTCATGGCGGGGTTCGCGCTTGTCCTGGCACGGTATAGAGACCTCTGATCCCTTGGGGGTGCTCCGCCACTTCGACCTGGTCGTCCTGGCCGTCGCGCTGCCGGTGTTTATCGTCGCCGGGCTACCGATGCTGGGCTACGCCGCCGCTGCGGGCGCCTGGCTCGCCCAGCGCGGCATCGCCCACCTGACCTCGCGGCGCGCGCTCGCGGCCACCAGCATCCGGGCCAGGCTGGGATGGACCGCGTCGAGCACGCTGGCGCGGGCCTGGCTGGTCGCGTTGGTGATCCTGCTGGTCGGCCTGCGCGACAACCACGCCGGCCTGGCGGCGGCGGTCCTGGTGGTGGCCCTTTTCACCGTCCACTTCGTGCTCGAGCTGGCCTTCCGCGGCCAGGCCGGCCCGGAGGCCCCGCGGTGAGCCTGCGGGCGAAGATCGCCCTGGGCGTCGGCGGCTGGATCGCCGCCGGCGCGCTGCTCTACGTGGCGTTCGGCAGCGCCGGCCGCAACAGCCAGTTCCAGCCCCAGAACGAGTTCAAGCTGGACCCGTGGATCCCGCTCAAGATCGGTCCGATCGACATGAGCATCACCAAGGCGGTGCTGTACCTGCTGCTGACCTCCGCCCTCACCGTGATCACGATGGTCTGGATCGCCAACCGGATGGCCGCCCGCCCCAACCGGGTGCAGACCGCGGTCGAGGCGATCTACTCGCTGATGCGCGACAACATCACCCAGAGCAACATGCAGCGCGACATGGCGGCCCGGTGGTTCACCTTCGTCGGCGCGCTGTTCCTGTTCATCTGGTTCTCCAACCTGCTCGGCTACCTGCCGCTCCCGACCAACTCCGAGGAGACGGTCAACGTCTTCGGGCTCGAACTGCCCACGTTCGCGATCTACGCGGCCACCGCAAACCTCTCGATCCCGCTCACGCTCACGCTGGTGGTCTGGTTCTCGTACCACGTGGAGGGGATCAGGGCCAAGGGGTTCAGGACCTACTTCCGCGAGTTCGTCCCCGCCGGCACGCCGAAGGTGATGAAGCCGCTGCTGTTCGTCATCGAGCTCATTTCCCACTTCGTGCGGATCATCTCCCTGTCGGTGCGGCTCTTCGCCAACCTGCTGGCCGGCCACCTGCTGATCCTGTTCATGGGCGGCGGGATGGTCGTGCTGCTCGGGCTGGCGGCGATCGGGGTGTTCACCCTCCCGGTGGCGATCGCGTTCTATGTCTTCGAGGTGGTTTTGATCGCCACCCTTCAGGCCTTCATCTTCGCGACCCTGACCGCGATCTACCTCGGAAGCGCGACCGAGGCGGGCCATTGATGACTTCCATCCCACTCAACCAAGGAGGACCTCCATGGATCTCTCGTTCATGACCGACGTGGTGACGTTCGCCCAGGGGGGCGGCGGCAAGAGCATGGCGGCCATCGCGCTCGGCGTGGGTGCGGGTCTGGGCACGATCGGCCCGGGCGTGGGCGTCGGCTACATCTTCGGGAAGGTGATCGAGTCGGTCACCCGCCAGCCGGAGATGCGCGACGAGATCACCAGCATCCAGTGGCTGGGCTTCGCGCTCACCGAGGCGATCGTCTTCTACGCCTTCATCTTCGGGCTGATCGCCTTCTTCCTCGGCGGCAGCGGCTGATGGCCGCCGGCCCCGCCCTCTCGACGCTGTTCGTCCTGGCCGCCGGCGGCGGCCAGGGCGGCAGCGGGAACTTCCTGGTCAGCCCCAGCCTGGGGCTGATGCTCTGGACGCTGCTGGCCTTCGTGGGCGCGGTGCTCCTCCTGCGTCGCTACGCCTTCCCGCGCATCCAGGATGCGCTGGATCGCCGTCAGCGGGCGATCGAGGACTCGATCGACGCCGCCGAGCGCACCCGCCGCGACGCGGACGAGCTGCTCGCCGAGTACCGCGAGCGTCTGCGCGAAGCCCGGGGCCAGGCGGAGGAGATCGTGGCCCGCGCGCGCAAGGCGGCCGAGAACGCCGAGCGGGAGGGCCAGGAGGCGGGTCGGGCTCGCCGGGAGGAGCTCATGGAGCAGACCCGCCGGGACATCGAGGCCGAGACGCGGCGGGCCATACAGGAAATCCGCAAGGAGGTGGCCGACATGACCGTGCTGGCCACCGAGAAGCTGACCCGCAAGTCGCTGACCGAGGACGACCAGCGCCAACTAGTCGACGAGACCCTGAGCGAGCTCGACTTCTCGACGCTGGCCGGCGACGGCGACGGGCGGGCCGGCGAGGGCGATGGCCGGGAGGGATAGGTGGAGGAGATCGCCGAGGTCTACTCGCGGGCTCTGTTCGAGGTCGCCAGGGAGCAGGACAAGCTCGACAAGGTGCATGAGCAGGTCGGCGAGTTCGCCGACGCCGTGTCCGAGCAGCGCGACCTGCAGGTGTTCTTCTTCTCCCCCTACTTCTCGATCGAGGAGAAGAAGGAGGGGCTCGACAAGGCCGTCCAGGGGGCCGACGAGGTCGTCCTCAACACGCTGCACCTGCTGCTCGAGAAGCACCGGATGCCGGCCCTGTTCCGCATCCGGGACCAGCTGGACAAGCTCTGGGAGGAGGAGAACCGGCTGCTGGCGGTGGACGTGATCAGCGCCATCGAGCTCGACGACCGGACGGTGAAGCGGGTCCGGGACGCCATCGCCGAGCAGACCGACCGGCGAATCCAACTGAAAACCCATGTCGATCCCGACATCCTGGGGGGAATCGTCCTGCGGGTGGGTAACTCGATCCTCGACGCCTCGATCCGCAACCGACTCGAGCAACTACGAAGGCAGGTGGCGAGGGCCGCCTAGCCATCCGGGAGGACGCGACCGCACATGCAGATCAAGCCCGACGAGATCACGTCCATCCTCAAGAGCCGCATCGAGGGGCTGGACGAGGACGGCGCCGACCTGGCCGAGGTGGGCACCGTCCTGTCGGTGGCCGACGGCATCGCCCGCGTCCACGGCCTGGAGAACTGCCAGGCACTGGAGATGCTCGAGCTGCCCCACGACGTGACCGGGCTGGCCCTGGGCCTGGAGTCCGACAACGTCGGTGCGGTGCTGTTCGGCCCCTGGGACCAGGTCGTGGAGGGCGACACCGCCAAGCGCACCGGCAACCTGCTGGAGATCCCGGTGGGCGAGGCACTGCTGGGACGGATCGTCGATCCGCTGGGCAAGCCTCTCGACGGCAAGGGGGACGTCGAGCTGTCCGAGACCCGCCCGGCGGAGTTCAAGGCGCCGGGCGTGGTCCAGCGCCAGCCGGTGGAGGAACCCATGCTGACGGGGCTGAAGGCGATCGACTCGATGATCCCCATCGGCCGGGGGCAGCGCGAGCTAATCATCGGCGACCGCCAGACCGGAAAGTCGGCCATTGCCATCGACACCATCATCAACAACAAGGACAAGGACCTGGTCTGCGTGTACGTGGCGATCGGCCAGCGGATGTCCACCGTGGTGCAGCTGGCCGACGTCCTGGCCGACAACGGCGCCCTCGAGCACACGATCATCGTGGCCGCCCCCGCCGACGAGGCCGCTCCGATCAAGTACATGGCCCCGTACGCGGGGTGCGCGATGGCCGAGTACTTCCTCTACGACGGCAAGGCGGCGCTCTGCGTCTACGACGACCTGACCAAGCACGCCTACGCGTACCGGCAGATGTCGCTGCTGCTGCGCCGCCCGCCCGGGCGCGAGGCCTATCCGGGCGACGTCTTCTACCTGCACTCGCGCCTGCTGGAGCGCGCCTGCAAGCTGTCGGACGAGTTCGGCGGCGGCTCGCTCACCGCCCTGCCGATCGTCGAGACCCAGGCGGGCGACGTGTCGGCCTACATCCCCACCAACGTCATCTCGATCACCGACGGCCAGATCTTCCTCGAGCCGGGGTTGTTCTACTCGGGGGTGCGCCCGGCCATCAACGTCGGGATTTCGGTGTCACGCGTGGGGGGCAGCGCCCAGCTCACACCGATGAAGAAGGTGGCGGGGCGACTGCGCCTCGACCTGTCGCAGTACCGGGAGCTGGAGGCATTCGCGCAGTTCGGGTCGGAGCTGGACCCCGACACCCAGAAGACCCTGGCCCGGGGCGAGCGCCTGGTGGCCACGCTGAACCAGAGCGAGCGCAGCCCGCTCCCCGCCGAGGACCAGGTGGTGCAGATCTACGCCGCGACCAATGGCTACCTCGACCGCATCGTGGTCGACAAGGTCAACGAGTTCCTCGACGGCCTCACCCAGCGCGTCCGCTCCGAGCAGGAGGACCTGCTGGGCACGATCGCCGACGGCAACTGGGACGACAGCACGGTGGAGGCGGTCGAGCAGGTCGTGTCCGAGTTCGCCGAGGATTTCGGCTACGACCTCGACGAGGAGGGCGAGCCGCTCGAGGAGGGCGAGTCCGACGACGACGGCGACCGCGACGAGGGCCAGGAGGACCAGCCCCGGGGCGAGGACCAGGAGGACGGCGAGGACGAGGAGCAGGGCGACGGCGAGGACGAGGACGAGGAGGACGAGGAGTCCTCCTCGAAGGAGCAGGAGGAGCAGGAGACCGCGGAAGCCCGCTAGCCCCCGCAAGCCGCCATGTCGACCCAGCAAGACGTCCAGGAGCGCATCTCGAGCGTCAAGAACATCGAGAAGATCACCCGTGCCATGCAGATGGTGGCGGCGGCGCGGCTGCGCCGGGCCGAGCAGCGCATCGAGGCGCTGCGCCCGTACGCGGACGCCATCCGCAAGATGACCCGCCAGGCGGCGGAGGCGGCGGAGAACATCCCCAACGTCCCCATCCTGTACGAGCACGACCAGGAGAACGACATCGCGCTCCTGCTGGTCACCGGCGATCGCGGGCTGGCCGGCTCGTTCAACTCGCAGATCATCCGCGCCGGCATGGCCGCCAGCCGGGAGCACGAACGCGAGGGCAAGTCGATCTCCTACTACGCCTCGGGCCGGCGCGGCGTGTCCTCGTTGGAGTTCCGGGGCAAGGAGGTGGCCGGCGGGTACATCGGGTTCACCGATCGCCCGTCATACGACGACGCCCGCAAGATCGCCCAGGACCTCATGGCGGCGTACGTCGACGAGAAGGTGGACGGCGTCGAGATCTTCTACAACGGCTACGTCTCGCCCATGACCCAGGTCGTGAGGCGCGAGACCCTGCTGCCGCTCGAGCAGGCCTCGATCCTCGAGGACGAGGACTCCGACGAGGACGAGGACGGGGGAGAGGGACAGGACGGCGACGAGGAGCGTTCCGAGCAGCCCGAGTCCGATCACCGGGCGCTGGTCGAGTACGAACCCGACCCCGAGGAGATCCTCAAGCGGCTGGTCCCGGACTACGTCGAGGTGTCGGTGTACCGCGCGCTGCTGGAGTCCACGGCCTCCGAGCACGGGGCCCGGATGACCGCCATGCGCCAGGCGACCGACAACGCCAAGGAGATGATCGACGATCTCACGCTGGAGGCGAACCGCGCCCGCCAGGCCGAGATCACCCAGGAGATCATGGAAGTCGTCGCCGGCGCCGAGGCGCTCAGGTAGCTATCAGAGACTGGAGAGGCTTTGACCGACAAGCGGGCAGAGGAGAAGCAGGAGCAAGAGGAGAGGGAGGACGGCGGCCAGAAGGAGGAGCGCAGCGAGGGCCGCCAGCAGGACGAGAAGCAGTCCAGCAACGACAAGCAGGACGAGAAGAAGTCCAGCCAGGACAAGCAGGACGAGAAGGAGTCGGGCGACGACGAGCAGGGCGAGGAGCAGCCCGACGACGAGAAGCAGGAGCGCATCGAGGAGCTGCGCGAGGAGCTGGCCGAGCTGGAGGGCGAGGAGGAGCCCAGCGAGGACGGCCGGCGCGGCGATGGCAAGCGCAACGTCGGGCGCCTGGAGGAGATCCAGGGCGTCGTGATCGAGGCCGTCTTCCCGGACGAGCTTCCCGAGATCAACCACGCCATCACGCTGGAGCGGCCGGACACCGGGGAGACGGCCGAGGGCATCTCTTCGGGCATCCAGACCGGCCAGCTGGTCTGCGAGGTCCAGCAGCATCTGGGCGACGATCGCGTGCTGGCGGTGGCCATGGACAGCACCGACGGGCTCACGCGGGGGGCGGAGGTGGTCGACACGGGAGGCCCGATCACGGTGCCGGTCGGCGACGCGACCCTGGGCCGGATCTTCAACCTGCTGGGCGAGACGATCGACGAGGGCGATCCGGTCGAGACCGAAGAGCGCTGGCCGATCCACCGCGGGGCGCCCGACGTCGAGGACCTGACCCCGACCGACGAGATGCTGGAGACCGGCCTCAAGGTGATCGACCTGCTGGCTCCCTACGCCAAGGGCGGCAAGGTGGGCCTGTTCGGCGGCGCCGGGGTGGGCAAGACCGTCCTCATCCAGGAGCTGATCCGCAACATCGCCGAGGAGCATGAGGGCCTGTCGGCGTTCTGCGGGGTGGGAGAGCGCTCGCGGGAGGGCAACGACCTCTGGCTGGAGATGAAGGAGTCCGGGGTGATCGACAAGACCATCCTGGTCTTCGGCCAGATGAACGAGCCGCCCGGCGCCCGCATGCGGGTCGGACTCTCGGGCCTGACCATGGCGGAGTACTTCCGGGAGAACGGCGGCCAGGACGTCCTGCTGTTCATCGACAACATCTTTCGGTTCGTGCAGGCGGGTTCAGAGGTGTCGGCGCTGCTTGGCCGCATGCCCTCGCAGGTGGGCTACCAGCCCACGCTGGAGACCGAGATGGGCCAGCTCCAGGAGCGCATCACCTCGACCCGGGAGGGGTCGGTCACCAGCGTGCAGGCGATCTACGTGCCCGCCGACGACCTGACGGATCCCGCGCCGGCGTCGGTGTTCGCCCACCTCAACGCCACGACCGTGCTCTCGCGCTCGATCTCGGAGAAGGGCATCTATCCCGCCGTGGACCCGCTCGACTCCACCTCCACGATCCTCAAGTCGGAGATCGTCGGCGAGGAGCACTTCGAGGTGGCCAACGAGGTCAAGGAGATCCTCCAGCGCTACAAGGAGCTCCAGGACATCATCGCCATCCTGGGCATCGACGAGCTCTCGGATGAGGACAAGCTGCTGGTCCAGCGGGCCCGCAAGATCGAGCGGTTCCTCTCACAGCCGTTCTTCGTAGCCGAGCAGTTCACCGGGACCTCGGGCGAGTACGTGCCGATCGCCGAGACGATTCGGGGGTTCAAGGAGATCATCGAGGGCAGGCACGACGACGTTCCCGAGCGCGCGTTCCTGCTGAAGGGGACGATCGACCAGGTGGTCGCCGAGGCCGGCGGCGACGAGGAGAAGGACGAGGACGAGGAGAAGGAGGAGGACGGCAAGGACGAGGACGAGGACGAGGAGTCCACCCGCTCTGAGGGCGAACGCGACCAGGACGGGGACGACGACGGGCAGGACCAGGACGACGAAGAGTCCGACGACGACAAGGAGTCCGGCGACGACGAAGAGTCCGACGACGACGAAGAGTCCGACGACGACGACGACGAGGACGACGACGACGACGAGGACGACCTCAATTACCGGCGCCAGAATTGCCACCAGCGTTTTGCCGGAAGCCCGACGAGGAGGCAGCCGCGCTTTTTGGGATCGAAGCC
>Ga0126309_10000770_pt1 | contig 10763 bp, 11 predicted proteins | sample Plot56_FD_92541 | JGI IMG/M metagenome (GOLD analysis project Ga0126309, IMG submission 92541) | Serpentine soil microbial communities from UC McLaughlin Reserve, CA, USA - Plot56 | ecosystem: Environmental > Terrestrial > Soil > Grasslands | place: USA: UC McLaughlin Reserve, Lake County...
AGCAGGCTCTTCTATGGCCCCGATCTCGACCTCTACCCCCATTTCGGCGGCGACGAGCTCTATCTCGTCGGTCGAGAGCGTCTGCGTCACGGTCTTCATCTCGCCTAATGAGAAGAGGACCTTGACGACCTGAGCCGGCGCGACACCGAGAGCATCCGCCAGATCCTTCACCGTCGCCCCCGGCTCGATCCGCACGGCGGTCTTGTTAGCAGTCTCCCCGACAGGCTCTTCGACGGGAGCAGCCTTAGGCTCCTCCCTCGCCGCCGCAGGAGTGGCGGCCGTGCGAGAAGCCCCACGGTTAGTCGCGCTAGCATCGATCACGACCCGGCGCCGCTTGCGCCCACTCCTTCGGGCCTCTGTCACCGGCTCCTGCTGCTCGACGGGAGCCCTCGGAGTAGAGACCGCCGAGGCTTCGGGTCGCCCGTTCTGCGCATCCTCGACGGTAGCTCCCGCCGGCTCGGTCGGTGTAGCCTCGGCATTCGGCTGGCCGTTCTGGCCGTCGCCGAAAACCCGTTCGTAGACGGGGTCCTCTATTGTGGCGGAGTGATGGTTTACCTCTACCCCCGCCTCCCTAAGACGCTTTATAACTTCCTTACTATCCAGCGATTTCTCGCGAGCTATCTCGTATACGCGCTTGCTCATCTAACCCCCTAAGAGCCCTCTTGCGAGCCTTCTATCAAGCCTTCGAACTCTGCGGCCTGGGCCTGGTGCGACGGGATGCCGCAGAAAAGGGAGCCCGGCAGGGCGGTGTTCGGGCACCTCCGGCCGTTCGCGAGCACCGCTCGGCAACGATTCATCGCCGAGTCCTCCTCGAGCTCCCAGTCCTCTTCCAGTTCGTCCTCGTACTCGGTAGCCTGGCTTTCAGGCTTTATGTCTATCTTCCAGTCGGTAAGCTTTACGGCCAGCCGAGCGTTCTGGCCCTCTCGGCCGATAGCCAGCGAGAGCTGGTCGTCAGGCACGATGACCTCAGCCTGCTGCTCGTCGTCGTCCAGGTAGACCTCCCTGACGCGTGCAGGGCTAAGCGCCTTGGCGATAAAGCGTGCCGGGTCCGGGTCCCACTGGATAATGTCTATCTTCTCGTTGCGAAGCTCGGAGACGACAGCCCGCACGCGGCTGCCGCGTGGTCCAACGCAGGCACCAACCGGGTCTATCCCGGACTCGTTCGACCACACCGCGACCTTTGAGCGTAGTCCTGCCTCACGGGCGACGGCCTTTATCTCCACGAGCCCGTCATAGATCTCCGGAACCTCCAACTCAAAGAGGCCCCGAAGCAGGCCTTCGTGCCGCCGGCTCACAGTGAGGCCCGGACCCCTGCCCGGTTCCCGAATCTCCAGCAAGTGCACCTTTATCCTCTGCCCGTTCTCGTAACGTTCGTTGGGGACCTGTTCGCTCGCCGGCAACAGAGCCTCGACCCTTCCCAAGTCCACGAGCGTCATCCTCCTGTGTGATTGCTGGACGATGCCGGTCACGATGTCGCCCATGCGTCCCCCGTACTCCTCGAGGAGTTGCTCGTTGTGCACCTCGTTGAGGCGCTGGTAGAAGGTCTGGCGCATCACCTGGGCAGCGATGCGGGTGAAGTCATGAGGCGTTATGTCCTCACCATCCTTCATAACCCGAAGGTCGCCGGTCTCCCGGTCCAGGACCACCTCGGCCCCCTCTTCAGCTCCTTCCCGGCCCTCGTAAGCAGCGAGCAGGGATTCTTCGAGCACGCCCTTCACCGTCTCGAAGGGGATGCCCTTGTCCACCTCGATTTCGTGCAAAGCTGATAACAATGCAGTATTCATCTCGTTATATGTCCTCCTTGAGGTTCGCCTTTGAGACGGAGCCGAACGGCAGCTCCACCTCCGCTCCCCCCTCTGGGAGTTTTAGTACAAAACCCGTCTCGTCCGCCCGCTCGATGGTTCCGGTGAAGTTTCGCCGCCCGTCGTGGGGACCGCCTACCACCGGCTCGGCGGTACGCACTTTGGCCTCGTGCCCGACGAAGCGGGAGAAGTGAGCGGGTTTCGTCAAGGGGCGATCTATTCCTGGGGAAGAGACCTCGACGAGACCATGGTACCCCTCATTGTCCAACAGCGGGGAGACTCTGGAAATCACATCTGAACAGAACTCGTGGTCTACAGGGCCGTCAACCCGATCCACGAACAGCGTCAGAAGAGGCCCGCCGGAGAAGCGGGCCTCGACGAGCTCCGCCCCCTCCGGGAGGGCGTTCTCTACAACTTCCGCCAGTCTTTCTAGTCTTGCCGTTTGCCGCTCTCCCTGTTTCGAGACGTTAAAAAAGCAACGGGCCCCGTGGACCCCTTGCTTCATACAGCGAACTAATTATACCGCAGAGTATGTAGGTTACAAGGAAGCTGCGTATGCCCTATCGCCCGCCGAACCAATCTTCGCGAATGTGAGGTGCAACCGACCCCTCACACATTGCAAACCTAGGCTATTTGACACATATGCATTCGAGGGAACAAGGAATCCTGGAGAGAAGAAAAAGTTATTTAAATGCCCCTTACGTAGTGGTTTTGCAATTAATAAGAGGGCTGAGACTATTGGTCTCGGCCCTCTTATTAATCCTCCGACCTCTATAAGGATTCGGTCTCGCCGCTACTTCCAACCGTCTCTCTGTATCTCCTCGAAGAGTGCGTCGAAGATCTCGTCGCGGTGCACTTTGCGCAAGGGGCGTCCCTTGGCGAAGATCACACCATCGTCCTTGCCGCCGGCGACGCCGTAGTCGGCATCCCGGGCCTCCCCCGGACCGTTGACTACGCAGCCCATCACGGCGACGGTGAAATGGTCCTCGTAGTGCTTGAGATTCTCCTCGACCAGGGCGGCCATCCCGATCACGTCGAAGCCCAACGTGCGGGCGCAGCTCGGGCAAGCGATGACGTTCGGGCCGCGGTGGCGCAGGTTCAAAGCCGAAAGTATCTGGTATGCCACCGGTATCTCCTCGACCGGGTCTTCGGCGAGCGAGATGCGGATCGTATCTCCGATGCCGTAGGGGAGGAGCTGGCCTAGAGCTGCGGCGCTCTTGATCGCGCCGGGGAGCCTGGTGCCGGCCTCCGTAACACCGAGGTGCAGCGGGGCGTTGGAGTGGCGCCTAAACTCCTTGTTCGCCTGGACCATCTCGGGGACATGGCTCGCCTTCAGGGAGACCTTGAAGTTCGTGAAGCCCATCTCCTCGGCGACTTCGACCTTCTGTAGCGCGCTCGCGACGAGCGCCTCGGCTTTCCGTAGATCCCTATACTGCTTCTCGACAGAGCCAGAGTTGACGCCTATCCTCATCGCCACGCCAGTCTCTACGCACTTCTCTATGACGGCCCTGTAGCGGCCGTCGCCACCGATGTTGCCAGGGTTGACACGGACGCAGGCTGCACCCGCGTCAGCGGCGCCGAGAGCCATCCGGTAGTCGAAGTGGACGTCGGCGATCAGGGGCACCGGAGAGCGCCAGAGAACCTCTTTGAAGCCCTTCAATGCCTTGGAGCCGTTAACGGAAACGCGTACGAGGTCGGCGCCGGCGGCGTTGAGCTCGTAGACCTGTCGGACGGTAGCCTCTACATCGCTGGTATTGGTGTTGGTCATGGACTGAACGGCCACCTGGGCGCCGCCTCCGATGGGCACACCGCCGACGACTATCTGACGGCTGGTGATCGGGCGTTCTTGCACCGCTGCCTCTGTCATACCACTCCCGTACTCTTTTAGGGGTCTGTTTCGGGGATAAACGGTTGTCCAGCGAGGATTTTACTAAGGTCCGCATACGTTGCGAACACGAAGAGCACGAGAATCAACGCGAGACCGAAAGCGGCCACCTTGTTTACCGTCTCCGCCCTTACCGGCCTCCCCAGAATCTTCTCCGCCGCGATAAAGAACAGGTGGCCCCCGTCGAGGGGCAGAATGGGGAGCAAATTGAAGACGGCGAGGTTTATGCTGATCAAGGCCAGAAGCCGCGCGAAGCTCTGCCCACCCTCGGAGGCTATATCGCTCGAAACCCCGACTACGCCTATCGGACTGGAGACGGAGTCGTAGAAGCTGACCCCGCCGGTCGCAAGCTCACCTAGAAACCATCCGAAGAGCCCGATTATTCGGGCGGTATCCACTATCCCCGTCCAGAGAGCCTCCAGAGGCCCGTAGCTTGTGTAGACGATGACTGGCCGCACGCCAACTATCGCCCTGTCTGGGTTCTCGGGATCGGCGACGAGCTCACCGGAGAACTCTTTTCGCTCCCCATCGCGCTCGGCAGCGATCGTTACCTCGTCCCCCGGGTTTCGCCCTTCGAGGGCCTCCTGGAACTGCTGCCAGGTCCCTACATCATCTCCGTCGACCGTGACAACGCTGTCCCCCGCCTGCAATCCGGACTCGGCGGCCATCGATCCAGGGATTACCTCTTCGATCTCCGTGGTGGCGTCCGTCGGTACGCCGACCAGGTAGACGGCGGCCAGGATTAGGACGGCCGCCAAGAGGTTGCCCAACGGTCCGGCGAGGATGATCGCGGCCCGCCGCCAGGGGGGCTTGGCGAGGTACTTATCCGGCCCATGCTCGCCCGCGGACCTCTGCACGCTCCCAACATCCTCCATACCGGCCATCTTGGCAAACCCACCCAGTAGTATTACCCGAAACGAGTAGATGGTCTTGCCGACCTTCCTCTTGAAAAGCGCCGGGCCGAAGCCGACCGCAAACTCTGTGACCCTGACGCCGACGGCTTTGGCTGCGAGCATGTGGCCGGCCTCGTGGATCACGATCAGGGCTATCAGCCCAAGGAGCGCGACGAGTATCGTCATCGCGCCGCTCCTACGACCTTCTCTGCTCTCTCCCGGCTCCAGCGGTCCGCATGTACTACCGCTTCTATGCTCTTCATCTCGCCGATCTCCGGCACGGTCTCGAGGACCTCCTCTATAACTTCCGCTATCCGCAGAAATTCTATCCGGCGGTCAAGGAACGCCCCCACGGCGACCTCGTTGGCTGCGTTGAGCGCCACGGGGTAGACCCCGCCGGCTCTACCGGCCTCTATGGCGAGCGGCAGGCAACGGAAAACCTCGTTTCTGGGCTTCTCGAACGTCCAAAAGGCGTCCCCGAAGCCTACCTGCTTCGCGCCCACATCTACCCTCTCAGGGTAGAGGATGCCGTAGGAGATCGGGAGGCGCATGTCCGGTAGGGCGGCGTGCAGTATCGACGACCCGTCCTCCAAGGTGACCCCCCCGTGCACGACGGACTGCCGGTGTACGGCAATCCTTATCTGGTCGTAAGTTACTCCGAAGAGGTGGTGGGCCTCGATAGCCTCGAGGCCCTTGTTCATCATTGTGGCGGAGTCTACCGTGATCTTGGGCCCCATCCGCCACGTCGGATGCTTCAAAGCATCCTCCGGCCCTACCTCCCGCAGCTCTCCTTCGGCATGGCTAAAGAAAGGTCCCCCCGAAGCGGTCAGTAGTATCTCGCGCACCTCCCCCGCCGCCCGCCCCTCCAGACACTGAAAGATGGCCGAGTGCTCTGAGTCCACAGGTATTATGCGGCTCCCGGCTCCGCTGGCCCCGACCGTAGTACTTTTGGCGAGCCCCATAACCCAGTCGCCGCCGGCGACGAGCGATTCTTTGTTGGCTAAGGCGACCGTGTTGCCGCTCTTCAGGGCTCTTACGGTGGAGGAGAGGCCAGCGAAGCCGACGATCCCGTTGAGGACGACGTCGGCGGGGGCTGAGGCAAGCGTGGCGGCGGCGCCGGGGCCGGTGACCTTCTCTCCTTCAATGACGCCAAGTGTAACGGCATCGCTGCTTTCGAGGGCTATGTAGGTGGGCTTAAACTCTTCGGCTTGCTCTTTGAGCTTCTTCGCGTTTCCCCCGGCGGAGAGGCCTACTATCTCGAAGCGCTCCCTGTGTGAGCGGACGACGTCGAGAGCCTGGAGCCCGATGCTGCCGGTGGAGCCAAGGATAGTAAGGCGACGTCTCACGCGGCGGAGAGGACGTAGAGATAGTACACGGCGGGAGCGGTAAACAGCAGGCTATCTACGCGGTCCAAGATGCCACCGTGGCCGGGGAGGGCGCGTCCGAGGTCTTTAAGTTCCAGAAGGCGTTTGAGGATCGATTCGAAGAGGTCCCCGGCCTGGCTGAGAAGGGAGATCACCGCTCCCCACAGGACGGCCTCCTCGACACCAAAGCCCAGAAGCGTGTGCGTGAAGTAGCCGACGACGGCCACCGTCACCAGGAGTCCCCCGAAGCCGCCCTCGACCGTCTTCTTGGGGCTCAAGGTCGGGAAGAGCGCGTGGCGACCGAAAAACCGTCCAGCAAAGTAGGCGCCAGAATCGGAGATCCAGGGTCCCACCACGGCAACTAGGACGAGATACCTGCCGTCGGGTTCGAGGTCCTGCATCAAGCCCAGGTGTGCTAAGGGCGCGCCAACCCATAGCGCCATCAGGAGAAGGGCCAGGAGGGCCCTCAGGGTGCGGGCCTCTGGATAGCCGGAGAGCCAGAGCAGTGACCACGGCAGGCTCAAGAATACCCCGGCTAGGGCGCCGCTCGTGCCATAGGAAAGTGAGAGCAGGAGCGGGAGTGCCCCAGCTCCGAAGGCCGCCACAAACGGCAGTTTGTCCAGGGCGCGGGACAGCTCCTGGGCGGCGCGGGCGATCACAATGAGGAGTACGGCGGCGACGACCACCCAGTTACCGTACATGATAGCAGCGAGTATTATCGGCGCCAGGATCAAGGCGGTGACGAAGCGCCACCGGAGCACAGCCTGAGGGCTCCTAAATCCCGCCGCGGCGCCGGCTGCGGCCCGCGAAGGAAGCGATGGCCCGGCGGAACTCCTCTGGGGAGAAATCCGGCCAGAGAGTGTCCGTTACGTAGAACTCGGCGTAGGCAATCTGCCAGAGGAGAAAGTTCGAGACCCTCAACTCCCCGCTGGTACGGATGACGAGGTCCACCTCCGGTGCCTCTGGGGCGTAGAGGTAGGAGGCAAAGGTGGCCTCGTCGACCTCTTCCGGCTCTACGCCACTCTCCATCATGCGTCGGGCGGCGTCCACGATCTCCGCCCTGCCGCCGTAGTTGAGCGCGACGTAGACTTGGAGCCTGTCATTATCCCTGGTGAGCCCTTCTGCCTCCTCGATAGCCGCCTGCACATCTTCGGGCAAGTGCCCCCGGCGCCCGAGGAAACGCAGCTGCGCGCCACGCTCGTTTAGCTCCGGAACCTTGTCTTTCGCCGCCTCCAGAAACAAGGCCATAAGCGAGTCTACCTCGGCCTCGGGGCGTTCCCAGTTCTCGGTCGAGAAAGCGTAAAGGGTGAGAGCCTCTACGCCTAGCTCTCCAGCGGTCTCGAGCAGTGGGGTGAGAACCGCCACCCCCGCTCGGTGACCGGCGACCCGGGGTAGCCAACGGGCCTTCGCCCAGCGGCCGTTGCCGTCCATAATGATGGCGACGTGCCGAGGCGTGTTCTCCCGGTCTACGGGGGTTAGTACGCGACGTTCAGCGGGTTCGCTAAGCCGCACGGGCAACTTTTTATGGGCGGGGTTCAGCAGGGCTTCATACCTCGAGGAGCTCGGCTTCCTTGTCTGCCAAGGCAGTGTCGACGCGTTTGGCGTACTGGTTGGTCATCTGCTGAAGCTCGACCTCCGCCCGGTGCTCTTCGTCCTCGGAGATCTCACCCATCTTCACCAGCTCGTGGAGGTCGCGCATCTCGTCACGCCGGACGTTCCTGATCGAAACGCGGCCCTCCTCGGCGTACTGGCGAGCGAGCCGTATCAGTTGCTTCCTGCGCTCCTCGGTAAGCTCGGGGATGGGAAGCCTTAAGATCTTGCCGTCGTTCTGGGGGTTTAGCCCGATGTCGGCCTGCTCTATGGCCCGCTCGATGGCCTTTATGGTCCCAGGATCGAAGGGCGTAACCGTAAGCAGCCTGGACTCGGGGGCGTTCACGTTTGCTACGCTTCGTAGGGGCATTGTCGAGCCGTACGCTGCGACCTCGATGCGGTCCAGGATGGCCGGGTTCGCCCTCCCCGTGCGGATGGTCGAGAACTCTCGCCGGACCGAATCTAGAGCACCCTGCATCCGGCGCTCGGCCGCCGTCAGATCTACGATTTCAGACATACTCTTCTCCTCCGCCCGTGGCTTGGCCCACAGTGTGTTTCAGGCACCGTCCCCCGGAATCCAGACCAGGGAACCTACCCGTTCGCCCCTCAGTATCCCGCGTAGGTTACCGCGTTTCAGTATATCGAAAACGATGATCGGCAGACGCTCCCCACTGCAGAGCGTGGCAGCCGTGTGGTCCATCACAGCGAGGTTCTTCGAGAGGAGGTCCATGTACGTGAGGCGTTCTATCTTTACCGCGTCCGGGTTCGTTTTCGGGTCCTTGTTGTAGACCCCGTCCACCCGGTTTTTTGCCATGAGTAGGGCGTCAGCCCCGATCTCTAGCGCTCGCAAGGCCGCGCCCGTGTCAGTGGTGAAGAACGGGTTACCGGTGCCGGAGGCGAAGATAACGACCCGCCCCTTCTCCAGGTGCCGCATGGCGCGCCGCCTTATATAGGGCTCGGCTACCTCCTGCATCTCGATGGCCGACTGTACCCGGGTACCGATCCCACGCCCCTCCAGCGCCGCCTGCAGAGCTAGGGAGTTTATGACGGTCCCGAGCATCGCCATGTAATCAGCCGTCGCGCTCTCTATACCGAGAACGTCAGCCACCTGCGAACCGCGAAAGATGTTCCCGCCGCCAACCACGATCGCCAACTCCGCGCCCGCCGAGACCGCCTCAACGACCTGGTTGGCCGTGGCGTCCAGGCTTTCAGGGTCGATACCGTATCCCCCGTCTCCCGCCAAGCTCTCTCCCGAGAGCTTGAGGACGACGCGCTTTACGGGTCCTAAAGCCGACTCCGGCTCCACGGGTGCTGCTCTCTCTCCCCCTGCCGGGGCGGGCTCCTCCACGCTCTCGTCCCGGCAGTCCTAGAGCTCGTAGCGGACGAAGCGGCGGACGACAACGTTCTCGCCGACCCTCTGAATCGTGGCCTGCAAAAGGTCGCCGACAGACTTCTCCGGCTCCTTGACGTAGTCCTGGGTGAGGAGGGTCCGCTCCTTAGCGAACTTGTTCACCCTACCCTCGACGATCTTCTCCTGGATGTGATCGGGCTTGCCCGAGTCGGCGGCCTGCTTGCGGGCTATAGAACGCTCCTCCTCTATGGCCTCCTGTGGAATGTCCTCCGGCGAGACGGCTAAGGGGTTCATCGACGCGACGTGCAGCGCTACGTTGCGAGCGAACTCCTTGAACTCCGGCGTACGCGCAACGAAGTCTGTCTCGCAGTTCACCTCCACGAGGACACCGACGCGCCCGTTGAAGTGGACGTAAGCCTCGATCAGGCCCTCATGCGTCTCCCTGCTGCTCTTCTTCGCCGCAATTGCCTGCCCACGCTCTCTGAGGACGCGACGGGCGCCCTCTATGTCGCCATCGGACTCCTCCAGAGCCCTCTTTACGTCCATCATCCCAGCGGCCGTCTCCTCGCGGAGCTGCTTTATCTTCTCGATGGTGTTAGCCAAAGCTCCTACTTCTCCCTTACTCATCGTTCCCTGCAGCCTCATCACCCACCGCTTCCTGATTGGCAGAGGGCTCCTCCAACTCCCCGGAGGCTTCGGCCTCTTCCGATCCACCGTGTTCGGGCGCCGCCTGGCTGGAGGGGGCCACACCGGACTCGGGTTCACCATCGCCCAGCTCACCCGGGAGGGTCTCACCGCCCCCGGGCACCCCCGCGGTATCGCCAACCGATGCCCTTCCCGCTTCGGGTACGTCCGGCTCGTCAGCAGTGCTTGCGCCCGCAACGGGATCGCCTGGGCCACTGACCTGCTCGCGTGCCTCTTCTTGCCGGTCCTCCGTGCCCCGATAACTCGTGGTCGGGTCTTCTTCCGGGGAGATCTCACCGGCCGACTCGACGGGGTCCGCGAGGCCCGACGTATTGTTCTCCGAAACGCCGCCTTCTCTGGCCGCCTCGGAGAGGTCTTCGGTAGCCGCCCCTTGGGTGATAAGTGCCTCCTCGACCGCCGGGGGTACAGGGCGTTCTGCCACGGGGCCAACCTCTTCACCCCGGCCCTCCAAGATCGAATCGGCTAGCAGATGGCTGATGAGGTTGATCGAGCGTATCGCGTCGTCGTTACCCGGGATGACATAGTCGACCACGTCCGGGTCACAGTTGGTGTCGGTCAGGGCCACCACAGGTATCTTGAGGCGGTTCGCCTCTTTGACCAGGAGCTCCTCACGCTTCGGGTCGATCACGAAGACCGCCCCCGGCAGCCGCTCCATCTCGGTGATACCAGCAAAGTTGCGCCGGAGTTTCTGGTACTCACGATAGAGGGCAAACCACTCCCGGCCCGTCCTCTCCTCCTCGGGCGTCTCCTCCACGGTCTGCGCGAGGTCCTTAAAGTACTGGATGCGAGGCTGGATGGTCTGGAAGTTGGTCAGCATCCCGCCGATGTAACGCTCAACGACGTAGGGCTGGCCGCTCCTTATAGCCTGCTCGGCCACGGTGAGTTGGGCCTGCTTTTTCGTTCCAACGAACAGTATCTCTCGCCCAGCCTCTGCCACTGCGCGCACGAACTTCTGGGCGCGTTCGAGAAGGGTGACCGTCTGGTCAAGGTCGATGATGTGGACGCCGCCGCGTTCAGCGAATATATACCGCTTCATCTTGGGGTTCCACCGGCGCGCCTGGTGACCGAAGTGGACACCTGCCTCCAGGAGCTCTCTTACGCCCACAACCTGCTCTACTGTACTCTCCAAAATCCTCTACCGCTCCTTCTTTCAGGTGGTTAAACCTCCGCCCG
>Ga0126309_10000771_pt1 | contig 10762 bp, 11 predicted proteins | sample Plot56_FD_92541 | JGI IMG/M metagenome (GOLD analysis project Ga0126309, IMG submission 92541) | Serpentine soil microbial communities from UC McLaughlin Reserve, CA, USA - Plot56 | ecosystem: Environmental > Terrestrial > Soil > Grasslands | place: USA: UC McLaughlin Reserve, Lake County...
CGCCGCGAGGTCGACCCCATCGTCGACGAGATCGACGAGACGCAGAAGTTTCCCCGCGAGGTGATGGCGAAGGCGGGAGAGCTCGGTTTCCTCGGCATCCTCTTCCCCGAGGAGTACGGCGGCGCCGGACTCGGCTACGTCGAATACGTCATCGTGATCACGGAGCTGTCGAAGGTCGACCCTTCGGTGGGCATCAGCATCGCCGCCCACAACTCCCTGTGCACCAATCATATCTACAAGTTCGGCAACGAGGAGCAGCGGCAGCGCTGGGTGGTGCCGCTGGCGAAGGGCGAGAAGATCGGCGCCTGGAGCCTGACGGAGCCGGGAGCCGGCTCGGACGCGGCGGGCACCCGCAGCCGCGCCGAGCGGGTGGACGGCGGCTGGGTGCTCAACGGCGCCAAGACGTTCACCACCCACGGCAGCGTCGGCGACGTCTGCGTCGTCTTCGCCGTCACGAACGCCGGCGGGCAGCGCGGCCACAACATCTCGGCCTTCGTGCTGGACAAGGGGATGGAGGGCTTCCGCGCCGGCAAGAAGGAGAACAAGCTGGGCATCCGCGCCTCGGACACCGCCGAGGTGGTGATGGAGAACTGCTTCGTCTCCGAGGACCGGCTGCTGGGCGAGGAGGGCGGCGGCTTCGTCCAGGCCCTGCAGATCCTCGACGGCGGGCGCATCTCGATCGCCGCGCTCGGCCTCGGCACGGCCATCGGCGCTTTCGACACGGCGGTCGCCCACTCGAAGGAGCGGGAGCAGTTCGGCAAGCCGATCTCGCAGTTCCAGGCCATGCAGTTCGCCATCGCGGAGATGTCGACGCGCATCGCCGCGGCCGAGGCCCTGACCTACGCCGCCGCCGAGGCCATGGACCGCGGCGAGAAGGTCACCCGGCTGTCTTCGGAGGCCAAGCTGTTCACCGGCGAGACGGCGGTGTTCTGCTCGGAGCGCGGCGTCCAGATCCACGGCGGCTACGGCTTCGTCAAGGACTACCGGGCCGAGAAGTACTACCGCGACGCCAAGATCTGCACCATCGGCGAGGGCACCAGCGAGATCCAGCGCCTGGTGATCGCCCGCCAGCTCCTGAAGGGCCGCTGATGGCCCTGCGGGCGCGGCACGGCGGCGAGCCCGTGGCACTGCTCGACGAGCTGGTGCCGCGGCTCCTCGAGCGGCAGCCGCGGGCCCTGGGGCGGGCCATCTCCTACATCGAGGACGGCGGCGAAGGGCAGCGCGAGCTGATCCGCCGCGTCTATGGCCAGACGGGCAAGGCGCGGGTGATCGGCATCACCGGCCCGCCGGGCGCCGGCAAGAGCACGCTGGTCGACCGCCTGGCGCGGCTGATTCGCCAGCGCGGCGAGACGGTGGCCATCCTGGCCGTCGATCCCACCAGCCCGTTCACCGGCGGCGCCCTGCTGGGCGACCGCATCCGCATGCAGTCCCTCTACACCGATCCCGGCGTCTTCATCCGCTCCATGGCCACCCGCGGCGCCATGGGCGGCCTCGCCCGGGCCTCGCGCGACGCCGTCGACCTGCTCGACGCCGCCGGCTTCGACTGGGTGCTGGTGGAGACGGTGGGCGTGGGCCAGGACGAGGTGGACGTGGTGCGTTCCGTCGACTCGGTCGTGGTGGTGACCGTGCCCGGCATGGGCGACGACATCCAGGCCATCAAGGCGGGCATCCTCGAGATCGCCGACGTCTTCGTCATCAACAAGGCGGACCGCGACGGCGTCGAGCGGACGGCGCGCGACCTCGAGATGATGCTGTCGATCGGCGAGCACGGCCCGTGGCTGCCGCCGATCCTGAAGACGGTAGCGGCGCGCGACCAGGGGATCGACCGGCTGCTCGAGGAGATCGAGCGGCACCGCAAGTTCCTCGCCGAGAGCGGCGAGATCGAGCGCCGGCGCCTGTCGCACCTGCGGCTGCGGGTGGAGACGATCCTGAAGGAGCGCGTGGTGGCCGCCGCGGACCGCGTGCTCGGCGTCGACCGCGAGGTCGAGCGCGGCTACGAGCAGCGGCTCGATCCCTACCGGGTGGCCGACCGGCTGTTCAGCGGCGTCCTCGAGGACGCCCGCGAGGAGGCCGGAGTGGCCGCCGCCGAGAGCGGCCCCGCCGGACTGACCGAGGAGCGCATGGCATGATCGGATGGATCGCGTGATCGGAAAAATCGACCACGTCGGCATCGCGGTCCGCTCGATCGACGAGGCGCGGAAGATCTACGAGGCCTTGGGGCTCCACGTCGAGGCGATCGAGGACGTGCCGTACGACGGCGTGCGGGTGGCGATGATCCCCTGCGGGGAAACGCGGATCGAGCTCCTGGAGCCGCTGACGGAGGACTCGCCGGTCGGCAGGTTTCTGGCCCGGCGCGGGCCGGGCATCCACCACCTCTGCCTGGCGAGCGACGACGTGCGGGGCGAGAGCGACCGGCTGCGCGCCGGCGGCTTCCAGGTGCTCCGTCCCGAGCCCACCCGGGGGGCCGGCGGCTGCTGGGTGCAGTTCGTCCACCCCAGGAGCGCCGGCGGCGTGCTGCTGGAGCTCTCGGAGCCCGGCGACGGCGAAGGGCACGGCGAGCCGTGATCCGCCCGGGCTCCCTGGTGATCGTCCACCTGATCAACCCGACCGAGAAGTTCTGGGGGGTCCTCCAGGAGTTGGGAGTGGCGGGCGTGATGCTGCGTGGCATCAACGTCTCGAGCTTCGACGACTGGATGGCGCAGGCCGCCCGCCAGGGCGATCAGACGCTCGGGCTGTCGACCATGTTCGTGCCGCTCTTCCGGGTGGAGCGGATCTTCCTCGACGAAGCGGTGGGGGAGGTCGAGAGCTACCGCCAGCGCTTCCGGCAGCGGGTCGGCGTGCCCGTCGAGCGCTACCTGGGCCTCGAAGAGGAGGCCGGCGGCGGGTCCGAAGAGATCCCTTCGTAGGGCCGCCCTCCGGGAGGGATCAGAACTGCACGTTCCTGACGAAGAAGTAGGTCACGTCGACCTTCTTGGACACCAGGTCCCGGGCCTGCTCCGGCGTCAGCAGGAACTGGCCGGCCCGCTCCCGAGCGGGAGTCGTGAACAGCAGCTCGAAGGCCGCCACCCGGTCCGGGAAGAGGTCCCGGACGTGGAGCAGCGCGTTCGAGGCCGTGGTCAGCGCCTTGAAGACGGAGCCCTCGGAGTTGGTGGTGATCTCGATCATCGGCCGGTCCGCCTGCGTGCCGGTGGAGATCTCCACCTCCTCGATGCCCTGGCCGCGGAAGAACTGCTGCAGCTCGGCGGTGACGTCGGCGTGGGAGTAGGGCTTGCGGGCGAGGGTGGCCAGGTCGTAGAAGCCGGCCCTGGTCTTGAGCAAACGCCCGCCGGGCTCGCTCTTTTCCCGCCGGCTGGACGGCAGGTCGCGCGGAGAAGCGGTCTTGTCCGAGATGAGGTCGGCCAGCGTCTTGCCCTTCTCCGGCCGCACCGTCGTCGTCGGGATGTCCTGGGGCGACCCGGGCAGGATGACGGCGCTGGCATAGCCGTCCCGGTTGGCCTCCTCGGTGCGCTTGACGTCGATCTTGCTGGCGGGGATGAAGCTCTGGGTGCCGTTGAGCAGCGTGATGATCGCCCGGCCGTTCTCGATCCGGTACTTTTCCTTGGCCGTGACGCTCGAGCCGTCTTTCAGATAGACGACGTACCCGGCGGCCATCATGGGGACCATGACGAGCAGGGCGAGGAACGCCAGGATGGCCAGACGCCGGAAGCGTGGATGCCGCATGCCGTTTCTCCTCAATCTGTGCCGCCAGTATAGCCTGCCGCACATGATACCCTGACGCGGCCTTGAACACGACCTTGAAAACGACCGCTTCCCAGCCTGGAATCCTCGTGCTCGAAGACGGCTCGGTCTTCGAGGGCGAGGCCGTCGCGCCCGGCAGCCGCTTCGGCGAAGTGGTGTTCAACACCTCGATGACCGGCTACCAGGAGGTGCTCACCGATGCCTCCTACCGCGGCCAGATCGTGGTCATGACCCAGCCGCACATCGGCAACTACGGCACCACGCCGGAGGTCGCCGAGTCGGACCGCCCCTGGGTGGAGGGGTTCATCGCCCGGCAGTTCACGACCCGTCCCTCGGGGCGCGAGGGCGCCGGCAGCCTGGTCTCCTATCTGCGGCGCTTCGGCGTGCCGGCCCTGCAGGGCATCGACACCCGCGCCCTGGTGCGGCGGCTGCGCGAGCGGGGCGCCCTGCGCGGCGTGCTGACCACCGAGCACTCGGACGCCGGCCGCCTCGCCGCCGAGCTGGCCGACTTCCCCACCATGGCCGGCCGGGCGCTGGTCGACGAGGTGACCTGCGCCGAGCGCTACGAGATCCCGGCCGTGGGGGAGGAGCGGCGGCACCTGGCCGTCTACGACTTCGGCGTCAAGACGAACATCCTGCGCTCCCTGGCCGAGCGGGGCGCCCGGCTGACGGTGCTGCCCGCCCGCACGCCGGCGAGCGAGGCACTGGCGCTGGGAGTGGACGGCGTCGTGCTGTCGAACGGCCCGGGCGATCCGGAGCCCTTGACCGGGATCGTCGAGAACGTCCGCGAGCTGGTGGCGGCGGAGGTCCCCGTGTTCGGCATCTGCCTGGGCCATCAGCTCCTCGGCCTGGCTCTCGGCGGACGGACCTTCAAGCTCAAGTTCGGCCATCACGGGGGCAACCAGCCGGTGCGCGACACCCGCACGGGCCGGGTGGCGATCACCAGCCAGAACCACGGCTTCGCCGTCGATCCCGCCTCGCTGCCGGCCTCCTGCACCGTCACCCAGGTCAACCTGAACGACGGCACGGTCGAGGGCTTCGCCGTCGCCGGCCGGCCCGTGTACTCCGTGCAGTACCACCCGGAAGCCGCCCCCGGCCCCCACGACGCCTCGGGCCTCTTCGACGTGTTCCTCGACGTCACGGCGCGGAAGTGAGCCCCACCCCTCCCAAGGACCCTCTCCTCTCCGGGCCCCTGCCGTGGGTGATCGCCTGGCGGTTCCTGCGTGGCCGGCGCAGCCGGCTGCTGGACGGCACGGCGCGGGCCGCCCTGCTCTCGACGGCGCTGGGCGTGACGGCCATGATCATCGCCATGGCGCTGATGACCGGCTACCGCGAAGACCTGCAGGGCAAGCTGGTGCGCGGCAACGCCGCGGTGATCGCCTACCCCGTCGGCGGCGAGACGGGCGAGCTCCAGCCGGGCAAGGAGCAGGCGCTGCTGGCCATTCCGGGAGTGGAGAAGATCGGCCGCGTCGCCTACGGACAGGGATCCCTCTCGACGGCCCGGCGGCCCGAGGGGCTGGAGGTGATCCTGCGCGGCATCGATGCCGGCGGCGGGCAGCTCACGGCCACGGCCGAGCAGCTCCGCGTCACTCCGGAGGGTATTCCGTCCGCCGTGCTCGGCAAGGACCTGGCGGACAAGCTCGGCGCCCGGCCGGGAGACGTCCTGCGCCTGGTCGCCCTGGGCTTCGGCGACGGCCGGCCGCGCTTCCGCTATCAGAGCCTGCGGGTCTCCGGCACCTTCTCGACCGGCTTCGCGGAGTTCGACCGCAGCTGGGTCCTGATGGACCGCCTGCTGGTCGAGCGGCTGATGGGCGGGGAGGTCGCCATGGACCTCCTGGAGTTCACGGTCGCCGATCCCGAGGCGGCGCCGCGCATCGCCGAAGCGGCGACGCGCGTCCTCGAGCCGGATTTCGTGGTCACCGACTGGCGGCAGCTCAACCGCGAGCTGTTCACGGCCCTGCAGCTCCAGCAGGTGGCGCTCTTCCTGGTGCTCGGCCTGATCGTGCTCGTCTCCACCTTCAACGTCGCCTCGACGCTGGTGGTGCTGGTGCGCGAGCGCATGCGCGACATCGGCCTGCTGGGAGCGCTCGGGCTGCCGCCCGACGAGCTGCGCCTCGTCTTCCTGGTCTACGGGGGGTTCCTCGGCGCCTTCGGCACCCTGCTCGGGGTGGTCGCCGGCTGGGGGATCTGCTGGGTTCTCACCACCTTCGAGCTCATCCGCTTCGACCCGGAAGTGGCGGCGATCTACTTCATCAGCTCCGTGCCGTTCCACGTCAAGCCGCGCGACCTGCTGGCGGTGGTGGGTTTCGCGTTGCTGGTGACCCTGATCGCCTGTTTCATCCCGGCCTGGCGGGCGGCGCGGGTCGATCCGTCGTCGGCGCTGCGGTACGAGTAAGCTCCCTACGCCGACACGCTCTCGTTCCGCTCGCCGGACATGATGCGCCAGCCGATGACTTTCTCGTCGATCTCGCGCAGGCGGTTGGCGACCAGGCGGCAGAGGAGCTGGAGGAACTCGAGGGCGGCGTGCGGGTCCATGGCGAGCACCTCGCGGACGGTCGCCTGGTCGAGGGCCAGAACGGTCAGCGGACCGCCGTGAGCGCGAGCATCGGCGGAGCGCGGCTCGCCGTCGATCAGCGACATCTCGCCGAAGAAGTCGCCCCGCTCCAGGATGGCGAGGGCCTCCTCGCCGGCGCCGGGGATGTACTTGGAGATCATCGCCCGTCCCTCGAGGATGATGTACATCTCCGAGCCCTCGTCGCCCTCCTGGAACAGCGAAGAGCCGGACGTGAAGCGCTTCTCCTTGGAGAAGGTGGCGAGGGTCATCAGCTCCCGGCGCGACAGCCCCTGCTCGCGGAACAGGCGGATCTTGTCCGAGGGCTCCACGGTCACCGACGAGGCCGGCCCGGCCGGCTGCTTGCGCAGGCGCAGGAAGTTCTCCGGGTTGGACTCGGAGGAGAAGAAGGTCTTGAGCTGATCGTTGGTGGCGCGCAGCTTGCGGGCCAGGCTGTGCCAGAGCGACCAGTAGATCTGCACGCCCATTTCCGGCGAGGCCTCGAGCAGGCTGTCGACGATCGCGGCCTCGAGACGGAAGACCTGGCTCGGCGCGGCGGCCAGGGTGTCGGAGCTCCGCTCCTGGCCGGTGATGAAGCCGGCCTCGCCGAAGAAGTCCCCCGGCTCCACCAGGCCGAGCGCGAAGGTGCCGTAGGAGGTCGTGCGCTGCGCCGTGATCTCGCCCCGCTCCAGCACGTAGAGGTCCCGCCCCTGGCTGCGGTGGCCGAAGATCAGGCTGCCCACGTCGTGGAGCTCCTCGCGCACCGCCTGGGTGAGCCGGAAGATCTGCTCGTCGGAGAAGTGAGCCAGGGGCTTGAGCCGCCGCATCCGCGAGGCCAGATCGAGCTGGCCGCCGGTGTCGCGCCGCTTCGGCAGCGGCGCCGTGATCGACAGGTTGGCCGCGGGGAGCCCGCCCTGCTCCAGGAAGCGCTCGCGGTGCCACTCCAGCCGCTCGAACGACGTGTGCACCAGCTCCTGGCGCTCACGGAAGACCGCCGACAGCTCGCGGTTGCCCCAGCCGAGGATCTGCTTCAAGGTCTGGATGCGGCGCCGCAGCCGGCGCACCCCCTCGTCGTCGCCGTCGTTCAACAGCAGGAAGGCGTGCACCGTGGCGCCCAGGGCATCCTCGAACCGTTTGCGCTCGTACTCGACCCGCCCCAGGCTCTCGGCCGTCTCGCGATCGAACGGGTTGTAGCGCAGGGCCCGGCCGAACTCCTCGGCGGCACCGTCGAAGTCGCGGCGCCGGAACAGGAGACGGCCGTGCAGCTTGTGGTTGGAGGGGTTCGCCAGGTCCTTCGCCTTGGCCACCTCGATGCACTCGATCGCCCGGGCGTTCTCCCCCTTCTCGGCGTAGAGATGGGCCAGGCCGAGGAAGTGGGCGGCGTCGATGGCGTTGCGCCGGAACCCCTCGCGCAGGATGTCGCGCAGGCTGCGGGAGGTGGTGCTCCCACCCCGGTTCTGCTGCTGGCGCTTGCGGATCTCGGCCAGACCCAGCTTGACGCTCAGGTTCCTGGGCTCCAGGCGCAGGGCCAGGAGCAGGAGGTCCGCCGCCTCTTCGTGCTTCCCGCTTTCGGAGAAGCGCCGGGCGAGGTCGGTCAGCTCCTGGATCTCCCGGGCGGGGGGATTCTTCGGATTGCTCATGCCGACTTCCTTTTTTGAAACAATGACCACTCAGCTTAACACGGCGCAAGCCGCCCCGAAACCGTCCCCCTTGTATGCGGTCAGTCTTTTATGTACATTCAAGCATTGTTCTGATACCGGCCTACACGCCAGGGGAGGTGTCTCGATGGCCGCGAGCTCCGCGATGACCGGCATCCTGGACCATGGGATCGAGTGCTGCCGCCGAGGGGACTGGAACGAAGGGCTCCGCTATCTGGGTCAGATCGCGGAGAGGGGCGAGACGACGGGCTCGGGGCTGCCGGGGCTCTTCTACTCCTACCTCGGGTATGGCATCGCCCTGCGCCAGCAGCGTATCAGCGAGGGGCTGACGCTCTGCCGGCATTCGATCAAGGTGGAGTTCTACCAGGTCGAGAACTATCTGAACCTGGCCCGCACCTGCGTCCTGGCCAAGGACCGCAAGGGGGCCGTCCGGGCCGTCCGGGACGGCCTGAAGATCGATCCCCACCAGCCGGAGCTGCTCGTGCTGTACCAGGACCTCGGCATCCGGGGCCTGCCGGTGCTGCCGTTTCTCGACCGCCAGCACTTCCTGAACCAGCTCCTGGGCCGCATCCGCCACGCCTGGCGAGGAAATCCCCAGCCCCTCTGAAGTCTCCCTGCAACGACGAACCCCCCTCGCCCGGCAGGCGGGCGGGAGGGGTGCGTGGAGAAGCGCTGGAGACTCGGGCGCTACGGAGCGCCCGTGGCAGGGGCGGCTGCTGCGGCGGGGGCGGCGCCTTGGCCCCTCAGGTCGTCGAACACGATGCCGAGGTTCTCGGCGCCGCTGTCACGGACCTCGTCCATGAAGTCCGCGACCTTGTCGTAGTCGAGCTCGCCGTCGGCGGCGAAGAACACCACCTTGGCCCGGCGTCCGGTGAGCGTCTCACGGAGCCTGCCGCCGAACTGCGCGCGGGGGATGAGGGCCTTGTTGATGTACGTCTGTCCCTGGGCGTCCATCCGCACGATGATCTGATCTTCCATCGGCGGCGGCGCCTGGGTGATGACCTTGGGCGGCACCTGCACCGGATAGCCCATCTGGAGCAAGGGCACCGAGACCATGAAGATGATCAGCAGCACCAGGATCACGTCGACCATCGGCGTGATGTTGATCTCGCTCCGGACTCCACCGGTAGAGCCTACGTTCATTGCCATGGCGTTACTCCCTTCAGGGCGCCGCTAGGCGGTGCCCTTTTCCTTGTCGGTGATGACGCCCACCCGGCTGAACCCGGCCTCGTTGATCATCTGCATCAGGCCCCGGACCTTCTTGTACTTGAGCCGCCGGTCCGCCTTGATGACCACCTCTTTGTCCGGGTTCGAGGTGTGGACCTCTTCGAGGGAGGCCTTCAGGTTCTCGTCCGGAACCCATTTGTCTCCGACGAAGACGTTGCCGTCCTGCTTGATCGAGACCGTGAGCTGCTTCTGGTTCTCCGGCATCTTGTCCGGTTTCGAGGTCTCCGGCAGCGACACGTCGACCCCCTTCTGCAACATGGGGGTGACCACCATGAAGATGATCAACAGCACCAAGCAGACGTCAACGAGGGGAGTGATGTTGATGTCGCTCCTCACCTCTTTGACGAGATTGGGCTTGTTGTGCTTAGGCAGCATGCTTGCTCCTCTGGCGCTTCATGAAGAAGTCGACCAGCTCGGAGGCGGAGTTCGACATCTCGATCTGCAGCCGCTCGAGGACGTTGGTGAAGTAGTTGAACATCCAGGCCGCCGGGATGGCCACGCCGAGACCGAAGGCGGTCGCCACGAGCGCCTCGGCGATACCGGCCGACACGGCGCCGATGCCGCCCGAGCCGGTGAGGGCCATGCCGTGGAAGGCGTTGATGATGCCGATCACGGTGCCGAACAGGCCGATGAAGGGGGTGATGGTGGCGATCGTGGCCAGCGAGCCGATGCCGCGCTTGAGGTCCGACGTGGTCAGCAGCGTGGCGCGCTCGACGGCCCGCGAGGCGGCTTCGACGACCTCGACCTCGGACAGCGGGCTGGTCTGGCTCTCATACTGGAAGGCCTGGAGGCCGGCCGCGACGACGCGGGCCAGGTGGCTCTGGGGGTACTTCATGGCGGCGTCGATGGCGGCCTGCGGGCGGTCGTTCTTGAGGTGCTCCGTCGCCTGCTTGGCGAACTGGAGCGACTGCCCGCGGGCCTTGCGGAACATGATCAACCTCTCGACGGTGACGTAGAGCGACCAGACCGACAGGATGATGAGGATGATGATGACCCCCTTGTTGAGGATGGTCATCTGTTCCCAGAGGACAAGAGGATTCAGATCCATGCGCTTCTCCTTTTTTTCTGAAGACTAGGCGCTCACTGCACCTGGAAGTTGACCGTCAGTACGTAATAAACCTTTACCGGTTTCCCCTCGAGCGTGGCCGGCCGGAACTTCCACCTCTGCACCGCGTCCACGGCGGCCTTGTCGAGACCCATCGGCAAGCCCTTGAGGATGCGAACGTTGGTGACGTTGCCCTGGGTGTCGATGATGGCTTCGACGATCACCGTGCCGGTGACGCGGGCCCGGCGGGCCAGCTCGGTGTAGACCGGCTTGATCTGGTTGATGATCTCCGGCCGGCTGACGGCGCCGCCGACGCGCAGCGGCGCGTCGTCGGCCGGCATGCCGCCGGGCACGCCGCCGACGACGCCGCCGGGCACGCCGCCGACGACACCGCCGGGCACGCCGCCGACGACGCCGCCGACGACGCCGCCGACGACGCCGCCCGGGACCCCTCCCGGGACCCCCCCCGGCTCGCCGCCCTTGTCCTCGTGCACGTCTTCTTTCGGCGTCGGCTTCGGCTCCTTCAACGAGGTCGTCTTCATC
>Ga0126309_10000773_pt1 | contig 10758 bp, 8 predicted proteins | sample Plot56_FD_92541 | JGI IMG/M metagenome (GOLD analysis project Ga0126309, IMG submission 92541) | Serpentine soil microbial communities from UC McLaughlin Reserve, CA, USA - Plot56 | ecosystem: Environmental > Terrestrial > Soil > Grasslands | place: USA: UC McLaughlin Reserve, Lake County...
CTTCCGCGGGGCAACCCTTGAGCGTGCTCATGGCCGACATAGACAACCTGAAGAAGGTCAACGACGCTCACGGACACCTCCTCGGCGAGTACGTCGTCGGGGACCTCGGGCGCATCATCGGCGAGCTGCACGACGATGAGGGCCGCCAGGCCACCCGCTTCGGCGGGGACGAGTACCAGACCATCCTCCCCGGCCTCCCGAAAGGGGAAGCCCTCGAGGTCGCCGAGGAGATAAGGCGCCGCGCCGAAGACCACACCTTCGAGGAGCGGGGCGTGACGGTCCACCCGACGCTCTCTCTGGGCGTCGCGACCTACCCCGAAGACGGTGAGACACGCGCCGCCCTCACCCGCGCCGCCGACGAGGCCCTCTACCGCGCCAAGCGCGCCGGCGGCAACACCGTCTGCGAGTAGTGGCGTCTATGCCGTCAGGGGGAGGACAGGTCCTCCCCGGAGGCGTCCCGGCGAAACCGCGTGGCGCGCACCACGCCGAGCGCCCCGAAAAGGGTCCCGACGAGGGCGAGGGGCCAGGCGAGGAGGCGGGGAAACCGGAGACCGAGAAGGGAGATCCCGAGCAGGGCCCCGCTGGTCGCCGCCGCGAGGGCGTGCTCGTGCGTGCGCAGGGGTGTCCCGCTCTTCTCGAGAGCGGCGCTCCCGACCCTGACGATGGTGGCCGAGGAGCCGGAGCCGCTGCCCACGACGCCGCGCCGCGCCCCGCGGTTGGAGGTGTCGATCCGGCGGTCGGGACGCACCTCCCGGCGGCTGCCGCCCGTCCCGACCAGGCGGACCTCCCTGGCGTCGGCCAGGTCCCCCTTGAACAACGCCTCCATCCCAGCCGCGAAACCGGGGTCTTCGGCCACGAGGTCGATCTCCCAGTTGGCGGCCAGGCTGCTGAAGTTGAGGTTCGTCGAGCCCACCTTCGACCACCATCCGTCCGCGACGAGGGTCTTGGCGTGAATCATCGGTCCCCCGTACTCGAAGATGCGCACTCCGGACTCCAAGAACTGCCTGTAGCCGGCGCGCGATGCCCTCCCGATCCAGGGTATGTCGTTCGTGGCGGGCACCAGCACGCGCACGTCGACGCCATCCCTCGCGGTCGCCATCAAGGCCTGCGTGAGGATGGGCATGGAAAGGAAGTAGGCGTCCGTGATCCAGAGCCTCCTCTCAACGCCCGCGGTGAGCAGCTGGAGCACGCGCAGGGTGCGCATCTTGCGCGGCTCCTGTACGACGACCCGCACCGATTGCCCCCCCGCCGACGCGATGCCCTCGGCACGCGGGCGCTCGTCTTCGGGCAACGCCTCGCCGGTCTCTCCCCACACGGCCGCGAAGGCTCGATCTACGTCGGCCACCGCCGGTCCGCGGATGCTCACGGCGGTATCGCGGTAGGCGAGCCCGGTCTCCGGCGAGCGGACCAACCAGCCGTCGGAGATGCACACCCCGCCGGTCGAGGCGTACTCCCCGTCCACGGCGAGAAGTTTGCGGTGGTCGCGCCGGATCACCCCGAGCGGCGTGCCTAGAGTCGGTGGGTTCACCGCCCGGACCTCCACGCCCGCCTCCTGGAGCTCATGCCAGAACGAGCGTGGCACGTCCATGCAGCCGAACCAGTCGTGGAGTACCCGGACGTGGACGCCTTCAGCCGCCTTCGCGGAGAGCGCCTCGGCAAAGCGCTTGCCCGTCGCGTCGTTCTGGAAGATGTAGTTGTCCAGGTGTACCCACCGCCGGGCTCGGGCTATGGCCGCTAGCCAGTCGTCGTAGGTGTGGGGGCCGTTCTCCAGCAGCTCGAGCCTGTTCCCCTCCCTGAGCGGCGCGTCGCTGGTCCTCGCAAGCCCGCGGTCCACGCGCGCCCTCCGCGACGCGTCCATCTCCGCAGAACCCGGCAAGCCATGGTCGCTAGCGTCCATCCACATCTCCTCCTTTTAGGCGCGTCAAGTCTAGCTGGTCGCCCACGCGCGGCAGCGGTCGGTCCCGTGTCCACCAGTTACACAAGTATCGGCGCGCTGCCGTTTCAGGGTTGGTTGGCCGCGCATATAATGTATTTGTCGCGACGAGATCGGCATGCCCTTATCCTTTCGGCGTCCGGCCTCGTGCGGCGGCGTGTCGAGGCGGTCGAGCCAAAGGGGGATCTCATGACCCAGCCACAAACTGCGCTTCCTGCGGAGACCGGTCACTGGTGGGCATTGGCGCTGCGGGGGGTTATCGCCATACTCTTCGGCCTGGCCGCGCTTCTGCGCCCGGACATCGCGCTGGAGGCCCTGATCCTGCTGTTCGGAGCGTACTTCCTGGTCGATGGCGTGTTCGCGATAGTGGGCGTATTCAGGGGTACCAGGAGCGGAACGCCGCGCTGGCTCCTGCTCCTCGAAGGAGTAGTTGGCGTCCTGGCCGGCATTATCGCCTTCGTCAACCCCGGGCTCACCGCGTTCGCGCTGCTCTATCTGGTGGCTGCCTGGGCCGTCTTCACCGGGCTCGCGGAGATAGCTACGGCCATAAGGCTGCGCCAGGAGATACGGGGCGAATGGGCGCTCATCCTCGGCGGAATACTCTCTGTGCTCTTCGGGGTGCTCCTCGCGGTTCTCCCCGGAGTGGGCATACTCTCCCTCATCTGGCTGATCGGCGCCTACGCCGTGGTGTTCGGGGTACTGCTCCTGATCTCGGCGTTCCAGGTGCGCGGCCGGGACAACCGGGGAGATGAGAGGCCGCGCAGGGTAACCTGAAGCCGACACCGCAACCCAATCCCCGGACGAACCTGCAGCCGGAAGAACGATCATCGGCGCGACGGTCGACGTGCTCTAGGCATCTGCGGTCACGGCGCCTTCGGCTGCCGGCTTCTCCGCGGTAGTCTCGAAAAACCCGAGATCGTACAGGACCTTAATGCGGCGAACCGAAAATGGATGCGACTGGGGAAGCTGGGCCATGACCGGCCAGAACCCCCGGAATCGCCGCGCCTGCTCCAGAAGCTCCTCGACATCCACCTGCTTGTAGACGTATCGTCCGGCCGTCAGCAGCACCAGCCCCTCCTCGCCCTGCGGCGCCAGGTAAGCGCCGTGCCTGTCGCAGGAGAACTCCCTGGCCCGAGAGAGAAAACCTGCCAGCAGCGGAATACGATCGACGTACGCGGTGGAAAGCTGGTACCACAGCCTCGTATGTCCAAGCCGGAGATGCCCCAGCTCGTGCCCGACGATGAACGCCAGCGCGTCCTTGTTCCTGTCGTAGGTGTTGCTGAACAATTCGCTGTGAATAACGACGAAGTCGTATCCGAAGGTCGAGGCGGCGAAGGCGTTGAGCACACCGTTCCCCGACATCAGGTAGATCTCGGGGTCCCTCTTCAGGCCCAGCCTGCGAGCGAAGTCGTCCTTCACGGCGTAGATGTCGGGGAACTGGCGGCGGGACAACTTCACCGCCGATCCCCGTATGCCTGCACGGGTGAGTTGCCGGTACACGACCAGAGCCGGCACAAGTAGCAACAGCGCAACAAAGGCCACCCGAATTGCGTCGATGAGGGGACCGGAGAGCGGCTCACCTGCGAGAGCATTCAAGAACCCCAGGAACAGGGCCCCGAACACGATGAGGGCGATGATCAACAAGTTGACTAGCACGCTGAGGATGTAGAGCGGGATCTCGTAGGGATCCCTCAGCCCTACTCTATTCATGGAATCCTCCTTCTCTCAAACGCCAGGTCGCTGCGAGAGTGCCCACAGCCGGGAAAATGCACGCGCCGTGACCCTCGGCCCACGGATCAGACGGTCTCCCCAGCACTTCGCACTCCCTAGCCGCCGAGCAGGCCCATACGTCTGGCGTCAAACAACGTGATGTGCCCGCAGTTGTTGCAGACAAACTGGACCATCGGCACAGCCTCGGTCCGCGCATTGCCCTGCTCGTCGACGATCGCGGCGGAGATTATCTCCCCGCCGTCCCATCCGTGCATCGAGCAGTACGGGCAGTCAGGGACCACCCCGTTGAGGTTGAAATAGTGGTGCGCCCTCTCCATTTGCTTGTCATCAAGCGGCATGCTCGCTGCTCCTTTCCTCGGTGTTTTGCTGCACGAACCCCGACTGGCCAGCGTGATCAGGTCCAGCGGTGACCTCGCCACGTCGAGGAGGCGTTGAACTTCATGCGACTGCCGGCGGCTGTAGCTTCGACCTCTAACCTCCTTTCTCGCGCTCGTCGCATTCCTGTTCAAGAACCTGAGTCAGCCTGCGACCTTGCCCAACTTCACGGCGTTGCAGAGAGCAACGTGGTCCCGCTCGATCTGGTCCGCGTAGGCGTCCGCGAACGCGGCGATCGCCCTGTCGAAGCGCTCGCTCTTGCCCAGGTAGGCGGCGATCTGCACCCGGTCGCCGGAGCGGGCGTGGGCGCGGGCCAGCGCCCAGCCGCAGAGGTCCGCGTACGCGGCCAGCTCACCGGGCGACATGCGCTCAACTTTCGCCGAGCCCTTCATGTCTCGTAGTTGGCGCCAGTAGAAGTCGCGGCCAGCTGGTCCGCGAAGCCAGCCGAGAAAGATGTCGCTCGCAGCCTGCATCAGTCGCTGACCCGCGACGACACGGTGTCCATGATTCCTGTAGTTGCTCTTCGGGAGAAAAGACTCGAGCACCGAAGCCTGTGCCTCCTTGACCTGCAGTAATAGCGGGTCATCCTCGTCGCGGCCCTCGAGCAGCACGATGTAGGCTCTGGTGCCGACGCTACCTACCCCGACGATCTTTCTCGCCACATCCACGAAACGGTACCGGTCGAGCAGGTAACGCCGGTCATCTTGCAAGGTACTCCTGTACGTTTGCAGGATGTCGTCGATCTGCTCCCGCAGCCCTTCATCCGCGACGCGAACCAGGAGCGGGGGGTCATCGACGATGATCCGGCGACCATCGACGACCCTGGTCAACCTGGAGAGAGCTTGCAAACTGTCGCGGCCTCGCGCCTTGCTCATGGCCTTTTTGGCCCTCTTCATGGTCTTCGAGTCGGAGATCAGATCGCAGATCTCTTCTTCGCCGACGCGCGAGTACCAGACCTCGAGCTCTCCCATCTCCGAATACTCGCTCATCCGTTGCCTGTACGATCTCACGGCCTCGCGCGCTGCTCTTCGGCAATCTGCGCTAACGAAGCCGTTGTCCCGTCCTGCCACGACGAGACTCGTGGCCAGGCGCTTCACGTCCCACTCCCAGGGTCCTGGAAGGGTCTCGTCGAAGTCGTTGACGTCGAAGAGCAGTGCTCGCTCAGGTGAGGCATACAGCCCGAAGTTCAAGAGGTGGCAGTCGCCGCATAGCTGGGCCTGGATGCCGGTGCGCGGCGTACCTGCCAGGTCGTGGGCCATGGTGATCGCCGCCCCGCGCATGAACGTGAACGGGGAAGGCGTCATGCGCGCGTAGCGAATTCTAAGGAGTTCGGGTTGCCGGGTCTGCGCCTGCGCCTCCAGGAGCTTGACCGGATCCGGCCGCTCACGCGCGGGCGCCCATGCCGCGTGGCTGCTTCGGGGCGTTCTCTGACGCGCCGCGCGCCCGAGCTCGCGCCGCTGCTTATAGGATAAAGCTCTCTGCATCTTCTCCGGACGATCCGCCGTCGCGACATGTCCTCCCGAGTCCGCTGCGAAGTTTAGGTCAAGACCTGGTTTCATCGCTCTCCCTTCATAGCGGCAGGGTATTGCGCCGGGGATTCGGTCTGTCGACCATTCGCCACCTATTGTCGAATCGCTTGTCTCTGGCTCTCGAGTGCGGAGGCCTCGTTTGTTCTCCCTTTCGGCATGTCTACATCAAGCGAGGATGAGCAGGATGAAGATGACGTAGACGATGATGTTCACCAGCCAGCTGTGGGTGTTCATCCATTCACGCACTTTGGGCATCGCCCGCTGCGCGCGCCTGCGGAAGAGCAGGTAAGCCAGCGCCGGAAGCGCCGCTATTAAGATGGTTGTCGCGATAAAAGGCACAGCGGCTAGCCAGGAGGCGCCGTTGTGCGCGAGGTTCATGCCGACCGTCACCAGGATGATGAAATCCGAAGGGAACACCGAGAGCAGCAGCAGTCCGGTCGTGAACGCCGTCCTGGGCTTGGCGTTCTGCAGGGTGCCAAGCCACCTCGGAGGCTCGGTAGTCTCGCGGCGCACGTAGCTCTTGATGGAAAGGAATACGAGCAGCCCGACGAGCAGGTACTGGATTATCTGGCCGAGCGATCCGTTGTTGGATGGGTCGCCAAGCGAGACGCTGTTGCCGAGCAGTGTAGCTAGGGTATAGGTGAGGGTGACGCCCACCGTGACAGCGATCGTCACGCCCGCCAGGAAGTAGGCCGAGAGCTTCAGCGGATTTTGGGCGGTGACGAAGATGATCGCCGACATGATCTGTGGTCCCGCATTCATGGTGATGGCGAGGGGGATTATGGCTAGGTCCATGGCTCTGGCTCCTCTGGTTCTCCCTTTGCTCCGGTACTTGGCGTGTGTTCACGCATCACTGATGGCTTCTCCAGTATCGCAATGGTGCATAGAAGCTTCGAGAGACGCTGTCAAACCTGCGGTGCGCTTCTCATCCTCACCGTCCTCGCGCGCTTGATGCTTCTGTCGTAGGCACAATACTTGCTCCCTTAGCCGCTGGCACGAGCGTCGCACCAATCGCAAACCCTGCTCTCGACTCAAAGTGGCCTCGAAAGGCGGCAAGGTGTGCAGAACCTCGTCCTCCGTAGTCAGGTAGCCGCTGCCCGGGCAGCCGAGCGACTCGACGAACTCCGGCTCATCGACGTACGCGCTGGCGAACCGAACGAAGGAATCCAGATAAGCCTCGATCCCCTCATCCCGTACCCCACGGGTAACAGCACCGTCGAGGAGTTCGCCGCTCAGGTAGGAGAAGTCTGGTACGAGTAGTTCGTCTCCGTCGAGTTGGAGTGTACGCACCTGCCGACTTGGTCTCACCCTCAAGTGCTCTCGTCTGAGACGGTCGACTGCGCCGCAGACGAGGGCGCAGACCGCCAGTATGACCTCTGGCAAGTTGGCGTCCATGCTCCTGACCTCGACCGTGCCGTGGTAGTTCAGGCGGATGGGATTCCACGAAGCTCTGTGCAGGTCGCTCCGCGCCGCCGCGAAGAGGCGACGATCTAACCCTGCCGCATCCATCGCCGCGAACCACACCCTGTACCGTTCGTCTTGCTGCTCGATGAGATCCTCCACGCTGGTCGCGTAAGCACTCAAGGCACCGACCTCCCGCAAATCCGCGTACAGGCCGTCCAGACCCAGCATGCCCCGGTAGTGGACCGTCCTGGTGGCGAACCCACTCATCCGTCCTTCATAGAAAGGGCAGGCGCGGGTGAGGGCTACGAGGGCCGGGTCCAGGGCGGTGGCGAGATTGTAAAGGTCGAGAAGCTCTTGCTGAGCCGCGGCCGGGGCGTCTAGCGCAGCGTTCAGGTCGGACCGGATCGTATCCGCTGCCGCCTCGAGGTGCAGGTGCGTTCCCGCACATCTGCCTGCGTGCAGGAACCTGTCGCGCCCTATGGTGCGGACCTGCATCCTGTAGCCTGCCTCGTCGCGGACCTCGGGCCTTATGGCGAGGGGATAAGTGCCAAGGGGATACAACTCGAGGCCCAGCTCGGACGCTACATCGAGTGCCAGGTTCAGATTACCCAGGTAATTCCTGACCAGGCCTTCGATACCAGAGCTTGGCGGCGTGGTTATCTCCACCAGACTCTTCACACACTCGGGTTTGAAACTTGTGGGATCTAGCCCTTCTGCCCCGGCTGCCTCCCAGCATCGCCGCAAGAAATGATCCGCCAGGTCGCAGAGCACTCCTGTCCGGTCAACCAGAAAGAATTCCTGCTCGAGCCCGATCCTGCGAACCGGAAGGGCCACGCCACGCTCCTCCGTAACATCGCCCTTCAGCCACTCCTCTGCCGTACCCCTGTGCGCTCGGGTAGTACCATCAATATCCGGCGTGCTCGCGAGCACCATTATCCGGCTCCTCCCCGTCGCTCACCGATGAGGCTCTCTGAGCCCGTACTCTCCTCAATCGCGGTCGTGGCATGCAATGACAATCCCGAGCTAGCTGCCACGCCGGCCAGCCGAGAGCACCGGCTCGACCCGGCCGGGTCCCTGGTTTAGCTGGAAGTCCAGGTTGAGCGCCGCGTTGATGTGCGCCAGGTGGCTGAACGCTTGCGGAAAGTTGCCCAGCTGCTCGCCGGTAAGTCCGATCTCCTCCGAGTAGAGGCCGAGGTGGTTGGCGTACGTGCTCATCTTCTCGAGCGTGAGCCTGGCATCCTCGAGTCGCCCTGAGCGAGCCAGCGCGTCGACGTACCAGAACGTGCAGATGGAGAAGGTCCCCTCGGTGCCGCGCAGACCGTCGGGCGAGGCGCTCGGATCGTAGCGATAGACGAGGCTGTCGGAGACCAGCTCCTGGTCCATAGCTCTGAGCGTCGAGAGCCACATGGGGTCGCGCGGCGCGACGAAACCCATCAGTGGCATCAGCAGTAACGAAGCATCGAGGACCTCATTGGCATAGTTCTGGACGAAAGCCTGGCGCTTGGTGTTCCACCCGCGGTCCATGATCTCTTTATAGATTCGGTCCCGTTCGGTGATCCAGCGTGAGAGATCGGCTGGCCGTCCCCGGTGTTGGGCCAGGCGAACCGCGCGGTCCAGCGCCACCCACGACATCAACCGTCCGTAGGTGAATTGCTGGCGCCCTCCTCGAGTCTCCCAGATACCTTCCTCGGGCTGACTCCAGTGCTCGCAGAGCCAGTCGATCATGTCCGCGAGCCCGGTCCAGCCTTCGTGCCCCACTTGCAGGCCGTGACCGTCGGCTATGTAGATCGAATCCATCGCCTCGCCGTAGATGTCGAGCTGCAACTGATCGGCCGCCCCGTTGCCGATCCGTACCGGGCGGGAGCCACGGTAGCCCTCGAGGTGGTCGAGAACCTCTTCTTCGAGATCCGAGGACCCGTCGACCCGGTACATGATCTTCAGCGGGCCGGAGCCCTCACCCGCTTGCTCTCGAATCCGATTCCTGAGCCAGCCGCCGAAGGCAGCGGCCTCATCGGCATAGCCGAGCCCGAGCAGCGCGTACACAGAGAAGGAGGCGTCGCGGATCCAGGTGTAGCGGTAGTCCCAGTTGCGCTCTCCGCCCACCTGCTCCGGGAGGGCGGCCGTCGGGGCGGCGACCAGCCCTCCGGTCGGGGCGTAGGTCATCAGCTTGAGCGTCATCGCCGAGCGGGCTACCTGCTCCTGCCAACGACCGTTGTACGTCGAGCGGCCGAGCCAACCACGCCAGAAGCGCACGGTGTCATTGAACAGCTCCACCAACACCTGAGGGTGCACAGCCCCGGGCGGACCACCCGCCGACTCCATCACTAGTCCCGCGATCTCGCCTTCTCGCAGGGTCTTGGTGAGGCGCAGCCCGTCGCCGTCGCGCTCGAGGGATGTGCCTTCCTCGTGCAGAGACCGTCCTGGCAAATCGGCGCGGTGCAGCGTCAGGGTGAGGTTATCGGAAACGAAAAGCGCTCCGTCGTCAGAGAGTTCCAATTTGTGCGGCTTGCGCCCGTAATCGAAGCGGGGCTGGATCTCCATTCGGAAGCGTATCGTCCCGCGCACCACGCGCACCAGCCGAACCAGCCGGTGACGGTCGGTCGCCTGACCCTCAAGAACAGGCATGAAATCGACTACCTCGCCGACCCCATCGGAGGTCATGAACCGGGTGATCAAGATCGCGGTGTCCGGGAAGTACAGCTGCCGGCTTACATACTCGTCCTGGTCAGGCCCGATGCGGAAGTGCCCGCCGCGGTCTTTATCCAGCAATGAAGCGAAGATGCTCGGGGAGTCGAAACGAGGACAGCACATCCAATCGATGGTTCCATCAGTACTTACGAGAGCCGCCGTCTGAAGGTCGCCGATCAGACCGTGGTCGCTGATTTCGGGGTAGCGGTCCATCGCAACGTCCTTTCGCGTCGAGCTGGTAGTGGTTCGCTGCCGTGCTGCATCCCGCTTTTCGAGCATACGCCCCGGCGAACTGACACGTCATCCCCCGCAGCTGAAAATCACCTAGGGGAAATTCGTGTTCACAGGTGAACACGCCGAACTCATCGACACCCAGGAGGGTTTGCGTCGGGACCCAAGCCCCTATCGCTCACCGAGGCCGGAACGGGTGCAGCTCATCCTCACCCTCACATACCAGGCCGTAGCTCGATTCAGGCACCTCGTTCCAGGCTCCAGCAAGGTCGACCAGCGGCTCCGAGACGATGATCCGAGTCTCGTCGGACACCTCCTGCAGGCGCGGGCGCTCCGGGTACATCTCCCGAACCGTGCGCATGTTAGTGCTGTAATACAGCGAGCGCGCCTTGCCCTCGCTGGAGTATCTAAACGCCCACACACTGTTCCCATCAGTGGTCGCGATCGTCATCTGGAGTGGATGTTCGACTCCGTGGCGAAGCCCCGCCTGCTCCACCAGGCCGACCATCCGCTCGACCGCGCCCGGCGGGTCGTCTTCAAGACCGAGCGTGAGCGCAACGTAGAACAGCAACTCCGAGTCCGTCGAGCCTTCGATAAACGAATACAGCGATTCGTCCACCGCGAGCGCGAGCTCGCGCTTGAGGCGCGGGAACTCCCTCACGAGGCCGTTGTGGACCCACAGCCACCGGCCGTGTCGGAACGGGTGACAGTTGGTCTGCTGGACGGGCGTACCCGTGGAAGCGCGGATGTGCGCGAGGAAGAGAGGCGACTCGACGTGGCTGGCGAGCTCGCGCAGGTTACGCTCGTTCCAGGCCGGTTCGATACTTCGGAAGACGGCCGGCGTGTCGGTGTTTTCGCCGTACCAGC
>Ga0126309_10000774_pt1 | contig 10755 bp, 9 predicted proteins | sample Plot56_FD_92541 | JGI IMG/M metagenome (GOLD analysis project Ga0126309, IMG submission 92541) | Serpentine soil microbial communities from UC McLaughlin Reserve, CA, USA - Plot56 | ecosystem: Environmental > Terrestrial > Soil > Grasslands | place: USA: UC McLaughlin Reserve, Lake County...
AGGATCAGGGGAAGTCGCAGAAGCGTGTACATGCCACGCAACTACCCCGGAGGGCGCGTCGAGCACCATCACCGGCGCAGCCGCACGCGCACGCTGCGGCGCGTGACCCGGCCGGACGGCTCGCGCAGGGTCGCGCGCAGCGTCAGGCGCAGCCGCCCGCGGCGGGTCCGCAGCACGGCCCGGCCGCGGCGGGTCAGGCGGATGTGCGAGCGGGCCGCGCGACGGCTCGACGGCCGCGCGCGCTTGGTCGACCGGGCGAGCAGGCGGCCGGCGCGGAGGATTCGCAGCCTGGCGGTGCAGCCGGCCGGGCAGAGCACGCCCGCCGCGAAGCCGTTGCGCCGCAGCACCATCGAGCGCGAGCGCTTCAGCAGGCGGACCCGCGGCGCGCCCGCGCGGCCGGAGCCGCCTCCTGCTCCCGGCCCGGCCGGCACGGGGCCGCCCGCGGCCGGCCGGAAGCTCAGCAGCGTCGCGTGATCGGGCGAGTAGGTCGGCGGCCGCTGCTCCTCGTTGTAGGGCTGGATCAGCCAGTGCAGCGTGCCGCCCTTGACCGCCGCGGTGACCAGGCCCTCGGACTCCCCCACGATCTGCCGCTCGATCTCCAGCCGGCGCTCGCCCGTGGCGAGGTCGATCGACCACACGCGGAACGGGCCGCCGCCCTGGCCGGCGACGAACATCCGGTCGCCGACGAACGTCGCGCCGGTGATCCCGCTCGGCGGCACGGCGCCCCGCAGCCGCCGCACGGAGTGGATCGGCGCGTGGCCCGGCGCCGCGTTGGCGGCCGAGACGTCGGCCGTGCGGTAGGCGAGCAGGTCCCCGCCGCTCGAGGTCCACAGCAGCGAGCCGTCGGGCGAGACCTCGTTCCACATCGCCTTCGGGATCTCGCCGGGGTCCAGCTTCACGTAGTAGCGCCACTGCAGCGACCCCGGGTCGGCGACGCCGATCGACCCGTGCAGGCACGGGTTCCCCCCGTTCGGGCCGCCCGGGACGTAGCACTCGAGGGGCAGCAGCACGCGGCCGCCCTCCCGCCGGTCCCAGCTGATGTCGCCGATGTGGTTGTAGCCCTCGCGCAGGTGCACGTCGGGCGGGATCACGTCGTCGTTGCGGCCGGTCTCCGCGAACTCGGGCGTGGTGCGGTAGAGCCCGACGTAGATCCCGTCGAAGTAGAGGTTGCGCGCGGCGTCGGCGGTGACGCCCTGGTAGTAGACGAGCGGCAGCGTCGTGGTGCCCGTCAGCGCCCAGCGACCCGGGTCCGCAGCCTGGGCGCCGGCCGGGAGGCCGAGCGCCGCGGCGAGGAGGACCGCCGCCAGCCGTTTCGGCTTCATCGCGGAAGCTTGTCACAGGCCGGCGTGCGAGTAACCTGGGTCGGTCATGCCAGGCACCGCGGCGTTCCGTCACGAGGCAATGCTGTACGACAGTCCCGAGACGTTCGTCGAGGGGGCCGCGCCCTTCATCCGCGACGCTGTGGCCGCCGGCGAGCCGATCATGGTCGCGGTCGGGGCGGAGAAGATCGACCTCCTGCGCGACCGCCTCGGTGACGACGCCGGGCCCGTCGTCTTCGCGGACATGGCGGAGCTGGGAGCCAACCCGGCGCGCATCATCCCGGCGTGGCGGGAGTTCGTCGACGCGAACGCCGCGTCCGGGCGCCCCCTGCGCGGGATCGGGGAGCCGATCTGGGCCGAGCGCAGCCCGACCGAGCTGGTCGAGTGCCAGTGCCACGAGGCGCTCCTCAACGTCGCGTTCGCCGCCGCCGGGGACTTCCATCTGCTGTGCCCCTACGACTCCGGCCGGCTCGACGACGAGGTGCTCGCCGAGGCGGAGCGCAGCCACCCCTACGTCGCCGGCGCCCCGAGCGCCGCCTATCGCGGCCACGACGCCGTGCCGCAGCTCGCCGCTCCGCTCCCCGAGCCGCCGGCGGACGCCGTCGAGCACGAGATCACCGGCGAGTCGCTCGCCGACCTGCGGCACCTCACGGCCGCGGCGGCCGAGCGCGCCGGCCTGTCCGAGGCCCGCGTCCACGACCTCGTGCTCGCCGTCCATGAGATCGCCACGAACAGCGTGCGCCACGGCGGCGGCCGCGGCGCCCTGCGGTTCTGGGTCGAGGACGACGCGGTGATCTGCGAGGTCCGCGACAGCGGGCGGATCGCGCAGCAGCCGCTGGTGGGCCGCGTACGCCCCGCGATCGGCCAGACCGGCGGGTGGGGTCTGTGGCTGGCCAATCAGCTCTGCGACCTCGTCCAGCTGCGCGAGCTGCCCCACGGCAGCGTCGTGCGGCTGCACCAGCGCACGCGCTAGGGGCGGCTCGCGAGCAGCGTGAACAGGACGGGCAGGCGCTCGCCGCCCACCCGCAGCGTGAGCCGTCCGCCGGGCTCCGGCTGGAGCACGCTGCCGCGGGGGTCGAAGTCCGTGTCGAGGTGCTCGTGGAGGGCGTCGACGCGCAGCCCGGCGCCGATCGCCGCGTTCACGATCTCGCCCAGGGAGTGCGCGTACACGATCTCAGTGGTGACGGCGACATCCATGTCCCGGCCGGCGTAGGAGCCCGGCTCGTCGAAGCGGCGCGGGCCGTCGGCCGCGTAGGGGAAGTCGAGCAGCAGCGGGTCGCGCTCGCCGACCATGTTGAAGAGCGGGTGGATCTCCACGAGGACGAGCGACCCGCCGGGCCGCAGCGCGGCGTGCACCGACCCCATCCAGGCGGCGAGGTCGTCGATCCAGCAGAGCACGCCCATGGTCGAGTAGACGAGGTCGAAGCGCCCGTGCAGCGCCGGCGGCAGCGCCGTCGCGTCCGCCTCCACGAACTCGACGTCCAGCCCCGCCCGCGCCGCCAGGTCGCGCCCCTTCGCCAGCGAGGCGGGCGAGAAGTCGGCCCCGGTCACGCGCGCGCCGCGGCGCGCCAGCGAGATCGAGTCGAACCCGATGTGGCACTGCAGATGGAGCACGTCGAGCCCGGCGACGTCCCCCACCGCCGCCCGTACCGCCGCGTCCTCGTGGCCCCGCAGCGTGTCCGCCCCGCCCACCAGCGCCTCGGAGTCGTAGTAGGCGTCCTGGCCGTGCACCCCCGCGAGCGCGTCCCAGTGCGCGCGGTTGGTCTCGCGGACATCGTCACTCACGGAATCGCCCCTCGGGTCGCTTCGGTGCCATGACGACATGCTGCCGCGCTCGGGCCCCGGCTGCGCTCCGGGGCCCGCGGCGCGGTGACTACCGGACGTCCGCGTTCTCGGCGTTGATGTAGGCGCCCTGCTGACTGACCAGCCGGGCGTCCTCGGTGGGGAGGTTGAGCGTCTGCGCCGGGTTCGCGGGGGCCGGGCGCACGGGGCCCGTGAGGTCCACGCGGTCGCCGACCTTGGGCTCGAAGCCCCGGTTCTCGTCCGTCCCGACGTCCCCGCCGTACTCGACGTAGACGCGGTCCTGCTTCGAGCTGCCGACCCAGAAGCCCTCGTCCTTCACGACGGACTGGACGGTCACGTCCGTGCCCGTCGCCGCCTGACCCTCGTACTTGGCCAGGCCGCCGCTCGGAACGGGCAGCAGGTTCGTGCCGCCCGCGGTCAGGGAGCCCGCTCCGGCAGCCGCCCCCGTGCTGGGCGCCGCGGTCTTCTGAGCGGCCTGCTTGTCGGCCGAGGACTGCTTGTCGTCGCCGCCGAGGAGGCCGAGGAGGACGGCGCCGAGCAGGAGCAGGGCCAGCAGGCCGAGCAGCCACCAGAGCCATGCGCCGCGCTTGCGGCGTGGACCGCCGCCGCCGGCGGCACGCGCGCCCTGGCTGCCGCCGGCTCGCTCGCCGCCGCGGGATCGTGTTGGAGTGGTTGCCATCGTCGTGTCCTTCGTCCGTTGGAATGTCGCGTGCGGACTACCGCGAACGCGCTGCCGGGCGAACGTGGCCTGGCACGTACGAGTGCGCCTCGACGCGGCTTGGCGCGTAGACGCGCCGGATTCGAGTCGTGCCACCGGAACGACGAAGGCCGCCCCGGAGGGCGGCCTTCGCGAAGCTTCGGGTGCGACGGCGCGGCGCTACTGGATCGCGTCGTAGACCTTGAACATCGGCATGTACATGGCGACGACGATGAAGCCGACGATGCCGCCGACGAGCACGATCATGACCGGCTCGAGGATGGAGGTCATCGCCTTGACGGCGGCGGCGACCTCGTCCTCGTAGAAGTCGGCGACCTTCGTGAGCATGGTGTCCAGGTTGCCGGTCTCCTCGCCGACGGCGATCATCTGCGTGACCATGCCCGGGAAGATCGGGATGTCGTGCAGCGGCGCGGAGATCGTGCCGCCGGACTTGACGCTGGCGACGACCTGGTCCATGGCCCGCTCGACCACCGTGTTGCCGGCGGTCTTGCCGGTCACCTCGATGGCCTGCATGATCGGGACGCCGGCCGAGTAGAGCGACGAGAAGGTCCGCGACCAGCGCGCGAGCGCGATCTTCTGGACCGTCTTGCCGATGTTGACCGGGATGCGCAGGCGGAACTGGTCCCACTGCGGCCGGCCCCACGACGACTTCTTCCACTTCTTGAAGCCGACGACGAAGCCGATCGAGCCGAACAGCAGGACGTACCAGTAGCCCGTGACGAAGGAGGAGGCGTTCACCGTGATCTGCGTGATGAACGGCAGCTTGCCGCCGAAGTCCTTGAAGATCCCCACGAACACCGGGACGATGAACGCGATCAGGGCGAGCAGGGTGCAGCCCGCGAAGCTCAGCACCACGGCCGGGTACATCATCGCGCCCTTGACCTGACGGCGCAGCGAGTCGTCCTTCTCGAGTTGGTCGGCGGTGCGGTCGAGCGCCTGCTCGAGCACGCCGCCGGCCTCGCCCGCACGCACCATCGCGACGTAGAGCGGACCGAAGACCTTGTCGTGCTTCTCGAGGGCGTCGGAGAAGTTCAGGCCGGCCTCGATGTCCTCGCGGACGGCGGACAGGGTGTCCTTGAGCTTGGGGTTCTCGACCTGGTCCTCGAGCACGTAGAACGAGCGCAGGAGGGTCATGCCGGAGGACACCATCGTCGCCAGCTGGCGGGTCATGATCGTGAGCTCGGCCGCCTTGACGCGCTTGGGCAGGAGCTTGATGTCCATCTTGGCGCGGGACTTCTTCTCGTCCAGCCGCATCACCTGGAGGCCCTTGTTCTTGAGCTCCTCCATGACGGCGGACTCGCTGACGCCGCTGATCATGCCCTCCTGGGGCAGGCCGGCGCCGTCGACGCCCCTGTAGGAGAACTGCAGTGCGGAGGAGGCCATCAGGCAGCCACCGGCTGGGGCAGGCTGTCGGCGTTCTCGATCAGGCGACGGAGCTCGGCCGGCTGGCCCGAGCGGGCCTCGGCCTGGGCGAGCGTGATGTGGCCCGCCTTGACGAGCCCGGCGAGTGAGGCGTCCATCGTCTGCATGCCGTGCTGGGCTCCCGTCTGGATGAGCGAGTAGATCTGGTGCGTCTTGCCCTCGCGGATCAGGTTGCGCACGCCCGGGGTCGGGACGAGCACCTCGGCCGCGACGCAGCGGCCGTTGCCGTCCGCGGTCGGGACCAGCGTCTGGGTGACGATGCCCTGGAGGCCGATCGAGAGCTGGGCGCGAACCTGGCCCTGCTGCTCGGGCGGGAAGACGTCGATGATGCGGTCGACCGTCTGCGGCGCATCCTGGGTATGGAGCGTCGCGAAGACGAGGTGGCCGGTCTCCGCTGCGGTCAGCGCCGTGCCGATCGTCTCCATGTCGCGCATCTCGCCGACGAGGATCACATCGGGGTCCTGGCGCAGCGCGGCCTTGAGGCCCATCGCGAAGGACTGGGCGTCCGTCCCGATCTCGCGCTGGTTGACGATGCAGCGCTTGTGCGAGTGCAGGAACTCGATCGGGTCCTCGATGGTGAGGATGTGATCGTCGCGGGTCTCGTTGATCTCGTTGACGATCGAGGCGAGCGTCGTGGACTTGCCCGAGCCGGTCGGCCCGGTGACCAGGACGATGCCGCGGGGCTTCGTGGCGAAGCCGCGGACGACCGGCGGAAGGCCGAGCTTCTCGATCGGCACCGTCTCGTTGGGGATCAGACGGAAGGCGGCGCCCAGCGAGCCACGCTGGAAGTAGGCGTTGACGCGGAAGCGGCCATGGCCGGGGACGGAGTAGGCGAAGTCGAGCTGCCAGTCCGTCTCGAGGCGCTGACGCTGCGACGAGTTGAGGATCGTGTAGATGATCTCGCGCGTGTCGGTGGGCGTCAGGTTCTGAAGGCCCTCCATCTTCACGAGCTGGCCGCGCTTGCGCAGCATCGGGGGCGAGCCGGAGGTGAGGTGGAGGTCAGACGCCTTCTGCCTGACGACCTCCATGAGGATCTCTGAGAAGTCGAAGTTCATGGGCGCTCGATGTATCGGCAGGTCGCCCGGGGACCTGAAGGGCTGGAGCCCGGAGCGCTACCGGGTACCGGCGACGCGGGCGATCTCGGCGATCGAGGTGAGGCCGCGGCGGACCTTCTCGAGGCCGTCCTCGCGGAGGCGCATCATGCCCTCGTGCACGGCGGCGTGCGCGATGTTCTCGCTGGGCTCCTTGGCCACGGCGAGGCCGCGGATGGTCTCGGAGACCCACATGACCTCGTAGAGGCCGACCCGGCCCTTGTAGCCCGAGCCGCCGCAGCGCGCGCAGCCCACGGGCTCGTAGGCCTCGAGGTCGAGGCCGACGTTGAAGCCGTTGGCGCGCATGACGTCGGAGGTGAGCGTCGTGCGGCGCTTGCACTCGGCGCACAGCAGGCGCGCGAGGCGCTGCGCGACGACGCAGTCGACCGCGGAGCCGACCAGGAAGGGCTCGATGCCCATCTCGATCAGGCGGGAGATCGCGCCCGGCGCGTCGTTCGTGTGCAGCGTCGAGAGCACGAGGTGGCCCGTGAGCGCCGCCTCGATCGCGATCTGCGCCGTCTCGCGGTCGCGGATCTCGCCGACCATGATGATGTCGGGGTCGGCACGCATCATCGAGCGCAGGCCGGAGGAGAAGGTGAGGCCCGCGCGCGGGTTGGTCTGGACCTGCGTGATGCCGTCGAGCTGGTACTCGACCGGGTCCTCGATCGTGATGATGTTCTTCTCGACCGTGTTGAGCATGTTCAGCGCGGCGTAGAGCGAGGTCGACTTGCCCGAGCCGGTCGGGCCGGTGACGAGGACGGCGCCGTGGGCCTGACCGATGGCCTTGCTGAAGCGCTCGAGCGCCTGCGGCAGCATCCCGAGCGTCTCCATGGCGATCAGCGCCTTGGAGGAGTCGAGGATTCGCATGACGATGTTCTCGCCGAAGGCGGCCGGCAGCGTGGCGACGCGGAGGTCGATGTGCTTGCCCTCGAGCTCCATCGAGATGCGGCCGTCCTGCGGGATGCGGCGCTCGGCGATGTCGAGGTCGGCGATGATCTTCACGCGCGAGGTGACCGCCGGGACGGAGGCGTCGGGGACGATCGCCGCATCGCGGAGCACGCCGTCGATCCGGTAGCGGACGCGCATGTCGCCGTCCTGCGGCTCGAAGTGGATGTCAGAGACGCCGCGGTCGACGGCCTCGGTGATGATGCGGTGCACGAGCTGGATGACCGACGCGTCCTCGCCCGCGGAGCCGAAGTCGATCGGCGCGTCCTCGCGGTGGGTGTAGAGCGGCCCGCTGTTCTCGCTCGCGGGCCGGGTGTCCGGCACCTCCTCCTCGGTGTCGTCGAGGTCGAGCAGCACGGCGGCGTAGTCGGGGTCCTCGAGGCGCTGGAGCAGCCACTCGATGTCGCCGCCCGAGGCGACCGCCGGGCGGACCTCGTAGCCCGTCATCACCGCGATGTCGTCGACCGCGAGCACGTTGGCGGGGTCCGCCATCGCGACCAGCAGCGTGCGCTCGGAGACGAACGAGACGGGGACGGCCTGATAGCGCTTGACGGCCGCCGGGGTCACGAGCTTGGCGGCGTCGGGGTCGACCTTGTAGTTGCGCAGCGCGACGTGGTCCAGGCCGAATCGCTCCGCCACCGCGCGGGCGAGCTGGTCCTCGGTGATCGCGCCCTGGGTCAATAGCACCCGCTCGGCCGCCGATCCGGCGGAATGGGCCTTGTCGACGGCCTCGTCCATCACCGCCCGCTCGACGAACTCGAGGTCGACGAGGACGTCCGTCAGCACCCGGCCGGAGCCGCCACGACGCGACGGGGACGTGATGCCCCGCTTGGCGCCCTTGGGAGGTGCAGCCCCGGTCTGTGTTGGAGGATTCATGAACTTGGCGATTGGGTGACGGCTCCGCGCATCGCCTGGCGTGGAGCCATCTTGCCGGTCCAGCGTTCAAACGACGCAGCGCCTTGTGCGACGAGGATCTCGAGTCCGTCGATGACGCGTGCCCCTCGCGACCTTGCCGCCTCGAGGAACCGCGTCTCGCCGGATCCGTAGACCAGGTCGATCACGCAGCTTCCAGCCTCGAACGTATCGGCCTTGAGCGGAATGGCCTTGAACGGATCAATGTTGGGGTCGAGCCCGAGACTCGTCGCGTTGACGACGATCTCGGCCGGCCCCGGGACCGCGACGTGGCGCGCTCCGAGCTCGTTCGCGAGCGCCGCGGCCCGTACCGGGGTCCGGTTCCAGACCTCGACGCGCGCGCCCGCGCCCGCGAGGGCCCACACCGCCGCACGCGCGGCCCCGCCCGCGCCGAGCACGAGCGCGCTCCGCCCGGCCGGGTCGACCCGCGCCCGCAGGGCCTCCAGCAGCCCCGGCGCGTCGGTGTTGTCGGCGTGGATGGCGCCGTCGGGCTCGAACGTCAGCGTGTTGGCCGCGCCGATCGCCCGCGCGGCTGGGCCGGCCGCGTCGGCCAGCGCGAGCGCGGCCTCCTTGTGCGGGATCGTCACGTTGACGCCGCGGAAGCCCGCGGCCGGGAGCGCGCGCACCGTCTCGGCGAACAGCGGCGGCGGGAGCGGCAGCGCGAGGTACTCCCAATCGTCGAGCCCCACCGCCCGCAGCCCGGCGTTGTGCATGGCCGGCGAGCGGGAGTGGGCCACCGGCCACCCGCACACGCCGAGGTGGATCACGGTCCGCCGCGAGACGCCTGATAGCGCGCGACGTCGCGCTCGAACTGGCTGTTGGTGCTGGAGAAGGCGTGCTCGCCCGACTTACCGGGCTTGCGCACGAAGAACAGGTACTTCGCCTTCGCCGGGTTGGCGGCGGCCTTGATCGACGACAGCCCGGGGTTGCCGATCGGCGTCGGCGGCAGGCCGCGGCGCGTGCGCGTGTTGTAGGGGGTGTCGCGCTCGAGCTCGGAGACGCGCAGGGGCCGCGACCAGTTGTTGATCTGGTAGCGGATGGTGGCGTCGATGCCGAGCGGGATCCCCTGCTTGAGGCGGTTGTGCATGACGGCCGCGATCAGCGGGCGCTCCTTCGGCAGCTGCGCCTCCCGCTCGACCATCGAGGCGATGATGAGGACGTCGTAGCGGGTCAGGTTGCGCCGCCTGGCGGTGGAGAGGTCCACCGTGGCGAGGTTCTCGCGGAACGCGGCGAGCTGGCGCTCGACGAGGTCGCTCGCGCTCGCGCCGGTGATCATCTGGTAGGTCGCGGGGAACAGGAAGCCCTCGAGCGAGCGCACGCTGCGGGGGGCCCCGAGCCGGCGGGCGGCGCGCAGGAAGCGCGGGGCGCTCGTGGCCTTGCCGTAGTCGCCCCTGAACGCCTTGTCGACGAGCGGGATGTTCTCCCGCCGCGAGCGCCCCTCCGGAATCGTGAAGGAGAAGGTCTTCACGACCTTCACCTTCGGGCCCTGCATCAGCGCCTCGATGGCGGCGCCGTTGCTCATGCCGCGCGGCAGCTGGTACTTGCCGGGCCGCAGCTTGCCGCGGCGCATCGTGACCGTCGCGTTGGCCTCGAACAACCGCGCCGACTCGACGACGCCGGCGGACTCGAGGATCTCGCCGATCCGGCCGGCGTCGGACCCGGTGGGCACGGTGACCGCGACGGCCCCGGTCGGGTCGTCGTGGAACGGCTGGAAGGTGGCGTTGATCAGCCACAGCGCTCCCGCGATCAGGGCGAGCGCGAGCAGCGCCAGGACGCGGCGGCCGCCGCGGCCGCGCGGCGCGCCCGCCGGGCGGCCCGGGTGCGGGCGCGGCGGCGGGGGCCGGCGGGCGCCGCGCTGCGGCAGCGGGCGGCTGGGCCCGCGCGGGGGCAGCGGCCGCGTGCGCGCGGCGGTGATGGTGCGGCGCGGGAGCGGCGCGGGCTCCGGGTCGTCGTCCCACTCGGGCCGGAACTCCTGGGTGGCCTGCGGGTCCGCCACCGCGTCGTCGGGTCCGAAGGGGTCGTCGGGCATCTCGCGCTCGGGCGGCTCTGGCTCCGACTCGGGCTCGGGCTCGGGCTCCTCGAACCAGGAGCCGTCCGTCGTCGCCGCGGGCTCGGGCTCGAGATCCGGCTCGGGCGCGGGCGGAAGCTCCGGCTCCGGCTCCGGCTCCGGCTGGGGCTCCACCGGCGCGGTGCGCTCGACGTGGAAGTCCTCCGACGGCGCCGGCTCGGGCGGCGTCGTCGCGCGGCCGAGGAACGTCTCCGGCGCAGGGGCGTCCTCGCCGCGGCGGGCGGCCCGTTCGGCGGCGGCCCGAGCGCGTTCCTCGGGGCTGCGCTCAGAGTTTGTCGAGTGTCGACGCGGCACGTACTGCCTCGTCATTGTGAAGGGCCGGGCCGTCGGACGCGCCGAGACCCTCGCGCGGAGGTCAGCGATCGTTGACCGTGAGCAGCACGGAGAGCGGCTCGCCGGCTTCGTCGCGGACCAGCGTGAGCACGCCGTCGACCGCGACCATCAGCCCCTGGGAATGCATATAGGAGGACTGGAACG
>Ga0126309_10000775_pt1 | contig 10755 bp, 7 predicted proteins | sample Plot56_FD_92541 | JGI IMG/M metagenome (GOLD analysis project Ga0126309, IMG submission 92541) | Serpentine soil microbial communities from UC McLaughlin Reserve, CA, USA - Plot56 | ecosystem: Environmental > Terrestrial > Soil > Grasslands | place: USA: UC McLaughlin Reserve, Lake County...
AAGAAGCTCGGCAGCGTCGGGCTACCCATACCGGGCATAGATATTCACATCGATCCCTCCGCTTTACCCGAAGAGGATTCGGAGCGACCAAGGAAAGGTCGCCGGGCGGACGTAACCTACCAGGAAGGGGAGATAATAGTACGCGGACCGGGCATCTTCTCAGGCTACCTCAACCTGCCCGAAGAGACCGAAGAGGTCTTCACCGCAGACGGATGGTTTCGCACCGGCGACCTCGGCTACTTCGACGAAGACGGCTACCTCTATATCACGGGGCGCGCTTCCACGTTGATCGTCACCGCGGGAGGCAAGAATGTCCAGCCCGAGGAGGTCGAAGAGACGTACCTAAGAGACCCGGTCGTCCGCGATATCGGCGTGTTGCAGAGAGACAGCCGGCTCGTCGCGGTGATCATGCCGGATCTGGAGGAGATACGCCGGCGCGACGGCGAGATAGATCGCGACATCCGCCGGGCGGTAGAGGAGGGGTCGAAGCGGCTACCTTCCTACCAGCGTATCTCCGAGTACACCATCACCCGCCGACCCCTGGAGCGCACACAGCTCGGCAAGATCCGCCGACACCTCCTGGAAGAGCGCTTCGACCGGGCGAAAAGGGGTGAGGAAGGCGCCGGCGAGGCGGTCGGTCCCCTCACTATAGAGGAGATGTCCGAGGAAGACCGCACGCTGCTCGAAAACCCGGCGGCGCGACGGGTCTGGGATCTGCTCGCCGGCCGCTACTCCGATCGGCGCCTGACCCCGGATACGAGCCCACAATTGGACCTCGCGGTCGATTCGCTGGAGTGGGTGGATCTGACGCTCGAGATCGCTGAGAGCACGGGCGTGGAGCTCAGCGAGGAGGCGATCGGCAGTATCTATACGGTTCGCGACCTGCTCGAAGAGGTGGCCGAACAGGCCGGGGCGGGTGGCGGGGGCGTGCCCCAAGCCTTGCCACTCGAGCAACCCGAAGAGGTTTTGAGCGATGAGCAGAAGCGGTGGCTCAGGCCGCTGGGGCCCGTGGAATCGGCGGTGGCACGGGGCATGTTTGCCCTCGACAGAGCGTTAGCCAGGAGGGTTTTCCACCTCCGCGTGGAAGGCATCGAGCATCTGCCCGAAGAAGGTCCGTTCGTCATAACGCCCAACCACATCAGCTTCCTCGATCCGTTCGCGGTCGCCGCGGCGCTCGATTACCCTCGGTTGCGCCACACTTACTGGGCGGGCCGAGTGGGCGCAGCCTTCGGCAACCCCCTCACTCGGCGGATCAGCCGGCTCGCACAAGCGTTTCCAATCGACTCCCACCGGGCGGTCTTCTCGAGCCTGGCCTTCGGGGCTGCCGTGCTGAGGAGCCGGAGGAACCTGATCTGGTTTCCCGAGGGCCACCGCTCGCCCACCGGCGAATTGCAGGCTTTCAAGCCCGGTATCGGGATGCTGTTGAATCGCTATCCGGTGCCGGTGGTGCCCGTGTTCATCGACGGAACGCACGAGGCGATGCCGCCGGGGAGAATCTGGGTACGGCCCAAGAAGGTCACGGTCACCTTCGGTAATCCCCTCGACCCGCGGGAGCTGGAGCAGCAGGGCGAGGGTGACCAACCCCAGAGCCGGATCGTCCAGGCTCTCCACGAGCGCGTGGCGGAGATGATGGGAGCCACAACCCCATAGGTTATCTCGCCGGCTAGGGCGTTAACTATCCGCCTGCTCATCCTTCGGTGGCCTGTCGAGGCGCAACCAGAGCGAGACGTGGGTGGGCTGCATCGTCTCCCTTATCACCTCTGCAAGGTCGCTGTTCAGGGTCTCCAGGTCCGTCTCGTCCCTGAGCTTGGCGGAGAACTCGTCGAGCGTCTTCCTCGCGTCATACTTGCGCCTGTAGAAGCGGCGATCGATAAAGGACTGGATGCGGCGCCTCAAGGGGTTGAACAGTGCCGCGATCACGAGGGTGGAGACTACAATCGCAAGTTGAGGTTGCTCCGTCTGGCCTGTCAACGCGCGGAATATCGTCTGGGTCGTCGCCACGCTTCCGAAGTAGAGTGCGACCAGCATGGCCGTGAGGGAACCGTAGACTAGGGTGCGGTTGATGACCACGTCTATGTCGTAGAGGCGGTACTTGAGGACGGCCAGGCCTATGGCCACTGGCACGCCGGCGAAGCTGAGCACGGCCACGGAGAAGAGGACTTCGGCCCACCAGGGAAACCGAGGTACGCCATCACTACTCCTCACTTGGACGACCAATGAGCTGACCATGGCGATCAGGTACAACAGGCCCGAGAATGAGGCGACGAAGGCTACCCATTTGATCTGCTGGCGCACCTCGCCCCTCGAACGCCGGTAACGCAACACCATGCTCACGGCCGAAGCGAAGATGCAAAGGGGCAGCAGCGGGAGAATGATGTACGACACATCAGCCAGCCAGGGGAGCGCCTCTAGCCCGAACGGGTTGGGTACCCCTCCCTGGTTCTCTAACGGTCCGGGAGCGAGCCCCCCGGTTACGCTTAGGAGCACCATCATCACGCCCGAGAACCAGGCCAGAGTACGCCATCTCCTCGATGGGAGCTTCCCGTCCGGGAACAGCAAGACGAGATAGATCCCGAGCAGCCCTACGGTGGGCACCCACAGCCACTGGTTACTCAGCGTGCCTACCGCCACGGGGAAGGGAACCGAGCCGGGTTTGGTAACGCCGTAGACGCTGTAGCTATCGGTAACCGCGAGGATCATCCACAAGAGGCCGTCTGCGAGGCAGATCCAACCGACAGGGTTCTGCGGTCGCCTGGAGGCGATCAGGGCGCCCACGGTGGGGAAGGTCAGGAAGAGCACGAAGCTCACCGTTTCACTAATAGTGCCGAGGGTGGTCGAGTTGCCTGGAGACTGGGCGAGGAAGGACAGCATGCCGGCGGCGACAAACATGGCCACGCAGAGCACGGCTAAAGACCATGCCAGCCATCTGGCGGCACGGGTACTCATCCGGGCTACTCCCGGATCCTGTTCCATTGTTCCTTGCGTCACGATGTCACTATACCGGACGAGCGTCTCCCAAGCGTTACAGCTGGCGTTACGAGACCGAGATACGCACCGGGTTTTCGAGAATCGCTAACTCAGAGAGAGCATCTTGTTGATAGGTCCCGCGGTCCCTAAGCTAGCGCTACGATCTTCCTGTAACGAACGCTACCCGAACATAGCCAGCGGCAGGTACGAGGAGACGATCCAGTTCGGCTGGTCGACGATCTCGGAGATCTTGAGGTCTACGACGAGGCTCGCCAGCACGTACGCCTCGACGGGCTCGAGCCCGTAGGTCGTGCTTATGTGCTCGACCATCGCCCTCAAGGAGTCTTTGGCGGCCTGCATCAGGTCCTCGTTCACGCCCATCGTCGCGTACCAGCCGGCTTCCTCGACCAGCGGTGTCAGCGGTCCTGGGGTCTGGAACTGGGGTGCGGGGATGCTCCTGCCTTTGATCAGGTCGAGGCGCAACGCGGCGTACATGGGGCTCTCGATGCCCGTCACGCAGACCTCCCCGTCGCCCTGGGCCGCGTGGGCGTCGCCGCAGGAGAAGAGCGCGCCCGTGTGCTGTACAGGCAGGTACAGGATGGAGCCCTTGGTAATATGGCGGGTGTCCATGTTGCCGCCGAACGGCCCCGGCGGCATGACGACGGGTTTCTCGGGGCCGGACGGGCTCACCCCCATCGTCCCGAAGAAAGGCTCTATGGGGATGGCTATGTCATCCTTGAAGAGCGTGTAGTCGCCGTTGGTGAGGTCGAAGATCTTGAGGTAGGCGTCGGGGAAATCCTCGGGCAACAGCCCGAACCCTGGCAAGACAGCGGTCCAGCCCCAGCCTTGGGTGTACATGTCCAGAACCTCGACCGTCAGTATGTCGCCGGGCTCGGCGTCCGTCATCGCGACGGGGCCGGCGAGCGGGTAGAGGCTGTCCCAGTCGAGGCTCGAGAGGGCGTCCACGGTAGAGTCTGGCCCTATCTGTCCGTCTGAGACCTCGCGGGTGTGGTAGACGACGGTGTCGCCTGGCTCGACCGTGAGCACCGGCTCGAGCTCGTTGTCCCAGACGTAGTGGACCTGATCTTCTGGGAAGTAATGAGTCTTCGGCATGCCGCGAACCTCCTTGTCGTCCCTTGTCTTGAACATACTCTCTCAACTCGCGGATGCTATTTCCAGTATGACGGCTTTAGGCCACGCCCGAATCTCCGTGACTGTAGTACGAACAGACCCTTGGGAACGTCCTGATGCTAGTTAGCAACACCAAGCAGCCATAGAGCTACAGCGCAGGAGGTCTGCATAGCAGGGGTGCCCCTGGCTTACCGCGATGGCATCATGCGCTGGAGGCGTGCTGGTGATACCCGGCCTCTGGCTGATGACCCGCTGGTCGTTGTTCGCGCCGGTGATCGTGAGCGAGCTCCTGGGGCCGCTGGAGGCCTTGAGGCGCAGCAACGAGCTCGTGCGGGGCCACTTCGAGCTGGTGTTCCTGACCGCCGCCTTGGCTGTGGTGCTAGAGGAGGCCATCGCGCACGCAGGAACGTTGGGGGGACTGGCACTCACCGGCTCGGAAACCTGGGGACAATGGATAGGAGGTTCGGTCGCCACCGTGCTGATCCTGCCCGTGGCGTCCTTCGCGACCGCGCTCGCCTACGGTCATCTGCGTCGCCCATAGTCCTTGCTCATCCTCCTCAACAACCCGGGAATCTCTCGGAGGTTCGCCCTCACACGAGCCCTACCGGCCGGAGGACCGTCCCCTGGATCTTGTTGACGCCTAGGACGTAGGCGACCTTGTAGGCTTCGTCCTCGGCCAGGTTCTCCAGGTTGCCTTCGCCAAAAATCCGCGGCGCGTCAGGTAGCCGTTCTGGAAATCGGTGACCAACTGCTCGATGCCATCACGGTGCTTTGGTGGACCCATAGGTAGCTCCTTTCTCTCTCCACGATACATGAACTTCCCTCCTCGCAAAGCAGAGTAAGTGCTCGAGATCGTTAGATGGCAGCGCTTCCCCTTCGCAACGATAGCAGAACGTCCGCCTCCCTGCTTCGACCCTGGTCCACCACGGGTTTTCATCCGGTACGGGCGAAGGCCGCGCGACGCCATCGTCTATAGGCGAGGATCAGACTGGCCTGCGCAGCTCGCGATGCGTCCCGCTCTCTAGGTTCGATCGAGGGCCTGTTCGAGGTCGGAGATCACATCCCCGGCGTGCTCGATGCCTACCGAGAGCCGCACGAGGTTCTCCTTAACCCCGAGCCTCTCTCTGCGCGACGGCGAGAGCTCGCGGTGCGAGGAGGTGGCAGGATGGATGGCGAGCGTGTAGATGTCGCCCAGAGACGGAGCTTTGACGCAAAGCTCCAGCGCGTTGAGAAAAGTGTAAGCCGCCTCACGTCCTTCCGCGGCGAGCTCGAAGGAGACGAGGCCGCCGGTGTCCGAGAGCACACGCTTTGCGGTCTGGTGATCCGGGTGTGCCTGGAGGGAAGGATGGTAGACCTTCGCCACCTTGGGATGTCCGGCGAGGCGGGACGCGATCTCGCGCGCGTTCTCGCACTGGCGGCCCATCCGTAATGGCAACGTCTTGAGGCCCCGGTGGGCGAGCCAGGCCTCGAAAGGGCCGAGCACGCCCCCGACCAGCTTGCGTAGTTGCTCCACGGCGGCGGCGTAAGGCGGACCGGCCGCGACCGCGCCGGCCGTCAGGTCGCCGTGTCCCGAGAGGTACTTGGTCGCGCTGTGGACCACGATGTCGGCGCCGAGCTCTAGAGGCCGCTGGAGATAGGGGGTACCGAAAGTGTTGTCCACGATCAGGGCGGCCCCCGCGGCGCGGGACATCTGTGAGATCTCCGGTATGTCGGCCACGCGCAGGAGAGGATTCGAGATGGACTCGACGACTACGGCGCGGGGCCTTAGGTCGGCGACCTTCTTCTCCACCGCTCCCAGGTCGTAGGCGTCGACGAAGCGGGTATCGACGCCGTTCGCGCCGAAGACCTGGACCAGCAGCGTCGCCGTAGAGCCGTAGAGCTGCTCCGCCGCAAGGACCGTTGCCCCGTCCGTAAGCTCTGCCGCCGCTAGCGCGGCGTGCGTGGCCGCCATCCCCGAGGCGAAGGCGAAAGCCCTTACTTCCCGTTCGGCTTCTGGAGCCTCCAGCGACATGAGTGCTTCCTCGAAGGCGCGGACGGTGGGGTTGTCGTAGCGAGCGTAGCTGTAGCCCTGCTCCTCTCTGCCGAGCACGCGATCGGTCGTCTCGATGTTCGGGTGGGAGAAGGTGGTCGATGCGTAGATCGGCGTCGAGATCGGGTAGAAGATCCCATCCCCGCCTGCCTCTGCACCGGCCCTGTGCTCTCCGGAGTGCACGGCGCGGGTCTCGAAACGTCTCGGCCTTTTCATAGCGGCTTATACTAACTTACCGGGGCACGCTGTTGGCAGGAGCCGGCCAGAAGGTGAGATATCCTCCCCGCGGCTACGCCCTGGCCGCGACCGTCGCCTCGAAGTCGAGGCCGAGATCGGAGCAGATCGCCTGGGCCGCGTTCCTCCCGGGGGCCATGGAGACACCTGGTCCGGGATGGCTCCCCGAGCCGCGTATGGGGCGCATCGAACCCGTCTGGTAAGGTAGCATCGCGCCGTGGCAGATGGTCCCGTGCACGGCGCTGCTCAGCTTCCGCTCCAGGTCGAACGGCGAATGGGCCACCCTCTTGAGCAACTTCTCTTCGAGGTCCGGCATGTACTCAGCGGTGATCCTGTCGATCAGGTAATCGGCGTACCCCTCCTTCGCCGCATCCCAATCCCTCTCCTGGATCTGCCCGGTCGCGTCGCCCGCTATCTCGTAGGGCACGCGAAGCACGACGAACTTCTTTAGGTGCTTGCCTTCGGGCGTCCGGCTCGGGTCTATCACCGAGTCGTTCCAGCTTACTATTAGAGGAGTGGCCGGCAGCTCTCCCCCGCGGCATTCGATCGAAGCCTTGGCCACGGGATCCAACGACGGAGGAGTCAGGTGCACGTGGCAGGCGGCGCCGGCCTCGGGTCCGGCCTTGTACTCGACGGGGCCGTCCAGGGCCGCGTAGATCACGAAGGCCGCATCTCCCCACTCGTAACGCTCCATCTTGCCCGCTATCTCCGGGCCGACGACCTCCTCGCCCAGGAACCTGAGCGCCAGCTGCCCGGGATCTACCCCCGAGGCCACCAGCCGCCCGACGGGTATCTCCTCGCCGCCCTCCAGCCGAACCCCCGAGGCCCGGCCCGAGCTAACGAGGATCTTCTCCACCCCGGAGCTCGTCCTGATCTCACCCCCCAGGGAACGAAGATGGTCGGCCAGGGCCAGCGACACGTGGTGCATACCGCCCCTCACCAGGTTGTTCCCCGCGTCCTGCAGCACGGTGCCGAACAGCCAGGCGAGCTCGGCGCCGCCGGCGTCGTCGGGGGCGTGGGCCATAAACAGCGCGAAGGCGCCGAACAGGCACTTGACCTCCTCGGACTCGAACGTCTGTTCGCACCATGAGCGCATGCTCTGCAACCCGAAGCGGTACTCGTCCATGCCGCCGGGGCTCCCTTCCAGCGCGGCCGCCTCTGCGGAGAACGCCGGCGGCGGCGAGAAGAGCGCGGCGACGACCTTGCTCTTCGCCGCCCGGTAGCGCCCGACCAGCTCGCGCCAGGTCTCGGCGTCCTTCTCGGAGTACCGGCCGATGTTCTCGACGGTCTTCTCGAGGCTCCTGCTCACGGCCAGGACCCTGCCGTCGGGGAAGGCGTGGGCGTAGACTGTGTCGGGCTCGATGAGCTCGAGGCCGTGCTTCTCCAGCTCCCCGGGAACGGGGGAGAGGTTGACCAGCTGGTAGCCGCTCGCGTGGACGTCCGACCTGAACCCGGGGAGCGCCAACTCCTCGGTGAGCGTCATGCCCTCCACGTCGTGGTAGCGCTCGAGGACGAGCACCTTGAGCCCCGCTTTCGCGAGGTAACAGGCGCACGTCAACCCGTTGTGCCCGGCGCCGATCACCACAGCGTCGTACCGTGTCGACATCGCGCTACCTCCCGAACCTGGCGTGTGGAAGGCTCGTGCTCAGCTCGTGAAGGCGCGTATGTGTTCGGCCATGTCGGGATAGGATTCGATCAGCGCCGCGATGTCCCCGTGCTCTACGTCCGGGGGCTCTACCCCGGGCCACTCGGTGCTGGCCAGCAGTGCGTATGAGGCTCCCGACGCCAGGCGCGAGGTGTGGAAGGTGCCCCCGGGGAGGAACAACTGCGGACGTTCTCCCGCCGCCAGGTCGGAACCGACGACCGTCACGGCGCCCGTGCCGTCGGGGTAGAGCATCAAGACTTCTAGCGGATCACCCAGGTAATGGTGGTAGAGCTGGTCGGAGCGTATCCTGTGCATGACGATCTGGGCGTCGGGGGCGACCAGGAAGTAGAGGGCCGAGCCGTAGGGTCGGTCGCCCTCGTAGGCATCGGGCAAAGCCCCGGCAGGGACCCTCAGTGGGCTGCGGTAAGTCTCGGCGACGAAGCCGCAGGTGGGGTGGGGCTCGAGCCCGAGCATAGCCTTGACTTCATCCGCCGTCGGACGCGTTCCTAGGTCCATCGTCTCCTCTCCTTGAAAATCCGTCTCTTCGATCATGATACGCAATCCGCACATCTTCCGCGACGTAGGACCTAAACGAGGGCGACTCCCACCCCCTTCCTCCCGGCACGACCGTCATGTCAGCCGTCCCTCAACGTCATTCCCGCTTTCGCGGGAATCCACTGCTAAAGACTCTCCGCGCCTCCAGGTAACATGGATCTACCGTATCGCGTATGACTTGCCAGAAGCATCTCCAGAAAGGGCGCATGGCCGAACGAAAGAGTGCTCCCCGGCGTGTTGTGCAAGCGGAGGGGGATCCTCTACTTCGCCGGGGAGCCCGCTCGCATTATCAGGCCGGATACGTTAAAGGGTGGTAACGTCCGTGTACCGATTTTGTTACGACGTAGATTATCTACAGACTCTGGTGCTTCCAACGTGCCGCTCGGCCGCACCGTCCCGTATAGACCTTAGCTGTTAAGCTGAATCAGGGCGAGCCTGAGATCCTCCGCCATCCCGCTGTGGCCGTGCTTCTCGGACTGGGCGATCCCCTTCTCGTAGGCGGCGCGCGCCTCGTCTTTGCGACCGAGATCGGAGAGCACGTTTCCGAGGCGCGCATAAGCGTTCCCCTCGTCGTCGTGGAGGGCCAAGTACCGCTCCAGGACCGCCGCCTCGTCTTCGTTACGTCCGGCCTTCTCGTATTCGTTGGCCAGGGCCAGCAAACCCGTCGGGTTGTCCGGGTTGTCGGCCAGCATCCGCTCGAAGTAATCGATCCTGTCTTCCATGAAATTCCTCCGTTCAGGTCGCAGATGCGAGTATATAAGCACTTCGGCACGCCGTCTTCGACGGCTTGTCAGCCAGCCAGCATCTCAGCCAAACCTATAGAAGCTGACTGGCTGAGAGCCGCCTGGCGAAGCCGGGCGGCGTGCTGAGAAGCGAAGCCCGAAGGGCGTAGCATGCTGAATTGCTGAAATGCTGACTGGGTGGGTACGATACTGGGGATGTGGGGTATCATAGGAAAGATCAAGATGTTTGATCGCTTTGCAAGAGCGCCTTTGGAGGCCTCCGCGAAGAATGGTGGGCCTCCTGATGCGGCGCTCGGGCTGGAGTGGGTATCGTCAGGTGAGGGTGTGATCCGGTTGGAGAGAGAGACGGAGAACCAGTTTTTCGGGCCGAACCTCGGCTACGTGTTGGAGCTCTACGAGAACTACAGGGAGGACCCCGATTCCGTCGACGGACAGATGCGGGAGTTCTTCGAGTCCTGGAGCCCGCCGCGGTTGGGGGCGCCGGGCGCCAACGGGCAGCAGGTCGCCCCAGAGGTCGACGTCGAGAAGGCCGTCGGGGCCTCCAAGCACGTCAGGCACATAAGAGACTTCGGGCACAGGGCCGCGAGGCTCGATCCCCTCGGGAGCGAGCCGCCGGGGGACCCGACGCTCGACCCGACCTTCTACAGGATAACGAACGAGGATCTCGAGACCCTGCCCACGCTCATCATCGGCGGGCCCATCGCCGAGCGTACATCCAACGCCAGGGAGGCCGCAGACGAGCTGCGTAGGATCTACTGCGACACTACCGGGTACGACTTCGGGCACGTCCACGACCCCGAGGAGAGGTTCTGGCTGCGCGAGTCCGTCGAGTCGGGCCGCTTCCACAAGAGGATGGAAGGCGAAGACGCGAAGCGACTCCTCCAGAGGCTCACCATGGTGGACGCCTTCGAGAAGTTCCTCCACAAGACGTTCCTCGGCCAGAAGCGGTTCTCCGTCGAAGGGAACGACATGGTCGTCCCGATGCTGAACAGGATCATCCGCTCCGCCGCCGACGTGGGCACGCCCGTAGTAACTCTGGGCATGGCCCACAGGGGGAGGCTCAACGTCCTCGCGCACGTGATGGACAAGCCTTACTCCAAGATCTTCGGCGAGTTCCAGCAGCCCGAGAAGGGCGAGCAGTCCTCGGCCGCCGGCCGGCCCGGCGACGCCTGGGTGGGGGACGTCAAGTACCACCTCGGCATCAGGGGCTTCCAACTCGCGGACGAGGAGGCCGACGAGGAAGTCTTTATCCACCTCGCCCCGAACCCGAGCCACCTTGAGCACGTAAACCCCGTGGTCGAGGGGATGGCCCGCGCCTCCCAGGAGGAGCAGGATGAAGCCGGCCCGCCGCACCAGGATGTCGAGGCGTCCCTGCCCATCCTGCTACACGGGGATGCGGCGTTCCCCGGCGAAGGGGTCTCGGCGGAGACGCTGAACCTGAGCCGCCTGCC
>Ga0126309_10000776_pt1 | contig 10754 bp, 11 predicted proteins | sample Plot56_FD_92541 | JGI IMG/M metagenome (GOLD analysis project Ga0126309, IMG submission 92541) | Serpentine soil microbial communities from UC McLaughlin Reserve, CA, USA - Plot56 | ecosystem: Environmental > Terrestrial > Soil > Grasslands | place: USA: UC McLaughlin Reserve, Lake County...
GACATCGTCGGCGTCTGGGGCGCCCGCGTCATGCAGGAGGCCATCTTGCGGGCGGTCCGTTCCGCCGAAGGCGTGGCCGGTCTCCTAGCGGTCTCCGAGCTTCCGGACCGGCACGCCCGCTAGGGCGATCCGCGCAAGCGTCGAACCCTCTGAGATCGCGCCCTAAGCAGGCGCGAATACATCAAGGACCGTACCCGTAAAAAACGCGAGGCTCACCGCGACGAACGGCGCCAGCAGGATCACGAGCAAGACGAGCACCGCGGGGCTGACCCGCTTGCGGGCCGCGAGGAAGACCAGCAGCGCTCCTGCCAGGAGAAAGACCAATATCTCTACCGGCCCGACTGCCTCCATAACGAACCCCCCTCATCTTGACAACCCGAAACCCCGAGGCGGCCGGCGGTCCCGAACCCGGAGAGCCGCCTACATGAAGTCCATACTGTGGCCGGTGCGGGAGACGGCCGATGCGCCCCCGGTCTCCGGTGGGGGTTCCGCGACGACCGCTTCGGTGGTCAGGATCAGGGCCCCGATCGAGGCCGCGTTCTCCAGGGCAGAGCGGGAGACCATCGCCGGGTCGGCCACGCCGGCGGAGATCAGGTCCTCGTACTCGCCGGTGAGCGCGTTGAAGCCGACGTCGCCGCCCCGCTCCCTCACCCTGTTTAGCACTATCGACGCGTCGGCGCCGGCGTTCGCGGCGATCTGGCGCAGGGGTTCTTCGAGGGCCCTGTGCACGATCTTCGCCCCCGTCCTCTCGTCGTCTTCGAGCGCGTCGAGCATCCCGGCGACGGCATCCTGGGCGCGCAGGAACGCGACGCCCCCGCCGGGGACGATGCCCTCCTCCAGGGCAGCCCTGGTCGCCGAGAGGGCGTCCTCCACGCGGTGCTTTTTCTCCTTGAGCTCCGTCTCGGTGGCAGCGCCGACCTTGATGATCGCGACGCCGCCGGCGAGCCTCGCGAGACGCTCCTGGAGCTTCTCGCGGTCGAAGTCCGACTCGGTCATCTCCAGCTCGTTTCGGATCTGGTGCGTGCGGCCGGCGATCTCCTCGGGGTTGCCCGTGCCGTCGATGATGACGGTGTCGTCCTTGGTGATGTAGACGCGCCTCGCGCGGCCGAGCTGGCTGATCTGGGTGTTCTCGAGCGTGAGGCCGAGGTCTGCCGTGATGACCTCGCCACCGGTCAGGATCGCGATGTCCTCGAGCATCCTCTTCCTGCGGTCGCCGAAGCTCGGCGCCCTCACGGCGGCCACGGAGAAGGTCCCGCGCACCTTGTTGACGATAAGGGCCGAGAGGGCCTCTCCTTCGAGGTCGTCGCAGATTATGAGGAGCGGTTTACCTGACTGGACCGCGACGTTGAGTACCGGAAGGAGGTCCTGGACGTTGCCGATCTTCTGGCTCGCGAGAAGGATGTAGGGCTCGTCGAGCACCGCCTCCATCGTCTCCTGGTCGGTGACGAAGTAGGGGGAGACGTAGCCCTTGTCGAACTGCATCCCTTCCGTGAACTCGAGCTCCATGCCGAGGGTCTGTCCCTGCTCGACGTTCACGACGCCGTCCTTGCCGACCCTGTCGATGGCGTCGGCGATGACGGAGCCTACCTCCTGTGAGCGGGCGGAGATGGCGCCGACGCGGGAGATCTCCTCACGTCCGGAGATTTCACGCGCCTGGTCCCGGATCGAGCCTACCGCGGCCTCGAGGGCCTTCTCGATGCCGCCCCGCAGGATGACCGGGTTGGCGCCTGCGGCGACGTTCTTGAGGCCCTCGCCCACGATCTTCTGGGCCAGCACGAGGGCGGTCGTCGTCCCGTCGCCAGCCACGTCGTTGGTCTTGGTGGCCACCTCGAGCACAAGTTGGGCGCCCTGGTTCTCGAAGACGTCTTCGAGCTCCACCTGGCGGGCGATGGTTACGCCGTCGTTCGTGATCGTTGGCGTGCCGAACGCCTGGTCTAGCACCACGTACTGCCCCTTGGGGCCGAGCGTTACCCTCACGGCGCCCGCCAGCTTGTTGACGCCCCTCTCCAGCGCCCTGCGGGCGTCGGTGTCGAACTTCAGCTTCTTGTGGGCCACGGCGAGCCTCTCCGCCGCCCCGTGGTGGAACGGCTGTGTCGGTGGTGAGCGCGGGCGGCGGTGTGGCCGCCCGCGCGGCTGGTGCTAGGGCTTCCCGGTTAGGCCGCGGCGCCCTCGGGTACGAGGATCCCGCGCCCGCGCAGGTTGCCGTTGTTGAGGTCCTGCATCGCGTCGTTGACGGCGTCCAGCGGGTAGGTTGAGGTGTGGAGCGTGACGAGGCCGCGGGCCGTCAGGTTCATCAGCTCGGCGAGGTCGTTGTAAGTGCCGACCAGGTTGCCGATGACGCTCCGCTCGGTGGAGATGATGTCTATGGTGGGTATCTCGATCTTGCCGCCGTAGCCGATGACGTAGTGGAAGCCCGCCGGACGGGTCATCTTCCAGGCCTCGTCTTGGGCGCCCCGCTCGCCGACGTAGTCGAAGACGACCTCAGCACCTCCGTTGGTCATCTCGATCACCGTGTCCGCGTAGCCCTCCTGGACCTGCACGGTCTCGTCCGCGCCCCAATCCCTGGCGAGCGCCAGGGCCTCCTCGCTCGGGTCGACCACGATTATGTTCGTCGGCGTCATCGCCCTGAGGCACTGGATACCGATGTGACCGAGGCCCCCGGCGCCGATAACGACGGCGTTGGTGCCGGCGTAGAGTTCTGGCACGGCCTTCCTGACAGCATGGTGGGCTGTAAGGCCCGCGTCCGCGAGCGCTGCGATGTCCTTGGGCTGCAGGATAGGGTCGAGCTTCACGACGCTCCTTGCGCTCGTCCTCAGGAGCTGCGCGAAGCCGCCGTCTTGGGAGATGCCGGGGAAGGCGCCGTTCTCGCACTGCATGTCGCGCCCGGCGCGGCAGTAGTGGCACAGCCCACACGTCATGAGCGGGTGGCAGATCACCGTGTCGCCCGGCTGCACGTTCGTGACCGCCGGCCCGACCTCCTCCACCCACCCCGAGTTCTCGTGCCCGAGCACGTAGGGCAGCAGCGTCCCGTCTGGGTCCTGGATGGGAGCCCACTGGCCCTCGACGACGTGTATGTCCGTCCGGCAGAGCCCCGCCGCACCTACCTTCACTATGACGTCGAGGGGGCCCTGTATCTTCGGCTCTTCTATCTCCTCGACCTTGAGGCTGTCCTTGGGGATGCTGTCGTCGTAGCGGTGCAGCCGGGCAGCCTTCATGCCGTCTTCTCCTCTCTCTCGGGTATGCCGTAGCGCGTGGAGAGGAGGCCGCGGCAGAGGCTCGCGTTCCCCTCGATGCTGACCCGAACCGTCTTGGCGAACCGCAGGTGCTGTACGACCGCCTCCTCTGGCACCCTGTTGCCGTCCGGGTCAACGACGGGCGGCGCCTCGGCCGAGACGTCGAGGCCGAGCTCGGCCCTGCGCTCGAGGTACTTCTCGAACTCGTCGGAGGGGGGGATGTCTTCGAGGCTCATACGGGCGAGCGCCTCGGAGGAGTGGCCGGCGGCGCGCAAGGTCCGGCAGAGTTGCTCCTGGCGGGAGACGAAGCTCTTGCGCCTGAAGATGGTGCGTAGCTCTTCGAGGTCAGGGCTCTCGGTCTCCTTCGGGAAGGCGCCGTCGAAGCCGTGCTGCTCGTTGACGCCGCCGTTGATCTCGCCCGAGGCGTAGTGGTCCTCAAGGAACACCGTCGCGCGCTCCACGCCAGGCACGGAGAGGGCCGCCGCCTGCGCGTCCGCGACCATCAGGTAGGCGAAGTTCGGGGCGCAGAAGTACGTAGGCAGGCGCAGCCGGATGGTGGCGACCTCGCCCTCTATCTCGAGCGAGGAGACGAAGTCCAGGTCTGTTATCGGTTCGTCTAGCTCGGGGTCCCGGACGCCCGAGAGGGCGTCCAGGACCTCGTTGTGGTCAATCATCTCTCGACGGCCGGCTTCTCGTCGACGTCGAAGCCGGTGTCCTGGCCCGCGGTGACCAGCTGCAGCTCTTCGGGGACCTGGATGTCGTAGAGCTTCGCGGCGTTGAGGCCGAGGATCTTGCGCTTGACGTCTGGGGTGATCTCGGCGTAGTCGTCGAACTCCGGGTCCGCGGGGTACTCAAAGTCCGCGAACATCTCGACGAGCCACTTCGGCTGCCAGAGGGCGTAGTCGCTGGAGAAGAGGAGCCGGTCCTCGCCGAGCCAGTACAGGAGCTCGCCGATAATCTGGGCGAAGTAGCGGGGCTTGGCGTGAATAAACGGCATAGCCACCGCGAGCCCGCCGTAGACGTTGGGCTCCTGGGTACCTATCCAGCAGAAGTCCTCGAGCCGCGGAAGGCCCACGTGCTCGACTATAAAGTTGAGCTCGGGGTACATCGACGCGACCCGGTCCACGTCAGCCACGTCGAAGGAGTCGCGGTTGAGCGGCCAGATCGTCGGGCCCTTGTGGACGTGTATGTTCTTTACGCCGAGCTCTATGCACTTTTCGAGGTGCTTCAGGGACCACTCGTCGTCGAGGTGCCAGCCCCTGGACTCACCCCGCCACTCGGCGGTGTAGAGCTTGACGCCGGTCGAACCGTACTTCTCGATCTTCCGCTCGAAATCTTCGAGCCCCTTCTGCTCGTAGCGCGGGTCGAAGGAGCTGTTGAGGACGAACTTGTCCGGGTGCTTGTCCCTCAGTTGCCCGTCGCTCTCGGTGGTGTTGAAGCCGTTGGTGTAGAAGTCCGTCAGGTAGGTAGGCTGGAGGATGGCCTTGTCCACGTAGCCGATCTCGAAGAGGTCGTGAATGATGTCCTCTTCGGTGTACTTGCGGTACTTGGCGTAGTCCCAGACGTATTCTTCGGGGCTGAGGTTCTTGTGGTAGTCGTAGAAGCAGCTTATGAAGCCCTCGCCGTACTTGTTAGTGGTGTTCTCCGGGCTCGCGTCCCAGAAGTGGACGTGCCCGTCCACCACGAAATACTTCTCGCCGTCTTTCTCGTACAAGAGATCTCCTCTCCCTATCGGATACGCCGCTCCCCAGCTAAACGTATCCCCAATAACTACGCATACACCGGACAAGACAAAGTGCTTACCCGGGCCTTAGAGGTTGCGCGAATCCTCGAACCGATTCTCTCCTTTCCCAAGGTTGAGACAGTCACAATTATAGGGTCAACCCAGAACCCGGGGCAACAACGCCCTTCGCTTTCCGACAATGTAAGAAAATAGCCGGGGGGCGGGGACGCGGTCCTCCACCCTGTATAGACTGTTGCAAGCGAGGGACGTCCGCCGGGGAACGCGAAGGTCTTTCGCCGCCCATCCGCGAAAGGAGTCCGGGATGCTCGGGGATCACGCGAACAGGCACACTAAGCCCAGGGAGTTCGGGGAGCGCACCCTCAAAGCAGGCAGGATGCTCCACATGTGCCACGAGAACGGGACGGAGGACCCGTGGAACACCGTGGCGATGGCGGTCTGCGCCTTCGAGGGCCTGCACACCAAGGACGGTTGGGAGTACCTCCTGATGAACCGCCGTGACATAGAGGATATCGCCGGTCTCTTCGAGAGAGCCGCCTCCCCGGAGGAATTCCGGGACGGGCTGTTGAAGCTCAAGGAGCGGGGTTAGCCGGGCCCGACGGACGTCCGGGCACAGGGGGCTGTGTGGCGTCTCATGTGGAGAGTAGGGCGGAGGTACGCGGGGCGCTCGCCCGGCTGGGATGGGAGGTTCAGGCGGAGGACACGTCGCCCGGCGAGGTCATCGGGGGGTACGGCAAATACTATCTGATGGTCAGCTTCGGGGACGACGGCCCAACGTCCGTGATCATCTCCTACGTCGGGGGCGGAGGCGGGCTACTCAGCCGCGGCTGGCCCGGTGTGGAACGCCTCCCGACGCCCCAAAAGGTCGTCCGGGCGCTCTCCCACCAGCAGTAAGGCGACCTTAGCGCTTCCCTGGACTTACTTGCGGAAAGTCCAGGAGGCCGGCCGGTCCCACTCGTCGGGCGGCAAGGTCGAAACCGTCGATGGGAGTGCACTCGTGGGCACAGGCCGTCTCTTCTGTTCGCGGGTCGACGCCTTAAGAGGGCGGCGCGGTCCGCGTTAGCGGACCTACCACCCTCTCAGGGAAAAACATTGGTTCAGCGAGAGGCTATTGCTTTACCTCCGGTAGCTCGAAACCGATAGCCTCGGCGGCATCCTCAGGGTTGGCGAACAGGAGGACTCGATCATCCTGTTTGACCATCCGCCCGTAGTGGGTTGAGGTCTCGATCTCGAAGTCTTCCGGGGTGAACTCCTCCACGCCCAAGGCCTCGGCTATCTCGTCCATGTCGAACTCGAGTTTGTCGTCGGAATCGATCCGGATCATGGCCGGATACTTGCTGACCTCGACCCCCGGCTTCTCGCCCATTACCTCGGCGATGATGTTGCCTTCGACGCTGGCGCTCATAGTGACGCCGCACCTGTTGGACGAGGTGCGGTGGTTCTCGAACCGTTCTTCGGTGGGCCTTTCGCTCACAGGGTCACCTCCCTTGGCAGCTCTAGTTGGAGATCGGAGAGGATTTCCTCGAACCGGCTCTTGACCTGGTCGTAGGAATCCTCGAAGCTGACCGGATTGACCTCGGGCTCGGACCAGATGGGCGCGAGTCCCTTGGCGGCGGCGACGCTGTAGGGTGTCCAGCGGGCGAGCCATTCCTGCATGAGCTGGCGGTTCTCCTCGCCGTGGACTTCGTCCTCGCCCATGACCCGGAACATCTCCTTGGTGTAGCGGAGGTCGCGCTCGTTGAACTCCCTCTCGCTCACGCCGATCACCGAGCCGGTAAGAGAGTCGCCGTGCAGGGGGGCGAACCGCATCACGAACTGGCTGCGGAACAACTCGCCGACGAGCGGCTCCAGGATAATGTTCGCAGCGAAGGTGGTTTCGGCCCAGTCCTTGGCGTTGATTATGCGCTCCACGTTCTCGCGCACGCCTTGCCAGGACGGATCGTTCATCCAGACCTCCTGATGGATGGTCGGGTCGAACTCGTCCTCGGGGAAGATCTCGCTGATCTCCAGGTTGTAGAGGATTATGTCCTGGGCGGTGCGCAGCTTGTGCATGCAGTTGACGGCGATGGCGTTGTTGAGCATGTTGCTCATGGCGGCCCGCTGCGCCGGCATGAAGACGTACATCCCGAGGCCGTGATCTACGTGCGACCAGGCGCTGACGTGCTTGGCGACTATCGGGAGCCAGCTCTTGTTCCAATACTGGAACACGTTCTCGGACTTGGCGTTCTCGATGCTCTGCATGATCTGGCGTACGGAGTTCGAGTTGTTGACGTAGTACGTCTTCTCCCACTCCTCGTTGGGGTCGCGGAACTCGTGCCAATTGGACGACTTTATGCCCGTCCAATTCGCGTCGTAGCCCAGATCTCCGTTGGGCCAACCGAGGATCCAACCCTGCGTCAGGTACTTGTCGGGGTCGGGCTGGACGTCAACGGTCACGTCCTCGTACTTGGTGGCGCGACGCCCCTTGGGCTCGAAGTAGTTGTAGGTCCGGCTGCCGGACCCCGCGAACTCGGCCGCCCCGGCTTCCGCGTCCGTCAACCGGATGGGGGGTATGCTCCTCGTCCCCCGTCCCGCTGCTTCGGTGATTGCCTTTTCTTCACTCACAGACAGTCAACCATCCTTTCCCAATTGATCTTGCTGTCCGCACGCTGGTCTTTGGATTTGGTGTTCTGCCCGTCAAGGCATAGGCGTCTCCTCTCTCTATCCGAGTCGTTCGGGGGTCTCCGGGCCTTTCACTTCTTTCTTCTTGGACCCTTCCGCTTCCCCCGTGGTGGTGAACTTGTCGAAGTAGATGCTCTCCCGCTCGACGCCCTTCGCCTCGATTACGGGGATGGCGGCGTCGATCATTGGGGGCGGGCCGGCCAGATACGCCTCCGTCTCGCCCAAGTCTCCTTCCAGGCGGTCGAGGACGTCCGTGATCAAACCCGTCTCCCCGTCCCACTCGTCCTCGGGATCCGGCTCCGAGAGCGCCGGCACGAACCGGAAACCGGGCAGCTTCTTCTCCAACGCCGCCAACTCGTCGAGGTAGAAGAGGTCTTTCTTGGTCCTGGCCCCGTAGTAGTAGGTGGCCTTCCGCTCGATGCCCTTCTCGGCCATGTGGTTGAGGATGGACCAGATCGGGGCCATCCCCGAGCCGCCCCCGAGGAAGATGATGTCTCCCTCGGATTTCTCGTGCAGCATGAACATCCCGAAGGGCACCTTCACCTTCATCTTGTCCCCGACCTTGAGCTCCTCGTCCAGGTAACTCGAGAACATCCCGCCCGGATAGATTTTGATGATGAACTCGGCCCGCTCGGCGGAGGACGTGGTGTTGGCCATGGAGTAGGCTCGGTGCTCGTTGCTACCCGGAAGGTAGAGCTCGGCGTACTGCCCCGGGATAAAGTTCATCTCCGGAGGATCCACCAGGTTGAGCACGAGACGCTTTATGTCGTGCGTGAGCGCCTCGACCTCCTGGACCTCGGCGTGGATCATCTGGATCGGGACTCCCGTCTCCAGCATGTCTTCGTGGTAGGCGATGAGCTCGACTTCCAGATCGCCGTAGGCGTAAGACTTGCACAGGAGGACAAAGCCCTCCTCTTCCTCGGTCTCGTTGAGCGCGAAAGTGGAGAATGGGTCCATCTCCATATCGCCGTCCAACAGGAACGCCTTGCACGCCGCGCACTGCCCCTGCCTACAACCATGCATCAACATAACGCCTTGCCGGAACGCCGCATCGAGGACGGTCTCTTCTTCGTCTACCTCGATCTCGATGCCAACCGGCTCAAAGTGAACCTTGTGCTTTTCTCCCATAATGCAGCCCCTCAACCCCTTTTATGCATGATTTTGTGGTGTACGCTCCTAAATCCCCTGTGAACCAGGATCGTATACACGCAGGGGGGACACGTCAAAATTGTGCCAACCAATTCCTCGCGTGTTGGGATTTACGGGGGCGTACAAGAGGTAGGGGGAAATTCCAACAGTTTTGGAACCCACCGGCTTCGTCCGGTGGCCCTCTCTTGGCGCCATGATCCCCGTCCTCTCCAGAAACTACTCGGCCACGTGCATCTCACGCCCGTCTTCCCGCCGGGGTTGCTCTGCTCTTGGTGCCCTTTAGTCGCCGGGCGGTGCGTCGAACCCGGGGTTCATCCGGGTCCGAGGACGGCGAGCAGGTCGCCCGGCTCGACGTTCGTGCCAGAGGGGACGGCGAGCCGGGCGACGGTGCCGTCGGTCGGGGCGCTGATGGTGGACTCCATCTTCATCGCCTCTATGGTGGCGATCTGCTGTCCCGCGTCGACGCTCGCACCCTCGTCGACCGTGAGCGTCACGATCCCGGTCATAGGGGCGGCGATGCGGCCGTCGTCTGCGGGGTCAGCCTTCTCCCGTACGGAGGTTTCCGGCTCGAGCGAGTGGTCGCGGACGTCGATCGGGCGCTGCTGGCCGTTGAGCAGGATCAGCAACGTCCGGATGCCCCGTTCGTCCGCGTCCGTGATCGCCTCTAGCCTGACGTAGAGCCGGACCCCTGGCTCGAGGTCGAGGGGCTACCTCCTCGCCTTTCTCCAGGCCGTAGAGGAACGCCCTCGTCGGGACGACCGAGACGTCGCCCCAGCGCTCCTCGGCCGCCGCCCGCTCCGCTGCGGGGCCTGGGAGCATGAGCCGGTTCAATCGCCCCCGGCGGTCTTCGTCGGCGGTGTCGTCTTCCTCCGGGATGCGCCCGTCGGCCTGGCGTTCCTCACGTCCTTCGAGCGCCCGGGAACGGAACGGCTCCGGCCATCCACGGGGCGGTGTGCCCAGTTCGCCGCGCAGGAAGCCGATGACGCTGTCCGGGAGGTCGCGGGAGCCGGGGTCCGACTCGAGGTCGTCGGGGTCTATTCCGGCGGAGAGCGGGTACAGGGCGAGGTCGCCTACCACCTTGCTCGTGGGTGTGATCTTTACCAGATGGCCCAGCAGTTCGTCGCAGCGGGCGTAGAGGTGCTCTATCTCTTCGAAGCGCCCGGCGAGCCCCTGGTCGATTGATTGCTGCCTTAGGTTGGAGAGTTGGCCGCCGGGGATCTCGTGCCGGTACACCGTCCCAGTCGGGGAGCGCAGCCCGGACTCGAAAGGTGCGTACAGCCGTCTCACCGCCTCCCAGTAGGGTTCCAGGTCCCCCAGGGCGTCGAGCGGGAGGCCCGTTTCGCGAACTGTGTGGTCCGTCGCCGCCACGATGGCGGCCAGGGACGGCTGGCTCGTCATGCTCGACATGGGCGCGGCGGCGCCGTCCACCGCGCCCACGCCGGCCTGCACGGCCGCCAGATAGGTCGCGAGTTGGCCCCCGCCGGTGTCGTGGGTGTGCAGGTGCACCGGGGGGTCGAACTCCCGCCGCAAGGCGTCGACGAGGGCGCGCGCGGCCGGTGCCCGCAGGAGGCCCGCCATATCTTTTATGCACAACACGTGGGCGCCTGCCCCCACCAGCCCTTCCGCGAGGCGCAGGTAGTAGTCCAGGGTGTAGAAGCACTCCCGTGGGTCGGAGAGGTCGCCGGTGTAGCAGAGTGCGCCCTCTGCCAAGGCGCCGGCTTTCAGGGTCGCCGTGATGGCGGTGCGCATCCGGTCGACGTCGTTGTTGGCGTCGAAGATGCGGAAGATGTCGAGGCCTGCTGCGTGCGCCTCTTTTACGAAGGCGGAGACGACCTCGGGCGGGTAGGTCGTGTAGCCGAGGACGTTCTGGCCGCGCAGGAGCATCTGCAGGCAGACGTTGGGCAGTGCTTCCCTGATGCGGGAGAGCCGCTCCCACGGCTCTTCGTGCAGGAAGCGTAGGGCCACGTCGA
>Ga0126309_10000777_pt1 | contig 10754 bp, 6 predicted proteins | sample Plot56_FD_92541 | JGI IMG/M metagenome (GOLD analysis project Ga0126309, IMG submission 92541) | Serpentine soil microbial communities from UC McLaughlin Reserve, CA, USA - Plot56 | ecosystem: Environmental > Terrestrial > Soil > Grasslands | place: USA: UC McLaughlin Reserve, Lake County...
CGCTTCGTCTTCAAGATCATGGTCGCGTTCCCGTCGGAGGAGGATCTGGTCCAGATCGTCGAGCGCACGACGGGCTCGGAATCGCCGACGGCGGCGAAGGTCTGCTCCGCGGCCGAGATCGTCGAGATGCAGCGGCTCGCCCGCGCGGTCCCGATCGCGCCACACGTGGCGGCGTACGCGGTCAGCGTCCTGTCGGCGACGCATCCGGACCAGCCGCGGGCCCCGCAGATCGTCCGTGACTACGTGCGATACGGCGGCTCCCCTCGCGGCGCGCAGGCGCTCGTCACGGCCGGCAAGATCGCTGCGCTGCTCGACGGCCGGTTCAATGTCTCGATCGACGATATCCGGGCGGCCGCGCTGCCCGCGCTTCGGCATCGGGTCCTCCTCAATTTCGAGGGCGAGGCCGAAGGGATCACCGCGGAGGCCATCGTTCGCTCGATCCTCGACGCGGTCGCGGCTCCGGCCGTCGAATAGCCGCGGGCGCGGCCACGGCATGACCGAACAGCGCGAGACACCGGCAGTTCCGTCTCCGGCCGCGTCCCCGCGCCCCGGACACGCTGGACGTGATGGCAAGCCCGTCTTCCTGCCGAATGACGTCGACCCGACCGTCTTCGACGAGACGTTCCTCCGCCAGCTCGAGCGGCTGCTGCTCCTCATGCGCTCGCCGGTTCGCGGCGGCCTGAAGGGTGGGCGGCGGAGCGTCAAGCGAGGCCAGTCGGTCGAGTTCGCCGACTACCGCGACTACTCGCTCGGCGACGACCTGCGGCAGCTCGACTGGAACGTCTACGCGCGGCTCGAGAAGCTGTTCGTCAAGCTGTTCGTCGAGGAAGAGGACGTCACCGTCACGTTCCTCGTCGACGCGTCGGCGTCGATGGCCGCCGGTCGACCGCCCAAGCTGCTGTTCGCGAAGCGCGCCGCGGCGGCGCTCGGGTACATCGGGCTGGCGTCGGAGGACCGCGTCGCGGTGTCCGTCCTCGGCGGCCGCACGTCCCAGCGGCAGTCATCGCTGCGCGGCTCAGGTCGGGTCTTTCGACTCCTCTCCAACCTCTCCTCGATCCAGCCCGCGGACGGAACGACGGATCTCCTGGCGGCTGCGCGACGCGCCGGCGCGCAACTGACGGGACGTGGCGTCATCGTGCTCATCTCGGACCTTCTCGACCCGAACGCCGACCGCGTGGTCCGCGAGCTGGCGGCCGCGAGCGCGGAGCTGATCGTTCTTCACGTCCTCTCGCCGGACGAGCTCGATCCGCGACTGGACGGCGACGTGCGGCTCGTCGATTCGGAGACCGGCGAGCGGGTCGACGTGACGGTCGATCTCGGCACGATCGACGGGTACAAGGCCCGACTTGCCGAGTGGCAGGCGGGGTTCGCGGACCTCGCCGCGAAGCGCCGTGCGAGCTACGTGCCTCTGTCGAGCGACGTGCCCCTGGCCGAGCTCGTTTTCGCCGAGCTGCGACGACGCCGCGTGCTGGCCTAGCCGATGCCGTTCGCCACGCCGCTCGCGCTGCTCGGGCTGGTGTTCGTGCCGCTCGTCGTCGCGATGTACCTGCTCAAGCTGCGGCGCGACGAGGCGGTCGTGCCGTCGACCCTGCTGTGGAGCCGGCTCCTTGCCGACGTCGAGGCGAACGCGCCGTGGCAGCGACTGCGGCGGAGCCTGTTGCTGCTCCTCCAGCTCCTGCTGGTCATCGTGCTGGCGCTCCTTGCCGCGCGCCCGTTCCTCGAGCGGCCCGCCGGGCTCGCCCGCGACATCGTCCTGATCGTCGACGCGTCCGCGAGCATGGCGGCGACGGACGTCGCACCGACGCGCCTCGCGGTGGCAAAGCAGGCGGCCGTCGATGCCCTCCGCGACCTGCCATCGGGCGGCAAGGTGAGCGTCATCGCCGCGGGCCGCACGGCGCGCGTCGTGACGACCGGCTCGAGCGATCTGGCGCGTGTGCGGCAGTCGATCATGTCGATCGACGCGACGGCCTCGACCGGCGATCTCGGTGACGCGCTGCGGCTCGCGTCGGCGCTCGCAGCCCGGTCCGGTGACGCCGAGATTCTCGTCGCGACCGACGCCGCGCTCGCGTCGATGCCGACGACGCGCGTCGATGCACGAGTGCGTGTCCTGAGGGTCGGGCGCGGACGTGAGAACCAGGCGATCGTCGCCCTCGCGATCCGAACCGCGCCGTCGGGATTGACGAAGTCGGCCTTCATCAGCGTCGCGAACTTCGACGTCAAGCAGGCCAGGCGGCGACTCGACGTGTACGCCGACGGCCAGCTGATCGACTCGCGCGACATGTTCGTCGATCCGCAGGCGCGGGCCGAGATCGTCGTCGACGACATCACGCAGCAGAACACGCGCGCGATCGACGCCATCGAGGTGCGCCTCGTCGACGACCCCGCCGAGGCTCCGTCGAACGACCGACTTGCGTCAGACGATCGCGCGTGGGCCGTGGTGCCGCGCGACTCGCTGCGTCGCGTGCTGCTCGTCACCGACGGCGATCCGTATCTCCAGACCGCGTTGACCTACCTGCCGAACACGGAGCTGTACGGCCGCGCGACGAAGGACTACCCGACTACGACGGGTCTGGACAAATTCGACCTCATCGTCTTCGACGGCTACCTTCCGCCAACGCTGCCGTCGACCGCGATCCTCGCCGTGGCGCCGCCGCGAACTAGCCCGCTCGGCGACGTCGCGGGGACGTTGAAGGAGCCCGCAATCGGCTCGCTCGACCGGGCCGAGCCGATCCTTCGCTACGTCGACCTCTCGACGACCCACATCGCCGAGGCGTCAAAGCTCACGCTCCCCGGCTGGGCGAGGACTGTCATCCCGGGGCCCGCCGGCACGCCGCTCCTGTACGCCGGCGATCGAGCCGGCCTACGAACCGCGGTGCTGGCGTTCGAGCCGCGCCGGTCTGACCTGCCACTCCAGGTCGCGTTCCCGATCCTCGTCGCGAACCTCGCCGGTGAGCTCATGGGCGCCGCGGGCGCCCCCACCGAAGCGGTCCGCCCGGGCTCCCCGGTGTCGCTGACGATTCCGGCCGGAGCGACGGGGTTGAGCGTGCGTCGCCCCGACGGAACGACGACGGACCTCGTCCCGGGCACGCTCGTCGCCGGCTCGACGGTGACGTTCAGCCAGACGGATCTCGTCGGGATCTACGTCGTGACGCCGATCGCCCCCGCGGGAGCGGGCGCGTCGCCCGGCGCGAGCCTGGCCACTCCCCCGGCGTCGCAGGCGGCGGGGAGCGGGAGACCGTCTGCTCCGCCCGTCGATCCGAACGCGCCGCTCCGATTCGCCGTCGATCTCTTCGATGCCCGCGAGTCGAACATCGCGCCGGGAGATCCGGCCCGAATCACGGCGCTCGGCGTCGACGCGGCGCCAGGGCCATCGGCCGCGCCCGCCGCGTCGACGGATCGCCCCGCGGCGCGCGACGAGCTGTGGATCCCGCTCGTCCTCGTGGCGGTCGTATTCCTCTGCGTCGAGTGGGCGGTCTATCAGCGCGACGCGCTCACGCGGCTCCGACGCACGGTTGCCGTTCGGTTGCGCGGCACGGCGCGAGGCGGCTGAATGGGCATCGCGTTCGACGCGCCGCTCGCGCTGCTCATCCTCGTCCCGGCGCTCGCGTTCACGTTCCTGCTCCACGCGACGTCGCGGCGCAGGATCGGCGCGGGCCGGCGACGCACGGCGCTCCTCGTCAGGGCGCTGATCCTGGCGGCGCTGGTACTCGCCGTCGCGGGCTTCCAGCTCGTGCTGCCCGTCGATCGCCTCGCGACGGTGTTCGTCGTCGATCTGTCGGATTCGGTCGGGACGCCGGGCCGCGAGGAGGCGCTCGCCTTCGTGCGCGACAGCCTGAAGGAGATGCCGAACGGCGATGTCGCGGGCATCGTGGCCTTCGGCAAGGAGGCCCTCGTCGAGCGCCTCCCGGCAGAGCTCCGCGAGGTCGAGCGGATCGCGTCGACCCCAACCCGCGCCGCGACCGACATCGGCGGCGCGCTGCGTCTCGCAACGGCGCTTTTCCCCGACGACGCGCAGAAGCGGATCGTGCTCCTCTCCGATGGCAACGACACCACCGGCTCCGGCCAGACGGAGGCCGCGCTCGCCGCCGCGAGAGGAGTCCAGGTCGAGACCCGCGTCATCGGCCTCGACGGGCGCGACGAGGTGCTCGTCGAACGGCTCCAGGCCCCGACGACATCGCGGCTCGGCGAGGAGATCGAGGCCGTCGCGGAGGTTCGGTCCACGGTCGCGCAGCCGGCAACCGTCCGCTTGTTCGCCGACGGTGGCGTCGTCGCCACGCAGCCAGTCGAGCTCGTCGCGGGACTCAACCGTGTGACGTTCCGGATCAAGCCGACCCAGCCCGGGTTCCACACGTTCCGCGCCGTCGTCGAGGCCGCGCGCGACACGTTCAGCCAGAACAACCGCGGCGACGCCAACACGATCGTCACGGGCGAGCCCCGGATCCTCGTCGTCAGCGGCGATGCCAAGGTAGGCGCAGAGCTCGTCGGCGCGCTCAGGACGGAGCACCAGAACGTCTCGACCGTCGTCCCGGAGGCGCTTCCCGGCGACCTCGCCGGGCTCGAGGCGTACGACAGCATCGTCCTCGTCGACGTCCCGAAGATCCGCCTCGCGGACAAGGCGATGGCCCTCCTCCAGGTCTACGTCCGCGACCTCGGCAAGGGGCTCGTGATGGTTGGCGGCCCGCACACGTACGGAGCGGGCGGCTACGCGAAAACGCCGCTCGAGGAGAGCCTGCCGGTCGACATGGGCGTCCGCGATCGGCAGAAGCAGCCGGACGTCGCCCTCGTCGTCGTCATCGACAAGTCGGGGTCGATGGACGCCTGCCACTGCAACACGTTCAACGGCGGGAATCCCGGCGGCGGCAGCCAGATCGGCGGCGTCCGCAAGGTCGACATCGGCAAGGAGGCGATCCTCCGCGCGGCGGCCGCGATGTCGGCCAGGGACGAGCTCGGAGTCGTCGCGTTCGACAGCGAAGCGCACTGGGTCGTCCACACGCAGGCGCTGAGCGGCATCGGCAATCTCGAGGCCGACATCGGCGGCATCGCGCCGAACGGGCAGACGAACATCTTCAGCGGGCTCGACCAGGCGGTCGAGTCGCTCAAGGGAGCGACCGCGACGCGGCGCCACATCATCCTGCTGACCGACGGCTGGTCGAGCTCGGGCCAGTACGACGAGATCCTGAAGCGGATGAAGGCGGCCGGGATCACGCTGTCGACCGTCGGTGCGGGCGGCGGCGCGAACCCATTCCTCGAGGGACTCGCGAAGCAGGGCGGCGGCCGCTTCTACGACGCGATCAACCCGGCTAGCATCCCCGACATCTTCCTCAAGGAGACGCAGCAGGTCTCCGGCCAGCAGATCGTCGAGGAGACGTTCCACCCAATTCTCACCAGCTCCTCGCCGATCCTGCGCGGGCTCGATCAGGGCTTTCCGCAGCTCCTCGGGTACAACGGGACGACGGCCAAGCCCGCGGCGCAGACCGTCCTCGTCACCGCACGCGACGACCCGCTCCTCGCCCAGTGGCAGTACGGCCTGGGGCGATCCGTCGCCTGGACGTCCGATTCGACCGGGCGCTGGGCGCACAACTGGATCGGCTGGCAGGGCTTCTCGCGGTTCTTCAGTCAGCTCGTCGGGTGGACGCTGCCGGGCGAGGAGACCGGCGGGATCGAGGCGTCGTTCGTCCAGGACGGCCAGTCGACGACGCTGCGAGTCGAGAGCGTCGATGCGGATGGCTCACCGCGCGACTTCTACTCGACGACGGCGCACATCGTCCGACCCGACCTGACGCAGGTCACGGTCCAGCTCAACCAGATCGCGCCCGGCGTGTACGAGGCGCCGCTGGGACCGCTCGACGACGGCGCGTACCCGATGCGGATCGCGCAGACGCGACCCGGCAGTCCCGCGCTGGGCCGGAATGTGGGCCTCGTCGCGCCGACGGCCGCCGAGTACCGCCTGCTCGGTCCGAACCAGCCGTTCCTCGCGTCGCTCCGCGCGGCGACCGGTGGCCGGGCGATCGCGCTGGCCGAAGACCCGTGGGTCCACGACCTGGCGACAACGAGCTCGTTCACGCCGCTCTGGCCGGCGCTGCTCATCGTCGCGCTCCTGCTGTGGCCGCTCGACGTTGCGCTCCGTCGCGTCTCGCTGGGGCGGCGCGAGCTCCGCGACGCGCGACGGGCGGTCGTGGAGTGGCGCCGCGGACGGGTCGCGCCACGGACGGTGCCCGTCGACGTGATGCTCGCGGCGCGCGATCGCGCCGCAGGCGCCGCTGCCCGTGCCGCCCTGCTGCGCCCCGACGCGCCCGCGGAACCCGCGCTCCCGGCGCCCGTCGCCGCGGTCGCCGTGGTCGCCGCGCCGGCAGCAACACCGACGCCGGTCACCGCGGCGGCCGGGCCCGTCGCGGCGCCGGCCGGCAAGCCAATCGCGTCTCCTGCGCCGCCGCGGGCAACCGACGAGGTCGACACCCTCGCGCGCCTTCGCGAGGCAAAGCGACGAGCTGGAGGCCGGTAGTCGCCCGCTAGCGGCGACCCGTCCGCGCGGCGCGGATTGCGTCGAGTGACGACGCGTCGTCGAGCGCGGACACGTCGCCGGGATCGAGTCCCAGGTAGGCGGCGCGGATGACGCGCCGCATCACCTTGCCGGACCTCGTCTTCGGCAGCGCCGGGACGACCTCGACGACATCGGGCTTGAGGGCCTTGCCGAGCTCGCGGACGACCTCGGCTGCGATCGCTGCGCGCGTGTCGGCGCTGTCGGTCTCACCCCTGCGCAGGACGCAGAACACCGCGATCGATTCGCCCTTGACGTCGTGCGGGATGCCGATCGCCGCGGCCTCGATCACCGCGGGATGCGCGACGGCGGCACTCTCGACCTCGGCGGGCCCGACCCGCTTGCCGGCCACCTTGAGCGTGTCGTCCGAGCGGCCGTGGATGTACCAGTAGCCGTCGTCGTCGACAAGCGCCCAGTCGCCGTGAACCCAGATGCCGGGCAGACGGGACCAGTACGCGTCGAGGTAGCGCTCAGGGTCGTTCCAGAAGCCGCGAGTCATGCCGGGCAGCGGCTGTCGGATCACGAGCTCCCCGACCGCGCCGCGGACCGGTGAGCCCGCGGCGTCCACGACGTCGGCCGCGACGCCGACGTTCGGGCCGCCGAACGAGCACGCACGCACCGGCGTCAGGAGATTCCCGGCGACGATGCCGCCCGAGACCTCGGTGCCGCCGCTGTAGTTCACGATCGGGCAGCGGCTCTCCCCCACCTCCCGGAAGAACCACCACCACGGGTCGGGGTTCCACGGCTCGCCGGTCGACCCGAGGACGCGGAGCGACGAGCGGTCGTGCGCGCGGACTGGCTCGCTGCCATGGCCCATCAGTGCGCGGATGACCGTCGGCGACAGTCCCAGGTGCGTGACCCGGTGGCGCTCGACCATCGACCACAGCCGATCCGGTCCGGGGAAGTCAGGCGTCCCCTCGTACAGCACGAGCCGTGCGCCAAGCAGCAGGGAGCCGGAGATCGACCAGGGACCCATCATCCAGCCGAGGTCCGTGAACCAGAACAGCGTGTCTTCCCGCCCCAGGTCGAAGCAGTGGGCGAGGTCCTGCGCGCCCTTGATCGGGAAGCCGCCGTGGACGTGAACCGCACCCTTCGGTCGTCCTGTCGTCCCCGACGTGTAGATGATCATGTAGGGGGTCTCGGGGTCGGTGATCGGACGTCCGGGACGTTCGATGTCGCGGGGGACCGCGGCAAGCGCTTCGTCCCACCACACGTCGCGCTCGGCATCGAACGGCACCTCGATGGCGTCGGCGAGCCGGCGAACGACGACGGTCCGCCGAACCGAAGGGGCGTCGGCGACGGCCGCATCCGCAGTCTCCTTCAGCGCGACGGTCCCGCCGCGGCGTCGGAAGCCGTCAGCCGTCACGAGGAGCGTCGCCTCGCAGTCGCGAAGCCGGCTCGCGACCGCGGTCGCCCCGTAGCCGGAGAAGATCGGGGTATAGATGGCGCGCAGGAGACCGAGCGCAAGCACGGTCACGACCGTCTCGACGAGCATCGGCAGGTAGATCCCGACGCGATCGCCGTCGCGGACACCGAGGGCCTCGAACGCGAAAGCCGCGCGGTCGACGAGGTCGCGAAGCTCGGAGTTCGTCAGCCGCCGGACCTCGCCGTCCTCGCCTTCCCAGACGACCGCCTCGCCCTCGGGGTCCCGCTGGGCGCGCGGATCGACCGCGGCGACGGCGTAGTTGAACGCGCCGCCCGTCCACCAGCGCGTCCACTCCGGACCGCGCGACGCGTCGAGGACGCTGGTCGGGCGCCGTTGCCAGGCGATCGCGAGGTCGTCCGCCGCCGCCCCCCAGAACCAGCCGGGCTCGGCGACGGCGCGCGCCTGAAGCGATTCGAGATCCGGGAGCCCCGTGCCGCGAACGAACCGCCCGAGCCGGCTGCCCTCCAGCTCCTCGCGGCCGGGCCGCCACGCAGCGTCGGGGACGTCGCGGCCGAACGTCGGCCAATGTCGCGCGGCCACGTCTCGATGCTAGCACCGGGCCCGGCCGCCGCCCTCGACCGCGACGAGTGCTAGCCTCGGTTCGTGATCCCCCTCGTCCTCGCCGTGTGGCAGCGCGTCGTTCGCGTCGTCGGCGTCGTCAGCATTGCCGCGGTTCTCGCCGGCTGCGGCGTCGTGTCGCGAACGCCGCCCGCGCCGACCCCGGCGGACTTCCTCGGGATCTCCTCGTCGCTGGTCGCGCGAGGCATCGCGATCGACCACGTCGTTTCCGGCGACGCGGGCTGCCGCGACGCGAACCTCGCGAAGACCGCGATCAGCTTCCGCGCATCGGGTCTCGACCAGACAACGCCCGTCCCCGTCTACCTCTACATCTTCGGCAGCCGGGAGTCATTCGTGAACCGCCGCGCCGACGTCGATACGTGCGCGAGGTCGTACGTCACCGACCCGCAGGCGTTCGCCTCGATCGACGCCTCACCCTTCGTCCTGGCGGGGCAGGGCCCGTGGGCGCCACGGTTCTCGGCGGCGCTCCGGGCAGGTTTGACGGAAGCCGCCGGAACCGGGGGCTGACAGCACGCAACAGGCCTGAGTGAGGTTCGGTGGCGTGCGCGGCGGATGGGTGCCGTGACCATCGTCCTGACTCGATTCCAGGACCGCTCCACCTTCCCATGACGCGCCGGACCTCCGAGCCAGGGAGCGGTCAGGGCACGACCGGGACGCTCCGGTCATGTCCCCCAGGGTCCCGTTCCGCCGCTGGCTCGCGGCCTCGCTCATCGCCGTCTCGCTCGCCGCGCAGTCGAGCGCTGCCGCTGTTGGCGTCGTCCCGAATGCGGTCGTTCCGGCGTCCGTCGACAGCGTCGCACCGGCCGCGGTTGCGCTCACCGCCGGGCTCGCCTCGTTGGCGCGGAGGCCCGCCGTCGCGGTGCCGAGCGTTCACCCCTCGGCCGCGCGGACGGTCCCAAAGCCGGCAACGCCGAAGCCGACGCCCAAGCCGGCCGTCGCGAAGCCGGTCGCGAAGCCGAAGCCGCCGAGCGCCGCGACCGCGTTCCACGGCCGCAACCACGTCTGGATCCCGGCCCTCGGCATCAACCGATCGATCTCGTTCTTTCCGTGCTCGCGGTCCCGCCCGCCGGACAACTACGTCTACCGCTGGGGCTGCGCGGGCCGCAACAACGTCTACCTGCTCGGCCACGCGTACTCCGTGTTCAAGCCACTCCACGATGCCTACGTCCGGGGCCGGCTGCACAAGGGCATGCTCGTCGTCTATGCCGACGGCAACGGCCGCGTCAGGAGCTACCGGGTTTCGTACTGGAAGGTCGTGTCGCCGGTCGGCGCCGACTGGGCATGGGCGGCGCAATCGCGCCCGAGCATGACGCTGCAGACGTGCCTCGGAGCGCAGAGCCAGTGGCGCCTCATCGTGAGGCTCGTCGCGGTCTGATCACGGCGCCGGCGGTCGCGGCCGAAGCAGCGGCGCGGTCAGACGACGCGCAGGTCGAGGATCTTGCGGGCGATGACGAGCCGCTGGACCTGGCTCGTTCCCTCGCCGATCTCGGTGAGCTTCGCGTCGCGCAGGAACCGCTCGACCTTGTATTCCTCGACGTAGCCGTAGCCGCCGTGGATCTGGATCGCGTTGTTCGTCGCGCGTGAGCTGACCTCGGACGCGAACAGCTTGGCCTGCGCGGCGGCGAGCCCGTAGTCGCGGCCCTGGTCCTTGAGCCACGCGGAGCGCCAGACCATCTGGCGGGCGGCCTCGATCTCCGTGGCCATATCCGCCACCATGAACGCAACGCCCTGGAACGACCCGATCGGTCGGCCGAACTGCTCCCGCGTCTTCGCGTACGGGATCGAGGCATCGAGCGCGGCCTGCGCGAGCCCCACCGCGAGTGCACCGATCGACACCCGGCCGCCGTCGAGGATCTTCAGGAACGTGCGGAAGCCCGTTCCCTTGTCACCAAGCATGTTCGCGGCGGGCACCCTGGCGCGGTCGAACAGCAGCTCGCCCGTCGCCGAGGCGTGGAGGCCCATCTTCTCCTCGAGCCGCCCGACGCTGAAGCCCGGCGTATCGGCCGGGACGATGAACGCACTGATCTCGGCGTCGCCCTTGTCGGTCGTGCCGGTCTTCGCCGTGACGATGTAGGTCCCCGCCTGGCCCGCGTTCGTGATGAACCGCTTGCCGCCATCGAGAACCCAGCAGCCGCCGTCCGGGCCGTCCTCCAAGCGCGCCGTCGTGCGCGTCCCGCCGGCGTCCGAGCCGGCGTTCGGTTCCGTCAGGCC
>Ga0126309_10000778_pt1 | contig 10752 bp, 10 predicted proteins | sample Plot56_FD_92541 | JGI IMG/M metagenome (GOLD analysis project Ga0126309, IMG submission 92541) | Serpentine soil microbial communities from UC McLaughlin Reserve, CA, USA - Plot56 | ecosystem: Environmental > Terrestrial > Soil > Grasslands | place: USA: UC McLaughlin Reserve, Lake County...
AAGAGCATCAGTATGAGCGCGAGCCCGAAGGCGGCGATCCTGGTGACCGTCTGGGCACTCACCGGCCTTCCCAGAACCTTCTCCGCCGCGATAAAGAACAGGTGCCCACCGTCGAGCGGCAGAATGGGGAGCAGGTTGAAGACGGCAAGGTTTATGCTGATGAAGGCCAGGAGTGTCGCGAACGGCAACACGCCCGCGGTCGCAAAGTCGCTGCTTACGCCAACTATCCCGACGGGTCCCGTGGAGCTCTCAAAGAAGCTGACCTCGCCGGTCACGAGCTGGCCGATGCCCCAGCCCAATAGCCCTATTATCTCGACCGTCCTCTGAACCCCGAGCCAGAGAGCCTCTAAAGGCCCGTAGCTTGTGTACTCGACGACCGGACGGACGCCGACGATGGCCCTCTCCGGGTTTTCGGGATCGGCGGTGAGCTCTCCGGAGAACTCACTGCTCTCTCCGCCGCGCAGGACGGCGAGTTCCACCTCGTCGCCCGGCTGCTGTCCCTCCACGACCTCCTGGAACTGAACCCAGGACTCTATGTCTTCACCGTTTACGGACGTTATCTGATCCCCCTCCTGCACGCCAACCTCGGCGGCCAACGAGCCGGGAACCACCTCCTCTATCTCCGTCGTCGCGTTCGTCGGCACGCCGACCATGTAGATGACCGCCAGGATCAGTACGGCAGCCAGAAGGTTGGCAAACGGCCCGGCGAAGATGATGAGCGCCCGCCGCCACGGGGGCTTGGCCGGGTAAGTGTCCGGCCCCCACTCCCCCGTCTCCTTCTCCACGCTCGCAACACCCTCCATTCCAGCCATCTTGGCAAACCCGCCTAGAAGTATTATGCGAAAAGAATAGACGGTTTTGCCGAGCTTCTTCTTAAAGAGCGCGGGGCCGAAGCCGATCCCGAACTCGGGGACGCGCACGCCCATGGCTTTGGCGACGAGCATGTGGCCCATCTCGTGGATGACGATCAGGGCGATCAGGCCCAGGATGGCGACGAGGATGGTCATCGCGTAGTACCCTGCGCAAATATGCGTGCAACAACATCGTTTGCCTCTTCTCGAGCCCAGCGATCTACGGCCACTATCGCATCCATGCTCTCCATCGCACCGAACTCCGGCACAGCCTCGAGGACCTCCTCAATGACGTCGGGTATACGCAGAAATTGTATCCCGCGGTCAAGGAAGGCCTGAACCGCGACCTCGTTCGCCGCGTTGAGCGTCACCGGATAGGCCCCTCCGTCCCGTCCGGCCTGAGTGGCGAGCGGCAGGCAACGGAATAGGTCATTCCGGGGTTCTTCGAAGGTCCAGGACGCCTCCCCGAAAGGAACCGGTTTCGCCCCCACGTCTATCCTTTCAGGATAGAGGATGCCGTAGGAGATCGGGAGCCGCATGTCCGGGAGGGCGGCGTGCAGTATCGCTGAGCCGTCCTCAAAGACGGCGCCCCCATGCACGACAGACTGGCGGTGAACAACGACTCGTATGCGATCGTACGGTACACCGAAGAGGTGGTGGGCCTCGATGGTCTCGAGGCCCTTGTTCATCATCGTGGCGGAGTCTGTCGTGATCTTGGGTCCCATCCGCCACGTCGGGTGCTTCAGAGCGTCCTCCGGTCCCACCTCTAGAAGCTCCGCTTTCTCGTAGCCGAAGAACGGCCCGCCCGAGGCGGTCAACAGTATCTCGCGCACCTCCCCTTCGGCTCTCCCGATGAGGCACTGAAAGATCGCCGAATGCTCCGAATCGACGGGTATTATGCGGTTTCCGGTGGCGTCGCTACCGTCGGCGAGCCGCATGACCCAATCGCCGCCGGCCACGAGAGACTCCTTGTTGGCGAGGGCGACGGTGTTGCCGGTCTGCAGGGCCCCGACGGTTGCGGCGAGGCCGGCGAAGCCGACTATGCCGTTCAGGACCACGTCGGCGGGGGCCTCGGCGAGCGACGCGGCGGCTCCGGGACCGGTGATCTTCTCGGCGCGCAGGCCATCGAGAGCGCCCGTATCTCCACTTTCGAGGGCGACGTATCCAGGTTCGAACTCTTCGGCCTGCTGCCCGAGCGTCCTTGCGTCCCTGTTGGCGGAGAGGCCGACTATCTCGAAGCGGTCTCTATGGGAGCGGACGACGTCCAGGGCCTGGAGGCCTATGCTGCCCGTCGAGCCGAGGATGGTGAGGCGGCGTTTCACGCGGGCGGGTGCGAGACGGAGAGGTTCATAGGACAAAGAGGGTATAGAAGTAGTATATCGCGGGGGCGGTGAAGAGCAGGCTGTCTATGCGGTCCAGGATACCGCCGTGGCCGGGGAGGGCACGACCGAGATCCTTGAGGTCGAGGATGCGCTTCAGGATCGACTCGAAGAGGTCCCCGGCCTGGCTGAAGACGGAGATCGCCAGTCCCCAGAGGGCCGCTTCGAGGGGGCCGAAGTTCAAGAACTCGTACGTGAAGTACCCGACGGCGGCCATCGTCGCCAGGATACCCCCGATACCGCCCTCGACGGTCTTCTTTGGGCTCAGGTTCGGGAAGAGCGGGTGACGACCGAAGAATCGCCCAGCGAAGTAGGCGCCAGAGTCGGAGATCCAGGGTCCCACCACGGCTACGAGGATGAGGTACCTGCCATCTGCCAACTCCTCTTCGATCAGACCGAGGTGCGCCAGAGGTGCACCGACCCAGAGCGCCATCAAGAGCAGGGCAAGGAGGGCTCTCAAGGTGCGAGCTTCGGGCTGGCCGGCGAGCCACAACAGTGCCCACGGCAGGCTCAGTACCACCCCGGCGAGGGCGCCGGTCGCGCCGTAGGGAATCGAGAGCAAGACCGGAAATACCCCGGCCCCGAAAGCCGCCAGGAACGGCAGCGGCTTCAGGGCGCGGGAGAGCTCCTGGGCGGCGCGGGCGACGACGACGAAGACCACGGCGATGACGGCCCAGCCGCCGTACAAGATGGCGCCGAGGATTATCGGCGCCAGGATCAGGGCGGTGACGAAGCGCCAACGTAACAAAAAAGACCCTCCCCGTGGGTCCTCTAGACCCTGCCGCGACGCCGGTTGCGAGCGGCGAAGGAGGCTACGGCCCGGCGGAACTCCTCCGGGGAGAAGTCCGGCCAGAGTGTCTCAGTGACGTAGAATTCGGCGTAGGCGATCTGCCAGAGGAGGAAGTTCGAGATCCTCAACTCCCCGCTCGTGCGGATCACGAGATCGACCTCCGGAACCTCGGGCGCGTAGAGGTAGGAGGCGAAGGTCGCTTCGTCGACCTCCTCGGGCGAGAGACCGCTTTCCATCATGCGCCGGACGGCGTCCACGATCTCCGCTCTACCACCGTAGTTGAGCGCGATGTAGACGTTAAGCTTGTCGTTGTCCCTGGTTAGCTCCTCGGCCTCCCCTACAGCCGCCCGCACCGCCTCGGGCAAGTGTCCCCGGCGACCCAGGAACCGCAGGCGCGCCCCGCGCTCGTTTAGCTCCGGGACCTTGCCCTTCGCCGTCTCGAGGAACAGGGTCATGAGGGAATCCACCTCGGTCTCGGGACGTCCCCAATTCTCGGTCGAGAAGGCGTAGAGGGTGAGGGCCTCGACGCCCAGCTCACCCGCGGCCTCAAGGAGCGGGGTGAGAACCGTGACGCCCGCACGGTGTCCCGCGGCCCGGGGGAGCCAGCGAGATTTCGCCCAGCGGCCGTTGCCGTCCATGATAATGGCGACGTGCCGGGGCAGATTCTCCCGGTCAACGGGGGTCAAGACGCCACGATCCGGTAGATCGACGATCTGCTCGGAGAGACGTTTTCGGGCGGGGTTCAGCAGGGCTCAGACCTCAAGGAGTTCGGCTTCCTTGTCCGCGAGGGCGTCATCGACGCGCTTGACGTACTTGTTGGTCAGTTGCTGAAGCTCGGCTTCGGCCCGACGCTCGTCGTCCTCGGAGATCTCGCCCTCCTTCATGAGTTCGTGGAGGTCGCGCATCTCGTCGCGCCGGACGTTCCTGATTGAGACGCGGCCCTCTTCGGCGTACTGGCGGGCGAGCCTTATGAACTGCCTCCGGCGCTCCTCGGTCAAGTCGGGAATGGGCAGGCGGATGATCTTGCCGTCGTTCTGCGGGTTCAGGCCGATGTCGGAGGTGTCTATGGCACGTTCGATGGCTTTGATCGTACCGGGATCGAACGGCGTGACCGTGAGCAGCTTGGGCTCGGGGACGTTGACGTTCGCCACGCTCCTCAGGGGCATCCTGGAGCCGTACGCCTCGACTTCGATGCGGTCCAGGATCGAGGGGCTGGCTCTCCCCGTGCGGATGGTCGAGAACTCGCGTCGGACCGAATCCAGGGCGCCCTGCATCCGGTTCTCGGCCGCCGTCAGGTCAACGATGTCGGACATCTCTACTCTCCTCCGCCCGCGGCCCCGTCCGCGGGTACGCCTTCATTACCGCCCCCCGCGCTCCACACCAAGGAACCGACCCGTTCACCCCGCAAGATGCCACGCAGGTTGCCGGGTTTCAGTATATCGAAAACGACTATCGGAAGGCGCTCCCCGCTGCAGAGCGTGGCCGCCGTGTGGTCCATTACGGCGAGGTTTTTCGAGAGGAGGTCCATGTACGTCAGCCGCTCTATCCGGGCAGCGTTCGGGTCCTTGCGCGGGTCTTTATCGTAGACCCCGTCGACCCGGTTCTTGGCCATGAGGAGGGCGTCGGCCCCTATCTCTAGCGCGCGCAAGGCGGCCCCGGTATCCGTCGTGAAGAACGGGTTGCCCGTGCCGGAGGCGAAGATCACCACCCGCCCCTTCTCCAGGTGCCGCATGGCGCGCCGCCTTATGTACGGCTCGGCGACCTCCTGCATCTGGATCGCCGACTGGACCCGGGTGGGGATGCCACGCCGCTCCAACGCCGCCTGCAACGCCAGAGCGTTTATGACGGTCCCGAGCATCGCCATGTAATCGGCTGTCGCGCTCTCGATGCCCAGTATGTCGGCGACCTGCGAGCCACGAAATATGTTCCCACCACCGACCACGACCGCCAGCTCAGCCCCCGCCTCGACGGCCTCGACGACCTGATTGGCGGTGGCGTCGAGGCTTGGGGGGTCTATACCGTAGCCCCCGTCGCCCGCAAGGCTCTCGCCCGAGAGCTTGAGCACGACGCGCCTTACCGGTCCCAACTCGGACTTCGAGGCCGTTACCTTCTCTCCCCCCCTTGGGGCAGCTTCCTCCACGTCGTCGGGTTTCTCGCGAGCCCTAGAGCTCGTAGCGAACGAAGCGCCGGATCACGACGTTCTCACCGACCCTCTGGACCGTCTCCTGCAAAAGCTCGCCGACGGTCTTGTCCGGCTCCTTTACGTAGGGCTGGGTAAGGAGGGCCTTCTCGTTGACGAACTTCTTCATCCTGCCCTCGACGATCCTATTCGTGATCTCCTCGGGCTTGTCCATCTCGGCGGCCTGCTTCTCGGCGATCGCGCGCTCCTCGTCGAGCGCCTCCTGTGGGACGTCCTCCGGCGAGACGGTAAGCGGGTTCATGGAAGCCACGTGCAGAGCCACGTTGCGGGCGAACTCCTTGAACTCCGGCGTCCGGGCCACGAAGTCCGTCTCGCAGTTCACCTCGACGAGGACCCCGACCCGCCCGTTAAAGTGTACGTAGGCCTCGATCAAGCCCTCGTGCGTCTCCCGGGCGCTCTTCTTGGCCGCGATGGCTTGCCCGCGCTCCCTGAGAACGCGCCGGGCCCCCTCGACGTCACCGCCGGACTCATCGAGCGCCCGCTTGACGTCCATCATCCCGGCGGCCGTCTCCTCCCGCAACTGCTTTATCTTCTCGATGCTACTAACCAAAGCTCTTACTTCTCCCCTACTCGTTGTTCTCGTCGGCCCTCGCCGCTTCCTCGCTCGAGGATGTTGTCGCCTCGTCCGTCTCGGGCTCCTCGACTGCGGCCTCCGCGGACGCATCGTCGTCAGAGGCGGCCTCCTCGGTCCCCTCGCTCAACGCGGTCTCCTCACCGGGCCTCAAGCTCCCACCGCCGGGCACGCCTTCGGCCTCGCCGCTCGCAGCGCGCCCCGCTTCGGGGACGTCCGGCTCGTCGGCGGTGGTGGCGTCGGCAACGGGCAGTTCGGCGTCGTCGGACTGCTCGCGTGCCTGCTCCTGCCTGTCGCGGGCGCCCCTGTAGCTCGTAGTCGGGTCTTCCTCCGGGGCGATCTCGCCGGCCGACTCCACGGGGTCGGCAAGGCCCTCCGGGTCCTCGTCCGAGACACCGCCTTCCCTGGCAGCTTCGGAGAGCGGTTCCGTCGCCTCCACTTCGTCGATCAGGGCCTCTTCGACCGCCGGGGGCAAGGGGCGATCATCCGAGAGGACAACGTCCTCGCCCCGGCCCTCCAGAATCGAGTCGGCGATCAGGCGGGAGATCAGGTTGATCGAGCGGATCGCGTCGTCGTTGCCCGGGATGACGTAGTCGACCACGTCCGGGTCGCAGTTGGTGTCGGTGAGCGCGACCACGGGTATCTTGAGCCGGTTCGCCTCCTTGACGAGGAGCTCCTCGCGCTTCGGATCGATCACGAATACCGCCCCCGGCAACCGCTCCATCTCGGTAATGCCGGCGAAGTTGCGCCGGAGCTTCTGGTACTCGCGGTAGAGGGCGAACCACTCCCTACCCGTCCTCTCCTCCTCTGGCGTCTCCTCGACGGTCTGGGCGAGCGACACGAAGTGCTGGATGCGCGGCTGGATGGTCTGGAAGTTCGTCAGCATCCCACCGATGTAGCGCTCGACGACGTACGGCTGGCCGCTTCTCACGGCCTGCTCGGCCACGGTGAACTGGGCCTGCTTCTTGGTCCCGACAAAGAGGACCTCGCGCCCGGCCTCGGCCACACCCCTGATGAACTGCCGGGCCCGATCCAGGAGGGTTAGCGTCTGGTCGAGGTCGATGATGTGTACCCCGGCCCGCTGGGCGAAGACGTATTTCTTCATCTTCGGGTTCCACCGCTTGGCCTGGTGCCCGAAGTGGACGCCGGCCTCCAAGAGCTCCCTGACGCCTATCTGCTGGGTTGTAGTCTCCAAAATTCTGCTTCTCCTTCTTTTTCAGGTGGTTAAGCCTCCGCCCGCGCCTCGCAATCCGCAAGATAACTCGACGAGAAACGTCCGCGGACCACCACCTGGGCCTGCTAAAGGCAGCCCCTACGGCGGGCGTGCGTGATCAAAACTCCGCAGATACTAGCATAGTGGGGCACGAGCTTCTAGTCGAACCCGCGGCTTCAGAAGATTCTCAACCGAAAGCTCGCCCGCCCCCGTCGTGAGCCAGAGGGGGCTCCTTTAGATGATCCTCCAGCTTGGTCAGGGCGCGCCTCAAAATCTGGCTTACACGCCCCTCGGTCAGCCCTAAGGCCTTGCCGATCTCTTTCAAGGTGAGACCCTCGTAGAAGTAGAAGGTCGCGACGAGCCGTTCCCGTTCCTCGAGCTGGTCTATGGCCTCGATAAGCTGGGCGCGCAGGTCTTCGAGATTCGCCTGGGACTGGGGATCGGCGGCCGCGGGGTCCTCGACCAGCGCCTCGTACTCTATACCCGGTTTGCCATCGACCTCCATACGCGCCTCAAGCGAGGCAACCTGCCCTCGAGCGTACTGGTCGAGAAAGTCATGGTACTCCCCGACCTCGAGACCTATTTCCCCGGCGACCTCGGCCTCTGTGGGGCGACGCCTGAGCTCCTGGGTCAGCCTGGCCGTGGCGGCTTCTATCTCCTGGGCGCGCAGGCGGACGCGGCGAGGTACCCAGTCCTGTTTACGGAGGTGGTCGAGGATGGCCCACCGGACCTTGGAGATCGCGTACGACTCGAACTTGGCTTTTTTGCCGGGGTGGTCTGGGTCGTAGGTCTGTAGGGCGTCGAGCAGACCGAAGACGCCCCAGGAGAACATGTCCTCCTGCTCGACCGCCCCGGGCACGCGCGCTCCCACCCGACTAGCCACGTACTTCACAAGCGGCGAGTAGTTGACGACGAGCCGGTCCCTGAGCTGCCCTTCCTGGCGCTCGGCCTCTCGCCGCGCCTCTTCGTCGGGGAACCCCTCACCGGTCTGGAGCTCTTTGCGTATCTTCAGGTACCGTGCCCACAGGCGCCCGACGGTCCGGCCGCTCACAGCGCCCCCCTCGGGTCTCCGCTCGAGTCACCGATCGGGTTCCTCACGAAGGCGCCGCCCGCATCCCGCGTGACATACCCCTTGAGCTCCAGAAGCGCCAGCGCGGAGAGGAGCTCGCGCATCTCGACCCCGCTGCCAGCGACTCGCTGAGCCACCACGTCTACCCCCGTCGGCTCGAAGCCCACGCCCGCGAGCGCCGCGGCCTCCTTCTCGGGCAGCTCGACCGGGGCTGGCGTTGTTCCAGCGGTCGCGTCTTGCGTGACCGGTAGCCTCTGTGGGGTGGATTCCGGGACGACGGTATCCACGAACCGGTCGAGGTCCCAGAGAACCCCCGCGCCGTCCGAGAGGAGCGCGTTCGAGCCTCGACATTCGGCAAAGGCGAAAGGTCCTGGCACAGCCCACACGTCGCGGCCGGCCTCCAGGGCGTGGCGAGCCGTGATCAGGGCGCCGCTCTTCTCGGGTGCCTCGACTACTACGACCACGTCGCTCAGACCTGCGATGATTCGGTTTCGGGCTGGGAACCGCCACTGCAAGGGCGCCTCCCCCAGGTAATACTCGGAGAGGATGCCTCCCCCGTCCTTGACCCGCCCGAAGAGGCGCCGGTTGCTCCTGGGATAGACGACGTCTATACCGCACCCGAGCACCCCGATCGTGGGTCCACCGGCCTCCAGAGCACCCTCGTGCGCCGCGGCGTCTATACCGAGCGCGAGCCCGCTCGCCACGCACACTCCGCGCTCGCCCAAGGCCCGACCCAGCGTTCGCGCCGCTTCGATCCCCGTCGCCGAAGCCTTGCGGGAGCCGACGAGAGCCACCGTCGGGGCATAAGGAACCTCGCCGTCCACGAAGAGCGCCGGCGGCGGGTCCGGGATCTCGGTGAGCATAAGCGGATAGCCTTCGTCCGCGAGGGTGACGACCTCGATGCCTCTCTCCTCGAGACGGGCCAGTATCACCTCCGGTTCAAAGCCCTCCTTGAGCTCCTCAAACGCTCTCCGCCCCTTCTCGGTGAGCCTCGCGCGTTCGGCGATCTCTCGGGCAGGCAACGCGAGTACCCCGGTAGGATCCAGGTCCCCGAGCCGCGAGACGACGCTCGCACCCACTTTCGCCTGCAGCAGGGAGAGGAACAGGTAAGTAGCCCTGGGCTCAGCGATCAACGATGGCCCTCCGGTAGTTGAGTGCCTCGGCCACGTGCTGAGTGGCTATCTCCTCCTCGCCTGTAAGATCGGCGATGGTGCGTGCCACCCTCAGAACGCGATCGTGAGCCCTGCCCGAGAGTCCCATCCGGTCGATGGCTCGGGAGAAGAGCACCTCCGCCTCGCCCCCGAGAGCGCACGTCGCGCGTAGCTTGCGTCCCGCCAGCGCGGCGTTGGGGAGGCCCTGACGCATCAGTTGAGCCTCGCGTGCAGCGTTTACCCTGGCCCGTATCTCCCCCGAGGTCTCCGCAACCTCCGGGGAGCCCCGAAGCTCCTCGCGTGTCAGGCGCGGTACGTCCACGAAGAGGTCTATCCGGTCGAGGAGGGGCCCGGAGATCCGACCCTGGTAGCGCTCTATCTGCCCCGCCGAGCAGCGGCAGGCGCGCCGCCGGTCTCCCGAGTACCCGCACGGGCACGGGTTCATCGAGCACACGAGCGTGAAGCGGGCCGGGTAGGTCAGCGTCGCGGCGACGCGCGAGATCGTTACGTGCCCGTCTTCCATGGGCTGCCTCAAGACCTCGAGCGTCGCCCGGTTGAACTCGGGGAGCTCGTCGAGGAACAGCACCCCGTGGTGGGCGAGCGAGACCTCGCCGGGACGGGGGTTGCTCCCCCCGCCCGCGAGCCCGCTCGTGGAGATGGTGTGGTGCGGCGCCCGGAAAGGCCGCCGCTTCACGAGTGCGCCTCCCCCCTCGCCAGCCGCGCTATGTACCTTGGTTACCTCGATGCTCTCCTCAAGGGTGAGCGGTGGCAGGATGCCGGGCAACCTCCTGGCGAGCATCGTCTTGCCCGAACCTGGTGGGCCGCTCATAAGTATGTACGTTCGTTTGTACACACGCGGTTTACGAACACCCCTTGCGCCTCTTCAAGCTCTCCCCCCGCTCCTACCGCTACTCTTAGTTTGAGCCTTTTATAGATGTGGTGGCGCTTGTCACCTGTAAGAGTCGCTAAGCGGCTCGGCACCGCATCGGAGAAGCTTTCCATCAGATCAGTCTTGTCCCGCTCCAGCTGTGCTATACGTTGCGCGCGGTATTCTAGACTATTTAGCTCCTGTTCCGCTACCTTACGGGTCTCCTCAAGCTCTGCAAGCCTCGCCTTCAACTCGTCGAAGGTGATGAGGTCGTCGGCGGCCATGTCCTGATAGCGTGCCCGTTTGCGGTCCAACGCGGCCAGCTTGTCCAACCACACGCGGGCCTCACGCTCGGGATCACCGCGCGTGCACTTGTGTTCCTCCTCTATCATCTGATCCAGGCCTTCACGTAGCCGGTCGGGGTCCTTGAGGTAGCCACAGACGAATTCCCAAACCTCGGCTTCCGCCTCTTCGGCGCGAACCGATGCGCGCGTGGGGCACCGCTCGATGCCGCGCCGACCCGAGCACCGGTAGTAGTAGAGCCAGTTATCCGAGTCTGGGTTGCGGCGACTGCTCTCAGGAGTCATGCTCTTACTGCAATCGGCGCAGATGAGGACGCCGCCTGAAAGCTCCCAAAACCGCCCGCCCGCCGACGAGCAG
>Ga0126309_10000779_pt1 | contig 10744 bp, 19 predicted proteins | sample Plot56_FD_92541 | JGI IMG/M metagenome (GOLD analysis project Ga0126309, IMG submission 92541) | Serpentine soil microbial communities from UC McLaughlin Reserve, CA, USA - Plot56 | ecosystem: Environmental > Terrestrial > Soil > Grasslands | place: USA: UC McLaughlin Reserve, Lake County...
CGGCGACGTGATGGGGAACCTCAACTCACGCCGCGGCCGCGTCGAGAGCCTCGAGCCCGTCGGCAACGCCCAGGTGATCCGCGCCAGCGTTCCGCTCGCGGAGATGTTCGGGTACGCGACCGACCTGCGCTCGATGACGCAGGGGCGCGCCACCTTCACGATGCAGTTCGACCGATACGAGGAAGTCCCGCAGTCCATCGCGACGGAGCTCGTCGCGGCTGAGGCGTAGGAAAGGAGCAAGAGAGAAGGATGGCCAAGCAGAAGTTCGACCGCACGAAGCCGCACGTCAACGTCGGCACGATCGGTCACATCGACCACGGGAAGACGACGCTCACCGCCGCGATCACGAAGGTGCTCTCCGAGCAGGGCGGCGGCGAGGCCGTCGCGTTCGAGGACATCGACAAGGCGCCGGAGGAGCGGCAGCGCGGGATCACGATCAACACCGCGCACGTCGAGTACGAGACGGCGAACCGTCACTACGCGCACGTCGACTGCCCGGGGCACGCCGACTACATCAAGAACATGATCACGGGTGCCGCGCAGATGGACGGCGCGATCCTCGTGGTCTCGGCCGCCGATGGCCCGATGCCGCAGACGAAGGAGCACATCCTGCTGGCGCGCCAGGTCGAGGTGCCCGCGATCGTCGTCGCGCTCAACAAGGCCGACATGGTCGACGATCCGGAGCTGCTCGAGCTCGTCGAGATGGAGGTCCGCGAGGAGCTCTCGAAGCGCGACTACCCTGGCGACGAGGTCCCGGTCGTGCACGTCTCGGCGCTGAAGGCGCTCGAGGGCGACCCGGAATGGACGAAGAAGATCGTCGAGCTGATGGAGGCGGTCGACTCGTACATCCCGGAGCCGACGCGTGACGTCGACAAGCCGTTCCTGATGCCGATCGAGGACGTCTTCACGATCACCGGCCGCGGCACGGTCGTCACCGGCCGAATCGAGCAGGGCAAGATCGAGACGGGTTCCGACGTCGAGATCGTCGGGATTCAGGAGCAGGTCCAGAAGACGGTCGTGACCGGGCTCGAGATGTTCCAGAAGACGCTCGACTACGCGCAGGCCGGCGACAATGCGGGCGCGCTGCTCCGCGGGACGAAGCGCGAGGACGTTGAGCGCGGGCAGGTGCTGTGCAAGCCCGGCTCGATCACGCCGCACACGCACTTCAACGCCGAGGTCTACGTGCTGGGCAAGGACGAGGGCGGGCGGCACACGCCGTTCTTCAACGGTTACCGGCCGCAGTTCTACTTCCGTACGACGGACGTGACCGGCTCGATCAAGCTCCCGGAGGGCCAGGAGATGGTCATGCCGGGCGACAACACGAACATGGAGATCGAGCTGATCCAGCCGATCGCGATGGACCAGGGTCTCCGCTTCGCGATCCGCGAGGGCGGCCGCACCGTCGGTGCGGGCGTCGTCACGGAGATCCTCAAGTAGGTAGGAACAGGGACCGGTGGCTCAGTCGAAGATCCGCATCCGCCTGAAGGGCTACGACCATCAGGCACTCGACCGCTCGGCGGCCTCGATCGTCGAGACGGCGACGCGTACCGGCGCGACGATCACCGGTCCCGTTCCGCTTCCGACCGAGAAGAACGTCTACGTCGTCATCCGCAGCCCGTTCAAGGACAAGGACTCGCGCGAGCATTTCGAGGTCCGGACGCACAAGCGGCTGATCGACATCCATTCGCCCACCCCGAAGACGGTCGACTCGCTGATGCGCCTCGACCTCCCCGCCGGCGTCGACATCGAGATCAAGCTGTAGACGCGATGAAGGGCATCCTCGGACGCAAGCTCGGCATGACGCAGATCTTCGACGCGGAGACCGGCGCCGTGACCCCCGTGACCGTGATCCAGGCCGGGCCGTGTCCGGTCGTGCTCGTCCGTACGCAGGCCGACGACGGCTACGACGCCGTCCAACTCGCGTACGAGCCGGTCGCGGACCGGAAGCTCTCGGGCGGCGAGAACGGGCACCTGCGCAAGCACGAGGTCGATCCGCACCGCCGGCTCGTCGAGTTCCGCGGTGCGACCGCGCTCGTCCCCGGCGAGACCGTGACCGTGGAGACGTTCGAGCCGGGCGACAAGGTGAAGGTCGCCGGGATCGGGATCGGCAAGGGGTTCGCCGGCACGATCAAGCGGCACCGCTTCCACCGCGGCCCCGTCTCGCACGGCTCGCACAACGTCCGCAAGCCCGGCTCGATCGGCGCTTCCGCGACGCCGTCACGCGTCTTCAAGGGCGTGAAGATGGCCGGCCGTCTCGGTGGCAAGCGCGTGACGCAGGTCGGTCTGACGGTGCACTCGACGGACCCGGACCGGAACCTGCTGCTCGTCCGCGGTGCCGTCCCCGGCCCGAAGAACGGGCTCGTCGAGGTTCGCGAGGAGAGCCGCTGATGGCCGCGCCGAAGGCTCCGCTGCTCGACGCGAACGGCAACAAGTCGAAGGACGTCACGCTCGAGGAGGGCGTGTTCGCCGCCGAGGTGAAGGCGCATCTCGTCCACGAGGCCGTGCGCGCGGAGTTCGCGTCGCACCGCCAGGGGACGAAGTCGGTCAAGAGCCGCGGCCTCGTCGCCGGCGGCCGCTCGAAGCCGTGGCGCCAGAAGGGCACCGGCCGCGCGCGGCAGGGCACGACCCGCGCCGTGCAATGGAAGGGCGGTGGCGTCGCGTTCGCGCCGCGGACGGTGTACACCGTGAAGCTGAACAAGAAGGAGCGGAAGGCCGCGTTCCGCGCCGCGCTCACCGACCACGCCCAGGCCGGGACGCTCGGCGTCGTCGGCACGTTCGACGCGCCGTCGACGAAGGCCGCAGCCACGCTCGTCGAGTCGTGGGGCCCGGAGCTCCCGCTGCTCGTCGTGGCGACGGAGGAGGAGGAAGCGCTCGTCAAGTCCTTCCGGAACCTCGACCGCGTGCTCGTGACGGTTCCCGGCGAGCTCGAGGTCTCCGAGCTCGTGTGGGCGAAGGCGTTGCTCGTCACCGAGGCGGCGCTGCCGCTCGTCGAAGGGAGGGCCTCGTGAGCCTGCATCCGAACGAGGTGCTGCTCGCCCCCGTCGTCTCCGAGAAGAGCTACTCGCTGATCGGCGACAACAAGTACTCGTTCCGGATTCATCCGGACGCGCACAAGACGCAGGTCCGTCAGGCGGTCGAGGAGCTGTTCGAGGTCAAGGTCGTCGGCGTGAACATCCTCAAGGTGCAGTCGAAGCCGAAGCGCCGCGGCGTCCACAAGGGCATGCGGCCCGGCTGGAAGAAGGCGATCGTGCAGCTGCGCGAAGGCGACTCGATCGAGGTCTTCGAAGGAGCGCAGGTCTGATGCCGGTTCGCAAGTTCAAACCGACGTCGCCGGGCCGCCGCTTCATGTCGGTCTCGACGTTCGAGGAGATCACGAAGAAGGAGCCCGAGCGCTCGCTCCTCGAGCCGGTGACGCGCAAGGGTGGCCGGAACAACAACGGCCGCCTGACGATGCGCCACCAGGGCGGCGGCCACAAGCGCCGCTACCGCGTGGTCGACTTCAAGCGGACGAAGGACGGCGTCCCGGCGAAGGTTGCAGCGATCGAGTACGACCCGAACCGTTCTGCGCGGATCGCGCTCCTGCACTACGCAGACGGCGCGAAGTCGTACATCCTCGCGCCGGCGCGGTTGCGGGTCGGGGCCGTCGTCGAGTCCGGTCCGGGCGCCGACATCAAGCCCGGCAACGCGCTCCCGCTCGAGAACATCCCGACCGGGACGCTCGTCCACAACGTCGAGCTCAAGCCCGGTCAGGGCGGGAAGATGGCGCGCTCTGCGGGCTCCGGTGTCCAGCTCGTCGCGAAGGACGAGGGCTACGCGGTGCTCCGGCTGCCGTCGGGCGAGATGCGGCGCGTCCCGCTACGCTGTCGGGCCACCGTCGGGCAGGTCGGAAACCTCGACCACGAGAACGAGTCCGGCGGCAAGGCCGGCCGCAGCAGGTGGAAGGGCAAGCGGCCGTCCGTCCGCGGCTCTGCGATGAACCCGGTCGACCACCCGCACGGCGGCGGCGAGGGCAAGTCGAAGGGCGGGCGGCATCCGGTCACGCCGTGGGGCGTGCCGACGCTCGGCAAGCCCACGCGTCAGAAGCACAAGGAGTCCGACAAGTTGATCGTCCGCCGCAGGCGGAGGAAGGGCACGAGGTGAGCAGGAGCTCGAAGAAGGGACCGTACGTCGAGGAGCGGCTGATGAGCCGGATCGAGGCGATGAACGCGTCGGGGTCGAAGCAGATGATCCGAACCTGGTCGCGGACGTCGACGATCTTCCCGGAGATGGTGGGACACACGATCGCAGTCCACGACGGCCGCAAGCACGTGCCGGTGTTCGTCTCGGAGCAGATGGTCGGGCACAAGCTCGGCGAGTTCGCGCCGACGCGGCTCTTCCGCGGCCACGCGGGCGACAAGACGGCGCAGGTGAAACGGAAGTAGCGATGGCGACGACGGACACGCAGACACTCGAAGTCAGGGCGGAGGCCAAGTGGGTCCGCACGTCCGCGCGAAAAGCGCGGCTCGTGCTCGAGCACATCCGCGGCCGCAGCGTCCCGGAAGCGCGCACCGTGCTCGCGTTCAGCGAGCGTGCCGTCGCGCGCGACATCGAGCGCGTGCTTCGCTCGGCCGTCGCGAACGCCGAGGCGAACCACGGGCTCGCCGGCGACGAGCTGGTGATCGTCGCGGCGTACGCCGACGAGGGGCCGACGTTGAAGCGCTGGCGCGCACGTGCGCGCGGCCGCGTCGCCCGGATCCGGAAGCGCACCTGCCACATCACGGTCAAGGTCGCCGCACCGGAGACGAACGGCGCCGCGCCTGCGAGACCGAAGCGCGCCGAAGGACCGAAGGACGACACGCCGAAGCAGCCGCGCGCGCAGCGCCGGCCGCGGCAGCGCGCCGACAGGACGACGACACCGCGCGGAGCGGCGCAGACGAAGCCGCAGCCCGCGCGCCGAACCCAGAAGAAGGGAAGCTGATGGGTCAGAAGGTCCACCCCGGCGCGATGCGCGTCGGCGTCATCCACGATTGGAAGTCGAACTGGTACACGGGGAAGAAGGACTTCCCGCAATACCTCGTCGAGGACATCAAGATCCGGGAGCACATCCAGGGCAAGCTCGGGCACGCCGGGATCTCCGACATCCTGATCCGCAAGGACAAGCAGCGGATCACGGTCGATATCTACACGGCGCGCCCGGGGATCGTGATCGGCAAGTCCGGTGTGGAGGTCGACGCGCTCCGTAAGGAGCTGCATGCGATCACGCAGAAGAACGTCCATATCAACATCAACGAGATCAAGCGTCCCGAGCTCGACGCGAAGCTCGTCGCGCAGTCGATCGCGGAACAGCTCCAGAACCGCGTCAGCTTCCGTCGCGCGATGAAGCGCGCGCTCGCCTCAGCGGTGCGCTCCGGTGCCGAGGGGATCCGGATCCAGTGCGGAGGCCGGCTCGGCGGCGGCGAGATGTCGCGCTCCGAGAGCTACTCGGAGGGGCGCGTCCCGTTGCACACGATCCGCGCCGACATCGACTACGGGTTCACGGAGGCGAAGACGACGTACGGGCGCATCGGCGTCAAGGTCTGGATCAACAAGGGCGAGATCATGCCGGAGGGCTTCGAGTCGAACCTCGGCGGCAAGGAGCAGCGCCTGGGCGACCAGGACACGCGCCGCCGCCGCGGCGGCACGACCGAGGGTCTCGGCGCCTCGCGCGAGGGCGGCCGCGACCGCCAGCGCGACCGCGAAGGCCTCGGCCCCGTTCGGCGCCGGCGTCCCGGCGGTGCACCGGGCGGACGTGGGCCGCGCCGCGGCTCGCGCGTCGAGCAACCGCGGACGGACGAGAACGCCGTCTCGGCCGAGGGTCGCGAGCAGCCGGCGATCGAGCCGGACGTGACGTCGACGCCGGCACCCGTCGCGGACGCGCCCGACACGACCACCCCGAAGACGCAGACCGAGGATCCGACGAAGCTCGAGCAGTCGGGCGCCGGCCAGGCCGCGGAGCGGCCGAAGCGCCGCAGCGGCCCGCGTAAACGGAGTGAAGGCTGATGCTGCTCCCCAAGAAGACGAAGTTCCGGAAGGTCCAGCGCGGGCGCCGCGCCGGCTACTCGAAGGGCCAGACGCAGGTGCAGTTCGGCGACTACGGACTGAAGTCGCTCGAGGCCGGCTGGCTGACGAACCGTCAGATCGAGGCGGCCCGAATCGCGATGACGCGGAAGATCAAGCGCGGCGGCAAGGTCTGGATCAACCTCTTCCCGGACAAGCCGGTGACGCAGAAGCCGGCGGAGACGCGCATGGGCTCGGGCAAGGGCGCGCCGGAGCACTGGGTCGCGGTCGTGAAGCCGGGCCGCGTCATGTTCGAGCTCGCCGGCGTCCCGGAGCCGCTCGCCAAGGAGGCGCTCCGCCTTGCCGGCAACAAGCTTTCGGTGAGGACGAAGATCGTGAAGCGGGAGGCGGATCTCTTTGAAGCCTAGGGAGCTGCGTGACCTGACCGACGACGAGCTCGAGCAGAAGCTGCACGAGCGCCGCCAGGAGCTCTTCAACCTCCGTTTCCAGGCCGCGACGGGTGCGCTCGAGAACTCGGCGCGGGTCCGGCTCGCGAAGCGCGAGATCGCACGCATCTTGACCGTTCGGAACGAGCGCGAAAGCGCGCCGGCTGGGAGCCGCTGATGGCCGAGAACGAGAACACCGAGAACGTCGAGCAGACCGCGGACGTCGAGGAGACGACGCCGGAGCCGACGCCGGAGCCGACGCCCGAGGCGGCGCTGAGCGCGTCCGAGCCCGAGGCTCCGGTCGCGCCTGCGGCGGAGGAGCCCGCCGCGACCGAGGCCGGCGAGCCCGAGGCGGCCGCCGCCGCCGAGGAGGCTCCGGCCGAGCCCGCCGCCGAGGAGGCTCCGGCCGAGCCCGCACCCGAGGAGGCTCCGGCCGAGCCCGCACCCGTCGGTACGCCGCGGCGTCGGTCGCTGCGCCATGTCCCGCGCAAGGACCGGCGGCAGCGGCCCCGCCCCGCGCGGACCCGCGTCGAGGGGCAGCGCAAGCCGATCACGCGCCTCCCGAAGCCGGACCACGAGCGCGGTCGCCGGCAGGAGCGGCGCGGGGTCGTCGTCTCCAACGCGATGGACAAGACGATCGTCGTCAAGGTCGACGTCCTGAAGCTGCACCCGCGCTACAAGAAGGTGATCCGGCGCTCGCAGAAGTTCCACGCGCACGACGAGCAGAACCAGGCGAAGGTCGGCGACGTCGTCCGGATCGTCGAGACGCGGCCGCTGTCGAAGACGAAGAACTGGCGGCTCGCCGAGGTCGTGGAGGCGGCGCGCTAGCCGATGGTGACGGGCCGATGATCCAGCAGGAGTCACGTCTTCGCGTCGCCGACAACACGGGCGCGCGCGAGTTGCTCACGATCCGCGTCAAGGGCGGCTCGAAGCGCCGCTATGCGCGCGTCGGCGACATCATCACCGCGACCGTCAAGTCGGCGACGCCGAACGGCGCGGTGAAGAAGGGTGAGGTCGTGCAGGCCGTCGTCGTGCGGACGAAGAAGCCGTACGCGCGCGACGACGGGACGCTGATCGGCTTCGACGAGAACGCTGCCGTGATCATCGACGCAGGTCGTAACCCGCGCGGGACGCGCATCTTCGGCCCGGTCGCGCGCGAGTTGCGCGAAAAGAACTTCATGAAGATCGTCTCGCTCGCCCCGGAGGTTCTTTAGCGATGCGAAAGCTCAAGGTGCGCAAGGGCGACGTCGTCCAGATGCTGACGGGGAAGGACCGCGGGAAGCAGGGGCGCGTGCTCGAGGTGCGCAAGGACGACCGGCGTGTCGTCGTCGAGAACCTGAACATGGTCAAGCGGCACCAGCGGCCGCGGCCGATGAAGGATCCGTCGCGGATGGGGGCGCCACAGGTGATCCCGGGCGGGATCATCGAGAAGGCTGCCGCCGTTCCGGTGAGCAACGTGATGGTCGTTTGCCCGACGTGCAACCGACCGACCCGCGTCGGGACGACCGAGCGGGAGATCAAGGGCCAGATCGTGCGCGTGCGCGTCTGCAAGCGCGCCGATTGCGGCCAGGAGATCGACAAATGAGCACGAACGGCGGCAGCAACGGCTACACGCCGCGCCTGAAGGAGCAGTACCTGTCGGAGCTGCGTCCGAGGCTGAAGGACGAGCTCGGGCTGCGCACGGTGATGCAGGTCCCGAAGCTCCAGAAGATCACGCTCAACATGGGCGTCGGCGAGGCGAAGAACGACGCGAAGCAGCTGGACAGCGCCGTCGAGGAGCTGACGACGATCGCGGGCCAGCGCGCGCAGGTGCGGCGCGCGCGGAAGTCGATCGCGCAGTTCAAGATCCGCGAGGGGATGCCGATCGGCGCGAAGGTGACGCTCCGCGGCGACCGGATGTGGGAGTTCCTCGACCGGCTCGTCTCGATCGCGCTCCCGCGCATCCGCGACTTCCGCGGGTTGAACCCCGGCTCGTTCGACGGCCGCGGCAACTACTCGCTCGGGGTCCGCGAGCAGCTCATCTTTCCCGAGATCAACTACGACGACGTCTCGCAGATCCGCGGGCTCGACGTCGCGATCACGACGACCGCTGAGGACGACGGGCAGGCGCTCGCGCTGCTGCGCGGGCTCGGCCTCCCGTTCGCGGGTGAAAACAGAAGGGACGAAGGCTAAGTGGCCAAGAAGAGCCTGGTGATCAAGCAACGCCGGCCGCAGAAGTTCCGGACGCGTGCGTACACGCGCTGCAACCGCTGCGGGCGCCCGCGTGCCGTGTTCCGCAAGTTCGGCCTCTGCCGGATCTGCCTGCGTGAGCTCGCGCACCAGGGTGCGATCCCCGGCATGACCAAGAGCAGCTGGTAGGAGGAACCGTGGTAACCGACCCGATTGCCGACATGCTCACGCGGATCAGGAACGCGAACAAGGCGCTCCACGAGGAGGCGCGGATGCCCGCTTCGAAGGTGAAGGCGGAGATCGCGCGGCTCCTGAAGGAGGAGGGCTACATCAAGGACTACCGCGTCGAGCGTGGCGAGAGCTACGACGTGCTGATCGTCGAGCTGAAGTACGGCCGGAGCCGCGAGCGGATCCTGACCGACCTGAAGCGCATCTCGAAGCCGGGCCGCCGCGTGTACGCTCGGAAGGACCGGCTGCCGCGGGTGCTCGGAGGCATGGGTACCGCGATCCTCTCCACGTCACGCGGGCTGATTACGAGCCGCGTCGCCGAGCGCGAAGGAATCGGCGGCGAAGTGATCTGCTTCATCTGGTGAAAATGCTGCACATTTTCACCAGCAGGAAAAGGAATGTGAAATGAGCCGAATCGGCAAGAGACCAATCGAGATTCCGACCAGTGTGAACATTGCGATCTCGCCTGGACGAGTGCAGGTGAACGGGCCGCTGGGCGAGCTCTCGCAGGAAGTTCCCTCGCGGATGAAGATCGAGCAGCGCGACGGGGAGATCCTCGTCGCGCGCCCGACGGAGCGCGGGGAGGACCGGGCGCTACACGGTCTGACGCGGACGCTCGTCGCGAACATGGTCGAGGGCGTGACGAAAGGCTTCGAGAAGCGGCTCGAGATCCAGGGCGTCGGCTATCGCGCCACGCTCAAGGGCACGTCGCTCGAGCTCAGCGTCGGCTATTCGCACGCCGTGACGGTCGAGCCGCGCCAGGGGATCTCGTTCGAGGTCCCCGCGCCGACGCAGGTCGTCGTCAAGGGGATCGACAAGCAGGCGGTCGGACAGACCGCCGCCGAGATCCGGAGGGTTCGGCCGCCCGAGCCGTACAAGGGCAAGGGGATCCGATACGAGGGCGAGTACGTGCGCCGGAAGGTCGGGAAGCGCGCATGAGCCTGACGGTTCGCGAAGCGCGGCTGCGCCGCCACCGCCGCGTGCGCGGCAAGGTCCACGGGACGCCCGAGCGGCCCCGGCTCGTCGTCTTCCGCTCGAACCGCGGGATCGAGGCGCAGCTGATCGACGACGTGAACGGCCGCACCGTGGCGGCCGCGAGCTGGCTGCAGCGGAAGTCGTCTTCGGGCTCGAAGACCGATCAGGCGGCCGAGGTCGGCAAGGCGCTGGCCGCGGCTGCGAAGCAGGCCGGCGTCGAGGCCGCGGTGTTCGACCGCGCGGGCTACCTCTACCACGGGCGCGTCAAGGCACTCGCCGACGCCGCCCGCGAGGAAGGATTGAGAATTTGATCCGCTGCGTAGGCTTGACGGAGCAGCATCGCGCGGAGGCGTCGGCTTTGCCGACGGCGGAGCGATGAGCAGCTCGGTAGAACGTGAAGTGATCCAGCGCGAGGAGACGCGCGAGCTGAAGGAGCGCGTGGTCGAGATCAATCGCGTCGCGAAGGTGGTCAAGGGCGGCCGGCGGTTCTCGTTCACGGCGCTCGTCGTGATCGGCGACGAGGTCGACCGCGTCGGCGTCGGTTACGGCAAGGCGCGCGAGGTTCCGCTGGCGATCACGAAAGCGGTCGACGACGCGAAGAAGAACCTCTTCACCGTCCCGAAGAAGGGGACGACTATCACGCACGAGGTGCTCGGCCGCTTCGACGCCGCGCGCGTGATGCTGCGGCCCGCGAGCGAAGGGACCGGTGTGATCGCCGGCGGCGGCGTCCGCGCGGTGCTGGAACTCGCCGGGATCCGCGACATCCTCGCGAAGAGCCTCGGGACGACGAACCCGATCAACATGGCGAAGGCGACGGTCGATGCGCTCAAGCGGCTGCGCCGCCCCGAGGACGTCGCGCGTGCGCGCGGCAAGACGGTTAGCGAGATCCTGCCCATCCCGGTCCAAGTCGA
>Ga0126309_10000780_pt1 | contig 10743 bp, 10 predicted proteins | sample Plot56_FD_92541 | JGI IMG/M metagenome (GOLD analysis project Ga0126309, IMG submission 92541) | Serpentine soil microbial communities from UC McLaughlin Reserve, CA, USA - Plot56 | ecosystem: Environmental > Terrestrial > Soil > Grasslands | place: USA: UC McLaughlin Reserve, Lake County...
CCTCGGCGGCTCCGACCTGGCGATCCCCGTCACGAGCAGGAACAAGCAGCTCGCGGTCGACTGGCTGAAGGAGTTCACCGGCACGGACCTGATGCGCTACATGGCGACCGTCGGCAAAGTGCTGCCGAACACGACCTCGCTCGCGAGCGTCCACAAGACGAACAAGCAGGTCGCCCCGTTCGCCCGCGCAGCCAGCTCGAGCTGGTTCGTGCCGGCGGCGGCGAACTGGGTCAACGTCGAGAACAAGCGGATCATCCGCAACATGCTGGTTCGGATCTTCTCGAACCGCGGCAGCGTCGCCTCCGAGGCCAAGAAGGCCAGCCAGGCGATCACCAGCGAGCTGAACAGGAGTAGCTAGCGAACACAAAGGGGTAGCTTGAGCCTCCCTCCGGCACGAGCGAGACTCGCCACGTGAGCCACGCTCCCGCTGCCCCTGCGACAGCCGCCGAGCCGGTCGCCCTCCCGGCTCGGCGGCGCCGTCGTCCCGGCGTCCGGGTCGGTCGCGCCGCCGTTCCCTACCTCCTGCTCGCGCCCGCCGTCGCCGTCATCGTCGCGGTGCTGGCGTACCCGCTCTACCTTCTGGGCTCGCTGTCGTTCCAGCAGTACGGGCTCTTCGAGCTGATCCGCCACGACGGCCGCTGGGTCGGCCTCGACAACTACAGGACGATCCTGAGCGACTCGCTCTTCGTGGACGTCCTTGTCCGCACCGTCGTCTTCACGGCCGTGTGCGTGTCGCTGACGATGTTCTTCGGGACCCTGATCGCGCTTCTGCTCGCGCGGCTCGGCCCGTTCATGCGGCTGATGCTCACGAGCGGGCTCGTCCTCGTCTGGGCGATGCCGGTCGTCGTCGCGGTGAACATCTGGATCTGGATGTTCGACTTCGAGTTCGGCGTCGTGAACTACCTACTGACCGAGCTCCACATCGGCGACTACATCCACCACGACTGGTTCGAGAACTCGACCACGGGGCTGGCGATCATCGCCGCGATCGTGATCTGGGGCGCGATCCCGTTCGTTGCGATCACGCTCTTCGCCGGCCTCACTCAGGTGCCGAGGGAGCTGCTCGAGGCGGCCGCGCTCGACGGCGCCGGGCCGGCGCGGGTCTTCCGCGACATCACGCTGCCGATCCTGAAGCCGATCTTCATCATCCTGACCAGCCTCTCGATCATCTGGGACTTCCAGGTCTTCAACCAGGTCTGGATCGCGCGCGGAGGCCAGCCTACGGAGGAGTACTTCCTGATGGCCGTCTACGCATTCGTCGAGTCCTTCAAGACGCAGCAGTACGGGCTCGGCGCGGCGATCGCGGTCGTCATGGTCGCGATCATGCTCGTCGTCACCTTCTTCTACATCCGCGAGATGGTCCGGATCGGCGAGGTGGAGCGGTGAAACGGCGGCGGCGCGCGGGCCGGATCGGCGTCAACCTGCTCGGCGTCTTCGTCTTCGCGGTCATGGTGTTTCCGGTCTACTGGATGGTCTCGACGGCCTTCAAGAAGCCGTACGACATCCTCAACTTCACGCCCGAGTTCGTCCCGTCGCCGGCGACGCTTTCGAACTTCGAGAACGCATTGAACCGGCCGAACTTCTGGTCGAGCGTCCTGAACAGCCTGATCGTCGTCGTCGCCGTGACCGCGATGTCGATGGTGCTGGCGTTCCTCGCGGCGCTCGCGCTGGCGAAGTTCCGCTTCCGCGGCCGGGCCGCCTTCGTGGTAGTGATCATCGGCGTCCAGATGGTGCCGCTGAACGCACTGATCATCCCGCTCTACATCCTGCTCAGCCGCGCCCACCAGGTCGACAAGCTGAGCGGCGTCGTCATCACGTACCTGACCTTCGTGCTGCCGTTCTGCGTGTGGACCCTGCGCGGGTTCTTGCTCGGCGTCCCGCGCGAGCTGGAGGAGGCCGCAATGGTCGACGGCTCGACGCGGTTCGGCGCCTTCGTCCGCATCCTGCTGCCGCTGGTGGCGCCCGGCCTGGTGGCGACCTCCATCTTCGCCTTCATCCAGGTCTGGAACGAGTTCATCCTCGCCTACGTCCTGCTGCAGAGCCAGGACAAGCAGACCCTCCCCGTCTGGCTCGCATCGTTCACGACGCTTCGGGGCACCGAGTGGGGCCCGCTGATGGCTGCGGCGAGCCTGACGGCACTGCCCGTCGTGATCTTCTTCGTGACCATCCACCGCCGGATCGCGTTCGGCCTGACGGCCGGCGCCGTCCGCGGATGACACCGGACCCGGCGGCAGCCTGCCTGCTGCCGGGGTTCGACGGGCTCGAGGCGTCCGACGAGCTGCTCGGCTGGGTCGAGCGCGGGCTCGGCGGAGTCGTCCTGTTCGGCAAGAACATCCGCGACCCCCGGCAGGTCGAGCGCCTGACCGCGGCGCTCGACGAGGCGCGACCCGGCGTCCCGATCGCCACCGACGAGGAGGGCGGCGACGTCACGCGGTTGGAGGCGGCCACCGGCAGCTCGTATCCCAGCCACCTCGCGCTCGGCACGGTCGACGACGTCGGCCTCACGCGCTCGGTCGCGCGCGCGGTCGGGACCGACCTTCGCGCCGTCGGCGTCAACCTCGACTTCGCACCGGTCGCCGACGTCAATACGAACCCCGACAACCCGGTGATCGGCGTGCGCTCGTTCGGCGCCGACCCCGGGCTGGTCTCACGCCACGTCGCCGCCTTCGTCGAGGGCCTGCACGCGGCCGGCGTGGCGGCCTGCACCAAGCATTTCCCGGGCCACGGCGATACGAGCGCCGACTCCCACCTCGAGCTGCCGGTCGCGCGCGGCGACCTCGACGCCCATCTCGCCCCGTTCCGCGCCGCCGTCGCGGCCGGCGTGGGAGCGATCATGACGGCGCACGTGGTCGTTCCCGGGCTCGGGCCGGAGCCGGCCACGATCAACCCGGAGGCGATCCGGCTGCTCCGCGAGGAGCTCGGGTTCGAGGGAGCGATCGTCACCGACGCGATCGAGATGCGCGGCGTGGCCGCGCTCGCAGGCCCCGAAGAGGCGGCGGTGCGGGCGCTCGAGGCCGGCGTCGACGCGATCTGCCTCGGGCACGATCTCCCGCTCGAGCCCGTCCACGCGGCCGTCGAGGCTGCAATGTCGTCCGGACGGCTCTCGGCCGGGCGGCTCGCAGAATCCGTCCTGAGACTCGAGCGGCTGGGGCGGCGGCTGCCGATCCCGAACGGCATTCCGCGGACCTCGGTGGGCGCCGAGGCCGCGAGGCGTGCGCTGCGGACCGAGGGCGACGTCCGCGTCTCGGGAACCCCGCTCGTCGTCGAGCTCGTGGCGACGCCGAACATCGCCGCGGGGCCGCGAGGCCGCTGGCTCGCCGAGCTCGTGAGCGAGCGCTGGCCCGGAGCGGAGATCGTCCGCGTCGGCCCGCACGAACCGCCTCCCCGCACGGCCTCGGACCGGCCGCTGGTCGTGGTCCTCCAGAGCGCCGCACGCCACGAATGGCAGCAGCCGATCGCCGACGTGCCGGACGCCGTCGTGATCGAGACGGGCATCCCCGCCTGGCGCCCGGAGCGACCCGCAGGCTTCGTCGCCACGCACGGCGCGGGTCGCGCCAACCTCGAAGCCGCGTTCGACCTCCTCGCCCGCGGCTAGTCGAGGTCGTCGCGCACGATCCCGTAGAGGACGCCGTCGACCCACTCGCCGTGCCGGTCGTAGGCCTTGCGCCTGACGCCCTCGCGCACCCACCCTGCGCGTTCGGCATGCGTCTGTGCGCGCTCGTTGAAGCCGTAGATCTCCATCTGCAGGCGGTGGTAGCCGAGGTCGAACAGCAGGTGGCGCTGGAACTCACGCGCGGCCTCGTCGGCGACCCGGCGGCCGCGGAAGTCGGGGTGGACGGCAAGGCCGCCGAGGTTCGCGATTCGGCTGCGCCGGTTTGCCACCTCGAAGCCCATCGCGCCGGCGCGCTCGCCGTCGACGTCGATCAGGAATCGCCCGAAATCCTGGGGCTCGGCGAGCGAGCGCTCGATCTCGGCTCGGATGCCGTCGCGGTCGCGCACGCGAACGGCCGCCATGAACGGCTCGATCTCGTCGTGCGAGAACAGCTCGACCAGGAAGTCGAGGTCCGAGAGCTCGGCGCGGCGGATCGCGACGCTCACGGGGCGTGCACGGCCGCGGGCTGCCGGCGGCGCGAGGGCCTCAGCATCCCCGAGCCGAGCGCGACGCCGAGCAGGACGAGCGCGAGCCCGACGACGGCGGCGATCGTCAGCGGCTCGTCGAGGAAGACGATTCCGAGTACGAGCGCCATCCCCGGCAGCAGGTAGGTCACGAGAGCGGCCTTCGTCGAGCCGTGCGTCTCGACCAGCACGTAGTACACGTACTGGCCGATCGCCATCCCGCCGATCCCGAGCACGGCGATCGCGAGCCAGACCTTCCACCCGGGCATCGAGGTCGGTGCCTGCGCGATGGCAAACGGCGCGAGCATCAGCGTGCCGACGATCGTCGAGCCCGTCACGAGCAGCATCGGCTCGAGGTTCTCGACGTGCGTCTGCGCGTAGAGCGCGCCCGCGGCGTAGAGGAAGGACGCGGCCACGACGGCGAGCGTCCCGGCGACGGCCCACCAGCCGCCCTCGGGGTTCGCGCCGGCCAGGACGACCACGCCGAGGATCCCGGCCGCGATGCCGACGGCCCGCGAGCCGGTCACCTTTTCGCTCGGCCGGAAGCGGATGGCGAGCAGCGCGACGAAGATCGGGACCGACGCGTTCGCGATCGCCGCGATGCCGGAGTCGATGTGCTTCTGTCCCCAGGCGATCAGCGTGAATGGGATCGCCGCGTTGATGGCGCCGAGCACGACGACCGGTTGCCACCCCGCCCTCAGCTGGCGGAACGCGGGCGCGCCCTGGCGAAGCGCGAGGAACGGAACGAGCACGAGCGCAGCCGTCAGCAGCCGGAGCGCGATCAGCACCGTCGGCTCGACCCCGTCGAGGGCGATCTCGATGAACAGGAACGACGAGCCCCAGAGGCCCGTGAGGAGCAAGAGGAGCGGCACGTAGCGTCGCGTCATGGGCGCTGAACGTACCTGTCAGGACCCGCCGTTAGACTCGGTCCCCTGACGAGGGTCGCGGTACCTCTCCATCTTGAGCTCGGCCTCACCGATGCTGAATTCGAGCGCATCAACGAGCTGCTCGGACGTGGACCGAACGAGTTCGAGCTCGCCGTCTTCTCGCTGCTCTGGTCCGAGCACTGCGGCTACAAGCACTCCGCGCCGCTGCTGAAGCGGCTGCCTTCGAGCGGCGCACGCGTCCTCCAGGGACCGGGCGAGAACGCCGGCGTGATCGACGTGGGCGACGGGATGGCCGTCGCCTTCAAGGTCGAGAGCCACAACCACCCGTCGGCCGTCGAGCCGTTCCAGGGCGCCGCGACCGGGGTCGGCGGGATCCTCCGCGACATCGTGGCGATGGGCGCGCGGCCGATCGCGCTGCTCGACGGCCTGCGCTTCGGCGCACCCGACTGGGCGTTCGAGCGAGCCGTGGCCGGAATCGCCCACTACGGGAACTGCGTCGGCGTGCCGAACGTCGGCGGCGAAGCGGTCTTCGACGCGGCGTACGCCGGCAACTGCCTCGTGAACGCGATGTGCGTCGGCCTCTTGCCTTCGGAGCGGCTCACGCGCGCCCGCGCGCGCGGGGCCGGCAACGCGATCCTGCTCTACGGCGCGACCACGGGCCGCGACGGGATCGGAGGCGCGAGCGTCCTGGCCAGCCAGGAGCTCGGCGAAGAGGATGCGGACAAGCGGCCCTCCGTCCAGATCGGCGATCCGTTCACCGGCAAGAAGCTGATCGAGGCGAGCCTCGAGCTCGTGGAGGGCGGGCTGGTCGCCTCGCTCCAGGACTGCGGGGCCGCCGGGCTCGCGTCCTCGTTGTCCGAGATGGCCGGCGACGACGCCGGCGTCGACGTCGACCTCGACCGAGTGCCCCTCCGAGAGGAGCTCGAGCCGTGGGAGATCATGATCTCCGAGAGCCAGGAGCGGATGGTGGCGGTGGTCGAGCCGTCGCGGCTCGCCGACGCCGAGGCCGTCTGCGCGAAGTGGGAGCTGGCGCACGCGGTGATCGGCGAGGTCACCGACACCGGCGAGCTGCGCGCGTTCCACGACGGCGAGCTCGTCGGCGCGATCCCGGCAAGCCTCCTTACCGACGAGTGCCCACGGTACGAGGTGGAGAAGCGGCCGCGGGCGACCCAGCCGGCGGACGCGCCCTCGGTCCGGCGAAGCCGAGCCTGGGTCTACGAGCGCTACGACCAGCTCGTCGGCTCGCGCACCGTCCGGCGTCCGGGGCTCGACGCCGCCGTTCTGTGGCTCCGCCCTTCGCGGCGGGGGCTCGCCGTCTCGCTCGACGGGCCGCCGCTGGGCGAGCGCGAGCCCTTCCGGGCGGGCGCGCTGGCCGTGCTCGGAGCGGCCCGCAACGTCGCCTGCGTGGGCGGCGAGCCGTTGGCGCTCACCGACTGCCTCAACTTCGGCAACCCTGAGAAGCCCGAGATCGGCTGGGAGCTGGAAGAGGCGATCGAGGGCATCGCGCAGGCCGCGGAAGCGCTCGGCATCCCGGTCGTGTCCGGCAACGTCTCGCTCTACAACGACAGCGACGGCCGCTCGATCCCGCCTACACCCGTGGTCGGCTGCGTCGGCCTCGTCCCGGATATCTCCGCCGTCCCGCAGAAGTGGCGTAGCGGAGACGTCGTGGCTGTCCTTCGAGGCCCGAGTACCAGTCTGTTACTTGCCGAAGAGGCACGGCTGATCCGGGCAATCCGGGAGGCGGCGCCGCGCCTGTCCCTCGCGCACGACGTCGGCGTGGACGGGCCGCTCGCTGCCCTCGAGGACATGGCTGCCTGGAGCGGCGCCGAAGCAGACGTGGACGACCCGGGCGAGGACGTCCGCTTCCTCGTCGCCGCCCCCACGGGCAGGCTGCCCGACTGGGCCGAGCCGATCGGGACGGTGCGCTGATGTGCGGCGTCTTCGGCATCCGCTCGCCGGAGCGCGACGTCGCCCGCGTCGCGTTCTTCGGCTTGTTCGCGCTCCAGCACCGCGGCCAGGAATCGGCCGGAATCGCCGTGTCCGACCACGGCAACGTGACCGCCATGCGCGACATGGGCCTCGTCTCGCAGGTGTTCGACGAGCGCAAGCTGAAGGGCCTCCACGGCGAGATCGCGATCGGCCACACCCGCTACTCGACGACCGGCTCGACGGAGTGGTCGAACGCGCAGCCGCTCGTCCACCAGGGGCGGGCGCGGACAGTCGCGCTCGGCCACAACGGCAACCTGACGAACGCCGCCGACTTGCGGGACGAGCTCGCCGCCGAAGGCGTGCGCCTGCGCTCGACCTCGGACACCGAGGTGATCGCCGGCCTGCTCGCGCACGACGAGTCGCCGCTCGAGGATGCCGTCGCCAACGTCATGGGGCGGCTCGAGGGCGCGTACACGGTTGTCGCGATCGCCGAGGCAACGCTCGTGGCATTCCGGGATCCGCACGGCTTCCGGCCGCTCGCGCTCGGCCGCCTCGACGGCGACTGGGTCGTGGCCTCGGAGACCTGCTCGCTCGACCTGATCGGCGCGGAGGTCGACCGGGAGATCCGCCCCGGCGAGCTGGTGGTCGTCGACGCCGACGGCTGCCGCGTCACCGAGGCGAGGCCGCAGGCGAACGGCGGCGATCTCTGCATCTTCGAGCTGTTCTACCTGGCGCGGCCGGACTCGCGGCTCGCGGGCGTCGAGGTGCATAACGCCCGCGTCCGGATGGGCGAGCGGCTCGCCCAGGAAGCGCCGGTCGAGGCCGACCTCGTGATGCCGATCCCAGACTCGGGCACCCCGGCCGCCATCGGCTTCTCGCGCGGCCTCCAGATCCCGTTCAGTGAGGGCCTGATCAAGAACCGCTACGTCGGCCGCACGTTCATCCAGCCCGACCAGGGCCTGCGCGAGCAGGGGATCAAGCTCAAGTTCAACCCGCTGGCCGAGGTACGCGGAAGGCGGATCGTCGTCGTCGACGACTCGATCGTCCGCGGCTCGACGATGCGCCAGATCGTGGCGATGCTGTTCGAAGCCGGCGCGCTCGAAGTGCACGTGCGGGTGTCGTCACCGCCGATCGTGTCCCCGTGCTTCTACGGGATCGACTTCGCCGACCCCGAGCAGCTGGTCGCGGCCGACCGCGACGCCGAAGGCGTCCGCGAGCTGATCGGCGCGACCTCGCTTGCCTACCTCTCGCTGGACGGTCTCCAGGCGGCGACCCGGCGGCCGGCTTCGAGCTTCTGCCGCGCGTGCCTCACGCGCGAGTACCCGACCCGCGTCCCGCTGGAGCGCCGCCTGGACAAGAAGCGCTTTGAACCTACTGCTCGAGCACCCGGCTCGCCTTCGCCACTCCGCGGCTGATCAGGTACGCGACGGTCGTGAACGTGAAGAACGTCATCCAGTCGTTCGCGGTCAGGCTGTCCGTCGCCCAGACGACGATCCAGGCGACGATCAGCGCGAGCAGCCAGATTGCGAGCTCGGCGTTGCCCGGGATTGGCAGGCGGGCGATGTCGCTGACATTGACGGTGTAGGCCGTCCCCGAGCTCGGCTGGACGGTGGTCGGCTGCTCGTCTGGCGGCGGTGTGGTGGCCATGCGGCTCCTTTCATCAGGCGGCGTGCGCCGGTACATGCACGAGCTCCAGTTTGAGCCCGTCGGGGTCGTAGAAGAACACGGCGTAGTACCCCGGCAGGTAACCGTACGACTCGGGGCCGCTCTCGATCTCGACCTCGTGGGCGCGCAGCCACTCGCCGCGCTCGTCGACCGCGCCGCGCGACGGCGCCTCGAAGGCGATGTGATGGAGGCCGACGCGGTAGCGGTCGTACGGCCTTTCGCTCGGCGTCGTCGCCTGCCGGAGGCCGAGCGAGCAGCCCGGGTTGCTGAGGTAGTGGATCGTCTCGCCGCGCTCGCCCTCGACCTCGCCGAGGCGGTGCCACCCGAGCGGGCCCAGCAGGTCGCGGTAGAACGGCAGGCTGCGCTCGATCGAGGAGACGACGATGTCGAGATGGTGAAAGCCGCTCGAGCGCACGATCCGTGCTCAACGGGTTCAGCGGTGGTGCGTCAGTTCCTCTCCGCGGCCGTAGCGGACGGCGCGCGACGCCACCTTCGCGTCGACGCCCTGCTCGATCAGCTGTTGTCGAAGCTCGCTCTCCGCACCCCAGCGCAGGAACAACCACGCGATCGCGCCGATCGTGACCAGGGAGCCCTCGATCATCATGATCGTCCCCGCGAGGCCCTGGTCACGCAGCGGCGAAAGGCCGTAAAGCTGCGAGCCGTCGTCGTAGACGCCGTAGATCGGCTTCCCCGACCAGATGAAGATGTTCCCGAACACCGTCTCGAGCAGCCGCACGGCGACGACGTAGCCGAGCTTCGCCGCCGTCCCGAACCACGCCGGCCCGGGAAGCACCTCGACCACGGCCGCCCACATCAGCGCGCCGGCGGTGAAGAAGCAGACGTGCTCGAGCGCGTGCACGGCGTCGTGGCGCACGGCAGCCTCGTAGAGGAACGGCACGTGCCAGAGGTACAGGTTGACCGCCCACAGCGGCAGCGCGACGAGCGGATGCGCGAGCGGCCGGAGCGCCGCGATCGGGCGGAGCGCGAGCAGCGGCCGGAGCAGCGGGCCGGTGAGACCCAGGACGAACAGCAGCGGCGCCAGGTCGCCGAGCAGGACGTGCTGGAGCATGTGGAACGAGAACAGCTCCTCGGCAGGGGAATCGAGGAGCGGCGAGAGCGCGATCGCGAACAGCACCACCGCGCCCGCGAACGATGCTATTCGCCACCGCGGCACAGGCGCCCCGCGCCGCGCGAGCGTCCGCGCACGCATGCCGTACATGACCGAGGCGACGAGGGGCAGAGCGAGCTGCGCCACGTCGTCGAGTGTAGGGCGGCGGTCGTCTTGCTCCCTCACTAGACTCGCGCGGCAGTGGGGGCGTACGACGCGGCCGGAGTCTCGATCGCGAAGGGCGAGGCCGTCGTACAGCGTCTCCGCGAGGCGGTCGAGTCGACCGGCACGACCGGCTTCGGTGCCTTCGCCGGACTCTATCCACTCGACGAGCGGCGCTTCCTCGCCGCGTCGACCGACAGCGTCGGCACGAAGCTGGTCGTCGCGCGCGAGCGTGGGCGGCTCCGGGGCTGTGGAGCCGACCTCGCCGCCCACTGCATCAACGACGTGATCACGACGGGCGCGGACCCGCTCTTTCTGCTCGACTACGTCGCGGCGAACGTCGTCGACCCAGAGCAGGTCGCCGAGCTCGTCGAGGGCGCGGCCGACGTCTGCCGAACCGCCGGCTGCATGCTGCTCGGCGGCGAGACGGCCGAGCTACCCGGGATCTACCGCGACGAGGAGCTCGACTTCGCCGGCACATGCGTCGGAGTCGTCGACCGCGACGGAGTCGTCGACGGCTCGAGGGTCGAGCCCGGCGATGTCGTGCTCGGCTTCCCGTCCGCAGGCGTGCACGCGAACGGCTTCACGCTCGTCCGCCGCCTGCTCGAGGACGACTCGTACGACGACGACGACCTGCTCGCGCCGACGCGGCTCTACCTCGACGCGGTTCGCAAGCTGCGTGCGCGCGCCGACGTGCGAGCGCTCGCGCACGTCACCGGCGGCGGCATCGTCGGCAACCTCTCGCGCGTACTTCCCGAGGGCTTCGAGGCGCAGATCCACTGGGATTCCTGGGAGCGGCCACCCGTCTTCTCGTGGCTTGCAGGCCACGTCGGCGAGGAGGAGCTACGCCGGGTCTTCAATCTCGGCATCGGGTAC
>Ga0126309_10000781_pt1 | contig 10741 bp, 8 predicted proteins | sample Plot56_FD_92541 | JGI IMG/M metagenome (GOLD analysis project Ga0126309, IMG submission 92541) | Serpentine soil microbial communities from UC McLaughlin Reserve, CA, USA - Plot56 | ecosystem: Environmental > Terrestrial > Soil > Grasslands | place: USA: UC McLaughlin Reserve, Lake County...
ATCTCAGGCACACCTGCGCCTCACTCCTGTTCCAGAAGAACGTCCATCCGAAGTTCGTCCAAGAGCTATTAGGACACGCCTCCGTAGCTATCACCCTTGACACCTACAGCCACATGCTACCCGGCATTGGCTCCGAGGCCGCCGACGCGATGGCAGAGGCACTGGGTTAGCGCCGCGTTGCTGCACCGTTGCTGCACCAAGGCCCCGTTCAATATCGGGGCCTTGATCTCACTTCGGCGTTTTACCTGCAAAATGCCGCTTTTTCTGAGTGGGCGATGCTGGGATCGAACCAGCGACCTCCTCCTTGTAAGGGAGGCGCTCTACCCCTGAGCTAATCGCCCATGTCAGCATTTCAGCTTGTCAGCTTGGTCTGGCCGACGGGCTAACAAGTGCCCCCAACGGGATTCGAACCCGTGCCGCCGCCTTGAAAGGGCGGTGTCCTGGGCCTCTAGACGATGGGGGCTCACGAAACTGGCAGTGCCAGAAGCCACTACCGGTTTCGCCGTCGAGAGTTTAACAGATCGTCCCAGGCATGAGGCGCAGTTCTCGTCGCCGAAGAATACGTGAGCCAGGTAGGGATCGAACCTACGACACGAGGATTAAAAGTCCCCTGCTCTACCACTGAGCTACTGGCCCAGACTCGGCCCAGAGTTTACTCGAAAACCACTCTGTCTTCGACCCTGTGGCCCCACTACGGCACCATTCACAAGGACTGATACGTAATCTGGTAGATCTCTTCCGGTTGGAGGTGCGGAGCACTTATCGCAGTGGATTCCCGCTTACGCGGGAATGACAGTTGTGTGGGGAGCAACGGGGTAGGAGTTGCCTTCGCGCAGGTTGTGTACTGCGGGAAAGTGATCCTTCGTATTCCGTATCAGCTCTACGCGAGAGCAAGAAGCTGACATGCTGAAGTGCTGAATTGCTGAATTGCTGACCTGCTTCAATGCAAAAAATGACGCCGCCCGGTGAAGACCATCGCGAGCCCGTGGCGGTTCGCCGCCTTGACTACCTCATCGTCGCGGACAGAACCACCGGGCTGTATGACGGCCTCTATGCCGGCTTCGGCCAGCGCCTCCACGCCGTCGGCGAAGGGGAAGAAGGCGTCGCTCGCAGCGGCGGACCCCTGTGCCTTCTTGCCGGCCTTCTTCACGGCTATTGCCGAGGAGTCGACCCGGCTCATCTGGCCCGCTCCGACGCCGACCGTGGCCTCGTCTCTGGCGAGGACTATGGCGTTGCTCCTTACCACGCGGGCGACGTGCCAGGCGAGGATCAGGTCTTGCATCTGCCGCAGCGAAGGACGCGCCTCGGTGACGACCCTGTACTCCGAGTCGTCCTCGACGGCGTCTGATTCCTGGAGCAGGACCCCGCCCGTTACGTGCTTGGACGAAAGGGTAGGACGACCTAACGGGCCTGCGACGAGCACCCTCACGTTGGGCTTTGCGGAGAGGATCTCCCTGGCCTCCTCGGTGAAGCCGGGGGCGACCAGGATCTCGGTGAACACCCTGGAGATCTCGGCCGCGAGCTCTCCATCCACCTCGCCACTAAGCGCCACGATGCCCCCGAACGCAGACTGCGGGTCAGAGGCCAGCGCATTGCGGTATGCGTCCGCCAGGGAGTCTCCTACGGCGACGCCGCAGGGGTTGGCATGCTTGACGATAACGGCGGCCTGGGCCCCCAGGTCGGTCAGGTCGGCGAGGAGGGCTCGGGCGGCGTCGAGATCGTAGAGGTTGTTGAAGGAGATCTCGCGCCCCTGCAACTTCTCCACACCACTCAGCAGATGCTCGGCACCCACCTCCGCGTAGTAGGCCGCGGCCTGGTGCGGGTTCTCCCCGTAACGAAGCCCTGAAACCCGCTCGTAGCGGACCGTGCGGCTCTCGGGGAAGTCCTCGATCTCACTTTCGGAAGATTCGGTCTCCCCTTCGACCTGCTCTCCGAGCCAGCCTGAGATCGCCGCGTCGTATTCGGCGGTCCTCCGGAACGCCGCGAGCGCCAGGCGGCGGCGGGTCTCCTCGGGGACCTGTCCCTCGCTTTCGAGGGGCGCCAGCACCTCGCTGTAGAGCTCGGGCGAAGAGACGACCGTTACGGAGCGGAAGTTCTTCGCGGCGGCCCGCAGCATCGCGGGTCCTCCGATGTCTATCTGCTCGATGGCCTCTTTCTCAGGGGCGCCACCGGCGACGGTCTCTTCGAAGGAATAGAGGTTGATACAGACGAGGTCTATCGGGCCGATATCCTGCTCGACGAGCTGTTCTACGTGGTCGGGGTCTCCGAGGTCGGCGAGGATGCCGCCGTGGATCTTGGGGTGCAGCGTCTTGACCCGCCCGCCGAGTATCTCGGGCGCGCCCGTCACCTCAGAGACGGAGACAACCTCGACTCCGGCCTCGGAGAGCGCCCTCGCTGTCCCCCCGGTCGAGATGATCTCGAACCCTAGCTCGGAGAGCCGCCGCGCGAAGTCCTCGACCCCCCGCTTGTCCGATACCGAGACCAGCGCCCTCCGCTTCATACCTCCACCCTCCCCAGGATATAGTCCGCGACCGCCCGGACGAGCAGCCTGTGCTCCACAAGGTGCAGTCTCTCGAGCAACGTCTCTTTCGTGTCATCAGGCAGGATCGGCACCCTCTCCTGCGCGACGACAGGCCCGGCGTCTACTTCCTCGACCATGAAATGTACAGTCACCCCCGTCTGGTCGACCCCCGCCTCCAGCGCCCGCTCTACGGCCCGAAGACCTCGGAACTCGGGCAACAGCGAGGGATGAACGTTCAATACGGCGGGAAAACGCTCGAGGAAGACCGGCGATAGTATCCGCATGTAACCGGCTCCCACCACCAGCCCTACGTCGTGGGCTTCAATCCTGGCCGCAAGCTCCCTGTCGTAGTCTTCCTTACCGACGAACCCGGCGGGGTCGACGTGCTCCACAGGAACGCGGGCCTGCCGCGCCCGCTCAAAAGCGAATGCCTCCTTCTTGTCCCCCGCGACTACAACAACGTTCTCGGGATAGGCGTCGAGCAAAGCCTGCAGGTTCGTCCCTGAACCCGACGCCAGCACGGCGAAGCGCGAGCCTTCTGGCAACCGCTCAGACAAACTCGACGCCCCCGGCCTCCACAACCTCCCCGATCCGCCAGGCATCACAACCAGCCCCACGCAACACTTCGAGCCCAGCCTCTGCCTCTTCAAGCGGCACGATAGCGCAAAAACCGACGCCGAGGTTGAAGACCCTGCGCATCTCGTCCTCGGGTATGCCGCCGAGAGTACGTATGAGCCCGAAGACCGCCGGCTCCTCCCATGATCCCGCATCGAGTCGCGCCCCTAGCCCCCCCAGGGCGCGTGGAAGGTTCCCCACGAGCCCACCCCCCGTCACATGCGCCATTCCCCGAACATCCACCGCCCCACGCAGGGCCTCTATCCCCCGCAGGTACACCCGATGCGGCTCGAGGTAGATCTTTCCGATGGACCGGTCCAGACCCTCAGGAACATCGTGGTAGGAGACCCCGGCGTCCGCGAGCACCTTGCGGGCTAGCGTGTAGCCGTTGGTATGCAGGCCACTGGACGCGAGGCCTAGTATGGCATCGCCGGGCCGTATCCTCTCACCGCTGACTACCGCGCTCCGCTCGCACGCTCCTACGCAGACGCCGACGATTTCGAAGTCTCCCTGGCCGTAGATACCGGGCATCTCCGCAGTCTCGCCGCCGATGAGCGCAACACCGAGCCGTCCGCAGGCTTCCGCGGCGCCGCTTACTATGCCGGCGACGGCCTCGGGATCGAGGCGACCGCTGGCGACGTAGTCGAGGAAGAAGAGCGGTCGTGCGCTCGTGGCGAGCACGTCGTTGGCGCAGTGGTTGACGATATCTGCACCCAGAGAGCCGTAGCGTCCCACCTCCCTGGCGACGAGGACTTTCGTGCCGACGCCGTCGATAGTCGAGGCGAGAACGGGGTCTCTGTAGCCGGCGAGTGTAAAGAGCCCGGCGAAGCCTCCCGGGACGCCGAGGACTTCGGGGCCGTGGGTGCTCTCGACAGCGTGGCGCAAGAGGTCAACGGTCCGCTCGCCGCGCTCGATAGAGACGCCTGCGGCCTCGTAGCCGCCCCGGTTTTCAGTCAACGGTACGTCTTTCATAGGAAATGCACTCGAGAGGTCCGATACTGCCGCGCCCCACCTCGCGGTAGCCGTTCTTTACTACGAAGAAGCTCATCCGCCTTTGATGGCGTAGTGGGACCTGTTCTCCAGGGCGAACTTGCTCGCCGTGCCAGTGATCGGGTAGTCACCGTCGAAGCAGGCGCGGCAGAGACGGTCCTTGCGCTGTTGCGTGGCGGCGACCATCGCATCGGTGGAGAGGTAGGCGAGGGTGGTGGCCCCGATCTGGGCCCTGATCTCTTCCACTGTTAGATTCGCACCCACCAGTTGATCAGGGCTATCCATGTCGATGCCGTAGTAGCAGGGGCCTATGATCGGGGGCGAAGAGACCCTGAAGTGGACCTCGGCCGCCCCGGCATCGAAGAGCAGCTCGACCAGCTTGCGGCTCGTGTTGCCACGCACGATGGAGTCGTCCACGACGACCACCCTGTTGCCTTCGATCACGCTCGGCAGCGGGTTGAGCTTGAGCCTGATTCCAAGCTGGCGCATGCCATCTGTCGGCTGGATGAAGGTCCTGCCCACGTAGCGGTTTTTTATGAGGCCTTCTGCGTAAGGGATGCCACTCCTCTGCGAGTAACCGATCGCCGCCATCATCCCCGAGTCGGGTACGGGGATGACGACGTCGGCCTCGGTAGGTGCCTCCTCGGCCAAAAGTTCGCCCATCCTGTGCCTGGAACCGGCGACCTCTCGTCCGTCGAAGCGCGAGTCGGGACGGGCGAAGTATACGTACTCGAAGACGCATAGAGCCCGGCGTGGGGTCTCGGCCCTGTAGCCCGTCAGGCCCTCGTCGTCTATAACGACGACCTCGCCGGGCTCCACGTCGCGCAGGAAGTTAGCGCCGATGATGTCCAGGCCGCAGGTCTCGCTGGAGACTGCGTAACCGCCCTCGATCTCGCCGATGCAGAGGGGACGGAAGCCGTGAGGGTCGCGGAAGGCGACGAGCTTGTCGCGGAAGATCATGGCCACAGAGTAAGCGCCTTCGAAACGACGCATAGCCCCCCTGACCGCCTCCCCCACCGAGAGCCCCCGCTCCAGCTCCCTCACCGCAGCGGCCGCTATATAGGTCGTGTCCGAGGTCGAGTAGAACCTGAAGCCATCTTCGGCCAGGCCATCCCGCAACTTCCCGGCGTTTACGAGGTTGCCGTTGTGGGCTACGGCCACGTTTACATCGCCGCGACCGCCGAACTCGGGCTGGGCGTTCTCCCAGGAAGCGGAGCCGGTCGTCGAGTAGCGCACGTGGCCGAGGGCCAGGTGTCCGGCCTCGAGGGCCGCGAGGCGTGATCCGTCGAAGACCTGCGAGACGAGGCCCATGTCGCGCATCGCGGTCGTGCGCTCCCCGTCGGAGACGGCGATACCCGCCGACTCCTGGCCCCTGTGCTGGAGGGCGTAGAGCCCGAAGTACGTGCGCTGGGCCAGCTCCCCCGAAAGCTCGCGGGAGTAGAGCCCGAAGACCCCGCACGCCTCCTTCGGCTTGCCTTCCGTATCCTGGTAGTCCACCTTAAGCGCACCCACCTTACGGATCTCCCTTCTCTACACTACCCAATGTGTCCACCTTCCGGGGCATGTTGCTCGAAGAGGTCACGCTCGTAAGCCTCCTTGAGATCTGAGAGACTGACATCTATCAGACCTGGGATCGTTAGCCGGTTTCCGCCGACCGTTCCGATCTGGTCGTACCCTACGTTACCCGGTACGGCAGCCTGAAAATCGGCCCAGCGTTCCCAAGGAACCGCCACGACGAACGTTTCGCACTCCTCTCCAAAGAGGGCAACATCCGTTCGTCCTCGTCCCTGACCGGCTATTTTGCGCTCGAACTCGCCTTCGGTGTACGTGATACCGAGGCCGCCCGCGAGCGCCATCTCCGCTACCGCAACGACCTCTCCGCCACTGGAGATGTCGTGTGCCGTGTCCACGATACCCTCGGAGATCAAGTGCCGCACGAGATCGGCGTACTCCTTTTCAGAACCGAGGTCGGCGCTTGGGGGTCTTCCCGTTACCCGTCCGTGGACTATCTCCAGGTAGTCGGAGCCGGCCAGAGAAGGTGGCGATCCGCTCCCGATCACTACGACCATATCCCCCTCCCGCTTGAACGCGGGTGTGGCGCGCCTGTTCACGTCCTGCATCACGCCTACCATCCCGACGGTTGGGGTCGGGTAGATGGCGCCCCTATCTGTCTCGTTGTAGAGGCTGACGTTGCCGCTTACGACAGGCGTCCCGAAGACCTCGCACGCCTCGGACATTCCCTCGATGCACTCGGCGAGCTGGTAGTAGCCGTCGGGCTTCTCCGGGCTGCCGAAGTTGAGGCAGTCGGTGACGGCGACGGGCTCCGCCCCTACGCACGAGAGGTTTCGGTACGCCTCGGCGACCGTTGCCGCTCCTCCGCCCCTCGGGTCGAGGTAGCAGTGGCGGCCCCTACCGTCTGTGGTGGCGGCGAAGCCGAGGTCCGTGCCCTTTATGCGCATAACGGCGGCGTCGGCGCCGGGCAAGATCACGGTATCCGTGCCGACCTGGTGGTCGTACTGGGTGAAGATCGGACGCCGCGAACAGAAGTTGGGATGCCCGAGCATCTGGAGCAGGATGGCGTTGTAGTCCTCCCGCTCGGGAAGCCCGCTCAGATCCAGTTCCGGTACATCCTCCAGGTATCGTGGACGCACCACGTCGCGCTCGTAGACGGGGGCGTCGGCGAGATGCTCGGCCGGGACGGTACCGACTACTTCTCCATCGTGGAGAACGCGCAGGTCGCCGTGGTCGGCAACGCGGCCTACGACCGCCCCGACGAGTTCGTAGCGTTCGGCGAGCCGGAGGACCTCATCGACCTTCTCGGGCTCGACGACGGCGAGCATTCGCTCCTGGGACTCGGAGATCATGACCTCCGTGGGCTCCATCCCGCTCTCACGCAGGGGCACCCTGTCGGTCTCGATCTCGATGCCAACCCCGCCCTTCGCGGCCATCTCCGCGGCGGAAGACGTGATGCCGGCGGCGCCGAGGTCCTGCAAAGAGACAAGCAGGTCCTCATCGAGCAGCTTCAGACAACATTCGATCAGCATCTTCTCGCAGAACGGGTCCCCGACCTGTACGTTGGACCTCTTGGACTCGGACTCGTCGGTGAGCTCGTCCGAGGCGAACGTGGCCCCGTGGATGCCGTCGCGCCCCGTCTTCGAGCCAAGCAATACGACGAGGTTGCCTTCGCCAGAGGCGCTGGAGCGCACCAAATCTTCTACCCGGATCAGGCCTACGCACATCGCGTTGACCAGTGGATTACCAGAGTAGGCCCGCCCGAACTCGACCTCCCCGCCGACCGTCGGCACCCCGACGGCGTTCCCGTACCCCCCGATACCACGCACGACCTCCCGGAAGAGATAGCGGTTGTGCTCCTCCTCCAAAGGCCCGAACCGCAGCGAGTCGAGCAGCGCCACCGGCCGCGCGCCCATCGCCAGGATGTCGCGGATGATACCACCTACCCCCGTCGCGGCACCCTCGTAAGGCTCCACCGCGGAGGGATGGTTGTGACTCTCCATCTTGAACGCGAGCGCCCACCCGTCCCCCACCTCGACCACGCCGGCGTTCTCCCCTGGCCCCTGCACCACACGCATACCCTCGTTCGGGAATCGGCCGAGAAGCGGACGCGAGTTCTTGTACCCGCAGTGCTCGCTCCACATCACCGAGAACAACGAGAGCTCCAGGAAGTTGGGCGCCCGTCCCATCAACTCCAGGATGCGGTCGTACTCGAAGTCCGAGAGCCCTAAAGAGTTGTATGTCTCCTGGATATTCAGACACCCGCCCCCACAAGCACCGACCGCAGTATCCTCAAACCCTCGTCGGAGCCGAGGGCGGGGTCGGACACCCTTTCAGGATGCGGCATGATGCCGACGACGTTGCGGTCCTCGTTGCAGACGCCAGCGATGTCGTTCGCCGACCCGTTAGGGTTCTCGAGGTAGCGCAGCACGACGCGCCCTTCTTCCTCCAGCTCCGCGAGCGTCTCCGGATCGGCGAAGTAGTTCCCCTCGTTGTGGGCGACGGGCAGGGTGAGTTCCTCGCCAGGATCACAGCCCGCGGTCCATGGCGTGTCTACGGTCTCGACCCGTACCCGGACGCGGTCGCAGACAAAGCGCATGTGCGTGTTGCGGAGCAAAGCACCGGGTAAGAGATGTGCCTCGGTCAGGACCTGGAAGCCGTTACAGACGCCAAGTACCGGACCTCCGCTTTTCGCGAACTCTTCCAGCTGGCCCATAACGTTCGCGAAGCGGGCTATGGCTCCGGGTCTCAGATAGTCACCGTAGGAGAAGCCTCCGGGAACGATCACCGCGTCGACACCCTTGAGATCCGCATCAGCGTGCCACAGCTCGACCGCCTCGGCGCCCATCCGCTCCACACCGTACAGGGCGTCCCTGTCGCAGTTGGAACCCGGGAAGACCGTAACGCCTATCCTCAAGAGACAACCTCCCACTCGTACTCCTCTATCGTCGGGTTGGAGAGGAGCCTGCGGCACATAGCGTCGACCTCCTCCGCACTCTCGACCTCCATCTCGACGAGCCTCCCGACGTGGACGGTCCTGACCCCCTCGAACCCAAGAGCAGGAAGCGCGTTCTTCACCGCCTCACCCTGCGGGTCGAGGATGCCGGCCTTGGGACGGACGAGGACACGGATTTTCAATCTACGGCGCCTCTCTGTGTGATCTCCGTTACCCTGCGGAGCATCTCGGCATACGCTTCCTCGACCCCTCCCATGTCGTTCCTGAAACGGTCTTTGTCCAGCTTCTCGCCCGTCTCTTTGTCCCAGAAACGGCAGGTGTCGGGGGAGATCTCATCTGCAAGCATGAGATTGCCCTCGGCATCCCGCCCCGCCTCTATCTTGAAGTCGACGAGGACAATGCCGCGCTCGTCGAAGTAGGGCGCGAGGACCTCGTTGACCTTGAGGCCGAGCTCCTCGCAGAATTCCAGGTCCTCGTCTGAGACGCCGAGCTCCCTGAAGTGGTACCAGTTCAGCAGAGGGTCTCCGAGTTCGTCGTCCTTGTAGCACAGCTCCACTATCGGGGCCTTGAGCTTCTTTCCCTCTTCGAAGCCGAGCAGCCGCGAGAGGGAGCCGGCGGCCACGTTGCGGACCACGATCTCGACCGGCAGCATGTCGAGCTTCTTCGTCTTTATGGTCGTGTCGTCGGTCTGCTCGACGAAGTGGGTGGGGACGCCGTGCGTCTCGAGGTAGGCGAAGATCGCCGCGCTCATGGTCGCGTTGGTCTTGCCCTTGTCCTTCCAAGAGCCGCGCTTCTGGGCGTTGAACGCCGTCGCATCGTCCTTGTAGCGATGCAGCAGCGCGTTCTCGTCATCGGTCGTAAAGACCTTCTTCGCCTTGCCCTCATAGAGTAGTTCTTCAGTCATCTTCCAGCCTCTCTTTCAGCTCCTCCATCCGCCCGAAGACCACGCTGAGGTTCCGCAGCGCGTAGGCGGGGTCGAAGAGCGCATCCAATCCATCGCCCAACCGTTCGCGTACTTCTTCGTCTCTACTCAGCAACTCCCTGAAGCCATCCTCACCCTCCCAGGCACGCATCGCGGCGTCCTGCACGATCTGGTATGCGTCGTCACGTTTCATGCCACCCTCCACGAGGGCGAGCAGGACACGACCCGAGAAGACGATGCCTCCCCCGCTGTTCAGGTTCTCGAGCATCCTGTCCTTGTAGACCTGGAGGCCGCGCAGGATACGGGCCGTGGTGCGTAGCATGTAGAAGGCCAGGATCGTGGAGTCGGGGAGCACGACGCGTTCCGCCGAGGAGTGGGAGATGTCCCGCTCCTGCCAGAGGGCGTTGTTCTCGAAGCCGACGCTGGCGTTCGCGCGCAGGATACGCGCCATACCGCACAGGCGCTCGGCCAGGATCGGGTTCCGTTTGTGGGGCATCGCCGAGGAGCCCTTCTGCCCGCGCCCGAACGGCTCCGCCAGCTCGCGGACCTCCGTGCGCTGGGCGCCCCTGATCTCGAGCGCTATCTTCTCCATCGTCGAACCCAGAATGGCCAGCGTAGCGAGAACCTCCGCGTGCCTGTCGCGCTGTACGACCTGGGTCGAGGCGGGCGATGAGGAGAGGCCGAGTTCCTGGCAGGCGATCGCCTCGACCTTCGGGTCGACGTTCGCGTAGGTCCCGACGGCGCCGGAGATCTTGCCCACGGCGCCGACCTCCCTCGCGTGGGAGAGCCTGTCCAGGTTCCGCTCCATCTCGAAGGCCCACACAGCGAGCTTGTGCCCGAACACCGTCGGCTCGGCGTGAACCCCGTGCGTCCGGCCCACCATGACGGTGTTCTTGTGCTCCAGCGACATCTCGGCCAGCAGCAGCGTCAGTCCTCTCGCCTCTCCGAGGATGAGATCCAGGGCCTCCTTGAGTTGCAATGCTCCTGCCGTGTCCAGCACGTCCGAAGAAGTCAGGCCGAAGTGGAGGTGGCGGGCGACGTCTCCGGCGTACTCGGCGACATTGGTCACAAAGGCTATTACGTCGTGCTCTGTCTCTCGCTCTATCTCATGGATGCGCTCGATCGTGAAGTCCGCCTTCTCGGCCAGTTCCTCCACCTCTTCGGCAGGGATCTCCCCCAGCTGCGCCCTCGCCCTGCTGACCGCAAGCTCCACCTCGAGCCAGGC
>Ga0126309_10000783_pt1 | contig 10732 bp, 7 predicted proteins | sample Plot56_FD_92541 | JGI IMG/M metagenome (GOLD analysis project Ga0126309, IMG submission 92541) | Serpentine soil microbial communities from UC McLaughlin Reserve, CA, USA - Plot56 | ecosystem: Environmental > Terrestrial > Soil > Grasslands | place: USA: UC McLaughlin Reserve, Lake County...
CGTCGTCCGACTGGTGCACGGCGTCGCTCGAGGGCTTCCCATTCAGGAGCGGGTCGTCCTCGCGACATCGCATTCCGATGTTCTGACGGGCAACCTGGCCTGGATCCGCGACGAGCTGGCGAGGCGGACGCCGCATGTCAGGATCGTCACGATCTCGTCGCGACCACGCACCGGGCCGCGCGGCATTGCGCGCGCCGCGGCGACGGCGATACGGGGGTCGTACTACCTCGCCACGTCACGGGTGTTCGTGGTCGACGACAACTTCCCGATATTCGCGGTGCGCCGGCGCCCGGGGACGACCCTCGTCCAGGCATGGCACGCGGCCGGCGCCTTCAAGAAGGTCCGCTACAGCCTGGTCGGGAAGTCGTTCGGTGCGGCGGCGACGAGCCTCGAGCCCATCGCCGCGAACTACGACATCTGCCTCGTCTCGTCGCTGTCGTTCGCGCCGTACTACTCGGAAGCGTTTCGATTGCCGCTCGACCGGTTCGTGTCGACGATCGGTATTCCGCGAACAGACGTGTTCTTCGGCGCGCACCGGGCCGCCGCGTTGAGCCGCGCGAAATCGCGCTACCCGGCGGTCGACGGGCGGACCGTCGTCCTGTACGCGCCCACCTTCCGGGGCGACACATTCATCGATGCCCGAGACGGCGCGCTACTCGATCTTCGGGTGCTCAAGGAGAAGCTGGGGCGGGACCACGTCGTGATGCTGCGGCTCCACCCCGTCGTCCAGGAGCGTGCCGCGCTCGACGCGAGCCTTCGTGACTTCGTCATCGACGCCTCCGGCGACCCCGACGTGAACGAGCTCATGCTGGTGAGCGATGTCCTCGTCACGGATTACTCCAGCGTGATCTTCGAATTCGCTCTGCTGGAACGGCCGATGGTGTTCTTCGCGCCCGACCTCGAGGCGTACGAGAGGGAGCGCGGCTTCTACTTCGACTATCGCTCCGGTGTCCCGGGGCCTGTGCTCGAGACGTCCGAGGCCGTCGCCGAGGTCCTGCGGGCCGGCCGCTTCGATCTCGACCGGGTGAGGGCGTTCGCCAAATCGTCGTTTGACGTGGCGGACGGTCGATCGTCGGGCCGGTTCGTCGATCAAATCGTTATGCCGATGCTCGCTGCGGGCGGCGCCGCGCGGCAATAGCGCCTACGCGTCGGCGGAGACACTCGTCCACGCTTCTCCATGCAGGGGGCTGTCACTACGCGTCCACAACCAGGCGACCGTTCCTTCCGCGGGACCTCCTCCGCGCGTTCAGGCCCCCGCGTGCCACGAGTCGCGCTGGCGCGACTCGTGGCAGCGGTCGTTCTCGTCGGCCTGGTCGCAGGCAGCGCCGCGCTGCTGCGGTTCGCATTGCCGGCGGGCGCCGTGTCCGGACCGGGCACCGGCGCGACGAGCCCATCGCCGACCCTGGCCCCCGCCCAACCCGTTGGAGCGCCGGCCGGGTCGGAGCGGGCGCAGTTCGCGGGTACGATCCTGTTCGCGCGCGAGGGTCGGATCTGGTCGGTTTCGGCCGACGCGTTCAGGGCGGTCACGAACGGCGGCCGCGACTCGTGGCCCGTCTGGTCGCCCGACGGCCGCGGGATGTGGTTCATCCGTACGCGAACCGAGGTCGCGGTCGCTCCTTATGAGGGCAAGTTCAAAAAGACGACCCTCGACTACCCGACGCTCATGAGCGCCGCTGCCGACGGCGCGCCGCGCGCGGTGTTCAACTCGCTCATCGACCTGCCGGGCCCTCCGAACGCCAAGTACTTCGTCCAGGTCGTTCAGCCCTCGATCAGCCCGGACGGGAAGATGTTCGCGCTCGCCTCCGACGCCGCCAATCCGCTCGCCGGTGACGTGACGCTGAGCACGCTTGCGTCGAGCGGCGGCCGCATCCGGAACCTCGGCGTGCGATCGGAGCGCGGCACGGGTCACAACGATCCGGCATGGAGCCCCGACGGCAGGCGGATCGCGTTCACCTACGACGCTGGTGACGGCCGGCTGGGCCTGCCAAGGATCGGCGTATATGTCGTTGCATCGAGGGCGATGAAGCTGATCGGCCCATCGGGCTTCGCCAACCCGTCCTGGTCGCCGGACGGGCGCCACCTCGTCGTGGAGCGCGCGGATGGCAAAGGACGCGATCTCGCCGTCCTCGACGCCACGACGGGCACCGTTGTGCGGAGGCTGACGACCGATGGCCGCAGCTTCGCTCCCACGTTCTCGCCCGACGGGTCGCAGATTGCGTACCTCCATGTGGAGCGCGCGGCCGCCGACATCCGAATCCTGACACTGGTGCCCGACGACACGTTCGGCGTCTCGGCCGACCGTCCTGTGACCGCGGATGGACACGTCGATCCGGACTCGGGGCTCTCGTGGGCCGCGCCGTGATCCGCACGTACGTCATCGACCCGCCGCGGCGCTCCGGATTCGCAGCGGCCGTGTTCAGCGCGATCTTCCCGGGCCTCGGCCATCTGTATGCGGGACAGCCGCGCCGAGCGATCGCGTGGGCGGCCCTTCCTGTCTTGCTGGTCGCCGCGGTCGTCGTGCTCGTACTGCTCGCCGTCCGCGGCGAGCTTCCCATCTCGCTCGTTGCCCAGGTTGCGAACCCACAGGCGCTCATCGCCGGACTCGTCGGCAACGTGCTGCTCCTGCTCTATCGAATCGCCGCCGTCATCGCTGCGTACCGTGTCGGCGCGTCGACGGCGGGCCCGTACGGCGACCGTTCCATGTCTGGCGGGCGCGGCGCGTCCGTCATCGCGCTCGTCGCCATCCTGATCGTCGTGTCGCTTGCTCACATCGCCGTTGCCCGCCTCGACCTCGCCGCCTACGGGACGCTCACGGCGCTCGGCTCGGGCGACGAGTCGCCGATCGACGACGGCGTGGCGGCAACGCCGGGCGCCTCCGCGGCGGCGCTCCCCGCGCCCGCGGCCGTATGGAATGGAAGCGACCGCATCAACGTCCTGCTGATTGGCGCGGACCACCGGCCCGGCGGCGACGAGTACCTGACCGACACGATGATCGTGGCGAGCCTGGATCCGACGACGAAGAAGGTCGCGATGTTCAGCCTTCCGCGCGACACGGCCGACGTGCCGCTCCCGCCGAGCTTTCCCGCCGCAAAGTCGTACCCCCACGGCGTGTTCCCGCGGAAGATCAACTCGCTCTACACGGTCGCTCGCGCCGATCGGGCGGGCTTTCCGGGCGGCGACGCACAGCGCGGGTTCCTCGCCCTGAAGGCGGCGCTCGGCCAGTTGTACGGGATCGACATCGCCTATTACGTGGCGGTCGACTTCGAGGGGTTCCTCGACGTCGTCGACGCGCTCGGCGGCGTGACCGTCGACGTCCAGGTCCCGGTTCGCGACTACCACTACCCCTCTGACGACGGTCGCGGCAGGCTGAACCTCTACATCCCGCCCGGCATCCACCATTTCAACGGACCCGAGGCGCTGGCATACGCCCGGTCGCGGCACCAGACGTCCGACTTCGACCGGGCACAGCGCCAGCAACGAATCCTGACCGCGATCGGGCGGCAGATCGACCTCGGCAGCCTCCTCGTCCCGGGGCGCCTCGACGCCCTCATGGGCGCCGTTCGCAACAGCGTCCGCACGGACATCCCGGCGGACCTGTTCCCGTCACTCGTCGCCGCTGCCCAGGGCGTCGATTTCGACGCCCTCACGTCGGTCGTGTTCGCGCCGCCGAAGTACGGCACCGTCTGTTTCCCGTGCGGAAGCAGCGGCGTGTACCTGATCCGGCCGAACATCCCCGCGATCAGGGCGGCCGTTCAGGCCGCGATCGGCGCGTCGCCGCCCGGCACCGCCGCTCCGTAGCCCGGCGCGGACAGGCAACACGAATCGTGCGCTGCAATGAGGACATAGCGTCCCGCGCACGAATGCGGGCGTGGCGGTCGGGCTCGAATTCCTAGTGTCCGCCGAACGGAGAGGAGGGCGAGACAACGGGAGTCGAACCAGCGGATGCAGATTCACGCCATCGTCCTCGCCGGAGGCAACGGTCACCGATTCGGCGCCGAAATGCCGAAGCAGTTCGTCCGGCTGGCGGGTGAGCCGATCCTCCTTCGCTCCGTCCGTGGGATTGCCGCGGCGGGCGTCGATCGAATCGTCGTCGTTGCGCAGCCGAGCTGGCTGTCCGAGACTCGGTCCGTCATCGAGAGCGGCGGCATTTCCGTTCCGATCGAGGTCGTCCCGGGCGGCGCGACTCGCAACGAGAGCACCGCGAACGGGCTCCGCAGCCTGATCGCCGCCGACGACGACATCGTCGTCGTCCACGACGCCGTTCGACCGCTCTGCCCGGTCGACGTGATCCTCCGCTCGATCGAGCCGATTCTCCTGGGCCGCGCCGACGCGACCGATACCGTCATCCCGAGCGCCGATACCCTCGTCGTCGTCGACGGCGACGGGGACGAGGTGGAGGAGATCCCTGACCGCAGCCGGTTCCGCCGCGGCCAGACGCCCCAGACGTTCCGCAAGGCGACCCTCAGCGCGGCGCATGACGCGGCAGCTCGGGCGGGCGACCTCTCCGCGACGGACGATTGCAGCCTCGTCCTTCGGCACGTGCCCGGCGCGCGGATCGTGGCCGTGGCCGGCGACGAGATGAACATCAAGATCACGACTCGCGTCGACATGGTCGTCGCCGACCGGATGCTCCAGATGCAGACGATGTCGCCGCTCGACGGCTCGCCCTCGACGCGCCCGATCGCGGGCGCGCGGATCCTCGTCGTCGGCGGGACGAACGGGATCGGACAGGCGATCGCCACGGCGGCGCAGCGTCTGGGCGCGTACGTCGAGATCGACGGTCGTTCGCTCGGGCTGGACGTTCGCGACGCGCGCAGCGTTCAGGAGCGCGTCGACGCGGCTGCCAGGCGCCTCGGCGGGCTCGACCATGTCGTCGCGACGGCGGGCATCCTCACGATCGGCGCCCTCGCCGACACGTCGAGCGAGCAGGTCGCCGAGGTCATCGACGTCAACCTGACCGGGAATCTGAACGTCGCGCGCGCCGCGTACCCGCATCTCCGCCAAAGTCACGGTTCCCTCACCGTCTTCGCGTCGAGCTCGTTCACCCGCGGGCGCCCCGGGTACGTCGCCTACTCGGCGAGCAAGGCCGCCGTCGTCAACATCGCCCAGGGCCTCGCGGAGGAGTGGGCGGCGGACGGGATCCGCGTCAATGCCGTCAGCCCCGAGCGGACGGACACACCGATGCGACGGCGCGCGTTTCCGAACGAGGCCCACGACGGGCTCCTGTCCGCGGCGGAGGTGGCGAACGCGACGCTGTCGCTCCTCCAATGCGACCTCACCGGCCAGGTGCTCGACGTCCGCCGTCACGACCCGATCTGCGCCACGCCGCGGCACGAAGAGGGCGTGCGAACGCCGGAGCCGCCAGTTCGGCGCGTCGAGCGGCGTCGTCACGAGCCCGTGCCCGCGCAGGCTGCCCGTTATGCCGGCCGCGGCGATCGACGGGAATCCGCGTATGCCCATCCCGGCGCCGCGGGTGAATGAACGGCCTCGAATACGCCGTCACGCGGACGCTGCTCCGTCTGCTCGGCGTCCTCTTTTCGCTCCTCGGCATCCGGTCTGACCGGGTCGTCCTCGCGACGGCCCGGACTTCGAAGCTCGAGGGAAACCTTCTCCACGCCTTCCGCGCGATGCGCGAGCGCCGGCCCGACCTCGACTACGTCCTCCTGCTCGAGCCGTACGGCTACGGGCTCCTCGCCAAAACGCTCTACTTCCTCCGCGCCGTCCGCGGCATGTACTACCTGCGGACGGCGAAGCTCGTCGTCGTCGACAACGCGTGGCTGCCGGTCCACGTCGCACCGCACCCGGGTACGACCGTCGTCCAGGTGTGGCACGCGCCGGGCGCGCTGAAGCGGTTCGGGCGCGACACCGCCGTTCCGGGCAAGGGCCCCGAGGCCAGGTTCCTCCATCGCCACTACGACTACGTCGTAACGACGTCGGAGGCGTCGCGGGTGCCGTGGTCGCGGGCCTTCGCCACGCCTGTCGAGCGGGTGCTGCCGCTCGGGACGCCGCGGATGGACTTCTTCCTCGACCGCGAGGCGACGGCCGCGGCGCGACGCGCGACGCTCGAGCGGTTCCCGGCACTCGCCGGCCGGAAGGTCGTCCTCTACGCGCCGACGTTCCGTGGGCGCGGCGCGGCGAAGCAACCCGCGGCGCGACTCGACGCGAAGCGGTTGCGGGAGGCGCTGCCACCCTCGTACGCGCTCGTCCTCAAGTGCCATCCGAACCTCAATGGCCACACCGAGGCGCCCGACGGCTTCGACGTCGTGGCCGACGCCGCCACGCCGCTCAACGAGCTCTTCACGGTGACGGACGTGCTCGTGACGGACTACTCGTCCTCGATCTTCGAGTACGCCCTGCTCCACAAGCCGCTGGTGCTCCTCGTTGGCGACCTCGCCGACTACGAGCGCGACCCGGGGCTGTACGTCGACTACCGCAGCGGGATGATCGGCACGCAGGTCGCCGACACCGATGGGGTCGCGGCGGCGATCGCCGAAGAGCGCTACGACCTCAGCGCCTACGACGCGTTCGTCGCGCGCCACGTCGGCCCGCTCGACGGCCGGGCGGCGGCGCGCTTCGCCGAGCGCTTCCTGCCCGTCCCGGCCAGTGCCGCCGACGGGGCCGCCGTCCCGACGCCCGCCGTGCTCGAGCCGGTCCGCGTCCGCGAGGGGATCCCGTCAGAGCCGAAATGAAAGGTCCGCCGCGGGACCGGCGGAGCGCCCGAAACCGGGCGCACGGCACCGTTTCCGCGGTACGGGGACGGGAGCCGATTCGCCGCGCTTCGCGCGGCACTGTCGAGCGTGCAGGAGATCCCAGCGTGAGCCACCGACGAGCGGGCGTCCCGTGGGGCGAGGCCTGATGCGTGCGTCCGCGCTCGTCCGCGTCACGCAGCGGGAGGCACCGGAGGGGTTTCGGTCCGACGCCGAGAGCCCCGGGCCGCTCGCGCTGCTCCGCGAGGGGCTCGCCGACATCGCGTCGCGGCGGCCGCTGATCCGCTACCTCGTCGAGGCGGACATGAAGAAGCGCGGCGCGGACACCGCGCTCGGGAACCTCTGGTGGGTCCTCGACCCGCTCCTCCAGATGGTCGTGTACGTGGTCTTCGTGACGATCCTGACGCGCGGGCGGTCGATCCCCGATTACCCGCTGTTCATCTTCGGCGCGATCCTGCCGTGGAAGTGGTTCAACACCGCGGTCATCGACGCGACACGCTCGCTGATCGACGCCGACCGGCTGATCAAACGGGTCCAGTTCCCGAAGATCGTCCTGCCGCTTGCCGCGACGACCGCCGGCGTGACCGGGTTCGCCTTCGGCCTCATCCCGCTCGCGGTGATCATGCTGTTCTACCCGGACCGGATCTCGCCGCTCATCGCGTTCATCCCGCTCATCGCCCTCGTCCAGTTCGTCTTCACCGTCGGTGTCGCGTTGCTCGTCGCGGCGGGCAACGTCTTCTTCCGCGATCTGGGCAACGTCGCGGGCCACGTGCTGCGCTTGTGGTGGTTCCTCTCGCCGGGCCTCTACAGCCTGGCCGTCCTCGACGAATCCGGCGTCGTCGCGCACCACCCGTTTCTTCGAACGCTCGCAGGCGCGAACCCGTTCGCGATCCTCCTGGAGGCGTACCGATCCGTGATCTACGGCAGCACGAGCGGACCGCCGCACGTCCCCGACCTGGCCTCGCTCGCACTCCTGATGGTCGCCAGCCTGGTATTCGTCGCCGGCTCGATCATCGCGTTCAAGCGCCTCGAACCGACCTTCGCGAAGGTCCTGTGACGACCGAGACGGCGGTCGCCCCGCCGACCTTCGAGCCCGCCGCCGCGGAGGACTACGCGATGCTCGCGGAGGACGTGGGCGTCGAGTACGACCTGCGGTTCAACCGCAAGACGCCCATTCGTGAGTCCATCAGCGCCGCCTTGACGCGGAAGCGCGCGGAGCGCTTCTGGGCGCTACGGCACGTGTCGCTGCGGCTCGACCACGGCGAGTCGCTCGCGGTCATCGGCCCCAACGGCGCGGGCAAGAGCACGCTGCTCCAGGTCCTCGGCGGCATCATCCGGCCGTCGGAGGGCCGGGTCACGGGCCGCGGCCGGGTCTCGGGCCTGCTGACGCTCGATGTCGGCTTCGACCGGCAGCTGACCGGGCGCGACAACACCAGGCTGGGGTGCGCGTTCCTCGGTCTCGAGGACGCGGTCACCCGCGAGATCATGCCGTCGATCATCGAGTACGCGGAGCTCGGCGACTTCATCGACGCGCCGCTGAAGACCTACTCGTCGGGGATGCGCGCCCGCCTCGGGTTCGCGATCGCGACATCGGTCGACCCGGACATCCTCCTGCTCGACGAGGTGCTCGCGACCGGTGACGCGAACTTCCGGGAGAAGTCGAAGGCCCGCGTCCTCGAGCTCGTCCAGGCCGCCAAGGCCGTCGTTCTCGTGACCCACGACATGCAGTGGGTCACCGACTACTGCAACCGCGCGATCCTCCTCGAGAAGGGGACGATGATCATGGAGGGCGACCCGCAGGAGGTGGTCGAGCTCCACCGCGAGCGGACGAGGCTCGCCCGGGAGGCGGCGCAGCGGGACGCCGTCCAGGCGCGAGCCGACGCGAAGACGCTGCTGATCCGGTGACCGAATGCCCCGGCCACGCGCCCCGGCGGGCGACCGCGCTGGACAGGCCGCGTACCATTCGCGCCGAGGGGCCCGCGCGAGCGCATTGAACCGTCCCGGGCAACGTCCACTACCGCTCGCCGGCGCCGAGTCGTCATGCAGAGGTCCGGTCCGGGGGGATCGCAGGAACGGCCGAACACGCTGCTCGTCGCGGTCGTCATGCCCTTCTACCTCGCCTGGTCGGCGGTGCGCGGGGCGGCGGCCGGCATGGCCCGTGCGGTCGACGCAGCGCTGGCGCTCGCCTCACGGGCCGTCCGCTCGCTGACCGGGCGGCTCCGTTCGACGCTGGTCGTCGCGCTTGCCGTTGCAACGGTCGCACTCCGGAGCTTCCTCGCTCGCATCGCCCTCGGTTTCGCGGACGTCCGCCGAATGGTCGGGCGCGACATCGCGGGGCTCAGGCGGTCGGTCCGCCGGGCGGCGTCGACAATAGCCGCGCTCGTCGCGCCCTCCGCGCGCGCAGTGGCGCGCGCGATCGCGGTCGTGTGGTGGGCCTGGGTCGACCTGGTCGTGGCCGTTGCCGGGCGCCTCGGTCCGCTCCTCCGCCTCGTCGGTCGGTTCGTTCGCAGTGCCGCGAGTGGCGCCGCCCGGCTGCTCGCCGTGGCGCGACGCATCATCATGGCGGTCTGGTGGTCCTGGGTCGCGCTCGTCGTGGCGGTCGCCGCGCGTGTCAGAGGTGCGCTCCGCGTCGTGAGCGACGCGGTCGCCCGGCTCACCGGCGTCGCCTCGAGCATCGTGGCGCGGGTCGCGCACGCGCTCGCAGTCGGCCTTCGCGACGGCGTTGCCCTCGCGACGCGCGTGATCGTTCGGGCGCTGTCCGCTGCGGCCGGCGCGCTCCAACGGATCGGCTCAGCCGCCATGCCGTTCCTCGACCTTGGCGTCAACGCGGCGCGGCGCATCCGTGCTGCCGTCGTCACGCCGGTCGTTGACGCCGTGATGGCCGGCGGTCGTGCCGGCTGGGGCGCGGTCAAAGCCGCAGCGACGGCCGCGCGGAGCGTCGGCGCGCTCGCGGCCGCGAGCGCAGCCGGGCTTGCCGCACGAGGGCTGCGCCGCGGCGCGGCACTCGTCGCCTTGATCGTTGGCCTCGTGCTCCTGCCCATCCGCGCGGCGGTCGACGGCATCCGGACGGCGGTCGGCGCAGGAGCGCTGGTCATACGGGCGGGACTCGTCGCCGTTCGCGACCGCGTCGCCGCCGCCATCCGCGACGTCCGGCCGCTGTTCGCCGGCGTCGAAGCGGGATTCCGACGCGCCCGGCTCGCGCTTGGCGGGATTCGCGACGCCGTAACCGAATCCACCCGCTCGACCCGAGACGCGTTCGCGACAGCGCGGGCCGACGTCCGCCGCGCGCTCGGCCTGCCCGATCCTCCGCCTCGATCGCGGGCCACCCCCGTGCCATCGAAACCGCGACGAACGTCGCGCGTCGCGACGGTCGCGGGCGGCATCTGGGTCGCCTTCGTCATCGCCGCTGCGCTCACACGGGTGCTGCCCGTCGATCGATCGTTGTCGACATGGCTGCCGCTTGTCGCGGCGCCCTTCGTCGTCGGCCTTCGCGTCAGGGGCGGAGAGCTCGAGCTCGCGATCAGTCTGCTCGTCGGCTGCGCGCTCGTCATCGGATCGCTCGCCGTTTTCGACGCGATCACGGCGACGCCGAGCGAGTTCGCCTCCTTCAACGGCTCGCTCGGACTCGCGTTCGTCTCGGCGTTCGGATGGGTCCCCGCGCGTGTCGTCGTGCACGCATGGCCGCCGCAGCTCTCGACCGTCAGCCCGCCGCTCGAGCTTCCGGACGCCGTACCCGAGCCGGTCCCGCACGGCTGAACCTCGTTGCGGCCGGGCCGCTATCCTCGGGCTAGATGGTCCGCCAGCTGTCCCGCTCGATCCCTCTCGCCGAGCTCCATTGCCACCTCGGCGGCGCCGTGACCCCCGCGATCATGTGGGGAATCGCGCATTCCCAGGGGATCAAGCTCCCGACGAAGGACTACTGGGAGTTCCGCGACATGATCACGGTGTCGCGGCGGTCGCAGAGCTTCGACGGGTACCTCCAGCTCTTCCACTGGACGGAGCTCATCCAGAGCTCGCCGCTCGCC
>Ga0126309_10000784_pt1 | contig 10719 bp, 15 predicted proteins | sample Plot56_FD_92541 | JGI IMG/M metagenome (GOLD analysis project Ga0126309, IMG submission 92541) | Serpentine soil microbial communities from UC McLaughlin Reserve, CA, USA - Plot56 | ecosystem: Environmental > Terrestrial > Soil > Grasslands | place: USA: UC McLaughlin Reserve, Lake County...
AGACGGCGGATGAGGGCGAGTGCGAGGTCTGCGGCGGGCGCACCATCCCCAGGAAGATCCACTTCTACGGCCACGAGAACGTGGGGGCCGCCATCGCGCGCCGGGCGATGAAGCGCCTCGCCTACCCCAAGGACGAGATCGACGCCGTCGCCCACCTCGTCGCCCACCACATGCGCCCGATGGGCTACGCGGTTGGGCGCGACCCGTGGAGCGACTCGGCCGTCAGGCGTTTCGTAAGGGACACCTACCTGGAGCGCGGCGGCAGGGTGCTTGCCGACGTGGACATGCTCCTCAAGCTCGCCCGGGCGGACATAACCGGCAGCGCTCCGAGGAGGCGTCAGGTAGCCGAGGCGTCTTGGGAGAGCCTCAAGGAGCGGGTGGACGAGGTGAGGTCCGAGGACGCCATCGAGAGGCTCGAGAGCCCGCTCGACGGCAACGACCTCATGCGCATCTTCGGCAGGCCCCCGGGGCCTTGGATCAAGCCGCTCAAGGACTTTCTCCAGGGCGAGGTGATCGAGGGCCGCCTCGCCAAGGACGACAAGGACCGAGCCCGCGAGTTGGCCGGGTCCTTCGCCCGCGAACACGACCTCTTCGGAGAGGAGTAGAAGCGTGGACACCCGAGATCCTCTTGTAGATACCGGCTGGCTGCAGGGCCGCCTCGAAGACCCCGGCCTGCGCGTCGTGGACATCCGGGGCTACGTCAAGAAGACCGACCTCGGCGACGGCCGCCAGAGGGCCGAGTACCTTCCCGCCCGCGAGGAGTACGACGAGGCCCACGTCCCCGGCGCCGTCTTCGTGGACTGGACCCGCGACATTACAGACCCGGAAGATCCCGTCCCGGCCCAGATCTCCCCGCCCGCCCGCTTCGCCGACCTGATGGGCTCCCTCGGCATCGGCGACGAGACTCACGTCGTCGTCTACGACCACGCCGGCGGCCAGTTCGCGACCCGCCTGTGGTGGGCGCTCACGTACTACGGGCACGACCGCGTCTCCGTCCTCGATGGGGGATGGAACAAGTGGACAGACGAAGGGCGACCGACGAGCGCCGAGGTCCCGAACCCCGCGCCCGCGACGTTCGCCCCGAAGGCCAGGGAAGGTTGGCGCAAAGAGGCCGAAGAGGTTCTCTCCGCGAGCCGAACCGGCGAAGCTCTCGTGCTCGACGCGCGCGACGAGGGGCAGTACACGGGCGCGGTGACGAGGGGCGAGGGACGCCCTGGGCACGTCCCCGGGGCGAAGCACCTGCACGCGGACGGCCTCTTCGGGCCGGATGGGACCTTCCTCTCCGATGAAGAGCTTGAGGAGAAACTTCGGGGGGCAGGGGTGCCGGAGGACAGGGAGGCGCCCGTCGTCGCCTACTGCAACGGCGGGGTGGCGGCGACCGTGCCGCTCTTCGCGCTGCACAGGCTCGGCTACAAGAACCTCGCCAACTACGACGGCTCGTGGAACGAGTGGGGCGTCCGGGAGGACCTCCCGGCGGAGAGCTAGCGGCCCGCGCGGCGAGCCGCGCTTTTAGCTAAGAGCCGTCGGCCTTCCAGCTTTCTGGTTTCGCCCGTGGCTACCGTGGGGCGTGTGGTCTCTCCGTGGTTTTACGTGGCAGGGGACGGCTTGCGGAGGGTCCGCAGCCCTTCGCGAACGCCTCCAGGTCTCGTTCGGAGACGGAGTGGCCGATGGCTGATAGCTGAGAGCTGACGGCTCTTAGCTATCAGCTGGCGGCTCGATGCTACAATCTCCTGCGGCTATGCAGGGATCCCGCGCAAAAAAGATAATCCTCTGGGTGCTCAGCCCGGTCATGCTGCTCGCCGGGATCGCGCTAATCGCCTCCTTCTTCCTCGCCGGCCGGCTGGACAGCACGGCGACCAACAGCGAGGACCCCGGCGGCTTCAACGTCCCGAGGCTGGAGAAGACCACCCAGAACAACGAGGAGACAACCGATGCCGGGCCAGAGGACAAGACCCTCGAGCTGACCGTCCCAGCTATGAGCCGCATAGAGGACGACGAGATCCCCAACACCGACGGCGGAGACGAGGCCTCGCTGAAGAAGTACGCCGCCATCCACCTCGAAGGCACCGGCTTCCCGTGGCAGGACGAGGCGAACGTATACATCGCCGGCCACCGCCTGGGCTTTCCAAACACCGAGAGCTGGCTGACCTTCTGGGACATGAACAAGGTGTCCGTGGGAGATGAGGTCTTCGTCACCGACGCCGACGGCACGGAGTACACCTACAAGGTCTTCAAGGAGTTCACCGTCGGCCCCTCCGACACCTCCGTCACCGACACCGAGCCCGGCAAGAACATACTCACCCTCCAGACCTGCACCCTCCCCGACTACTCCAAGCGCCTGATCGTCCAGGCCGAGCTCAAGGACACCTCAGAGAAGGCGGCCTAGGGGCGCGGCGCCTTGGACGACGCGCTTCTCGAAGGTCAGCTCGCCTACTACAGGGCGCGCCGAGGAGTACGACGAGTGGTTTCTGCGCCTGGGACGCCACGACCGCGGCCCCGAGTGGAACCGCCGCTGGTTCTCCGAACTCGAAGAGGTCCGCCGGGATCTCGACCGCTTCGGGCCGAAGGGCCGGGTGCTGGAGCTGGCGTGCGGCACGGGGCTGTGGACCGTGCAGCTCGCCCGCCACGCAGCCGATGTGACCGCCGTGGACGCCTCGCCGGAGGTGCTGGAGATCAACCGCGCCAGGCTTCGGGAAGCCCGGCACGAAACCCCGGTCCGCCACGTCCAAGCCGACCTGTTCTGCTGGCGTCCCGACGCCGCCTACGACGCGGTCTTCTTCGGGTTCTGGCTCTCGCACGTCCCGCCGGAACGCTTCGAGGCGTTCTGGGACCTCGTCCGGTCCGCGCTCCGGCCCGGCGGGCGCGTCTTCTTCGTGGACTCTTTGGGCGCAGAGACCTCAGACGAGAAGGAGCGTCGCTCGCAAGACCCTCGGGAGCAGACCACCACACGACGGCTGAACGACGGCCGGGAGTTCAAGATCGTCAAGATCTTCCACGACCCCACCACTCTGGAGAGGCGGCTCGCCGACCTGGGCTGGCGCTTCTCCGTGCGCACGACGGAGAACCACCTTCTCTACGGCTTCGGCGGGCGGCGGGCCTAGGCGGCGCTAGGAACCCCGCGCCGGATCGAACTCCTGCGCCTTGAAACGCTTTCCTGTCACGCCTTTGGACTCGTCCGAGGCAAGGTAGACGAAGACGGCGGTGTTCTCCTCCGGGGTGATGCGCGTCCGGGGGTCTTCTTCTGGGTAGGCGGCGGCGCGCATCCCGGTGCGCATCCCGCCGGGGTCCACGGCGTTCGAGCGGACGCCGCGGTCTTCTAGCTCCGCGGCCAGGATCTGCGACAAACCCTCCATCCCGAACTTGCTGACGGAGTAGGCCCCCCACTCGGCGCGTCCCTCGACGCTCACGCCGCTCACTACGTTTATTATCGAGGCGCCCTCGCGCAGGTGCGGGACGGCGGCTTTCGAGACGAGGAAGGGGCCCGTGAGGTTCGCGTCGATCACGCGCCGCCACTCGTCCTCGGGGTAGTCCTCTATGGTGACCCTGGGCCCGAGCAGGCCGGCGTTGTTGACGAGCACGTCGATCCCGCCGAACCTCCCGACCGCCTCGCCAACGAGCCTCAGGGCGTCTTCGCCGTTCGACACGTCGGCGGCGACGGCGAGCACCTCGGCGCCGAGACCTTCGACCTCCTCGGCGACGGGACGGATACTCTCCTCGCTGCGGGAGTTGATGACGAGCGAAGCGCCCTCCCTCGCGTAGGCGAGCGCCAGCGCCCTGCCGAGGCCCTGGCTCGCCCCGGTGATAAGTGCCACCTTTCCTTGCAACACGTACGAACCTCCGGTTGTTGAGATCAGCCGTCAGCTTAAACTCTTCTCGTCGAAGCGTCGCGCCGGACGATAGAACCCGAGAGCGCGGGCGCAGGCCAACGAACGGGATAAGCCCGGGGCGTCGCATGCGTGCCTTCGATGCTTTCCGGACCGGCCGGAGAGAGCGGTACTGTTTTTGGTGTGGGGCGTGCCGGGATTCGGGTGGGGAGCCGCGAGTGTTCTTTCTACCGGCCTGCGCGGACCCGGAGGACGAACAATGGCCGCCTGGCAGATACGCCTGTCACCTGTGGGCGGATATCCTGGCGCCATAGAAACTACCCTCATGGAAGTTTTCGGGTCCTGGCTACCTCTGCTCTTCGACCTGGGCGCGGTTTCGCTCGCGGGCGGTCTGCTGGTAAAGGAGATCCCTCAGACCCGTTCTTGAAGGGGGTGGGACGGGGCGCGGCAAACGCCGGCTGACGGATGATACTGCCGGCCGCGGTGTTCTACCTTCTGATCCGGGTTCTCGCGGACGTCTTCGAGAACATGATCTCCAACCTGCCCGGGGCCCAGGGATTGCCTTGCAGGTGCCACCCGCGCGGCGTCCCGAAAGACCTGGTACCCCCGCACGGGACGGGCTCCCAAGGACCGTGGCGGCAATTGGCGTTCTTACCCTCTAAATGGTGACGACGCCCATGGCGATCAAGACCAAGAGCGCCAGGAGCGAGACCAGGGTCAAAATCCCCCAGATGAGCGTGACCTTGTTGTTGCGCACGACCCTGTCCTCCCGTCCGAAACGCCGTATTTTGAGGCTTTCTACCCGAACTTTCTACCCGAATACTCTTGCCAACGGCAAGGGCTGGGACCTCGAAGGATATCCCAGCCCCAACCGCACCGCCCGGGCCCTAGCGCCATCCGACCCTTTCGCCGGGGAGCCCAAGACCCCTTGCCCCCGTAACCGAGGGGACTGCGTCCGGGTCTACCCTGTCGGTACGGCGACACGGACCGAGGGGTAGCGGCGATGCAAGAGCGCAACGAGCAGATGGCCGAGAGGCTGCGCAATGCGGAGCAGGCGCGGGATCTGCTGGTGGACCTGGAACGGCGCCTGAAGCACGAGGACAGCCCGGAACTGGAGCGCCCACTGACGCAACTGGACCGGTTGGCAGGGTCCTTGCCGGAGGCCGACAGTTTGCGGTGGTTCATCGAATCCGCCGCCGGCTCGGCCAGGGCGCGCGAGGCGCGCAAAGCCGGCACCGACGTTAGCAGGTCCCGCTCCGCCGTCGAGGGGGAGATCTCGACGCTCCGCGGAACCCTCGAACGCGGGGTCAGCTAGCGCTGTAGAGCCAGGACGCCTCTGGGGCGGTGCTTCGGAACCCTCTGGATGCCGGTGGCCCGACGGCGACGGATGGTCCGCGGTACTGCAATACTCCGCCGCGTAGCGTATAAAGGTATCGTGAAGCGGCGATATTTAGGGAGGACTTCTTTCGGTGTACGGTGAGAACGCGCCGCCATCCTGGGCGCGGCTACCGGGGGCGCGGTGCCGGGCTGTAGAGCACCTGACCAAGCTCGAAGGGCTCAAGGAGTTCGAGCTCCTCGAGGGGCTCGACGAGGGGTTCTTCCAGGCGCTCGCGATCTCGGCCGAAGTGCTTGAGCTCGGCGCGGGGACGGCGCTCTACAGGGAAGGCGAGCCCTCCGGGGCCGTTTACTTTATGCGGGAGGGGAGGGCCAAGCTCTACCGTTCCGTCGGCGGCCCGAAGGCGCGGGACCAGATCCTGGGCGTCGTGGGCGACGGCTCCGTCCTGGGCCTCGGCGCCGCCCTGGAGGGCCGCCCGCAGAGCCAGGGCGCCACGGCGCTCACCGACTGCGTGCTCTACGCCGTCTTCCGCGACGACCTCTTCGACGTGATGGGCCGCTTCCCCGAGGGCGCCGTCCGCCTGAACCGCGTCCTCGCCGCCCGGGCCCGCGAGCTCGAAGACCTCGTCGGCGACCTCGTCTTCCGCAGCGCCCCCCAGAGGGTGGCCCGCATGCTCCTCAACCTCGCGACCGAGGAGGGCCGCGTCACGAAGCGGGGCGTCGTCTTCGAACCATCCCTCTCCCGCCAGGAGATGGCCGAGGCGACCGGCATCTCGCGCGAGGCCCTCTCCCGCGCCCTCTCCCGCCTAGCCCAGGAGGACATCCTGGCCCTCGACGGCAAGACCGTGACGATCCTCAAGCCCGCCGAACTCCGCTCCCGGACCTGAATGTAAGCTTTGAGGTTCTAGGGTTTAGGGGTACCTGCCGGACCGGGGTCTCGTCTTCCCACCCCTCTAAACTCCGGAGCCTCCGGAACCTGAGAACCTTTCCCAATAACCCGCCGATTTGCGGGGTTTTTGATCTGGATCACACCGCCGGATGACCGCGGTCATGGGCGGCGATGATGGTCGTCAACGGCGGGTGGTGAGGCCTCCGCGCGGCTGCTATAAAGCCGCCAGGACGAGAGGTTTACGAGAGGAGAAGCCGGATGACCTACGTTATTACGGAGCCGTGCATCGGCACGAAGGACCAGTCCTGCGTCGAGGTGTGCCCGGTCGACTGCATCTACGACGCGGGGGACCACTTCATGATCAACCCCGAAGAGTGCATCGACTGCGGCGCCTGCGAGCCGGAGTGCCCGGTCGAGGCGATCTACCCTGAGGACGAGGTCCCCGACGACCAGGAGAGCTACATCGCAAAGGCCGCCAACTACTTCGAGTAGCGGCCCGGCGAACGACCGAATGGGGGCCTCCGGGCCCCCTTTTCGTTGCCCCGAAACCAGCCAGGCTACCTGGCGTAGTGCACGCGGGCCGGTTCGGAGCCTGCCCCCACGGTCTCCCCGGCGCGATGCCGAACCCCGGTTTGCCGGCCTTCGACGACAGGCCCCACGAGCACCCGTTCCTCGCTCCCCGCGACCAGCCGGCCGAGCCGCGCCAGCGAACGCTTGAGGTGGCCTCGGGCGGCGTTCGTTGCGGGGGCGCCGCGGGCCATCCTCGCGAGCAAGGGGTCAGCCGGCGCGAGGTGCGTCCTGAAGACCGCCACGGCCCCGTCTCCCGAACCCTTTATGGAGCACGCGCCCCAGCCTTCGACGGGGCCCCCGTAGGTCCAACTCAGGCGGTGCGGGGCCTCCGCCTCCTCCAACACGCTTGGTACCCTCCTCCTCAGGCCCAAAAACGAGACCTCCCACTCGGAGAGCATCCCGGGCCCTCCCTCGCCCGATAGCACCTCGACACCGCGCACCCCCGGCGCCCAAGCCGGGAAACCGCGCACGTCTAGCACCGCCCGGAAGAAGTCTTCGGGCGCCACGGGCGCGAAGACGCTCGCCCCGACCTCGATCCCGCGCATCTTGTTCGATCTTGCTACGCTCATGCAGCAAGATTATACAGGCGACGGGGATATACTCCGGTGCATGGAGGACGGGAGCTGGCGGACGCTTGGGCGGGAGTACGTCTACCGGAGCCCGTGGTGCGCGTTCAGGGTGGACGGGGTTGAGTTGCCCGGCGGGCAGGCCATCGAGTACGGCGTCCTGGAGAGCGGCGGGTTCGCCGCCGTGGTCGCCGTGACCGGGGGAGGTGACGTGGTACTCGTGCGCCAGTGGCGGCAGCCCTTGGGCCAGTTCACGCTGGAGTTGCCGAGCGGCGGGGTCGAGGAGGGGGAGGACGCCGGGGAGGCGGCGCGGCGGGAGCTTCTGGAGGAGGCCGGGTACCGGGCTGAGGGGCTCGAGCGGCTGACGAGCGTGCACACGAGCACAGGGCGCAGCACGGAGGTAGGCCACGTCTACAGGTGCGTGGCGGTGAAGGACGGGCGCGGTCCCGCGCCGGAGCCGACGGAGTTTATCCGGGTCGTGGAGGTGCCGTACGGGGAGGCCCTGGCCATGGTCAGGGACGGGCGCATCTCGGACGCGGCGACGGCGATCGGTCTCCTCTGGGAGCCTTGGCGTGGCGCGGGCACCGGGGTTTGGTAGACTAGGAAGACAAACAACCGGGGAGCCGCGAGGCTGAGAGGGCAGAAGGACCGAAAGTTCCGGAGCCGACCCGCTGAACCTGATCCGGGTAATGCCGGCGCAGGGAGATAAGAGAGTCTCGTCGGCGCATCCCCGCTTATCCTTAGGAGGGTGCGCTTTTGAACGCTTTCAGGGACACGAGGGTCTTGACCGAGGCGGCGCTCGCCATCGCGCTCGCGTTCGTTTTGGGCCTGGTCAAGGCCTTCAAGATGCCCTACGGGGGCTCCATATCCCTTGAGATGGTGCCCCTGATCCTGCTGGCCCTGCGCCAGGGGCCTTGGGTCGGGGTGGTCTCGGGCGTGGTCTACAGCCTGCTGAACCTGGCCACGGACCCGCAGGTCTATCACCCGGTGCAGGTCCTCTTCGACTACCCGCTTGCCTTCGGCGCCCTCGGGCTCGCCGGCTTTTTCAGGCCGACCGTGCGGGGGGCCGTCGTCGGGGCGACGGTCGCCGTCCTGGCCCGCTTCGCCTGCCACTTCGTCTCGGGCGTGGTCTTCTTCGCCTCCTACGCGCCTGAGGGCTGGAACCCCTACGCCTACTCGGCCGCGTACAACGCGGCGTACCTGGTTCCCAGCCTCGCCATAGCCCTCGTGGTCGTGGTGGTGCTGTTGCGGGCGCTGGAGGGGTCGCAGCCGTCGCCGCGCCAGGTCCGGTACCGGCGCTCCACGGCGCACTAGCTTGCGGGCCGCCGTCTTCCTGAACGGGTTCGCGGACCCGCCGGGCCTGCTGCGCCGCGTCGCCAGGCGGGCCGACCTCGTGCTCGCCGCCGACGGTGGGGCCCTGCACGCGCTGGCGGCCGGCGTCGTCCCCGACCTCGTCGTCGGCGACATGGACTCGCTCGGGGACGGGGGGACGCGACGGGTCGAGGACCGGGGGGTCCTCATGGAGCGCCACCCGGCCAGAAAGGACAAGATGGACGGGCACCTGGCCGTCCTCGCGGCCCGCGAGAGGGGTGCTACCGACCTCGACTTTCTCTGCGCTATGGGCGGTCGACCCGACGCCGTCTTCGCCATACCGCACCTGCTGCTGGCGGCGGAGCGGCTGGGCGTTCGGGCTACAGCCGTCGCCGGGTGGGGGGAGATGTTCGTGGTGGAGGACGGCTCCCGGGTCGTTGAGGGCAGGCCGGGCGAGAGCCTCTCCGTCTTCCCGGTCTCCGGCGTGGCCGAGGGGGTGGACCTTGAGGGTTTCGAGTACCCGCTCGCGGGGGCGAGGATCGAGGCGGGCGACACCGTGGGGTTCCACAACGAGTTGCTAGGGGAGGAGGCCATGGTGGCCGTGAAGGGGGGCGCTTTGTTCGTGATCCACGAGACCGAGCGGGACGAGGCCCGGACAGAGCCGGGCGGGGGAGGGGGGACGGTTTGAGCGTTCTTGCAGGGAAGGTGGCGCTCGTCACCGGCGCCAGCCGCGGGGTCGGGGCCGCCATCGCCAACGCGCTGGCCGACGAGGGCGCGGCCGTGATCGTCAACTACCTGAAGAGCGAAGAGCTGGCCGAAGGGGTCGCCAGCGGTATCCGCAAACGCGGCGGCAGGGCCTTCGCCCATAGGGCTGACGTTACCGACGGGGCGGCGGTCTGGGGGATGGTCGAGAGGGCGGCCGGGGAGCTCGGGCCCGTGGACGTGCTCGTCAACAACGCGCTCCCCGAGTACAGGTTCGACCCCATCGGGCGCAAGGACTTCGGGAGCGTCGGGTGGGGGGATTACCTGCAGCAGCTCGGGGGGCTCAAGGGTGCTATGCACTGCTCGCAGGCCGTGGTACCGGGGATGGTGGAGGGGGGCGGCGGTAGGATCCTGAGCATCCTCTCCAACCTCATCAACAACCCCGTCGTCCCGTACCACGACTACACGACAGCCAAGAGCGCCCTCCTTGGCTTCTCCCGCAACCTCGCCGCCGAGCTCGGACCGCACAACATAACGGTCAACATGGTCGCAGGCGGCCTCATAGACGAGACGGACGCGAGCGCGCCCACCACCGAAGAGGTCCGCCGCCTCGTCGCCGGCTCCACGCCCCTGCGCCGCCTCGGCACCCCGGAGGACCTGGCGCGGGCCGTCCTCATGTTCGCCTCGCCCTGGTCGGACTTCGTCACCGGCCAGTACATCACCTGCGACGGCGGGCTTGTGATGGCTTAGAGGCATCAGGTTACAGGTATCAGGTTACAGGTATCAGGGGTCGGTCTTTGGAGGAACTTTGAAGCGGGTTATGAGCGTGGCGACGAGCGATTCGGGGGCTGGGGCCGGGATCCAGGCGGATCTCAAGGCGTTCTTGCGTTGCGGCGTCTACGGGACGACGGCCGTCGTCGCGACGACGGCTCAGAACACCGTGGGCGTGACGGGCATATTCCCGTTCCCGCCTGAGATCGCGGTAGAGCAGATGGAGGCCGTCGCCGGGGACATAGGGGCGGACGCCGTGAAGACCGGGATGCTGTTCAACGCCGGCATCATCTCGGCCGTGGCAGGGGCGGTGCGGCGCCTCGGGCTTCCGAACCTCGTCGTCGACCCCGTCATGGTCGCCGAGAGCGGGGCGACCCTGCTTGAGCCCGCGGCCGTGGGGACGTACAGGGGCGAGCTCTTCCCGCTCGCCAGGGTCCTGACGCCGAACGCGAACGAGGCGTTCGCGATCCTCGGCGAGCCCGTGGAAGAGGGGAGGATCGAGGAAGCCGCGGCGGCGCTCCACGAGTTGGGTCCCGAGGCCGTGCTCGTCACCGGCGGGCACACTTCTTCAGGCGCTGACCTCCTCTACGATGGCCGAAGGTTCGAGAGGATAGAGGGACCCGTGCATGCTTCGGGAAACACCCACGGGTCCGGATGCACGCACTCTTCGGCGCTCGCGAGCTACCTGGCGCGGGGCCTGGATCTGCCGGAGGCAGCCCGGCGGGCCCGGGCCGTGGCCTCCGAGGCGGTC